>Ga0207671_10003716_pt1 | contig 15038 bp, 15 predicted proteins | sample KBSC24metaG_FD_184352 | JGI IMG/M metagenome (GOLD analysis project Ga0207671, IMG submission 184352) | Corn rhizosphere microbial communities from Kellogg Biological Station, Michigan, USA - KBS C2-4 metaG (SPAdes) (version 2) | ecosystem: Host-associated > Plants > Roots > Rhizosphere > Soil... | reverse complement strand
ATAAGTTCAAAGGCCCTATTAGAGATAAATTGATTTTATATGATCTGAACATCGCAATTCCGGAACATATTAATGATGTGTTGAACGACGCATTGACAACGGTTAACTCACCGGCGCTTCTTCTCAAAATTAAAGATTATAGGAATAAATGGATTCAGGGAACCAAAGGATATAATTTTAGTTTACCAGATGTAAATGGCAAATATCATTCATTAAGCGATTTTCGTGGTAAGATGGTTTTAATGGACTTTTGGTTTACAGGATGCGGAAGTTGCATAAATTTAAACAAACATGCAGTTACACCAGCCGAGGAGTATTTCAAGAGGGACACCAATGTCGTTTTCATAAGTATAAGTCTTGATTCCAGAAAGCAAATCTGGCAGGCCAGTGTTGCGGGGGGCGAGTACACCGGCCCTAACTGCCTTAAAGTTTATACCGACGGCAAAGGCTACAACCATCAAATTGTCAGTGAGTATGCTATTACTTCATTTCCCGCTGTTATTCTGATGGATAAATACGGAAGGATAGCGAGGTATAATACATCTGATATTCAAGAAAAAAATTCGTTGATTAAAGTTATAGATAATCTTAAGCAATCAAACGATCATGATTCAATAGCGAACTAAAGAATCTGAGGAATCAAGTCCAATAACAATAATATTTTCAGAAAATGAATAGATTTTTAAGGTCTTTAGCGATAGCTATATTCTGTTGGGTAAGTTTAAATGCAAAGGCACAGGTCAAGCATGTTATACTTATTAGCATAGACGGGTTTCACCCAGATATGTATTTGGACAAAAGCTGGCCAACTCCAAATCTCAGGCAACTCATGTATTCGGGTACCTATGCCGACTTCATGTTAAGTGTTTTTCCAGCTTATACCTACCCTGCGCATACTGCCATGCTAACCGGCGCTTTGCCCGCACGATCAAAAATTAATTACAATCAGCCTATCGGAAGCAAAGGCGAATGGTTTTGGGACGCCAAATATATCAAAGTCCCTACGATTTGGCAGGCACTCCATGACAAAGGATTAACAACGGCAGCAGTGATGTGGCCCGGAAGCATCAATGCGAAAATCGACTATAATGTTTCGGAAATATGGGATGTAAAGCACCCGGATGACCGGGCTATAGAAGTACGCAGGCACACAACCCCGACTGGATTATATGAGGAAATAGAACGGAATGCAACAGGTGTTCTTGACAGTACCAATATGAATGACAATTATCTGAGCCTCGACGAAAATGCCGGGCGTATGGCGGCATATATCTTTACCAAATACAAACCCAACTTTCTCGCCCTCCATTTTGCTACCGTTGATGGCGAAGAACACGAATTTGGACGTGACGCCGATAGCGTCCGACTGGCCGTAGAAACGGATGATCGCGCTATCGGGGATGTAATGGAGGCTGTGCAAAAAAGTGGTCTTAAAGATAGTACAGCCATAATCATTGTGGGTGATCACGGTTTTTGTACCATACACGCCGCGTTCCGTCCAAATATGCTCATAAAGGACGTTCAGGCAACTTTTATCACGGCCGGAGGCTCGGCTTTTTTATACCGATATAACAATACAAATATTCAGGATATACCTAATATCATCAACCAGGTGAAGGCCAGACTGGATTCATTACCGCCTGACAAACGCAAACTATTCAGGATAATTAACCGAAAAGAACTCGACCAAATGGGCGCTGACTCTGCCGCGTTAATGGCTTTGACTGCTGAACCTGGTATTGTGTTCAGCGGTTCAATAAGCAAGTCAAAGCCTGTCAATAATGGCCCTGGAACATTAATTCAGCAAAACCCTTATGATGGTCTTTTTGTGCCGGTCAAAGGAGGTCATCACGGCTATGATCCAAATATCCCCGATATGTATACCGGTTTTATTGCAGCAGGCGCTCGGATCAATAAAGAAGGACACATAAAAGAGTTGCGTGTCACAGACATCGCGCCATTGATCGCCGAATTGTTAGGTATAGAATTTAAAACGCCGGATGGAAAATTGATTCCGGGAATATTAAAATAAATAGGAATATGAAAGAGAAATATGTATTAAGTATCAAAGCTGAAGAAAGGCCAGGCCTGCTTCACCTTGTAACAGGAGTTATCGAAAAAAGACTGGTGAAGATTATCAGTTTAAGTTCAGCACCAATTGACATACACGGTATTGTTTTGATTACAGTTGAAGTATTGGGTGATGAAAATTTATTAGCACAATTAGCCTTTAAATTGGAAAATATTATTGAAGTATTTGCCGTAGAAGTCGTTCAGTATAATAGCATTGTTTGCCTTCGCGCAGCTTATTTTAAGATTAAAAAAACGTTTTTAGAAAGTCCAAAAGCAATTGTGATGTCAACCTATAATGCCACCATTGTGAGATTTTATGATGATGCGTTTTTGCTGGCTAAACATGGGACAGACTCTACAATTCATAGTCTGTATAATGATTTGGATGGCCCTCACCTTTTGGGGTTCAGCCAAACAGGATTGATTACGGATTCTAAATTAATTGGAGAGGATGAGTCATCGGTCATTAGCATGGCTGCATAAATATGCAGCCTATATTCAATTTAGATCATCAAATCCAAAGTGTAAATGAAAAGAATAATCATCATTATAGGTGTTTTAACAATGTTATTAAATGAGGTTAAAGCGCAAATCCTTCATCCTGTGAGGTGGGCTTACGCCGCTAAAATAACAGGTAAAGATGAAGCAACAATTCTATTTAAAGCTACAATAGAAGAATCCTGGCATATTTACAGCATTCATCAAAAAGATGGCGGCCCGGTAAAAACCAATTTTAATTTTATTCCGACAAATGACTACGAACTTGTTGGGGGAATGACAGAACCCGCCCCATTGACTAAATACGAAAAGACTTTTAAAATGAACGTAAGTTTTTTTAAAAAGTCGGTCGTTTTCCAGCAAAAAGTTAAACTGAAATCCATAAATCCAATTATCAAAGGCAGTCTAAATTTTATGGTTTGTAGTGAAAACAAATGTCTTCCACCGGAGGATGTTGAGTTCACCATACCTATCAAATAAATCGTTGTTCATCAGGACTGAAGAATATGGGCATTTTGGCTCCTAACTCAATAAACCAATTATGAATTGTATTAATAAATTAAGAATCCTCATAACAATCGTAATATTTCCAATTGCGGCTTGTGCTCAAAATCAAGAACGAAAATCTGTTATGTTACCTCTTGATCCTGCCGTCCGGTATGGCAAACTGGCGAATGGTTTTACTTATTATATCCGGCACAATGAAGAACCTAAGAACCGAGTCGTGATGTATATGGTCAATAAGGTAGGTTCAGTATTGGAAGATGACGATCAACGTGGGCTAGCACATTTTATGGAGCACATGAGTTTTAACGGTACGAAGCACTTTCCAAAAAACGACTTGGTAGACTATCTGCAAAAATCAGGGATTCGATTTGGCGCGGATTTAAATGCTTATACCAGTTTTGATGAAACAGTTTACGAACTGCCATTGCCGACAGACAAACCAGATATACTCAACAAAGGCATTTTGATTATGCATGATTGGGCGCAAAGTGCCACCCTCGACCCAATCGAGGTTGACAAAGAACGCGGTGTCGTATTAGAAGAAAAGCGTTTGGGAAAAGGAGCGGGAGAAAGGATGCAAAGACAAACGTGGCCATTATTGCTGAATAATTCGCGCTATGCCGTTCGTATCCCTATTGGCGTTGATACAGTGTTAAATAATTTTAAACAACCAGTTATCAAACGTTTTTATGAAGATTGGTACAGGCCGGATTTACAGGCACTGATTGTTGTTGGTGATATTGATGTCAACGAAATGGAAAGGATTATTAAATCTCAGTTTGCAGACCTAAAGAACCCACTGAAAGAAAGGTATAGGGTCAAATATACAGCCTCTTTAATCGGGAAAAATCAGTTCTTATCGGTGACTGATAAGGAAATGGCCGCAACTGAAGTTGAAGTATTGATCAAACATCCTGCGCCCGATTTAAAAACGACACAAGACTATCGTAATGCGATCATTCAACGCTTGTTTAATCAAATGCTGGCGGAACGTTATTCAGAATTATTGCGCCAATCCAACCCTCCTTTTATTCAAGGACAGGCTGGCATATCCGGCTTTATCGCCAACCTTGACAGCTATAATATCAATGTAGTCGCAAAACCTGGGGAGTTGGAAAACGGCTTTAAAGCAGTTTGGCGGGAAACCGAGAGAATGAAACGATTTGGCTTTACATTTACTGAACTGGAAAGGGCAAAACAAAATTACCTGAATGGTATTGAAACTGCGTTGAAGGAAAAGGAAAAAACCAATTCCAGCAGCTACATCAGAGAATATCAGGAGCACTTTTTGAAAGGTATAGCGGCACCAGGCATAGCAATGGAATATCAGTTAACAAAAAACGTCCTGCCAGGAATTATGTTAGCGGATGTTAAGGGTGTGGCTAAAAAATATCTAACGACCGTCAATCGGGACATACTGATCGAGGCGCCTGAAAAGGATAAGAATACACTACCTGATGAGGCAATGGTCAACAATTGGATAAAAGATGTGGAACAGGAAAATCTTCAACCTTACGTGGATGAGGTAAGCACACAACCATTTCTAACAAAGGAGCCACAACCGGGTAAGATTAGTAATGAGCAGAAAGACACAAAGCTGGGTGTTATTAGGCTAACACTAAGTAACGGGGTAAAAGTAATTCTGAAACCAACAGATTTCAAAAATGACGAGGTATTATTTAGCGCATTTGCCCCCGGAGGAACCTCGTTGGCAAGTGATGTGAATTACCAATCTGCGGAAAATGCTGCGGATTTGATTGCTGCCAGTGGCGTGGGTAATTATAGTGCTACCGAAAAGGAAAAATTTCTATCGGGCAAACAATTAGGCGTTCAACCATTTATCAATGAACGATTCTCAGGAGTTTACGGCGGCTCAACTACAAACGACTTGGAAACTGCATTGATGCTTGTATATGCTTATATGACCGAACCGAGAAAAGACCAGCAACTCTTTGACGGTATTATCGCGCGTTCCAAAGCGAAGTTAATTAATCGGACTAATGATCCCAAAAAAGTATTCGGGGATACGGTTAACGCGATACTAAGTAATTATAATTTCCGTCGAACGGGCCCTACACTTGAGAAGTTGAATCAGGTAAATCTTGACAAAGCGTATGATTTTTACAAATCATGTTTCATGGATGCGTCTAATTTTACTTTTGTACTCACTGGCAGTTTCGATCCCGAAAAGATCAAGCCCTTATTGGAAAAATATGTAGGCGGTTTGCCTTCTACTGGTAATAGCCTAAAAGCAAAAGATTTGGATATTCATATTCCTATAGGGAAAATTGAAAAGAGCGTTTTTAAAGGTAGCGAACCTCAAGCAGCAGTTATTTTAGTTTATTCGGGCCTTTTTGACTATAACCATGTAAATTGTATCCAACTGGACGCTCTGAAAGAAACATTGGAAATACGCTTATTACAAAGACTCAGAGAGGATGAAGGTGGCGTTTATAGCCCCGGGGTAATGGTTAGCACGGAAAAATATCCGCAGGCGCGCTACAATCTAGTTATCCAATTCGGTTGCGCACCACAAAACGTTGAAAAGCTGATCGCTTCGACAAAAGATGAGATTAACAAGTTAAGGACTGACGGGCCTTCACAGGAAAACGTTGAAAAATGGCGTGCCGAAGACAAAAACAAAATGGAAACGCAGCTAAAAACTAATGGCTTTTGGCAGTCTTATCTTACAAGTCAAGTGCAAAATAACGAACCATTGGAGCAAATAATAGACTATCCATTGTTTAAAGATAAGATTACCAAGAGAGATTTGAAAAATATGGCCTCAAAATACTTAGACGGTAACAATTATATCCGATTGGTATTGTTGCCGGAAAATACTAAAAAAAGCAAATAATAATGTTTATGAATATTAGAAATGCTACCTATCGGGACGCCCCCGCGATTAGGTTATTATTAGAGATTTTGGGCTATAAAACCAGTTTAAGCCTTTTAGTAAATCAACTGGAAATTTTATTCGGCCAAAATGACCACCAGGTATTTGTCTATGAATTGAACAAAGATGTGGTTGCGTTTATAGCCATACACTATATGCCGCAGCTTGGATTCGATGGCGGATTGGCTTTTATTAGTTATTTATCAGTTGACGAAACAATTGCCGATCAGGGCATTGGTAAGGCATTGGAACAATATGTTACGCAGCAGGCACTTAAACGAAAATGTGACCGGATACAAGTTCATTGTATGGACTGGCGAACTCCGGCGCATCAATTTTACGAGCAGCAGGGTTATATAGAGTACCCTCTCTATTTTACAAAGAGATTGGTTTATGGAGAGTAACCACAAAGAAGCTTTTGCCAAAAGCATGAGTAATTAGATTTAGTTAAAAGTGTAAAGGTGACCCTGTAAATCAGGGCGCCTTTATTTAAAATGAAATGGAAACATAAAATGAAATGGAAACAGCATTATGGATTGGATTAGTACTTATCGTACTGTTTATTTTCCGGGTCGGTATTTGGTTAATTAAAGATTTTAAGAACAGCAATCGTAAATAATATAAATAACCCTCCACGTTCTTTAAGTTTTTTCATTTCAGTGATGAGAAAATGATAGTTAATTATAAAAGCGCCGGTCGATGGAGCGGCTGGCACTTTTAAGTTTGATAAAATTAAAATAATGATAATAAATATTAGTAATTCCACACTGGCGACCTGGACAGCCGGTAAGCGGGTTTTCATTTACAAAGGATTAACGGATGGCCGCCATTCATTCAGGGGGTTGATCGAAATCGTTAAGACACAGCGACATAGGGAACCAGCACCGGATGAGGCTTATATTTTTGCTCTACGCGGACAGGACCGAATAAAAGTGTTGGTAGGCGATTACACAGGACCGACGATACGTGATGTCAAAAGCAAATGGGCCGGGAGGTTCATTCAACAGCTTGAAAGAATGTCCGCAAAGGCATAGTATTTTATACACCAAATAATCATTTACCTAGAAAATAAATAATATGAACGGAATTTATAAACAATGGAATAAACCATAGGGCGGTAATTATACCCTATGTTACGATATATCTACAGCGTGTACAACGCTTCCCGGACAAGAAGAATAAAACTGGAAATTTTATAATAAAGCATAAGAGTCGGGAAACAAGGAACACGCCTGCGAAATCGCGGGCGTACTTGTTTCTGACTCAGGCGCGAATTTCCAGGCCTGTTCTTGTTCAGTTTCAGGGAAACCCGCGCATTTCCAGGCGCTGCCGCCCGGCAGCCGTTGCCTTCAAATGCGCGAGCATAGCCTTTTTACGGGTCTATCCATTCTTGCGCAGACGACGGCTGTGTAACGGGCGGTGTGAACTGTAAGCATCCTGAATTTGTAAAATTTTATAAAACCTATCTATGAGAACAACTATCAAACGAATCCGCGAAAAGCTGGATCAGGGGCTGGCTTTGGCGCAATTGGAACAAGATGAATTTAAGCGATTTGAAAAATCGCTTGAACTTGTAAAAGAAGCCTTGCAAGAACTGCGGATATTTCTAAATGTGTACCTCTTTCGCGATGATACAGAACAAATCTGGTTTTTCAAAGAGGCTAAACCCGAACTGGTTAGTATGTTGATTTACTACGAGGCCAAATTGTTCATCGGTATCAGGCGCCCCTGGGGCAACCGCAGAAAAGTGCGCGGCTTCCTCGAAAATGAGCTGAACTATATGGAACATTTTTACGATTACAACGCTGAATTTCATTTATACCATGTGACCGGCCAAACCCGGTTTGATGGTGAATATTATACGCGAAAGGCTGAAGGCACCGAACTGGACCCGGACACCTTATTGCTGGATACTGACCTGAAATTGTCCACAGGCTATGATCTCAAAGTGGCGCGTATATTAGCCTATGACCGGCTGCGCAAAGAAATTTGCGCAGAACTGCATACCCTAAAGAGAACACCATCATGGCTTTTGGATTTTACCAAGATCGTGCCTTTGCGATGGACTGACCCCAAAAACGGGTTGGTCGAACTGATTTATAGCCTGGCAGCCGCAGGCTCGTTTAACAATGGCGAAGTGGATATTAAACAGATCACCGTTTATTTTGAGCAGGTATTTAATGTTCGCCTGGGCAATTTCTATAAAACCTTTGAAAAGAACCGGATCAGGGATGGTGGGATGACGCGTTTCCTCGACTACCTGAAAACCAAATTGCTGGAATACATCGGCAAGCTCAATATTTTTAAAGGTAAAAAAGACCAGGATAAAGAATAATTTTTCCTGCCAAATCCGCCGGATCAGCCATACAGGTTTGTTTCGGCGGCCTATGTGAAGGTCATAGCCCAAAGCCAATCCTCCATCCGCACATTTTTGCCTGTATCAAATCCAAACGATATGAGCAAAATGATCACCTGGCACCAGTATTTTATCCTGATAGGCGGCCTTACGCTACTTTATTACGCCATTATTCTGCTGCTTTATTACCGCAGGGAAATGGAAACGCTGTTTAACCGGAGGCCCATTTCAACAAACCTGGCGGAGCAAAATCCCGCAAACAAGGTGCAACTTCTTTTAGGCGAACCTGAATTTGACGGGCAACAAACCATTGGTGCCGAAGAACTGTTTTTCGCGGCACCCGATGAAGATGAAGAACCTGAACAAACTGCCGTCCCCAATGCAACACCTGCTCCCAACGAAAGTTTCCTGCTTGGCCCGGTGGCCGATTTCCTGAAAGAACTCAAATCAAACTTCAGCCTGCTTAAAGAAGCGCAGGGCGACAAAGAAGAATTTTTAACCCTGCTCGGCATCCTGTCCGAAAAATACAGCCAGGTCATGCAATGTGCTTACCGCCCCTTGCTGGAGGTATTCATACTGGAACTGGCCACCGAACAACTGCCATTTGAACTCACATCGGCAGACCTGCAAATTCAATCCATTCAACAATAAATAAGCTATATGAAAAATCAATTCATCACCCCTAAACAGGAATTTTTTGGCAAACTTTTGCTTTCGCTCTGGACAATTATTTGCTGCCAGATACTTAATGGCGTAACCATCACATTGGCGCAGGACGGCAACCAGGGGTTGTCGCAAGCTACATCGATGGTGCAGGGCTATTTTACCACCGGCTGTACTTTGATGTATGCCATCGGTGCCGTTATCGGCATTGTCGGCGGTATTAAAGTTTTTCAAAAATGGAATAGCGGAGAGCCGGATACCGGCAAAGTAGCCGCAGCGTGGTTTGGCTCTTGTATCTTCTTAGTCGTGGTTGCTACTGTTATCAAATCCTTTTTTGGTTTGTCATGAGCAGCGTTTACCAGATCAACAAAGGCATTAACCGTCCAATTGTGTTTCGGGGTTTTAAGGCGCAATACATCGGTTACCTGGCTGGCGGCTTGGTCGGCCTGCTGATCCTATTCGCTATCCTGTATGTCGCCGGGGTCAATACCTATACCTGCATGGTCATCATTTTTGCTATGGGTACCAGCCTGGTTTATACCGTATCCCGCCTGAGCCATAAATATGGCCGCTACGGGCTGATGAAATTCCAGGCGAAAAGACTGCTCCCTGACTACCTATTTTTCAACTCCCGCAAAATATTTACCCAACTCAAAAAGGATTTATGATCGCCGCTAATAAAATATTCCCCATTTACGCTGTTCAGCACGATGCAATGGTTTCCGTGCAGGGCGATATAACTGTCGCCTACCGCGTAACCTTTTCCGCCTTGTTCAGTCAATCCGCTGCTGATTATGAGGCGCAACACCAGGCATGGGTTAAAGCCTTTCGTGTATTGCAAAAGCATACCATCGTCCATAAAGCCGATTGGTTCATGCAGCGTAAACATACCGCGGTTATCAAAGCCGATAGCTTTTTAGCGGAAGCTGGCGACCGTTATTTTGAGGGCCGTTCATATATGGAGCATAGCTGTTATTTGATGCTGACCAAAAAAGCGGATGACCGCAAAGCGGGTTCGAGCGGCTATTCGGGTATCATGCGTAAAAGCATCGTACCCAGACAAGCCACAGATCCTAAGCTGTTTAATACGTTCCTGGAAAAAGCCGGAGCCTTTGAGCGCATCCTGAGCGATAGCGGTTATGTGAAACTGGAACGTCTAAACGATGATGAACTAAGCGGAACAAAGGACAAGCCCGGCCTTATCGAAAAATATTGCTTTTTATTGGGTGACCATGAAAGCCCGTTAATAAAGGATGTACACCTCGAAGATCATATTAAAGTAGGTAACGACCACTGCGCTTTATTCACCTTATCGGATGTGGAAGATCTACCCGCGCTTTGCGGTAGCCGGATGACCTATGATTCGTATAGCACTGATAAAACCAAATTCAGCATCGGCTTCGCCGCGCCTTTGGGGATGCTATTAGACTGCAATCATTTATACAGTCAATATATTTTTATTGATGACGAGGTAAAGACCATCAAGCAGCTGGAAGCAAAAAAGCTGCGCCTGCAATCGCTTTCGGCTTATAGTCGTGAAAATGCTATTGCCAGGGACGCCACGAATGATTTTTTGAACGAGGCGATCAGCCAGCAAAGAGTACCTGTTAAAGCGCATTATAATGTATTGGCCTGGGCAGACAGCCCCGAAGAAATGCAGCAGATCAGGAACCGCGTCGGTTCCGCAATGGCCAAAATGGATGCGCAAAGCAAGCTTGAAACAGACGGCGCACCGCAGCTTTGGTGGAGCGGCATCCCTGGCAACGCGGCTGATTTTCCCATGAATGATACGTTTGATACTTTTTTAGAGCAAGCGACCTGTTTCCTGAATATGGAAAGCCACGAACGTTCGGCGCAAACTGGTATCCGTTTCGGGGAGCGCAGAAACGGCAGGCCGGTACTGGTTGACCTGTTTGACGCACCCATGAAAAACGGCATCATTACCAACCGCAACTTATTTGTGTGCGGCGGGTCAGGCGGCGGTAAATCTATAACCATGAACCACCTTTTGCGTACACTGTTTGACCAGGGTACGCATTGCGTTACTATCGACATTGGCGGCAGCTATAAAGGTCTGTGTACACTGACGCGCGGCTATTACTTTACCTACACTGAAGAAAACCCGATCAAATTCAATCCATTTTATATCGGCCCAAGCGAAACGCTCGACACCGAAAAAAAGGAAAGCCTGAAAACTTTATTGGTATCCCTGTGGAAACAGGAAGATGAAAATTTTAACCGCAGTGAATATGTGGCACTATCCAACGCATTGCAGGGTTATTACGATCACCTGAAAAATGATACTGGTTTATTCCCCTGCTTCAACACTTTTTATGAATACCTCGAAGATCATTATACCGAAGTACTAAAGGCGCATAAGGTCAATGAGCGTGATTTCAGTATTGACAATTTCCTGTACGTATTGCGGCCCTATTACAAGGGCGGTGAATTTGATTACCTGCTGAACGCGACTGAAAACCTCGATATGTTGCAGCAACGCTTTATTGTCTTTGAACTGGATAACGTAAAGCAGCACCCGATTTTATTCCCGGTAGTGACCCTGATTATTATGGAGTTATTTATCTCCAAAATGCGCAAGTTGCCGGGGCAACGCAAGATTATCGCAATTGATGAAGCATGGGTCGCTATTGCCAAATCCGGTATGGCTTCATTTATAAAATATTTGTATAAAACCGTTCGGAAATTCAACGGTATTGCCGCGCTTATTACCCAGGAAATCGACGACCTGATCAGCTCACCGATTATCAAGGAAACCGTCATTAATAATGCCGATACCAAGATCCTGATGGATATGCGAAAATTCATGAACAAGTTTGACCGCTTACAGGAAACATTGGGCATGTCCGATAAAGGTAAAACGCAGCTTTTATCGGTTAATAAAGCCAACGAACCGGGCAGGGCTTACCGTGAAGTCCTGATAGACCAGGGGGGTGTGATTGTTAAAGTTTATCGCAATGAGTTGTCCGTCCCTGAATACCTGGCCTATTCTACCGAAGAAACCGAAAAGATCAAGGTACAACAATATACCGAACAATACGGCAGCATCGAAAAAGGTATTGCAATGCTGGCTGCCGACTTAACAAATCAACCTAAAAATTAAGAAAAAATGAAGCTATTACCTTTTCTAATGATCCTGTCGCCCGTACTGCTCTTTGCAGCCTGCGGCCATCACCCGATACCTGCTCAAAAAACACAATCCATAAAAATTTTAATACTCACCTTATGAGATGGTACAGAATCGTATTGCCGGTGAGTATGGTGGCCATATTGGTCGCGCTGCCGGAACAGAAAGCCAACGCACAGTTTGTGATCAGTGAAGTGCTGAACCTGACCGTTGGCAAGATCATCCGGGCTATTGACCTGGAAGTGCAAAAAGCGCAGAACCAAACAATATGGCTACAAAACGCGCAAAAAGTAGTGGAAACACAGCTTAACCAGTTAAAGCTTTCGCAGATCGCCGGTGTAAGCCAGCAACAAACCGACCTGTTCACCAAATATTACAATGACCTTTACACGGTAAAAACGATTATTACCGATTATGAGCAGGTTAAAAATATCACGCTCCGGCAGGAAGCGATAGTTAAAGAATACGAAAGCGCCTGGGCGCTCACCCAACAGGACAAACATTTCAGCGTTACAGAACTGCAATATATTTCTTCGGTTTATAGCGGGATATTAAAGGCCAGCGTCAATAACCTGGATCAGCTCCTCGTATTAGTGAACTCCTTAAAAACTCAAATGTCGGACGGCAAAAGAATGGAGTTAATTAATAATACCTCCAGGCATATCGATCAGAATTACTTCGACCTCAAACAATTCAACCAGCAAAATATCCTGCTCAGTCTGGGCCGGTCGAAAGATGAACAGGATACCCAAAGTGTAAAAAATCTGTATGGAATCAATTGAGGTAAAAGCTAAAAGGCGAAAGTTGAAAGGTTTCGGCATTGGCCTGATACTATTTTTTGTGGTTACACAAACCTATGCGCAAAGTTTCAGCTTTAGCGACCTGTTTGGCCAGTCCGGTAAGCAAAAGAACTATTACCTGCAACAGATCGCCGCTTACCAGGCATTTGAATCGGAATTGAAGCAGGGTTATAATGTTATTAAAAATGGGCTGAACGGTATTCGTGATATTAATACCGCCGAACTGAACGCGCACAGCACCTATTACCAATCCCTTAGCCAGCCAGGAAGCCCGGTTAAAAACAGTACGCAGGTACAGGATATTTTAGGGTGGCAGACGGATATAGTAAACAGTTTTAACCAAAGCTTTATCGGCCTGACGAACGATGAGCAAAGCTATGTCGTTACGGTGAAAGCCAATTTGCTAAATGCCTGCAATGCCGATCTGACTGACCTGCAAAACCTACTGGCATCCGGTAACCTGCAAATGACGGATGATGAACGGCTAAAGCGCCTGGCTAAAATCCACGCGGCCATGCTGGATAAATACCAGTTCAGCCAAAGCTTTTGTAATTCGGCTAAACTGTTGGCCGCGCAACGGCAGCAAGCCCTAAACGAAACACAAATCCTGAAATCCATCTATGAAACGAATTAAGATCCTGGTTTTTCTGCTGCTGTTCGCCGCAGGTGCCAAAGCGCAAAGCGCTGACCTTACCCAACTGATATTAGATATTGAGAAGCTCACCCAATTAAAAGGTATCCTGAGCGATATGAAAACCGGCTATGATATTATTAATGGCGGTTACAATGAGGTTAAGCAAATTGCCGATGGTAATTTTAATTTACATTCTACCTTTTTAAATGGTTTGCTGATGGTTAGCCCAGCAGTTGCCAAATATGGCCGGGTAGCGGATATTGTTCTGGAACAAGGCTATATCGTTACCGAATATACCAGGGCCTATAATCAGTTTAAGCAAAGCGGCAGCTTTAATGCGGACGAAATCGCCTACCTGGGCAATGTTTACACCACCCTATTACAGCAAAGTTTGCAAAACCTCAGCCAGTTAGCGGATATTCTGATGGCAGGCAAGCTGCGCATGAGCGATGATGAGCGGCTCCGGGCAATAGACCATATTTATGCGGATACCGATGACAAATTAACATTCCTGCGGCATTTTGACCAGCAGGCGGCGGTGATGCAGGTGCAACGCCAAAAGGCGCTCAATGAACTCAATACCTTACAAAAACTTTTCTGATATGGATAATTTAACCGGCTTGCAAGCCACTTTAGAACAGGTATACAACCAGATGTTGCCGCTGTGCAGCAACCTGATCGGCACTGCCCAGGGCATCGCGGGTTTTGCCGCCCTATGGTATATCGCAGCCAGGGTTTGGCGCAGCATTGCCGCCGCTGAACCTATCGACTTTTACCCGTTGTTACGCCCATTCGCATTAGGAATGGCTATTATGCTGTTTCCTACCGTGATCGCGGTCATGAACGGCATTTTGCAGCCGGTAGTCAGTTCCACCAATAACATGGTTAGCGACAGCAATGCCGCTATTGCCACGCTTTTACAGCAAAAAACCGAAGCGGAAAAACAGACACCATCTTACCAGATGTTTGTTGGCGCAGACGGGGAAGGAAGCCGCAGTGAGTGGTATAAATATACGCACCCCGACGACCCCAATGATACCAATGAGGGGATGATCGGCAGCGTAGGCAATGATATGAAATTTGCAATGGCCAAAGCATCCTATAATTTCAAAAACAGTATCAAAGAGTGGATGTCGGAGATTTTACAGGTGCTTTATGAAGCTGCCGCCTTGTGTATCAATACCATCCGCACCTTTCAACTGATCGTCCTGGCGATACTCGGCCCTTTAGTTTTTGGCATTGCAGTTTTTGACGGTTTCCAGCACACGCTTACCGTATGGATGGCGCGCTATATCAATGTGTTTTTGTGGCTGCCGGTCGCCAATATTTTCGGTAGCATCATCGGCAAAGTGCAGCAAAATATGCTGGCATTGGACATTACCCAAATCCAAAACACGGGCGATACTTTCTTCAGCTCCAGTGATGTTTGTTACCTGATATTTTTAGTCATTGGCATCGTCGGGTAT
>Ga0207671_10003715_pt1 | contig 15040 bp, 19 predicted proteins | sample KBSC24metaG_FD_184352 | JGI IMG/M metagenome (GOLD analysis project Ga0207671, IMG submission 184352) | Corn rhizosphere microbial communities from Kellogg Biological Station, Michigan, USA - KBS C2-4 metaG (SPAdes) (version 2) | ecosystem: Host-associated > Plants > Roots > Rhizosphere > Soil... | reverse complement strand
GGGGGCTTGCATGATCGGCTCTGGCACTGCCACATCGGCTCGATCAGAGAAAGCTTGTTGGCGGGAGCGCGATGCCGATTGAACTTGCCGCCTTCACCGACATCGAGGCAGTCGCCACCGATGCCGCCGGAGCGCTCGATCGGGCACGCCAGCCGAGCCTGTTCGATCGGCTGGACTGGTATCGGCTGGTGGTCGGCCATTGTCCGCCGGAAGGATCGCCATTGATCGTGCGCGCGCGCGATGGTGCTAACGCCGCATGGCTGTTTCTCTCCCGCCAAGGCCAAAAAGCAGCGGCGTTGGCGAATTGGTATTCGCTCAAGACGGGCATGGTCTCCAGCGGGCGACCAGTTCCCGCTCTGGTAGAAGCGATCGGAGATTATCTGCGTACCAACCTCCATCTCGCCTCAATCGAGCTGGCGCCGCTGCCGCCGGACCAAGCAGACATCCTCGAATTGCCGTTTCGCAACGCTGGCTGGATAGGTCGGCGCAGTACCGCCACGTCTAACTGGGAGGTCCGCACGGCCGGAATAGATTGGCGGCATTTCCTACAAGCTCGCCCGAGCCAGCTCCAAAACACAATCCGCCGCAAAGAAGGTGCGAGTGACCTCGAGATCAGAATTATCTCGGAATTTAATGCATTTGCCTGGCAATGCTATGAGGATGTCTACAAGGAAAGCTGGAAGCCGACCGAAGGATCGCCAGCATTTTTGCGAGCCCTCGCGGAAGCGGAAGGCAAGGCGGGAACGCTGCGGCTGGGTCTCGCGCTCGCGAGCGGCAAGCCGGTGGCCGCGCAATTGTGGCTCGTCGAAAATGGCGAAGCGACCATTCATAAGCTCGCCCATCGCGAATCTTGTCGCGCCAAGTCGCCAGGCACAGTCCTCAGTGCCGCCATGTTCAGGTACGTGATTGATGTCGACAAAGTGCAGCTGATCGATTTCGGAACGGGGAACGAGCCTTATAAGGCGCAGTGGATGGATCAGGTTCGGCCATTGTACCGGCTTCGCCTTCATAACCCGGCTACGCTCCAGGGCGGCGTTGGTGCGCTTCGCGACACCTTGTCTGCAGCCCGGGCAAAGGTTAGGCGGGCGCGACAAACGGGTCGGAAGATGAGCTGATGGCGCAGGGGAGCAACGTCGACGCAATCGTAAGGGCGGTTTTGGCCGACGTGCTGGGGATTAATCCAACTCGGGTGGCAATGTTCGATGATGACACGCCGTTGTTCGGCGCGCTGCCCGAGCTGGACTCGATGGCGGTCGCCGGTCTGCTCACCGAGATGGAGGATCGGCTGCACATCATCATCGATGACGATGACATCGATGGCGAGATGCTGGCGAGCTTCGGCGCACTCCTCCGCTTCGCGGAACACAAGACGCAGGGATGACCCTCCCAGCGGCCGTTGCTTATTTTTATCCAACCGGTGGCGGTGAAGAGTTAATTCTCAGATTTGGAGCGAGTTACGCAACCCAGGTTGTTCTAATCGAATCATTATTTGAAGAACGGAATTTTCTCCGGCGCATTGCGGTACAGGTTGGGCGCGCCCTCCAATCCTACGACATCGGCTGCTCTATTCCTGATATACCCGGCACGGGCGAGAGCTTGATCGACATGGCCGATGTGACATTCCCAGGGTGGCAACATGCAGTCGCCGATGCGGCGAGGTTCGTGGAGAAGAAGAACGGCACACTTCCGTTCATTGCAGCATTGCGCGGCGGAGCATTGATTGATCACACCGCGTCAGCCAAAGCTTGGTGGCGTTTCGCTCCGGCCACCGGCGCCGAGCTGCTTCGGCCGATGCGGCAGGCGCGCCGGATCCGCGGCGCCGCGGACCAGCAGGATCATGCGGGCTATAGGCTAAACGAGGCCATGGTGGCGGCCCTCGACGCCGCTACGCCCCAGTCCCCCACCGGTCCGTTACGGCAAACGCCGGTTAGGCCCGACGGCATTGCACCGTGGCGGCTGGCTGAACCCGGCAACGATGAGGTATTGGCCAACGCTCTGGCGGATGATCTGGCGCAATGGATCGCTACATGCGCCGCGTCCTGACCTTCGACTGCGAGGGCGACCAATTGGTCGGCACGCTTGATGGCGCCATGGGGGAGACCGGCGTCCTGATCGTTACTGGTGGTCGCCAGACCCGGATCGGCCCCCATCGGCTGATGGCGACATTGGCCCGTGATCTCGCTGCCTCCGGCATCTCGACATTCCGCTTCGATCGCCGCGGGGTTGGCGACAGCGGCGGAAATGATCCCGGTTATTTGGGTAGCGCTCCCGATATCCACGCTGCATTGGTGGCGTTCACGGCCGCCTGTCCCGGTCTGCGGAGAGTCTGGGGTCTCGGGCTTTGCGATGGGGCTACCGCGCTCGCCCTCTATGGTGCGGCGGTTGGCCTAGAAGGCTTGATGCTGCTCAATCCCTGGGTGGTGTCGGCGGAACCCAACAGGCCGCCGCCCGCTGCCGTGCGTGCACATTATCGCTATCGGCTGCTGAGGCCTGAGGACTGGCGACGACTCGTCACCGGAGACTTCAACCCGAAGTCTCTGGTCAACGGCTTACGCACCGCTTTCTCCCGTTCGGATCAACGTCTTGCAAATGACGTCATGTCGTCATTTTCGACATTTACCGGCCCGATCCATATCCTGCTCGCCTCCCAAGACGCGACTGCGCAGGCGTTCCTCGCTCAATATCGTGGGGCTGCCGGCAGGAAAGCAGCAAAGCAGCCGAACATCCGCTTGGCGCTGCGCGATAGCGGCTCGCACAGCTTCGCCAGCACGGCCGATATGGAATGGCTGACCGCGCATATAAGGACAGCCATCGTCGGCTAGGCCGCTACGCTGGCCTCAAACCGTGCCTCGGCAAGATAGCGTTCCGCATCGAGCGCCGCCATGCAGCCCGTGCCCGCTGCGGTGACAGCCTGCCGGTAGACCTTGTCCATAACGTCGCCACAGGCAAACACGCCGGGAATAGCCGTTCGGCCAGTTCCCGGCTCGACGACCAAATAACCATCGCCATCGATCTCGAGCTGCCCGCGAAACAGGGCGGTCGCCGGTTCATGGCCGATCGCTACAAAAGCCCCGTCGAGATCCAGCCGCGAGATCTTGCCGGTGGCAGTGTCGCGCAGGTCGAGCCCGATCAGCCCCGCATTATTCTCTCCCCCGACGAAGCTTTCCACCGCCTTGTTCCAGAGGATTTTGACATTGGGGTGGGCGAACAGCCGCTCCTGCAGGATCTTTTCGGCGCGCAACGTGTCGCGACGATGAACGAGCGTCACGTCCTGGCTGTGATTGGTGAGGTACAATGCCTCCTCGACCGCCGTGTTGCCGCCGCCGATCACTGCAACCTTCTTGCCGCGATAGAAAAAGCCGTCGCAAGTCGCGCAGGCGGAAACGCCCTGACCGCGCAACCGGGTCTCACTCTCGAGGCCCAGCCAGCGCGCTTGCGCGCCCGTCGCGATCACCAGCGTATCACCCGTATAGATGGTTCCACCGTCTCCGGTCAGCCGGAACGGACGGCGCGAGAGATCGACTTCCGCGATCATGTCATAGACCATCTGCGCGCCAACATGTTCGGCCTGCGCCCGCATCTCGTCCATCAGCCACGGGCCCTGGATGACCTCGCGAAAGCCAGGAAAATTCTCGACGTCCGTGGTCGTCATCAATTGGCCGCCTGGCTCCAGCCCCTGGATGACGATCGGCTTCATCCCCGCGCGGGCGCCATAGATGGCCGCGGTCAGGCCTGCCGGCCCCGAACCGAGAATGAGCATTGCGCTATGGACCGTCTCGACCATGAAACCCCATCACTTCTATCTGCGAACTGTCTCGCACATAGGGATGAAGGGGGGTTGGATGCAATGGAGAGCAATACGATCAATCCCGGCGCATCAAATAGAGCAGGCAACCGGATCTGAACTCCCAGCTTTCGTCGAGACAGGCCTGCGGCGAGTGGATACCCTGCCCGATCGCCCAACGATAGCCGGCCTCCCGCTCGGAGCAGCCGGAACATGCACTGTCCGTTTCTTGCTCGGCAAGGCCAGTGCTCGACGATCTCGCAGATAAGTGGGTGCTGTTGACCGTCGCTTGGGCCGCCGCCAGTCCACCGGTGATCGCGCATGCAAGCGCCGCCAGGAGCTGACATGTCAACGCAGGAAAGCGGTCCATATCGTCACCTCGATCATCGTGCCCGCTCGCCTAGGAAACTTTGACGTCATGCTTCCGTTCCGCACTTGCGTGTTCGAGGAAGCGGGCCGACCCGATCGGGCGCAACGGCCGCCGGTCCATAAGCGACCGATCGTCAGCGCCGCCGCGTGCGCGTGGGCGCGTTGAAATCCGGATGTTTTCCGGCAATCCAGCGCATGAAGCCGTCCAGTCGCGGCTGGCTCGCAGGCGCAAGTCGCTTTCTTTCGAACTGGCCGAGCTCGGCGTTGGAGAAGAATGCATGGAGGGTGCGGTGGCAGATCGGATGCACCGGGACGGTGATGCGCCCTCCCCTGCTCTTCGGTGTGGGATGATGCCATTCGATCTTACGACCCAGGGGCCGACTGCAGAGCCAGCATTGCTGATCGCGCTGCGGGTCCGCCGGCTCAGCCAAGCGCGCCATCGGACCGCTTAGCGAAATGCCCAGCGCAACGTTTTCGCCATTGCCAAGGTACTTGTGCGAACGAATGGGCGAGTCACGAATGTGCTGCGCAGGCCATGCATCTCCCGAGCCCAGTCAGGCAGCAGATCCACCGCGGCCTGGCCGATCACCCGCTGCGCCGCCGCCATGGCAAGATTATCGGGCCGCTGCTTGAGCACGATCGCAGCGATCTCGCGCGTGCGCGCGTCACATAATAGTTGCGGTCGCATTCTTTCCACGAGCTGCTCGGCCGCGGCACGGCTGCGCGGAACCGGGTCAGCCCCGAGCGCAAGCGCGATGCCCGACATCTCTTCGAAATAGCGATCCTGATCCACATGCGGCATGCCAGGTTCGGCATAACGGATGCGTGCGTTCAAAAATGACAATGCTTCGGAAACGTGCACCCAGGCCAGTAGCTGCGGGTCGTCAGCCGAATAGTTGGTTCCGTCGGGCAGCGTGCCGCTCACCTGCGCATGCACCGTGCGCACGCGCGCCATCGCGGCTTCCGCGTCCTCGCGCGACGCATAGGTGGTGAGCGAAATAAAGCGCGCGGTTCGGCGCAACCGGCCGAGCATGTCTTCCCGGAAGTTGGAATGATCCCATACGCCGCCCAGCACTGCAGGATGAAGCATCTGCAACAGAAGCGCCGACATTCCGCCGACCATCATCGTGACGACGTCGCCATGCACCCGCCAGATCACCGAACCAGGACCGAACATGCTTTGCGGACTGCGTACCACGGGCTTTTCGCCGCGCGATTGATCGTTGAAGACGGCGCGTACGTTACGAATGAGTGCCCGCCTGGCCAGAGCAGCCGGCGACATGATCGATAACCCTGTCCGCATTGAACCCGAACCGGAAGCCATTCATCCCCGCTAACAAACTGCGGACGCGCAATCTACGCCCGCCATGCATTAGCGTTCCAGCGAGCCGCGCTGCCATGAATATGGGGGTGGTTGGATCAGTATGAAGAGCGTTGCTGTGCCAGCACGTCACGCAATGCCGCTTGGCCAGCGCCCATCGTCGATTTCGGCGACGGATTATCCACCGCCATGAGATGCTCGGCAAGGCCGCGAAAGCGCAAGGCATCTCGGGGATCGGAAGCATTGGAGGCGGCGCCGAGGTAGTGCTGAATCCGCATCCGCCGATCCTCCTGCTCCTTCGAAAGAAGGTCCTGATGGATACCGGCTAAGGTCTTGGAGTGCGCCATGGATTGGCCATCGCACGAATCCGCTGAATGATCACTCAGGTTTGTTACGGAGCCAGCATTCCATCAAATTGCCGCAACAGTTGCTCGATCCGCCGCGGCTTAGACACGTTGATCAATTCATGAGCAGATTTTCACGACTTTTTAACTAACTTCAGTTATACATTCTTCATTGCCCGCTGACGGCAGGCAGGAGAGAGCCGATGTCGCGTTCTTTGGTGAGTCCAGTTTGGAAGTGCGTATCGGAAAACCGAACGCCGCGGGCGATGGAATTAGATTCGCTGACCACGAAAATATTGCGTGAAGCCTTTGGCGACGATGATCGTCCACTTAACCATTACCGTGCAGAAGTTCTGGCCCATGCGGCGCTGGAGGGAGATGTCAGCCGATAGCGGCTGCGGTCATTGCGGACATTGAGTTCTCGCTGTCGCGCTCAAGCTCGGCGGCAAAAGCGGTGAGCCGTTCGGCCACACCGCGATCCCGGACCATGGCAGCCATTCGCCGAAACAAAGCAGCCTGCCGAAGCAGGTCCTTTTCGTCCGATCGCTTGAGATCCACCATAGCCTTTCATTGCAGATCTGCGCATGCCTGGCACTAAGGATAGTCCCGGAGTCAAAGGCTGCCGCTGCGCTCACGCGTTGCGTGCATCTAAGATCGTTGTGCGTCAGGCTGCTGATCGGGATGAGCGGCCGCGACCGCTGGATGCTTCCGGGCATTTTCCGCCACGCGACAAAGCGCCGGAAAGCGATCGAGCGGAACGTTGAAGCGCTCGGCTGAATAGACCTGCGGCACGAGGTGGCAATCGGCGATCGTGAGGTGATCGCCAAAGGCGTATGTGCCTCCGTAACGGACGATCATCGCATCCAGGGCGGTGAAGCCCTCCTCGATCCAGCGCGCAATCCAGCCGTTCCTGCCATCTTCATCCGCCTTGAAATCATGTTTGAGCACCTTCAGCACCCGCAAATTGTTGAGCGGGTGGATGTCGCATGCGACCGTCATCGCCATTGCCCGAACGACCGCACGTTCATCCGGGTTCGCCGGAAGCAGCGGTGGATCGGGGTAGCGCTCTTCCAGCCATTCTATGATGGCGCTGCTTTGCGTAAGCACCGTGTCGCCAGCCTCAAGTGCCGGCACGAGCGCTTGCGGGTTGAGCGCACGGTACGTCTCGGCAGCTTGTTCGCCCGCCAGAAGGTTGACGGGATGCTGGCGATAGGCAACGCCTTTGAGGTTGAGCGCGATCCGCGTGCGATAGCTTGTTCCGGAGCGCCAATATCCGTGAAGGATCAATTCCCGATGCGGCATGGCGCAGCCATAATCGTGCCCCGGCATTCCCCGAAACCAATTCGGGCGAAACCAGGCGTCTCCGCGAACGCCGTCAGGATTACTTCGTCACCGTCTTCCAGGAACGTGCGGGTCTCCCCCCCCGGCAGCGCGATTGACCGCTTGCCGCCTTGGCAAAGTTCGAGCAGGCTGCCCTTGCTCTCCTCCTCACCGCCTGACAGCGTTCCGGTGCCGAGCAGGTCGCCGGGCTGAAGATTGCAGCCGTTGGACATGTGATGCGTCAGGAGCTGCGCAGCGGTCCAATACATGGCCGTCATATGGCTGCGGCTCAGCCGGTAAGGCGGCACGCCCGCCGCGCGCATACGCGCGGAAAGGATGTGCACCTCCATCGCCACATTAAACGCACCATGCGCCTGATCGGCCGCATCGAGAAGGTAGGGCAGCGGCTCGGGGTCTCCCGCTGGTCTTGGGGGCTGCGCCACCCGATAAGGCGCAAGCGCATCCATCGTCACGATCCACGGGGAGACGCTGCTGTGGAAACTCTTGGCAAGAAATGGGCCGAGCGGCTGTGATTCCCATGCCTGGATGTCCCGCGCAGACCAGTCGTTGAGCAGGGACAGCCCGGCGATATGGTCCTGCGCGTCGTCGATCGGAACAGGCTGCCCCAAGCTGTTTCCTCGCCCCACCCAGACCGCCATTTCGAGTTCGTAATCCAGCCGCCTGCTGGGTCCGAAGGAGGGCGAGCTCGCTTCGCGCGACCTGATTTGCCCATTGGGTCGGACGACATCGGCTCCCGATACACGGACCGACGACGCGCGGCCGTGATAGCCGATCGGAACATATTTATAGTTGGGCAACAGCGGATTTTCGGGGCGGAACAGGCTCCCGACATTCACAGCGTGATGGATGCCCGCGTAAAAATCCGTGTAGTCACCAATTTTCACCGGCAGGTGCAGGGTGCAGCGCGTGGCTGGAAACAGCGCAGCGCGCACCGCCGCTCGTTCGGGACCGGTCAATAATCGAAACACTCCGTGACGCAGCGCACGCAATGCAGCGTTTCCGCGCCCCAGCAGATTGTTGAGCGTTGCTTGTCCCGCCAACTTTGCTGCCTCGCCTGCCTCTCCCTCCAACAGATCGGCGACTGCAGCGAGATCGAGTATTTCGTCGCCGATTGCGATGCCGCCCCGCGCCGGCTGGCCATCGGACGAAAAGATGCCGAGCGGAAGATTCTGGACCGGAAAATCGCGATGCCCATTTGCGCTCTCGATCCAGCTCTTCGCCGCGGGATCGTGCGTAAAATCGGTCGACACCATCAGCTCTGCTGCTCCTTGTGCAGCCATTCAGCGTGGCGGGGCGCCCTTTTGGTGTGTGACCATTCTTCAAGCATCAGGGGCGCCAGCCGCTCAAGCTCTGCATATTGCTCCTTGGTGCCGATATCGCATGCCAGTTCAATTCGATGGCCATTGGGATCGAAAAAATAGATCGAGCGGAAAACGCCGTGATAGGTCGGGCCAAGCACGTCCACTCCGTGCGCCTCGATATGCGCCTTGGCGGCGAGTAGCGTTGCCAGATCGGAAACCGCGAACGCGATGTGCTGGACCCAGGCCGGCGTATTCTCGTCACGTCCCATCTCGGGCTGTTCGGGCAACTCGAAAAAGGCGAGCACATTGCCGCCGCCGCAATCCAGAAACACATGCATATAGGGATCATATTGGCCGGTCGACGGCACATGATCCTCCGCAAAGGCCGTGGTGTAGCGCATGCCAAGCACGCGCTGATACCATTCCACTGTCTCCTTGGCGTCCTTGCAGCGATAGGCGACATGATGGATCCGGCTTAGCGAAAAGGGCGCGTTCATGCCGCCTTCTCCCCGGCCAGCGCTCCGCGCTGCAGCTGGTCACGCTCGATCGACTTGAACAGGGCGGTGAAATTGCCCTCGCCAAATCCTTCGTCCTTTTTGCGCTGGATGAATTCGAAGAACACCGGACCGATCATGGTCTGCGAGAAAATCTGCAGCAGAAGACGCGGGTCTCCCTCGTCGGTCGAGCCATCAAGCAACAAGCCGCGGTGCTGAAGTTCGGCGACGGGTTCGCCATGGCGGGGCAGCCGCTCCTCCAGCATGTCGTAATAGGTCGCCGGCGGCGATGGCATGAAGGGCGTGCCGAATGCTTTGAGCTTGTCCCACGTCGCGATCAGATCGTCACACAGAAAGGCGATGTGCTGAATGCCTTCGCCATTATAGGCACGCAGAAATTCCTCGATCTGGCCGCCGCCGGCCTTCCCTTCCTCGTTGAGAGGGATGCGGATCAGGCCGTCAGGCGCGGTCATGGCGCGGCTGGTTAGCCCGCTATATTCGCCCTTGATATCGAAGTAGCGGATCTCCCGGAAATTGAAGAGCCGCTCATAATAGCGCGCCCAATAGTCCATCCGACCGCCATAAACATTGTGCGTCAGATGATCGATGATCCGAAGTCCGGCTCCCTGGGGATGGCGCTCGACGCCGGGCAGATATTCAAAGTCGATGTCATAGATCGAAAGCTCGTCACCGTAGCGATCAACCAAATAGATGATCGCGCCGCCGATACCGCGAACGGCGGGCAGCCGCAGCTCCATCGGGCCGGTCTTGGTTTCCACGGCTTCTGCGCCCCGCGCCAGGAGTTCGGGATAAGCTTTATGGGCATCGCGCACGCGAAAGCCCATCCCGCACGCTGACGGGCCATGCTCTGCAGCGAAATAAGCCGCAGGCGAACCGGGCTCATAATTGGCGATCAGGTTGATGGCCCCCTGGCGCCAAAGCTCGACATCCTTGGAGCGGTGGCGCGCAATCCGAACGAAACCCATTGCTTCGAAAACAGGCTCCAGCAGCCCGCGCTCGGCCGCACAAAACTCCACGAATTCAAAGCCGTCGAGGCCGATCGGATTTTCGAAAATATCGGGCACGCCACTCTCCAGGACGATATAGTTACGTCTGAAACTATTTTATGCTTTAGCTGACTGGTGTCAAATGATACTTGTTTGGCGATGCCTGAAAAAACCCTGCGGCTCCACAACTTCCTCCCCTACCGGCTCTCGATCGCGTCCAACACGGTCAGCGACGTCATCTCGCGCGCCTATGCCAAGCTGTTTGGCCTGTCGGTGCCCGAATGGCGCCTCGTCGCAGTGCTCGCTGAAACGCACGGGCTGACCCAGCAGGAGATCGGCAAGCGCACGAAAATGGACAAGGTCACTGTCAGCCGTGCTGCGATCGCTCTGTCCCATCGAGGGCTGATCGTGCGGGCGCCCAACTCCAGCGATGGCCGATCGCATCGGCTTTCTCTAAGCGATCAGGGCGCCGAGTTGTACCGGCGGGTCGCGCCGCATGCGCTGGCGCTCGAAGCACGCATTTTCGACACGATCGATCCCGACGAGCTTAGCCGCTTTTCCGCAACGCTCGAAAAGATCACGCGCACCGCAGAAAATCTCGCCGACTAAACTTCGCTCTAGCAGCGCATGAGCCGAGCGACATCGCAGCCGCAATCGCCTCAAGAAGTGAATGATTGCGCGCGTGCGACCAATTTTTGATTCGAACGTTACGGTGGCGCGGTATCCCCGTTTGAAAGGTCCTGTTATGAAAACGATCCTCGTCCTCGCCTCTTTGATGCTGGTCGCCCCCGCCATGGCGCAGGACGCAATGCCATCTGGAAATGCGCCGGCGACCACTGACCCAAGTGCGGCGCCCACAACTGAGACCACGCCTCCCCCCGCCGATCCGATGCCGTCGTCCAACGGCATGAACTCAACCCCCAGCGTCCAACCGGCGTCATCACCTCCGTCGTCCGCGAACAGCCCCGCCGCCAATCAGCCGATGAAAGAGTATCCGACCTGCACGCGCAAGATCCGCGACAATTGCCGGAATCCTGGCGGCAAATAACACACACCGCAATATCCTGCCGGTCGTCCCCGCGTTGGATCGACCGGCATACGGCGGTTTGAGCATCCATGGAACGGCGAGTGACGGCACTGTTCGACCACTACGGCTGCTCGCCACCAAAATGGGCAGCCGCCTAAACCGCTCCTGTCCTATGCCAATTGGAAAAGGATTGCCGGCCTAAGCGTGTTCAGCTGCTGCTGCACCCTTTCGATTTATGGGGTCCTCTGACAAGGATCAAAGACGTCGCCTCAGAGCCCGCCCAGGCACCTCGAACTGGACTTGTCTGCCCCAAAAGCAGACGATCTTTATAACTGGATTTTTATACTGGCTGGGGCGGGAGGATTCGAACCTCCGAATGACGGTACCAAAAACCGTTGCCTTACCACTTGGCGACGCCCCAGCAGCGGCGCCCTTATAATCGGGAACGCACCGGGGGGAAGCCTCGACGACACGATTTTGCTTCGCTATCCCAAAAGAAATCCAAGGGCAGGCGGGCAATGGCAATTCTGGTTACAGGAGCAGCGGGTTTCATCGGATATCATGTCTGTGCCACCTTGCTCCGCCGCGGCGAGCATGTGATCGGCATCGACAACCTCAACGACTATTATTCTCCTCAACTCAAGCGCGACCGCATTTCCGCGCTCGACCGGGGAATTGGCGAGCTGCGCTTTATCGAGCTCGACTTCGCTGATCATAGCGCGCTCGACGCTGCGCTTGCGGAAGCGGACATCGATCGCATCGTTCATCTCGGCGCGCAGGCCGGTGTGCGTTATTCGATCCAGAATCCGCGAGCCTATGTGCATTCCAACCTGGTCGGCCATCTCAACATGCTCGAGCTTGGCCGCGCACGCGGCGTTGACCATCTCGTCTACGCTTCGTCCTCGTCGGTTTATGGCGGCAACGAGTCGCTACCTTTCCGCGTCGAAGACCGCGTCGATCACCCGATGTCGCTCTATGCCGCCACCAAAAAAGCCGACGAGCTGATGAGCGAAACCTACGCCCATCTCTATCGTCTTCCACAAACCGGTCTTCGCTTCTTCACCGTTTATGGTCCGTGGGGTCGGCCGGACATGGCGATGTGGATCTTCACCAGCAAGATCCTGGCGGGCGAGCCAATCGCCGTATTCAACCATGGCGCGATGAAGCGCGATTTCACCTATATCGACGACATCGTTGCAGGCGTAATCGCCGCATTGGACAATCCCCCGCCGGACGACGGCGAGCAGAAAGCCGGCGGCAGCCGCAGCCCCCATCGTCTGTACAATATCGGCAATCATCGCGCGGAAGAGCTCGGCCATCTGATCGATCTGATCGAAGCCGCCTGCGGCAAGCCAGCCGTGCGCGATTACCAGCCCATCCAGCCAGGCGATGTTCCAGCCACTTACGCCGACATCAGCGCGATTCAGCGCGATCTTGGCTTTACGCCGACGACGTCGCTCGATGCCGGCGTACCGCGCTTCGTCGACTGGTATCGGGGCTATACTGGCATTTGAAGGGGAAAGCCCGCAGTCGGTCCGGAATGTCGGGCCGCCGTTTTCAGCTCACGAGAAATATCGCTGTTCCAGCCCTGCTCACGCGCCTTCGATAAGCCCGTGCGGATCGGAAAGGATCACATCGAGTTGATGCAGTTGCTCGCTCCAGCCGCTCGTGCTGCCAGACGCGATCACGTCGTCGAGCGCTTCCTTTGAGGGATACCGATCGCAAACGGTGACCAGTGTCGCACCGTCGCGCTCCTCGAACGTCACCATTGTGACCGGTCCATCCTCGCCGCCCTCCTCGTTGGTCCACACGATACGGGCATCCGGCAAAACTTCGAGATATCTGCCGTGGAAGGTCATTGTCCGTGCCGAAGATGGGTGGCCCATCTCCAGGCGGTAGGTGCCGCCGGTGCGGACGTCCGCCTCGTAGGAGATGATCGTCACGCCAAAGGACGCCGGCGCCCACCACCGCTTGAACAACTCGGGCCGGGCCCAAGCCTGAAACATCAGCCGGGCAGGAGCTTTGACAATGTGTGTTACCACCAGCTCGCAGTCGGATGCTCGTTCAACGGTAACTTCACCCTCAACCGGACGCATCGGAGTCCTCCTTCGCTGTCAGTTCTCCGACAATACCGTCCAGAACGTCGAAGCGCCGGCCAGAGCCGGCTGTGCTCTTCCGTCGAGCAATCTCCGGGCCGAAATGACCGCGGCCCAACCTCGTCTTGATCTTCGCTAGACCATAGGGCGTAGCTCGCCGTTGGCTAAGAAGCCAACCGTTCGGACACTGATGCTATGGCAGCTAAAAGCGCTAGTCCAGCCGGTTCAGCCATCCATGCGGATCAGGAGCAAGGCCGCGCTGGATTGCCGTCAGCTGACCCCGCAACTTCTCCGTGATGATACCCGGCCCGCCATTGCCGATCGTGAAATTGGTCGAACTGCCGCGCACCGATCCGATCGGCGTGACCACCGCAGCAGTTCCGCAGGCGAAGGCTTCGCGAAGCCGTCCGGATTGGGCATCAGCCTGCCACTGGTCGATCGCATATTTTTCCTCGCGAACCGTAATGCCCTGATCACGTGCCAGAGTAAGGATCGAATCGCGGGTGATGCCCGGCAGAATGGTGCCCAGCTCCGGCGTCGTGATGGAGCCATCCTCGAAGATAAAAAAGACGTTCATCCCGCCCAGCTCCTCGACGTAGCGATGCTCGGCAGCGTCAAGAAACACGACCTGGTCGCAGCCCTGGGCGATCGCTTCGGACTGCGGCAACAGGCTTGCGGCATAATTGCCCCCGCATTTGGCCGCACCGGTGCCGCCCGGCCCCGCCCGGCTATAATCGTCCGAAATCCAGAGGCTGACCGCCGGCGCGCTGCCCTTGAAATAGGCACCGACGGGCGATGCAATCACCAGATAGAGATATTCGCTGGCGGGCTTAACGCCAAGAAAGCTCTCGCTCGCGAACATGAACGGCCGCAAATAAAGCGAACCGCCCTCGATGGTGGGTATCCACTCACGATCGATGCTGACCAGTTTGCGGATCGACTCCAGGAACAGGCCCTCGGGAAGCTGCGGCATCGCCAGCCGCTCAGCAGATTTCTGGAACCTGCGGGCGTTCGCGTCGGGGCGGAAAAAGCTAATCCCGCCATCCGGCAGCCGATACGCCTTGAGGCCTTCGAAAATCTCCTGGGCGTAATGAAGAACGGCGCACGCCGGATCGATCGAGAGCGGACCGCGCGGCATGACCGTCGCATCATGCCAGCCGCGTTCGTCCGAGAAACGGATCATCACCATGTGATCGGTAAAAACCTTGCCGAAACCCGGATTGGAGATCAGATCCTGCCGCTCTGCGTCCGAAACACGATGATCATGGGCTTGAACCTTGAATTCGATGCTGGTCACACGCAGCCTCTCTTACATCTTGCTCTGGATAAAATTGCCATGAGGCGGCATTGCATTAGAAAGATCACGAAAATAGGTCAACATGGCTGTCCCGTCTGCATCACCATTATTCCTGCGCGAGACCGAGATCCGGCGCGGAATCGAGTTGCTCTATTTTGGGTATAGCAATTTTACGGCAACCCCGGATCTCATCCTGAATCGCCAGGGGCTGGGCCGTGCGCATCATCGGGCTCTTTATTTTATCGCGCGTCGGCCCGAAATGCCCGTTGGCGATCTGCTCAAGCTGCTACGCATCACGAAACAGTCGCTCGGCCGGGTATTGGGTGATCTCACCGAGCGGGGTTATCTCGAATCGCTTCCCGGCAAGCAGGATCGCCGCCAGCGATTGCTGCGACTCACGGCCACCGGGATCGAACTTGAAGGCGAGCTTTTTGACGCGATCCGCGCTAAAATGGCGGAGGCCTACGCCGAGGCAGGGCAAGGATCGGTAACAGGTTTCTGGCGTGTGCTGGAAGGGCTGATTCCAGACGAACAGAGGGCGCGGATAATTGAGATCGACAGCTAGCGACGGCTCATCGCCGCAAGCTCTGCGCTGCGCCGTGCCGCTGCCTGCAAGGTCCGCATGATCAGGGGCTTGAGCCCGTCTGCACCATCAAGGA
>Ga0207671_10003712_pt1 | contig 15043 bp, 4 predicted proteins | sample KBSC24metaG_FD_184352 | JGI IMG/M metagenome (GOLD analysis project Ga0207671, IMG submission 184352) | Corn rhizosphere microbial communities from Kellogg Biological Station, Michigan, USA - KBS C2-4 metaG (SPAdes) (version 2) | ecosystem: Host-associated > Plants > Roots > Rhizosphere > Soil... | reverse complement strand
ATGTTGTCGCTGGTAATGGTTAAGGGCCACTACGGCGCGTTCAAAGATCCCACTTCCATGCTGCTCTCGGCGGCTACTGCCAATGCCCTGTTTGGAAATGGGGACCCAATAAACAAGACGGTGCGCATTGATAACAGTAAGGATATGAAGGTGATCGGTGTTTACTTGGACCTGCCCGATAATACGACATTAAGCGACACAAAATACCTGCTGCCCTGGGCAAATCCGGCAAACTTTTGGAATACGCAACAAACGAGGTGGGATAACCATGGCGTGCAGCTGTATGTACAACTGAATCCGAACGTGAATTTTGACAAAGTATCTGCCCAGGTCAAAAATATTACAACCCCCTATAACAAAAATATTAACGAAACGATACAGATTTTTCCGATGGCCCGGTGGCATTTATACAGTAACTTTCAAAATGGCAAATCAGTAGGAGGTCGTATCCAGTTTATTTGGCTATTTGGCATCATCGGCTCTTTTGTATTGTTGCTGGCCTGTATCAACTTCATGAACCTGAGCACTGCGCGCAGCGAAAAAAGGGCCCGGGAAGTAGGCATCCGCAAGGCCATTGGTTCTCTTCGCAGCCAGCTTATCGCGCAATTTCTGAGCGAATCAATGCTGGTGGTATTTTTGGCGCTTATATTAACCATCGTATTGGTATGGCTGGCTATTCCGTATTTTAATGAAATCGCGGTTAAGCAGGTGGCTTTACCTTTAGGAAATCCTGTATTCTGGCTGTTTACTTTAGGGTTTACCTGTTTTACCGGGTTGATGGCAGGCAGTTATCCCGCGTTTTATCTATCCGCATTTAAGCCGATTAAAGTTTTAAAGGGTGTTTTTAAAGTCGGCCGGTTAGCTGCGCTTCCGCGCAAGGTGCTGGTAGTAGTGCAATTTACGGTGTCGATAGTTTTAATAATCGGTACAATAACTGTGTTCAGGCAAATACAATACGCAAGCAATCGCCCGGTGGGCTATACGCGCGAGGGGTTAATTACGGTTGAAATGAATACGCCCGAAATCCGGGGGCATTATGAACCGATGAGAAACGACCTGATTGCCAGCGGGGCCGCACTCAATATGGCAGAATCCAGTAACGCTACAACCGAACTTAGTATAACCAACACCGGATTTGACTGGGCAGGAAAGCCCCCCGGTTTTGACCCATCGTTGGGACAGGTATTCGTGTCGCCTGATTTTGGCAAAACTATAGGATGGAAATTAATAGACGGGCGCGATTTTTCAAGGGCCATCCCCGCAGATACCGGTGCATTTATTCTGAACGAATCTGCCGTAAAGCTTGTCGGTATTAAAAACCCCATTGGCCAAACGATGCATTGGTTCGGCAAAAACCATGTTATAACCGGGATAGTAAAGGACATCGTCATGGAGTCGCCTTATGCACAAACAAGAGCCACCGTTTTTCAAATGAAACCCGATTGGGTTAACCGCATTACTGTTCGCATTAACCCAAAATTGCCAATGCAGGAGGCGCTAAGCAAAATTGCACCCGTATTTAAAAAATATAACCCCGGCAGCCCCTTCGAATACAAATTTAACGATGACGAATACGCCAAAAAGTTTTCGGATGAGCAAAAGGTCGGACGTTTAGCCAGGGTATTTGCGGTGCTGGCCGTTTTTATTTCGTGCCTTGGCTTATTTGGTATGGCATCATTTGTGGCTGAGCAACGAACAAAAGAGATTGGCATCAGAAAAGTACTGGGCGCGACAGTCTTTAACCTGTGGCAATTGCTTTCAAAAGACTTTGTTGCGCTGGTCATCATTTCCATGCTGGTAGCGGCGCCGGTGGCTTATTATTTTATGCACAAGTGGCTGCAAGCGTATGACTATCGTGTGGGGATTAGCTGGTGGGTATTTATTGTCACGGCCCTCGCTGCTTTGCTCATTACCCTAGCGACGGTGAGTTACCAAAGTATTAAGGCGGCACTGCTAAACCCGGTAAGGAGTCTTCGCTCGGAATAATAGGGTGCAAATCAAATTGTCGCTTAAGCAAGAAACGTTCCTATGGAACGTAAAGACACATTCTCAAATTTTCTACCTACGAAGTGCTCCGATGGAGCACGGAGAATTTTCGTCCCGTTAGGGACGGCTGGTCGGTAGAAAAAATAGACGACGTGGTTGTGTTCCGTTAGGAACACCTGGTGATATGCGACAATTTGATTTTCGCCCGAAAAATATAAGTGCTGATATTTGGTTATATTGGACCAGCGATGTGACCGCATAATTTGATTGAACACTTATAATCTCCATATTAACCTGTATGATGTTGCTTTGTTAACGGCGACATTCACCGGGCTCATTTTTGCGCTGCAGCTATGGTTTGTTAAAAAAGGGAACCAGGCGGCTAACCGTTTGCTTGCCCTTTGCCTGGGGGCCATGGTTTTGTGGGTAGTGGGGGAGTTGGGAACCCACATCGGGCTGGGGGCTTATATGGCTGTACCGGAATGGCTGCCGATCGGGGTTTCATTGGCGGTTGGCCCCTTCCTTTTCTTGTATGTGCTCAATATAACCAGGCCGGAATATAAATTCCGCCCGAGAGATTTACTGCATTTCAGTCCCCTGTTCTTACAATTTGTATTCAAAAGCACCTGGACAGGTGTAGCTATGTACAATACGCTACCGGCATTTATATCTGTCAGCGTTTACCTATATCTGTGTCACAGATTGATAGAAGCTTTTTACCGGCGGCAGAAATTTAACGGAGGCGACCGGCACCTTTATGAGCTGCGCTGGCTGCACGTTTTAATTAAGCGTTTCGGTTTGTTATGGCTATTGTGGATACCGTACGTAGCCGTTAATTATTTTTATCTCCCTCATCGATTGGGCATAACGACGTGGTATCCGCTTTATTTACTTGCGGCAATAATGGTCAGTTGGCTTGGAGCGGCAGCTTTCTTAAAATCAGAAAATGACGGGCAGGCGGAAATGCCGTCATTCCCAAAACCACAACAACCGGCCGACCTGCGGCAAAAAGGCGCGTGGCTGAAAAGAGTAATGGCTGAAAACCGATATTACCAGGACCCGGAATTAAGCCTGAACTCACTCGCTGAAAAGCTCGGTGTGCATACGCATGAGTTATCAAGGATAATTAATACGGTTTTCAAAAAAAGCTTTAATGATTTTATTAATGAATATCGCGTTAGGGACGTTGCCCAAAAAATGCAGGACCCCGCTTATGACCATATAACCCTGTTGGGCATTGCCTTTGCAGCCGGATTTAATTCCCGAACCTCATTTCACCGTACCTTTAAACAACTCACCGGGAAAACGCCGGCAGAGTATAAAACTGAACAGAAAAAAGAGATCCCAACTTATAAGCTGGGATTCAATTCACGAATTGCGCCGGTAATTTCGTACCAGCAAGCCACGCCAAAGTGGTTTGAGGAGAAATTAAACCAGATTTATATGTTCAGAAATTATTTTAAAATTGCATTCCGCGGGTTCTGGAGGCATAAGCTATTCACGCTTATAAATATCATCGGTTTATCCATCGGTATAAGTGCTTTCCTGGTGATTTATTTTATTGTTCACCACGATTTTGCCTTTGACAAGTTTCACAAAGATGGCAACCGGATTTACCGCGTTGTTGTGAACATAACATTCCAGGGACGTATAAACTTTTCGAGTGGCGTACCCGGCCCATTGGCTGCGGCGATTAAAAGCCAGGCAACAGGAATAGCCGAAATTACGCCGTTATATGCACTGTCGCCTCATTTTGTCTATATCGATAAGGATAAAAATGCACAAAAGCGGTTTAAAGACCAGGACAGGATAATACTTAGCGATCAGCAATATTTTAAAATTTTTAATTACGTATGGCTTGCAGGGGCATCGCAGCACGCGCTTGATGCGCCAGGCCAGGTAGTATTAACATCCCAACAAGGCAGGCTTTATTTCCCGTCGTTATCCTATCGTGAAATGATCGGTAAAGTAGTTACCTATGACACGCTTAAGACAACTGTTAGCGGAATAGTTGAAACACCTACTGAAAATACCGACTTTGCCTTTCATGATTTTATCTCCATTACTACGTTCACAACTAACAAACGTCTTTCGGCCGATTTAAGGATAAACACCTGGGACCATATCTTTTCGGGATCGGAGGTTATGGTAAAGCTGACACCGGGCACCCCGGTAGCCGGAGTTATAAAACAGATCAATACCATCTTCAGCAAAAGTAATACGCAAGCCGCCGGAGGAAAAGCGTTTGCCGACAAAGAAGAACTGGCCTTGCAGCGATTGGACGATATTCACTTCAATTCCGACTACAATATTTTTGGTTTCTCATCACCAGCCAGCAGACCGACCCTTTACGGATTATTGGTTATCGGTATCTTTTTGTTGTTGCTGGCATGTATAAATTATGTGAATTTAACTACCGCCCAGGCGGCCCAAAGGGCAAAAGAAATTGGCATCCGGAAAACTTTGGGTAGCAGCCGGGCACAATTAGTAGTTCAGTTTTTAAGCGAAACATTTTTGATAACATTCTTTGCGGTTTGCATATCGGTGTTGCTTGCGCCTGTTATTTTAAAAATGTTTGCAGACTTTATATCTCCGGATATTCATGCGAATATTTTGCAGCCGGATGTCATAGTCTTCCTGCTGATTTTAACTGTCGCCATAAGTATTTTGTCGGGTTTTTATCCCGCATTGGTGTTATCGGGCTACAAACCCGTATCCGTGCTAAAAAATCAGCTGCATGACGATAGCAATAAAACACGAAACGCATGGCTTCGTAAGTCGCTTACGGTTTCGCAGTTTATTGTAGCTCAATTTTTTATAATGGCGACTGTTTTGGTAAGCAGGCAAATTTATTATGTATTACACAAAGACCTCGGGTTTAAAAAGGATGCCATACTGGTTATTAATACGCCCTGGCAAAATACTAAGGCCGGCAGCGACCAGGTATTGCTGAACGATTTCAGGCAGATGCCACAGGTTGCCCTGGTGAGTTTGGGTAATGACCCGCCTTCGTCTGACGTATATAACAGGATGCGGGGTACTTATACTGATGGAAAAAAACAAATAACTACAGATGAAGTAGTGTTTAAGTGTGCTGATGAAAACTACTTTAAAATATACCAGATAAAGTTGCTTGCGGGCAGATACATCGGCAAAGCCGATAGCGGGAGAGATATTATAATTAACAATACTTATGCTAAGATATTAGGATTCACTAATCCCCGCGATGCTTTAGGGAAGCAGTTGAACTGGCGCGGCGGTATAGGCCCAAATGTAAATATTGTTGGGGTAGTTGCCGATTTTAACCAGCGGTCGCTGCATTCGCCAATTTATCCATCAGTTATATTCCCGGGTAGCATAGGCACACCGCCAATAATGACATTCCATATTAGTTTGAAACCTGAAACCCCGGGCGGTAATGAATGGAAAACCGCAATTACAAATATGGGAAAGGCCTGGAAGAAGGTTTATCCGGACGATGATTTCGATTGCCATTTTTATGATGAAACGATAGCCAGATTTTACGACGAAGAGCAACACACATCAACCCTTCTTACCTGGGCAACAGGTTTCTCAATACTGATTAGCTGTCTCGGGCTGCTGGGCCTGGCTATTTACACCACCAACCAGCGCACCAAAGAAATTGGCATACGTAAGGTGTTTGGCGCAAGCGTTACCCGAATAGTAACCCTGCTATCAACCGAACTGATATGGCTTATATTACTTGCTTTTATTATAGTAACTCCAATTGCATGGTACGCTGTAAGTATATGGATGGAAAATTTTGATGACCACGTAGCTATTAGCTGGTGGGTATTCGTTGCTGGCGGGGCAGGAATGCTGCTGACAGCATTATTTACGCTAAGCTTCCAAACCATTAAGGCAGCGACGGCTAACCCGGTAAGAAGTTTGAGAAATGAGTGAAACGGTCGTTCTCGTAAAATTACCGGCAGATGGTGCACTAATTAACATCTATTTATTTTATACCGCATAATTTTTTATACGTTAATAAGTTATAAGTTTGAAAAGGCAATAGATTTTAAGTCAAGCTTGAATACTTATAACCTCCATATTAACGCCTTCGATCCGGCTTTCCTTGGTGCCATATTTACCGGGCTCACCATTGCCGTTTTTTTATGGTTTGCCAAAAGAACAAGCCGGGCCGCAAATCGGTTCCTGGCCCTGGCATTAGTTACCGTCATGTTGGAGGTGGGCAGGCTGTTAGGGAACGACATCGGTTTGTCGGTTTATCTTCCATCCTGGAACTGGTTGCCGCTGCAATTTTCGCTGGCGACTGGTCCGCTTATCTATTTTTATGTGCTTAAAACTACCCGGCCGGAATTTAAATTTCGGCGGAAGGATTGGCTGCATTTTATTCCCCTTTTGCTGGAATTGTTTGTCCAGGTAACTTATGCTGCTTATAATACGCCGGTATTTCATCGGTTAATCCAACTATTACAATTGCCGGCATTTGTTTCGGTTGCTGCCTACCTGTACTTGTGCCATACATCGATAGAACATTTTTACGACCGGCAGAAATTTAGCGGGAATGACCGGCACCGTTATGAGCTGCGCTGGCTGCATAATTTAATCAAGCGCTTCGGTTTGTTGTGGCTGTTGTGGATACCATTTACTGCTATCGAATATTTTTATTATCATCATCATGAATTAGTTGCACATGTATATTATCCTTTGTCTTTGCTTTTAGCGGTGATGATAACCTGGATAACGGCCGCAGCCTTCCTAAAGTCGGAAAACGATGTGGAGGCAGCGATGCCTTCATTCCCAAAACCCCTGCAACCGGCAGACCTAAAGCAAAAAGGAATATGGTTAAAAAAAGCAGTTAAAGCCGGCTTTTATTACCAGGACCCTGAATTGAGTTTAAACTCGCTTGCCGAAAAGCTTGGCCTTAGTCCTCATGAATTATCACGTATCGTCAATACAATCCTCAAAAAAAGCTTTAACGATTTCATTAATGAATACCGCGTTGCCGACGTGATCAGGAAAATGCAGGACCCGGCTTATGACCGGCTTAATCATTTAGGCATTGCGTACGATTCCGGCTTTAACTCCAAAAGCGCGTTTCACCGGATATTTAAGGAGCATACCGGTAAAAGCCCGGCGGAATATAAGGCCGGTCTGAAAAAAGAATTCCCATCTTATAACTTAGGACAACATCCCCAAAGCGCAGCGGTAATTTCGTACCAGCAAACCACCCCGAAGTGGTTTGAGGAGAAATTAAACCGCATTTATATGTTCAGAAATTATTTAAGAAATGCGTGGCGCCACATTATGCGCCATAAAACCTATTCGGCCATAAATGTGATGGGGCTTGCCCTGGGTATTTGCGGCTGCCTGGTTATATACCTTGTCGCCAGTTTTGAGTTTAGTTTTGATACCTTTCACCCGGGTAGTGACCGTGTTTATTGCGTGGATATAAGCAACGCAAGTAACCCTGATCCAAGGCATGCCCATTGGAATACAATACCTGCACCGATGCCTGCTGCAATGCGGAATGACATAACTGGCCTGGAAAAGGTTGCAGCATTTACACACTACAGGCCGAAAGTGAAGATAAAAGCAGGTAACCGGGTGATAAAATCATTTGATCGGACGGAAGGAATAATTGCAGAGGCCGACTATTTTGATATATTACCTTATACCTGGTTGAGCGGCAGCAAAACAACATCGCTCGCAAACCCGATGACGGTCGTGCTGACGCAGAGTCGTGCAAGAACATATTTCGGCGATTTACGGCCTGATAAAATCATTGGCAAAACCGTTACCTATGATGATTCGCTTACCGTAACGGTAACCGGTATATTGAAGGATTGGGATAAAAATTCGGATTTCAATTTTTCTGATTTTATTTCGCATAGCACCATTGATAATAGCTTTTTAAAAAATCAGATTCCCCAGGGCAACTGGCACATACTTGACGGAGATAACCAGGTACTGATAAAATTACCCGCAAACGTTAACCCATCGCAAATAGATAAGCAATTCCCATCGTTCATAAAAAAATATATAGATGACGATCCGCATACCGGACTGCACGCACAGCTGCAGCCATTTGCCGGCATCCATTTTCACCGGGAATATGGTGGTCCGGGTAATAAAGCCGATTTGAGGATTTTATATATTTTATCGGCAGTAGCCATATTCATATTGATAATTGCGGCTATTAACTTCATCAATTTATCTACCGCGCAATCCATCCAACGCACCAAAGATATCGGCATACTTAAAGTACTGGGCAGTGGACGCGGCGGCATCCTTTTTCAATTTCTGACCGAAACGTTTATACTGGCTTTGCTGGCCGTAGTAATAGCTGTTATAGCCGTGCAGCCTTTGCTGAATATGTTTGCATCGGACATACCACCAGGCGTAGAATTTCATTTTGCAGATTACACAGCATGGATATTTTTGGCTGGTATCGCAATTTTTACTACCCTGCTTGCGGGTTTTTATCCGGCAAAGCTCCTGTCTGCATTTAAGCCGGTGGCCAGCCTGAAAGGTGAAACAAATAGCCGGACCGGCAATAAAAGCTACCTGCGTAAAAGTTTGATAGTTTTCCAGTTTACCATATCACTTTTATTTATAACCGGCAGCATAGTGGTTAATCAGCAAGTAAGCTACATGCAGAACATCGACCTGGGCGTTAAATCCGGCAATATCATTACCTTAAGAAGCCTGTTTCGCGACGAGACAGGAAAAATGAAAGTGCTTGCTGAAAAAATTAAACAATTGCCCGGCATTGAACAGGTTATAACAGAGGATGTGCCACCTATAGGATTCAGGCATGGATTGGATCCTATAAAACTGCCTGGGGGCAATTCTGAATTTATTAATTCGTTTACCTACGCGGGCAACGAAAATTTTGTGCCTTTTTACAGTATGAAAATAGTCGCCGGCCGTAATTTGCTGCATGCGGACAGCGCAACCGAGTACCTGATAAATGAAACTGCGGCGAAGGCGCTGGGGTTTACCAACCCGCAAAAGGCGGTTGGCAGACTTTTAAAATTTAGCCCGGCTGACAATAAGCCGTATCCGATTGCGGGTGTGGTGGCCGATTTTCACGAAAGCACGTTTTATGAACAAATCATGCCATGTATAATTGCCAATATAGCCGAAAGGCAAAAAGCCATAGCTCTGAAGCTTAGCCCCGCCGAATACCAAAAGGGTAATATCCCGATGCTGATAAACAACATTGCAAAAGAATGGAAAAAAGTTTACCCTGAAGAACCTTTTGAGTATAGTTTCCTGGGTGATTCTATTGCCAGGTTATACGAAAATGAACAGCGCACCAAATGGCTAATGAGCACAGCAACGTTCATAACCATCTTTATTTCGTGCATGGGCTTGTTCGGTTTAGCAATGTTTACTACCCAGCGAAGGACCAAAGAGATCAGCATCCGGAAAGTACTGGGTGCAAGTGTTGCCAATATCCTGACCATGCTGAATAGGGAAGTAGTGGTACTGATAGCTGTTTCATTGCTGATATCCTCGCCTATAGCCTGGATTTTTATTCATAAATGGCTGCAGAATTTTGCTTATCATACTAACCTTAGCTTTTGGGTATTTGTATTGGCGGGTGTAGGTGCTATATTAATTGCCTTGGTTACGATCAGTTTTCAAACAATCAAATCAGCCGCGGCAAATCCGGTGAAGGGGTTGAGGAATGAATAAATATTCGCCGGTGCAATCAAACCGTCGCTTTAATTTTTTGCCTAAAGCCCTTGTCCTATTCTTATATTCCGTTGGTTAAAACCGACGGCAATAATTCCTACTGCCCTATATTTAATTGCCGTCGGTTTTAACCGATGGAGGGGAGAATAACAAAGTAGGGCTTTAGCCAAATTCCATCATGCTAAATATAATTGAGAAGTAATGACAAAAGTGTTTTAGCAACAACTTGATTTGCACCCCAGCTTGAACTGGCGGGTTTTTTATGTTATTTTTATGGATTAATAATTTATAAGCCCGGAACAACGTTCGGGCTTAAATATTTCAATTGAACAGGTATACCTTCCATATAAATATCTACGATCTTGCCTTGACGGGTACGATATTCACCGGGCTCACTATTGCCGTTTTTTTATGGTTTGCCAAAAGAACAAACCGGGCGGCAAACCGGTTCCTGGCCCTGGCATTAATTACCACCATTTTAGAGGTGGGCAGGCTATTAGGGAACGACATCGGGGTGCCGGCGTATATTCCCGGCTGGAGTTGGTTGCCGTTGCAATTTTCGCTGGCGACTGGTCCCCTGTTCTATTTTTATGTATTGAAGACCACCTGGCCGGAATTTAAATTGCGGTTGAAAGATTTGCTGCATTTTAGTCCCTTGCTGCTGGAATTGGCCATCCAGGTAACCGGCGCTGCTTATAATACCCCGGTCTTTCATCGGTTGGTACTTCTATTACAGCTGGCGGCATTTGTTTCGGTTGCTGCCTACCTGTACTTGTGCCATATATCGATAGAAAATTTTTACAACCGGCAGAAATTCAGCGGGAACGACCGGCACCGTTATGAGTTACGCTGGCTCCATATTTTAATTAAGAGCTTCGGTTTGTTGTGGCTATTGTGGATACCTGTTACAACTGCCGATTATTTTTACTTTCATCATCGGTTTGGGATACAGGTTTATTATCCCTTGTATATGCTCTTACCGGTAATGACCACCTGGGTAGCGGCCACCATCTTTATAAAACCTGAGAATGGTGCGGCAGAGATGCTTTCATTCCCAAAACCACAGCAGCCGGCAGACCTAAAGCAAAAAAGCACCTGGCTAAAGAAAGTTGTTAAAGCTGGTCTGTACTACCAGGACCCGGAACTCAGCTTAAGCTCGCTTGCCGAAAAGCTTGGCCTTACTACCCATGAATTATCCCGCATCATCAATACTATCCTCAAAAAAAGCTTTAACGATTTTATTAACGAATACCGTGTTGCTGAGGTAGTGAGAAAAATGCAGGATGCGGCTTATGATCACCTCACGCTGCTCGGCATCGCGTATGATTCGGGCTTCAACTCACCGAGCACATTTCACCGCGCATTTAAAGAAGTGACGGGCAAAACTCCTGCGGAATATAAAAAAGAAGTGTCATCTTATAATTTGACATATAGCACTCAATCTGCGACTGTAATTTCGAACCATAAATCCACCCCGGTGTGGATTGAGGAGAAATTAAACCGCAGCTATATGTTCAGAAATTATTTAAGAAATGCCTGGCGCCACATTATGCGCCATAAAACCTACTCGGCCATTAATGTTTTGGGGCTTGCGCTGGGTATTTGCGGATGCCTGGTTATTTACCTGGTGGCCAGTTTCGAGTTCAGCTTCGATACCTTTCATCCGGATAAGGAACGCATTTATTGTGTGGATATAAGTTCGGCCGGCGGTATGGCCCCGGGCCCTTTGCATTGGAACTGCGTGCCCGGCACCTTGCCCGATGCGATGCGCAGTGACATGACGGGGCTGGAAACGGTGGCGGCTTTTCGCATCTTTAGGCCGAAAGTGGCAATAAAAGCGGGCAACGACGTTGTTAAGGCATTCGATGAGGCAGCGGCGATAATTGCCCAACCCGATTATTTCGACATATTGCCGTACAAATGGCTAAGTGGCAGCAAAAAAACGGCACTCGCTAACCCCATGGCGGTGGTGCTTACGCAAAGCCGTGCGCAAACATATTTCGGCAACCTGCCGCCCGACCAAATGATAGGCAGAACGATAACCTACGACGATTCGCTTATGGTAACGGTTACCGGCATCGTGCAGGACTGGAATAAAAACTCCGATTTTAATTTTTCGGATTTTATATCATTCAGCACCATTAAAAACCGCCGTGTCATGCCGAATGCAATTGACAATAGCAGCCAGGTGCTGGTAAAGTTACCGGCAAGCGTTAATCCTTCACAAATAAACGCGCAATTTCCGGCGTTTGTAAAAAAACATGTCTTCCCCCTTCTTCCGAAAACGACCGCACGGCTCCAACCACTTACCGGTATTCATTTTCACAAGGAATATGGTGGCCGCGGGGATAAAGCCGATTTGAGGGTGCTGTATATTCTTTCGGCAGTGGCCGTATTTATATTACTTATCGCAGCCATCAATTTCATTAATCTGTCTACCGCGCAATCCATACAACGCACCAGGGATATAGGTATACTGAAGGTATTAGGCAGCGGACGCGGCGGTATTCTCATCCAATTTTTAACCGAAACATTTATACTGGCTTTGCTGGCTGTGGCTATAGCCGTTATTGCCATAAGGCCTTTACTGGGTTCGTTTGCCGAATACATTCCCGCGGGCGTAAAATTCAATTTTACAGATTATACTACCTGGATATTTTTAATCGGTATTGCAATTTTTACCACGCTGCTTGCCGGCTTATACCCGGCCAGGGTGCTGTCGGCATTTAAGGCTGTAGCCAGCCTGAAGGGCGAAGCGGGCGGCAAAACGGGGAATAAAGGCTATTTGCGTAAAAGCCTCATTGTTTTCCAGTTTACCATATCGCTTATTTTCATTACCGGCACTATAATGGTTAATCAGCAGGTAAACTATATGCAAAACGTCGACCTCGGAATTAAAACCACTAATATCATTACATTAAGAAGCCTGTTTAACAATGCTGCGACAGCAAAAGTGATTGCCGAAAAAATAAAGCAAATGCCCGGTATCGAGCAAGTTATAAGGGAGGTTACCCCACCGATGGGCAACAGCCATATGACGGACGACATACATTTGCAGGGAAGCAGCGCGCAAAAAATACAAGCATACACTTATTCGGGTAACGAGGACCTGGTGCCATTTTACCACATGAAGATAGTGGCAGGCCGCAATTTATTGCATACCGACAGCGTAACGGAATACCTGGTGAATGTTGCCGCGGCAAAGGCAATGGGCTTTACTGACCCACAAAAGGCCATTGGCCGGCTTTTAAATACCACTGCGCGGGATAAAGCTTATCCTATAGTAGGCGTGGTAGCCGATTTTTACGAAAGTTCCTTTTACGAGCAAATTTTGCCGTGTACCATATCCAATAATCCCGACATACAATGGGGAATAGCTTTAAAGCTGACTCCTGCCGTAAATCAAAATGGCAATATTCCGGCACTGGTAGACAATATTGCAAAAGAGTGGAAACAAATTGTCCCCAAGGAGGCCTTTGATTATTCCTTCCTTGGCGATTCCTTTTCAAAAATGTACGAAAATGAGAAACGTACAAAGTGGCTGATGCAAACCGCAACGCTCATCACTATCTTTATTTCGTGTATGGGCTTATTTGGCCTGGCGATGTTTAACACCCAGCGAAGAACAAAAGAGATTAGTATCAGGAAAGTGCTGGGCGCAACAGTACCCAATATATTAACCCTGTTGAACCGGGAAGTTGTTGTACTGATAGCTATTTCATTGCTGATATCCTCGCCCATCGCCTGGATATTAATTCATAAATGGCTGCGGAGTTTTGCTTATCATGCCAACCTGGGCTTATGGGTATTTATGGCGGCAGGTGCAGGCGCCATGTTGATAGCGCTGGTTACGATTAGTTTTCAAACGATTAGGTCGGCTGCGGCGAATCCGGTGAAGGGGTTGAGGAATGAATAGGTGATTGATGGCTGGTTCAAGGTCTCTATTGAACCGGCAGCAATTTGTCGCCTATAATATTTATACCTGCCAGCCAACATTAAGCAGTCTGCGCAGACTGATCCGGCATTGGATAATCTCCCATACTGGAGTATTTAATAACAACTTTTGTGAGGCCAAGCACGCTATGGTAATTGATTTGCTGCATATCCTCAACATGAATACAACCATGAGAGCTTGCTTCAAGTGGCCCTATATGAAGCGCCTCTCCTCCGTGGAAGAATACTGCATAATGCATGTTAGCCATCTCCTTATCCTTTGAATAGCGCATATTCGGACCCTCGCGTTTGCTCATGTCAACGTCTCCGGAATGTGAGCCGCTGTTATAACCTATGCCCTCCATCCGGCTTACTGTAAACGAACCCGCCGTAGTTAGGCCTAATCCAGCCGATCCTCCTGCTACCTTGAAATTTATTGAATCAAGCTTATGTTTATAATATTCTGCGGTAGCCTGGCCAACCCAAAAATGATGTTTTTTTGCATCTGTTTCCCGTCGTATCAGGTACACAGTGATTAATTCTATCCACGGTTTGGTTTCGATGTCTGTAGCTTTATTAAAGCTTTGCTCGGTTTTGCCATAGTTAAATGCGCCTTTTGGCCGGTAGGGTTGTATGTCCTTACGCTGCTGTACAACGTGGGCCAGTTCATGGGCGAGCAGCCCTTTACCGCTATAGGTTTCCGGCGAATATTTTCCGCTGTTAAAAACGATATTATTGCCGCTGGTGTACGCATGTGCATTGATAGACTGTGCCGACTCTGCCGCGGTCTTGCCGGTATGGAGTCGGACATCTGAAAAATCATACCCAAACCTTGGCCCAAAAAAATCCAGGCTACGGTTTGACATTGGCTGCCCCGACGAACCTAAGGAGCCAATATAGCTTTCCAGGCCACCTGGGGCCGACGTTGCTTGCGGAGCGCTTTCTTTTCTGTGTATAAACTGTTCCTCGTTTTCACAACCTTGGCATGTACGCTGCACTGCAACAGCGCCCGGTTTAAAAAACGTGTTCTGCCCAATGTGGGCATCGTTCGTGGCCATCACCCTGGCAGCTACGGCATCGGCTTGCTGCTCATAAACATCGCCGGGTGTGTTTACCGAAAGTTTAGCCTGAAAAAATGGCAATGAGCGTCCCGGAATATTTTTCTGCCCGTTCCTTGCTGTAGCATGCTGCTGTAAATTCCTGTTTTTCAATTGATGTGTAAAGATTAGGTTGATAATGAAGTGTTTATCGCCTAAAGTTAGCAAATAATTTATTTGGTTTCAGGAAGTATTTTAAGATGTTTCTGGAGGGCTGAGCAGGCATATTGATAACTCTTGCTCAAACCCTCCAAAGACCTTGTTTTATTCCGATCTCAAACTTTTCACCGGATTCGCCGATGCCGCTTTTACTGATTGAAAACTAACAGTAGTCAACG
>Ga0207671_10003711_pt1 | contig 15046 bp, 15 predicted proteins | sample KBSC24metaG_FD_184352 | JGI IMG/M metagenome (GOLD analysis project Ga0207671, IMG submission 184352) | Corn rhizosphere microbial communities from Kellogg Biological Station, Michigan, USA - KBS C2-4 metaG (SPAdes) (version 2) | ecosystem: Host-associated > Plants > Roots > Rhizosphere > Soil... | reverse complement strand
GGATCGCGCAGCGTCGCCGGGCCCGGAGATTATGTCTGGTTCGGCGCGGGGCATGAACACGCTTTTCTCAATGAAGGCGAAACTCCGGCCCGCGCGGTCGTGACGCATTCGCCGGGCATCGATGCCGAGCAGTTCTTCGCCGGCATCGACGACGCCATGTCAGGTGATCGCTTCGATCCCGCCAACGATATCGTCGAGTTCGGCGCGCAGCATGGCGTGCGGATTGCCAGGGTTCCCGAGTTGGCCTGAGCGGCCATGGGCGGCGGACTGACCAGCCGGATCGAAATCTCCCCCCGATCCCGATCCCTGCCGGTCAGTCCGCTTTACCCAGTTCAGTGTTTGTTTGCGTAACAGTTGCTTTGCGTAATCGCGTTCAGCCGATCGCGAGATATTTGTCACGGCGCGCTTTCCGCAGCGCCTCGGGCGTTTGCCCGGCGAGCCCGTCGAGCTCCTCGCCGATCGCCGCCGCCAGGCTGGCAATGGCCGCCGCCGCATCGCGATGGGCTCCGCCAACCGGTTCCGGCACGATCCGATCGACCACGCCGAAGGATTTGAGATCGGCCGCGGTGATCCGCATCGCCTCGGCGGCGTCGGCGGCCTTGTCCGATGTGCGCCACAGGATCGATGCGCAGCCCTCCGGCGAGATCACCGAATAGACGGCATGCTCGAACATCAGCACGCGGTTCGCGGCAGCGAGCGCGACCGCGCCGCCTGATCCGCCTTCGCCTACCACGGCGGCGATCACCGGCACGCCGAGCGCGAGGCAGCATTCGGTCGATCGGGCGATCGCTTCGGCCTGGCCGCGCTCCTCGGCCTGCACGCCGGGGAAGGCGCCCGACGTATCGACCAGCGTCACCACCGGCAGCTTGAAACGGTCGGCGAGCTCCATCAGCCGGATCGCCTTGCGATAGCCTTCCGGCTTGGCCATGCCGAAATTATGCTTGAGGCGGCTGGCGGTATCGTCGCCCTTTTCATGGCCGATCACCATGCAGCGCCGCCCGCCGATCTGGCCGAAGCCGCCGATGATCGCCTTGTCGTCGGCAAAGGCGCGGTCGCCCGCCAGGGGCATGAAATCCTCGACGAACCCGGCCGAATAATCCTTGAAATGCGGTCGTTCGGGATGGCGCGCGACCAGCGTTTTCTGCCAGGGCGTCAGCTTCGCGTAGAGCTCGCGGAGCATCTTGTCCGATTTGGCCTGAAGCTTTTCGATCTCAGGCTCGATCGCGCCGGCGGTCGTGCCTTCGCGCAGTTCGGCGATCCGGCTGTCGAGCTCCGCTATCGCCTTCTCGAAGTCGAGGAAGGTTGGCATCCGCGCCGGTTAGGCCGAAGGGGCGGTGAGGTCAACGAGCGGATGGCGCGCGTTGACGAGCTCGACCAGCCGGCGGCTGTCGACATGGGTGTAGATCTGGGTGGTGGCGATGTCGGCATGGCCGAGCAGGGTTTGCAGCGCGCGCAGGTCCGCGCCGCCTTCGAGGAGATGCGTCGCGAAGGCATGGCGAAGCACATGCGGACTGATCCGTTCCGGCGCGATGCCTGCATCTGCAGCGAGCGCCTTGATGAGCTGGAAGAGCCGGACGCGGCTCAGATGCTTCTTGCCCGACGGAAAGAGAAAGGCGGCAGCGGCGGGCACATGTGCCAGCCAGTCCTGCACCGCCGCTCGCGCCCGCTCCGAAATCGGCACCAGCCGCTCGCGCCCGCCCTTGCCGCGCAGGATCATGAACGGCTCGTCCGGGCGCAGCGCATTACGCGGCAGCGAGACCAACTCGGTCGCGCGCAACCCCGATCCGTAGAGCAGCTCGACCAGTGCAATCAGCCGCAGCGTCTGAGGCGAAGCCAGTGCCGCGCGACGCCGCTCCAGCTCCGCGAACAGCGCGTCGACATCGGCGTGGGTCAGCACCTTGGGCAGCGGACGCCCCAGTTGGGGACGCGGCAGCGCGGTGGAGGGATCGTCCGCCCGGAATCCCTCTTCGGCCAGGAAACCGAAAAAGCGCCGAAGCACAGAGGATTTCCGCGCCGCGCTGGAAGATGCGAGTTTCAGCCAGCTTTCGCCCAGCGTTTCGATCTCGTCGCGCCCTGCCTCGCAAAGCTTTCCGCTGAGCATGGCGGATGCGGCGCGCAAATCGGTGCCATAGGCGATGATCGTGTTCCGCGCTGCCCCGCCCTCGGCCGCAAGCATTTCGAGGAAACGGTCGATCAAGACCGCATCGCCGCCGACAGCACGGGCTGCGGCTGCGCGCCTCATAGCCGGCTGATCGCCTCGGCCGCGATCATGCGGGCGGCGGGCTCGTTGCCGGAGCGGCGCAGCGCGGCGACGATATGATAGAGATGGAAGGCCGGCACATTCTTCCAATCACGCGTCTGCATGCCCACGGCGGCGAGCAGCGCTACCGTTCCCTGCTCGTGGCGCTGGGCGGCGCGATCGAGCAGGTCGGTGTAGCGGTTGCGGCTTCCAAGCTGGAATTCATACTGTTCGGCAAGCGCCGACGCCGCTTCGGGCGAAAGACGGCCGAGCCCGGCCAGCGCAGCGATCAGCAGCCGGGCCTTGGCGGCGCCATCGCTGCCGAGGCTGGAGCAATATTTGTTCACCCTGTTCTTGCCCAGGTCGACGAGCGCGCGCGGCGCGCCCACCGCCAGCAAAGCCCAGGCATCGTCGCCCGACGATCCCTTCTCCTCCACCAGCGGAGCCCAGTGCGCAGCCTGCACGTCGAGGCCCGCCGACAGCATCGACGCGATCAGCCTCGCATAGTCCGATGAGAAGCTGTCGCTCGGCTTAAGCAAGGCTGCGGCACGCGCCGTCAGGATTTCGCGCGCATAGAGGCCGCCCGGCTGCTTGTCGCCATCATCCCATAATTGCTTGATCGCGGAGAGCCGGGCGGAATCGTCGTCACCGACAAAGGCGGCGCGGATCCGCTCGGTCGGCGAGTCGCGCCCGGTATCGCCCTGATGATCGGCGGCCTCGCCGTAGAGGTCGACCAGATCGGCGCTGGAAAAGACCCCGAGGGTCGCGGCGACAGCGGCAGGCGCCAGCCTGTCCTCGGCATGGAACATCGGCGATCGCGCCCGCCAGGCCTGATATTCGGGACCGACGCTGGCATAGAGATCTTCCGGGATCGCGAGGCCAACGGCGCTAGCCAGGCCGAAGCGCCAGCTCGTCAGATGATCGACGTCGGCCCATTCGATCATGGCCGCGCGGCGGGTATTGGCGCCGGCGCCGACCACTTTTTCGGCCAGCAGATAATCGATGTCACGGCGCGCATTACCGCGCGCATGATCGAGCAGCGCGCTCGAAATCGCGCCCTCGCCGGAAAGCGAGGCGCAGATCGCCCGCGCATAATCCCAGCTCTTGTCCTTGCTGAACGTAGCGGCGCCGTCGGTCAGCCGGCAGAGCGCCGAAGGATCGGCAGTCGCGAGCGCGACCTGCTGGGCGACGATGATCAGCTTGGGCGAAAGGCGATCGGTGTCGACGCTCTCCACCAGCATCTTGGCGGCATCGGCCTCGCCCATGCGCAAGAGCAGCCAGGCCCGTTCCGCGATCCAGTCGGCGGGCGCCACATTGGCCGGCGTCGCTACCTGCGACAGCAGGGCGCGGCGCAGCAGGATCGACGCCCAGCGTGACGCGATCGGCGCATCGATCCGCCGCATCAGCCGCGTGGCGAAGCGCCCATCGATTTGCCCGAAGGCATCCAGGCCCAGCCCACCATTGTCGGGATTCAGCGGACCGACCTGATCGATCGGACGTCGTGCGGCATCGGGCAGCTCTACCGGCTGGTTCTTGGCCTCCTCGGGATTTTGCTCGTCCTGAGTGGTCTGATCGCCTTCTGGATTCTCAACCGAAGGCGTGAGCTGTTGTCCCGGTGGCAACAACGGCACCGGTTGCGGCGTGCTTGGCTGTTGGGCCGGCGCGGGCTGTGGCGATGGCGCGCCAAAGCCCGGCGGCAAGAGTGATTCGGGCGCGCGCTGGCCGAGCGCAGGCAGGCTGAGCGCCAGCCCGGCACATCCCGCCAATGCCCCCAGAAGGATGCGCTTATTGCGGCTTCGCATCCGGCTTCACAACCTTCTCAACCCGCGTGGGTGTAACTGAAATATCCTTTTTCCCCAGCCAGATCGCCCCCGCAACGATCGCGATGAGCAGGAGCAGCAGGATGATTGTACCACGTGACATGCATCATTCCCGTTTTGGTTCTGGCCCGGCTTTTGCCCGAGACAATGCCTCCGTGTATAGCCCCGCGCTCAATGTCACAAAAAACGTCGCTCGCGTCCTTGCCTCTGATCGATCGGCCGATTGCGCTGATAGGGCTCATGGGCGTCGGCAAATCCACGGTCGGAAAGCGGCTGGCGGCTCGGCTCGATCTGCCTTTCATCGATGCTGATCATGCGATCGAGGAAGCTGCCGGCCTGACCATCCCGGAAATTTTCGAGCGCTTTGGCGAAGCGCATTTCCGCGACGGCGAGCGCCGGGTGATCGCACGGCTGATCGAGGGTGAGCCGAAGGTGATCGCCACCGGCGGCGGCGCATTCATGCAGCCCGAGACGCGCGCCCTGATCCTCGATCGTGCGCTTGCCGTCTGGCTGGATGCTGACGTCGACATATTGGCCGAGCGCGTGCGCCGTCGCGCCGGGACGCGGCCCTTGCTAGCCGGCCGTAACGAGCGCGAAGCGCTCGCCGAACTGGCGGCGGCGCGCAATCCGGTCTATGCGCTCGCTCCCATCCATATTCGCAGCGAAGCGCAGCCGCATGAGGAAACCGTGGACGCGATCATGAAGGCCCTTGCACAGTGACGACCATCCCGGTGTCGCTGGGCGACCGCAGCTATGAGGTGCGCGTGGAAGCCGGCGCGCTCGATCGCGCCGGCGATTGGCTGGTACGCTATGCGCGCGGCGGGGGCTTCGTCGTCGTCACCGACGAGCATCTTGCCGTGGCGCAGCTTCCCCGGCTGCAAAAAGGGCTGGCCGCCGCCGGCATAAGCATCGATCCGATCGTGTTGCCGGCGGGCGAGGGGACCAAGAGCTGGCACGAGCTGGCCCGGCTTTGCGATGCGTTGCTCGAACGCGGGATCGAACGAAGCGATCACGTTATCGCGCTGGGCGGCGGCGTGATCGGCGATCTGGTCGGCTTCGCGGCGGCGATCCTCAAGCGCGGCTGCAACTTCATCCAGATCCCAACCAGCCTGCTTGCCCAGGTCGATTCGTCGGTGGGCGGCAAGACCGCGATCAATACGACGGCAGGCAAGAATCTGGTCGGCGCCTTCCATCAGCCGAGCTTCGTGCTGATCGATCCGACCACGCTCGATACGCTGCCGCCGCGCGAGGTCGGCGCCGGCTATGCCGAGGTCGTCAAATATGGCCTGGTCGGCGACGCCGGATTTTTCGACTGGTGTGAGGCAAATGGCCCGGCGCTCATGCGCGGCGATGCCGACGCCCGCAGCCATGCCATCGCCACCAGCGTCGCCGCGAAGGCGGCGACCGTAGCCGCGGACGAGCGCGAGACCAGCGGCCAGCGCGCCTTGCTCAATCTCGGCCATACCTTCGGTCATGCGTTGGAGGCGGAGACGGGATTTTCCGATCGCTTGCTGCATGGCGAGGCGGTTGCGGCGGGCATGGCGTTGGCCTTCCGCTTTTCAGCGGCGCAGGGCATTTGCCCCGATGCTGATGCGAAGCGTGTTACCGATCATCTGCGCGCGGTGGGCTTGCCGGCAACCCTTGCCGAAGCAGGGATTTCGGCCAGCGGCGCGACCCTCACGGCGCATATGCTGCACGACAAGAAAATGGCGCGTGGTAAGCTGCCTTTCATCCTCGCGCGCGGGATCGGGCAATCCTATCTCGATCGCGATGTCGCGCTGGATGCGGTGGCGGCGTTCCTCGATGCGGAGGCGGCCGCTGTGCCCCAAAAGCAGTCGGCGTGATCCGAGACGGCAGGATTGGGCTGATCGACGAAAGCTATCGCCGCCTGACCGGGCGCCAGCTCATGCAGCCTCGGGACGATCTCGCCGTCGCGCTCTGGAATGCTCCGCGCGCGATCGTGGCGCACGGGACCGAGGCCGATCCGATCTTCTTCTATGGCAATGCGCTGGCGCTCGATCTGTTTGAAATGCCGGCCGACGAGTTTATGCGCCTGCCGTCCCGTCTGTCGGCCGAGCCGATGCTTCGTGACGAACGGGCGCGGTTGCTCGATCGCGTGACGCGCGATGGCTTTATCGACGATTATGCCGGCATCCGTATCTCCGCGAGCGGCCAGCGCTTCCGCATCGAGCAGGCGACGGTTTGGAACATCATCGACGCGACCGGTGCGATGCATGGGCAGGCGGCGACTTTCGACCGCTGGACCATGCTCGATCGGGCAGGCTAAGGGCGCATCAGCAAAGGGAGGCGCCGCATGGCCTATTGGATGATGAGATCCGAGCCGGACAGCTATTCATGGGAAGACCTGCTGCGCGATGGCGAGACCGAATGGGATGGCGTGCGCAATTACGCCGCGCGGCTTCACCTGCGCGCGATGAAGCCGGGCGATCAGGGCTTCTTCTATCATTCGAACCAGATGAAGGCCGTGGTCGGCATCATGGAAATCGTCAGCGATCCGCATCCCGATCCCAAGGATGCCGATTGGGTGGCGGTGCGCGTCAAGCCGGTGCGGCCGGTCGATCCGCCGGTGACGCTGGCGGCGATCAAGGCCGAGCCGAGGCTCGCCGACATGGTGATGCTGCGCCAGAGCCGGCTGAGCGTCGGCCCGGTGCGCGACGAGGAATGGAAAGCGGTGCTCGCGCTCAGCCGCTGAGCGTTTACGCCGCTTCGCTGACCCGCTTGGCACGCTTGCGCTCGTGCGGATCGAGATGGCGCTTGCGCAGCCGGATCGACTTGGGCGTCACCTCGACCAGCTCGTCCTCATCGATATAGGCGATCGCCTGTTCGAGCGTCAGCCGGCGCGGCGGGGTCAGGCGGATCGCGTCATCCTTGCCGCTCGCCCGGAAATTGGTGAGCTGCTTGGATTTCATCGGGTTGACCTCAAGGTCGTCCGGCTTGGCGTTCTCGCCGATGATCATGCCCTCGTAGATCGGCTCGCCGGGGGAGACCATCAGCACGCCGCGCTCCTCCAGCGCGTTGAGCGCATAGGCCACCGCCTCACCGCCGCCATTGGAGATCAGCACGCCGTTCTGCCGCCCCTCGATCGGACCCTTGTACGGTCCATATTTTTCGAACAGCCGGTTCATGATGCCGGTACCGCGCGTGTCCGACAGGAATTCGCCATGATAGCCGATCAGCCCGCGTGACGGGGCGGAGAAGGTGATGCGGGTCTTGCCGCCACCCGAGGGACGCATATCGGTCAGCTCGGCCTTGCGCACCGACATCTTCTCGACGACGACACCCGAATATTCGTCGTCGACATCGATCACCGCCGTCTCATAGGGCTCCTCGCGGCCATGCTCACCGTCGCGGAACAGCACGCGCGGGCGGCTGATGCCAAGCTCGAAGCCTTCGCGCCGCATCGTTTCGATCAGCACGCCGAGCTGGAGCTCGCCGCGGCCGGCGACTTCGAAGCTGTCCTTGTCGGCGCTCTCGGTGACGCGGATCGCGACATTGCTCTCGGCTTCGCGGAACAGCCGGTCGCGGATCATGCGGCTGGTGACCTTGGTGCCTTCGCGCCCGGCCATCGGGCTATCATTGACCGCGAAGCGCATGGAGAGCGTTGGCGGATCGATCGGCTGCGCCGAAAGCGGCTGGGTCACCGCCGGATCGGCGATCGTGTTGGCGACGGTGGCGACGGTCAGGCCCGCCAGGCTGATGATGTCGCCTGCCTGCGCTTCCTCTACCGGTACGCGCTCCAGCCCGCGGAACGCCATCAGCTTGGTCGCGCGGCCGGTCTCGATCACCTTGCCGTCGGCGTCGATCGCATGGATCGGCATGTTCATCTTGACGGTGCCGCTGTTGACGCGGCCAGTCAGGATGCGACCAACGAAATTGTCGCGGTCGAGCAGGGTGACGAGGAAGGAGAAGGGGGCATCGACGTCGACCTTCGGCGTCGGGACATGGTCGACGATCTTCTGGAACAAGGGCTCGAGCGTGCCCGAGCGCGCATTGGCGTCTTCGTTTGCATAGCCGTTGCGGCCGCTCGCGAAGAGCACGGGAAAGTCGAGCTGCTCGTCATTGGCGTCGAGGCTGACGAACAGGTCGAACACCTCGTCGAGTACTTCCTGCGCGCGCGCGTCCGAACGGTCGATCTTGTTGACCACGACGATCGGTCGGAGGCCCAGCGCGAGCGCCTTGCCGGTGACGAACTTGGTCTGCGGCATCGCGCCTTCGGAGCTGTCGACCAGCAGGATGACGCCGTCGACCATCGAGAGGATGCGCTCCACCTCGCCGCCGAAGTCGGCGTGGCCGGGCGTATCGACGATGTTGATCCGGGTGCCGTTCCATTCGACCGAGGTGCATTTGGCGAGAATGGTGATCCCGCGCTCCTTTTCGAGGTCGTTCGAATCCATCGCGCGTTCTTCGACGCGCTGGTTATCGCGGAAGGTTCCGGACTGGCGGAAAAGCTGGTCGACCAGGGTCGTCTTGCCATGATCGACATGCGCGATGATGGCCACGTTACGAAGCGGCATGATTTCGAAAATTCCTAATGTCCGGAGTTCGCGCGCGCCTTTACCGGATTTGCGGCGTCGCAGCAAGGGTGGCGATGATTGCGTGACGATGTTGGACAGGCCGTCGAGAAGGAAAATATCTACTTGATCGTTAATTTTCAACATCATAATCTTGGGCGATGAGCGATCTTGGGACGGTCATCGAAGTCGATGTTGTGCAACGCACGCGCACGCCTGTCTATGATTTCGACTATCATCATGATCCGCGCATATTGGCTGACGCACTCGAAGCTTTTTTCGAGGTGAAGCGAAACGCACCGGCCCTGTTCTGGACGGAGCGGAACGGCGGCCACTGGTATGTCAATGCGTCTGATCTCGCGATCGAAGTGCTGAGGCAGCCCGACGTCTATTCGAACAGGCTGCTTTCAATCCCGGAGAATCCCACGCCGACGCTGTTCATACCGATCATGCTGGATCCGCCGGCGCACCGTTATTATCGCAATATTCTGCGCCGGTTCCTCGAAAGCAAGTCGATCGAGCCGCTGTCGTCGCGTGTCGAGGAGCTCGCCCGGGAAAAGATCGAGGCGGTGGCGCCACAGGGCCAGTGCGAATTCGCCCACGGCCTCGGCGCCCAGTTTTCGGTTTCGGTCTTCATGGAAACGTTCGGTTTCCCGATGGAGCAGTTCGATTATCTGCGGGAACTCGTGACTAGTTTTTTCTCGCTTTCCGCCGATCGTGAGCAGCAGCGGCTCGTCTCCGACAAGGTGGTTGCGTTGATCAACGAGCTGATCGAGGCGCGCACCGCCGAACCGAAGAGCGACTGGATGTCGACCCTCATCCACAGCACCTACGACAAGGGAAAGCTTTCGCGGCAGGAACTCATCTCGATCGGCTTCATGATGTTTCTCGCGGGCCTCGATACTGTGGTGGCCGCTCTGTCCTTCGGCATGCGACATCTCGCCCACGATGAGGCAATGCGTCAGCGCATGATCGACGATCCCGATTGCATCCCGGCCGCGGTCGAGGAACTGATGCGGCGCTACACGTTCATTTCGCTACCCCGTTACGTCACGCGTGACACCCAGTTGGGCGGGCTCCAACTGCTCGAAGGGGATTCGATCCTCGTGCCGTTGATGCAGGTCGGGTGGGATGACAAGGCCAATCCAGATCCCGAGCGGGTCTCGCTCGATCGGCCGGTGTGCAAGCATATCGCGTTCGGCACGGGCATCCACGCCTGTCCCGGCATCCATCTGGCACGCCACGAGATGATCATCTTCTATCGAATCTGGTTCGAGAAGATCGGACATTTTCGAGAGATCGATGCGGAAAAATCCTCGACGCGGGGCGGCACCGTTTCCGCAATCAACGCGCTTCATCTGGCCTGGTGAGCGTCCTCCCACCGCGCCATCGATAGCGACAAAACAGGTCGCGACGGATATGGGCTGTCAGGATCTCAAGCACTGATCCGTCCTTCCTATGAGAACGCCATGCCGACTGTCGCACTGCTCTTCGCATCCAACATATTCATGACGACGGCCTGGTACTGGCATCTCAAGGGCGGAATGGAGAAACCGCTTCTCCATGTGATCCTGATCAGCTGGGGGATCGCGCTCCTGGAATATTGCCTCGCTGTTCCCGCGAACCGGATCGGCTTTTCGCATGGATGGAGCGGTGCTCAGCTCAAGATCGTGCAGGAGACGATCGCGCTGATCGTGTTCGGCGGCTTCATGGTGGTAGTGCTCGGGGAGCCGCTGGGCTGGCGGCATCTCGGCGCTTTCTGCTGCATTCTCGGCGCGCTCGCTTTCCTGTTCGCGGGGCGCTGATGTCGCCGCGGGAGATCGTGCCGGACAGTGAGGGCGCCAGCGTGATCGCCCGGTTACCGGGTATGGCGCGCGACCTCGTCCAGCTCGCCCGTTTCGATCGCCCGATCGGCGCGTGGCTTTTATTCTGGCCAGGCGCGTGGGCGGTGGCGCTGGCCGGCGAGGCAGGCGAGCGCTGGCCGCTGCTGCTCTGGTTGGCGCTGGGGTCGGTCGTCATGCGTGGCGCCGGATGCGTCTATAACGACATTGTCGATCGAGACCTTGACCGGCAGGTGACGCGCACGGCGGCTCGCCCGATCGCGAGCGGGCGGATATCGCTGCGTGTCGCATGGGCGTGGTTGCTTCTGCTTTGCCTGGTCGGGCTTGTCGTCCTGCTTCAGCTGAGGCCGCTCGCGCAGCTGATCGCGCTCGCCAGCCTCGCGCTGGTCGCCGCCTATCCGTTCATGAAGCGGATCACCTGGTGGCCGCAGGCCTGGCTCGGGCTGGTGTTCACCTGGGCGGCACTGGTCGGCTGGGCCGAGGCCACCGATGGACTCAACGCCACCGGGCTGCTGCTCTATGCCGGTGCCTTGTTCTGGGTGCTCGGCTACGACACCATCTATGCGCTGCAGGATATCGAGGACGATGCTCTGGCCGGGGTGAAAAGCTCGGCACGCGCGCTGGGGGCCAAGGTCCGGATCGGCGTGGCCGTTTTTTATACGCTGGCGCTGATGCTCTGGGCGGCCGCCTTCTGGTCGGTGCGCCCGCAATGGCTGGGGCTGGCCGCCTTATTGCCCGTGGCGGTGCATCTGGCATGGCAGGTGGCGGGCTTGAAACCGGGCAGCAGCGCGGATGCGCTGCGCCGGTTTCGATCCAATCGCTTCGCGGGCATGCTGCTGTTCCTGGCGTGCCTCGTTGTCGGCGCAACCGCGTGATCAGCCTTTGACGTTGGCACATGCCATCCCTAAGTCGCAGGGATGCTGACGCCCGAACACGCCCAATCCCAGGTTGCCGATCTCGTTGCCGCCGCCCGCCGCGCCGGGGCGGACGCAGGCGACGCCGTTTATATCGGCGACGCGTCGACCCAGGTGCAGATCAGGCTCGGCGCGCTGGAAGATGTCCAGCGGTCGGAGGGTGAGGAGATCGGCCTGCGCGTATTCGTCGGCAAGCGCTCGGCGAGCGTGTCCTCTTCCGATCTCTCGGCCCCTGCGCTGGCAGCGCTGGTTGAGCGCGCGGTGGCAATGGCACGCGAAGCGCCCGAGGATAAGTGGGCGGGCCTTGCGCCCGAGGACCGGCTGCTCAGGGGAGAGCCCGCGACGGTCGATGGCGACGACGGCGCCGATCCTTCCCCGCAGGCCTTGCGCGAGCGGGCGACCGAGGCGGAAGCGGCCGCGCGGGCCATCGACGGCGTCACCAACAGCGAGGGCGCAGGCGCTTCGGCTGGGCGTTCGGTGATCGCGCTGGCAACTTCGCACGGATTCGCCAGAGGATATTCCACCAGCGGCTACGGCAATTCGGCGAGCGTGATCGCGGGCAGCGGGGGCGGCATGCAGCGCGACTATGCCTATCATTCCGCCCGCCATTGGAGCGATCTCGAACCTGCCGCGACGATCGGCCAGCGCGCCGGCGTCATGCAGCGCGACTATGCCTATCATTCCGCCCGCCATTGGAGCGATCTCGAACCTGCCGCGACGATCGGCCAGCGCGCGGGCGAGCGCGCTGTGGCGCGGCTCAATCCGGGCAAGCTCGCCTCCGGGCCGATGCCAGTGCTGTTCGATCCGCGCGTGGGATCGAGCATGCTGGGGCATCTGATCGGCGCGATCACCGGCTCGGCGATTGCCCGGCGGACCAGCTTCCTGCTCGAAAAACTTGGCGAGCGCGTTTTTGCTGCCGGCATTACCGTCCGCGACGATCCTTTGCGTCCGCGCGGCCTGCGCTCGCGCCCGTTCGATGGCGAGGGGCTGCCGACGGCGGCGATCGATGTCATATCGGACGGTGTGCTCACCGGCTGGCTGATGGATTCGGCGTCGGCACGGCAGCTCGGCCTGCAACCGACCGGCCATGCCGTGCGCGGAACCGGAGGGCCTCCGGGCGCGGGCGCAACCAACCTCTTCCTGCAGCCCGGCACGGCCAGCCCCGATGCGCTGATGAGCGACGTGAAGCTTGGCGTTTATGTTACCGAGCTGATCGGGCAGGGCGTCAACGGCGTCACCGGAGATTATAGCCGCGGCGCGTCGGGTTTCGCGATCAGGGACGGCAAGCTCGCGGAACCTGTCAGCGAGATAACCATTGCAAGCAATCTCAAGGAGATGTTCCTGAACCTGACCCCCGCCAATGATCTGGTCTTCCGGAGAGCCATCGATGTGCCGACGCTGCGAATCGACGGCATGACGATCGCCGGTGCTTGAAGACCTGCTGGATGTCGTAAGCGCCGTCACGGCCGAGGTAGGCGCGATGGTTCATTCGCGCTGGCAGGGCGAGTTCCGCCAATGGGAAAAGGTGCCGGGCCACCCGGTCTGCGATGTCGATCTTGCCGCTGACGCGATGCTCAAGGAAAGGCTGCTCGCGATCGATCCCGAGGCGGGATGGCTTTCGGAGGAGACCGCCGACGATCCCGAGCGGCTGCTGCGATCGCGGGTGTGGGTGGTCGATCCGATCGACGGCACGCGCGATTTCCTGCGCGGGCGCGGGGGCTGGGCGGTTTCGGTGGCGCTGGTCGAGGGCGGGAGGCCGATCATCGGCGTGCTCGATGCTCCGGCGCGGGGCGAGCATTGGCGCGCGCTGGCGGGTGCCGGCGCCACCCGCAACGGCGCGCTGCTGCAGGTGAGCGGGCATGATCAGCTTGCCGGCGCGCGCGTACCGGCGGACGTGCTACCGCGCGCGGACAATGATCTCGTCGCGGTGGAGAAGCCCAATTCGATCGCGCTCAGGATCGGCATGGTCGCGGCTGGGCAGGCCGATCTGGTCGCGGCGATGCGCTGGGGCAAGGAATGGGATATCGCGGCCGCCGCGCTCATCGCGCAGGAAGCCGGCGCGATCGTCACTGATGCCCTGGGCCGTCCGCTGCGCTATAATTCCACCAAGGGCGAGGCATTCGGCGTGCTGGCAACCACGCCGGCGATACATGAGAGCGCCATTGCGCGGCTGGCGACACGGGCAGCGAAAGCTGTGGTGCGTTAGGGCAAGGCGCATAGATCCCAAGCGCTTCCGTTTGGTTCGAATAGCCTTCGAGCACGTCATTTACATGCCGTCGCCCCAGCGGAGGCTGGGGCCCATGTCTCTCCCGAGTTGAGATGTCATCGCATATTTTGAGAGACATGGATGCCAGTCTGCGCTGGCATGACGAACCAAATGACCATTGTCTTGCAGCGCGATCAAGTCCGTAGCCGGCCGCTCTGCCTGGCTGGCGCGGTCTCCCGCATCGCGAGGAAGACGGGGAGCACGCAGAGCGCGACGATCGCGATCATCACGCCCGGCGCAATCGCCGCGCCCGTGCTCTCGATGAGCCGCTGGGCGAGATAGGGTGTCAGCCCGCCGAACAGGGCGGTCGCGCCGGTCGCCCCGAGCGCGAGGCCGGTCAGCCGCCCTTCGCCGTGAAACTGCTCGGCGGTAGCGACCGCGCCTACCGCGCTCACACCACCCGCGACACAAGCCAGAACGATCGCGCCGACCAGCGCCTGCCCCGGCGATGCGCTCGCCATCATTGCGAACAGCGAAACCGGTAGCACGGCGCTGGCTACACCGAGCATCAGCAGGACTGGCTTGCGGCCAAAGCGATCCGAAAGCGCTCCCACCAGCGGCGTGACGAGGATGACCGCCACCGCTGCGATCGTCGCCAGCCAGAGCGAGAGGCCTTCGCTCAGCTTTCCCGCCGAGGTTATGAAAGCAGGCACATAGGTGATACCGACATAATAGGTGATCGAGCCCAGCGCCGAGATGCAGAACGCCCGGAAAACGCCCCACCGCGAATGCGCCAGCGTGTGACGCAGCGGGCTTTCGGGCACGGTGCCGTTCGCCCGCTGCCGTAAGAAGTCGGGCGACTCGTCCATCATCGTGCGGGCGATCCAGACGCTTCCGGCAAGCGCCGCGCCGATCACGAAGGGGATGCGCCAGCCCCAGCTTTCGAGCGCGGCCGCGCTCATTGCGGAAACCGTGAGCGCCGAAATGCCGACCGCGAGCAGGCCGCCACCGCGAGCAGGCCGCCTACCTCGCTGGCGGCGGATGCGGACGAGGTGATCAGGCCACGGCGTGAGCGCGGCGCGCCTTCGAGCAGATAGGCAACCACGCCGGTATATTCGCCACCCACCGAGAAACCCATCACGCAGCGGAGCAACAGCAGCAGCCAGCCGGCCGCCGGCCCTGCGCTGGCGCGGGTCGGCAACAGCGCGGTCGCCAGCATGGCGATGCTCATCATCGCCACGGATAGCAGCATCATCCGACGGCGGCCGTGGCGATCCCCGATATAACCGAAGACGATCGCGCCCAGCGGCCGCATCAAATAGGCGACGGCGAACCCCGCGAGCGCGGTTCCCAACGCGCCCGCGCCGCCGCCGAAGAACACGCGCGAGAGCACGGTTGAGAAATAGAGATAGAGGGTGAAGTCATACCATTCGACGATGGTCGAAAAGGCAGCGACCACCATCGAACCGCGCGAAATGCGCTGATGCTGGCCGG
>Ga0207671_10003710_pt1 | contig 15047 bp, 17 predicted proteins | sample KBSC24metaG_FD_184352 | JGI IMG/M metagenome (GOLD analysis project Ga0207671, IMG submission 184352) | Corn rhizosphere microbial communities from Kellogg Biological Station, Michigan, USA - KBS C2-4 metaG (SPAdes) (version 2) | ecosystem: Host-associated > Plants > Roots > Rhizosphere > Soil... | reverse complement strand
CTGGGCCCAGTCGACCGCGGCGCGGATCACCACCGGCGATGTGTGGGAACGCCTGCTGATCGCCGGCCTCGCCCGCGACTTCCAGCAACTGCGGCTGGACTTCCTGGGCCGGGTCGACGGGCAGGACCCGCAAGCGGCGGTGGACGCGTGGCTCGCCGAGCACCGCGCCCGCGTCGACCAGTTCAGCGCGCTGGTGCGGCGTGCGCGGCAGTCGGCGGTGCCGAACGCGGCGATGCTCGCGCAGATCGCGGGCCAGGCCCGCGTGCTGCTCGGGCGGGAGTGATCCTGTAAATCCCCTCCCGCTTGCGGGAGGGGAAGATAGAAGAAGTGGGCTACCCCTCCACCTTCGCCAGCATCTCGAGCAGGTCCTCCGGAAAGATCGGCTCGTCATGCGCGGCGATCTCGGCGCGGGTGAACCAGCGCCATTGCTGCATCACCCGCTGTTCCAGCGCGGTGTGACCGCCGGTCTCGATCGCCTCGGCATCGGTGCGGACGAGGAAATAGCGCTCGTCCGCCCAGACCGGCACATGTTCGATCGTAACGAACTCGACGATCCGCTGCGCGACTTGCCGGCCAGGCTCGGCCCGGATGCCCGTCTCTTCCCACAGCTCGCGCCGCGCGGCGTCTTCATAGCTTTCGCCCGGATCGACCGCGCCGCCCGGCGTGCACCAGAAGGGTGGCCGGTCTCCGGGATCGAAGCGGAACAGCAGTACCCGTCCCTGCCCATCAAGCAGCAGGATCCGCGCCGCCGGGCGCGCGACACGGCCGGTCATTCGCCCGGTGCAGTCGCCTTGATCGCCAGCGCGTGGATGCGGGTGGCGAGCAGGTCGGCGAGCGCGTGGTTCACCTTGCGCTGGCGGGCGACGCGGTTGAGCCCGGCGAATTCGGGGCTTTCGATGGTGACGGTGAAGTGGCTTTCGCCCGTGCCGTCGTCGCCCAGATGCCCGCGATGCTGGGCGCTGTCGTTGCTGACATGGAGGTGCGACGGGGCCAGCGCGGTGCGCAGGCGATCGGCGATAAGATCGGCCAGGGGGCCGGTAGCGAGGTCGGTCATCGCGCCTATATAGGCGGTTTGTTCGAGGGAGTCGCGTGGCTAGCCGTCCGCCGAAAAAGGATCGTCCGAATGCCCGTTTCCACGGTCGCGTGGAAGCGGAGGGGAGATTGTGCGCGGAGCCGGGCTGCAATGCCGCCGGCGAATTCCGCGCGCCGCCGCTGGAAGGCGCGCGCAGCGGCTTCGACGGGCCGCCGCAATTCCGCTGGCTGTGCCTCGACCATGTCCGCGCGTTCAATTCGGGCTACAATTTCTTCTCGGGGATGAGCCCCGACGAGATCCACGAGGCGCAGCGCCCGATCGCCGGCTGGGAGCGCGAGACCCGCGCGTTCAGCGCCAATCCCGACGTGCCGCCGCGCTGGGCCGATTTCGCCGACCCGCTCGACGCGATCGGCGCGCGCTTCCGCGACCGGATGAAGGATCGCGGCGAGCGCAAGGACGGGCGGCCGCTCTCGGGCGCGGATCGCGATGCGCTCAAGGTGCTGGACCTGGAGATCGATTGCGACCGGACGGCGCTGCGCAAGCGCTATTCGGAACTGGTGCGCAAGTTCCACCCGGACCGCAACGGCGGCGACCGCAGCCACGAGGCGCGGCTGCAGCGGGTGATCGCGGCGTATCAGCAGTTGAAGGGGTCGCCGGCCTTCGCTTGAGGTTTGGGGGGTGCGGGGTGCCCCCTCCACCACGCCGCTGACGCGGCGCGGTCCCCCTCCCCCGCTTTCGCGGTGGAGGAAACGCTCCCTACGGCCGCCCCCCTGCCGTTTCCTCTCCCGCGAAGCGGGGGGGGGGACCGCCGCCGAAGGCGGTGGTGAGGGGGCCAGCCGCGAACTTTGTTCTTTATTCGTTCCCACAAATACGGCATCCTCCACGCCACCTAAATGGCAAGGAGTCGCCCAAATGCGCCTTCGTGGAACCCCGCATGCCCGCAGCCTCGCCCGCAAGCTCCGCCGCGAGATCTCCCCTGCCGAGCGCCGCCTATGGCGCCATCTCCGGGGCAACCCCGAAGGCCTCCACTTTCGCCGCCAGCACGAAGCTGGTCCCTATGTCCTCGACTTCTACTGTGCCCGTGCGCGCCTCGCGATCGAGCTCGACGGCGCCGGCCACGCCCACGGCGACCAGCCCGAGCACGACGCCCGCCGCGACGCCTGGCTCGCCGCGCACGGCATCACGACGCTCCGCATCGCCGCCGACGCGCTGCTCCGCGATCCAGACGCCGTGCGTCGCCACATCCTTGCTGCGGCGCAGGCTCACTACACCTCGGTGCCACTCACCAGCCCAAATACCGCGCCGTCGGGATCGATCGCCTGCAGCACCCGCTCGCCGCCAGGCACGTCCATCGGACCCATGAGTACCGTGCCCCTGGCCGTCTCGACGCGGCCTTTTGCTTCGTCGACATCATCGACTCGGAAGTAGAACCCCCAGCCCGGCTTCGCCCCCGGGGGGGCGGGCATTATCGCGCCGATCGGCTCGGCGCCCTCATGGCCGACAAAGCTGTATTCGCCCATCTCGCCCATCGGCATGCCGCCCATCCGAGTGAGGCCGAACTGGCGGTGATAGAAGCCGAGAGCAGCGTCGGCGTCGGGCGACAGCAACTCGTTCCAGCCGACATGGCCGAGCCCGCGGCGCTGGTAGACGGTGCTGGTCGCGCCCTCGGTCGCGCCGCGCATCACGTAGAAGGGAATGCCCTGCGGATCGGTGACCATCGCGATCCGGCCGACTCCCGCCGCATCCCAGGCCGGCACCAGCACCTTGCCGCCCTCGGCGACGATCGACGCGACGCTCGCATCGACATCGTCGACCCCGAAATAGGCCAGCCAGGTCGGGCTCGCCCCCGCCGCCAGCATCGCGGCATCGAGCTGGAGCATGCCGCCTGCATTGCCGTCGGGCGCGGCGATCATCCGGTAGTCGGGGCCACCCGGCATCGGCGCGCCAACCTGCCAGCCGACCACCGCGCCATAGAAAGCCGACGCCTTGTCCGCGTCCCGCGTCATCAGTTCGTACCAGATGAATTCGCCCTGCCGATTGGTCATGTCTCGCTCTCCCCTGCCGTCAGCCGTCGCCGCGATCGACGATCGGCTCGAATCCGCCCCAGAACATGCGCTTGCCGTCGAACGGCATCGTCCGCCCCTGCATTTCGGGGGCTTCCATCAGCTTGCCCCAACCGGTGTCGCGCGTCGGCTTGTCGGGCCACAGCACCCAGGCGAAGACTACGGCCTCCCCCTCCTCGGCCAGGGTCGCGCGGTAGAAGTCGGTGGCGGTGCCGTGCGGCACGTCCTCGCTCCAGGTCTCCATCACCCGCGTCGCGCCGAACTTGAGGAACAGGTCCGCCGTCGCTTCGGAGAGCACGCGATATTCTTCCTTTTTCGCCTCGGGCACCGGGATCACATATCCGTCGAGATAGGCCATGGTTCGCTCCTTCAGGCAGGTTCGGGCATCTCCGTCCGCAATTCCTCAAGCTGCGCCGCGATCGCCGCACCGAAGGCCGGGCGCGCCAGGCAGCGTCGCTGGTACGCTGCCAGCACCCGGTGCCTCTCCAGCAAATCGGTATGGTCGAGCGCACGCAGCGCCGATGCCGTCAGCAGATCGCCGGCAGTGAACCGCCCTTCGAGATAGTCGCCGTCGCCCAGCGCAGTGGCCAAATGCCCCAGCCGCTTGTCGATGGTGGCGACCAGGCTTGGCCGGCGGAGTTTCGCCCATTGCTCGTCGCGCGCGAACACATCGACATTGGTGAGTTCGAGCAGCATCGGCTCGATGCTGTTCATCGCGGCGAACATCCAGCACTGCGCCCGCGCCCGCGCCGCCGGATCGGATGGCAGCAGCGCTTCGGACCGCTCGGCGATATGCAGCACGATCGCGCCGGATTCGAACATCCGCACCTCCCCTTCGCGATAGGCGGGCACTTGGCCAAAGGGCTGCTCGGCGAAATAGGCGACCGGCCGGTTCACCGTGCTGACCGGATCGGTGCGATAGCCGATCCCGGCTTCCTCCAACGCCCAGCGAACGCGGTAGTCGCGAACATAGCCGCGGGCGAAGTCGGGCACCCAGTCCAGGGTGACGATCTCGATGGGACTTTCGGACACGACGGGCATGCTATCCTCTCCTCTGGTTCAGGCGTCGCCTTCGCGCTTGGCACCCTTGAGCAGCGCGACGATCGCCATGGCGTGGCCGTGCCCGAGCCCGAACTGTTCCTTGAGATCGGCGACGATCGCCCCCGCCTTCACGCCGGCGCGCAGGCCGGACGTATCGGCCCAGCCCTTCTCGGCGGCGTAGGCGCGGAAATCGTCGGGGCTGCGGCCGGTCTTGGCCTGGATGTTGTCGAGATAGGCCTGGAACGACATGGTCGGTCTCCCTTCCGGTTCAGGCGGCCTCTGCCTGCGCCATCGCGGCAGCGGCGGCGGCCATGTCCATGTGGAACAGCTCGAAGATATGGCCGTCGGGATCGGTGAAGGTGCGGCCGTACATGAAGCCCATGTCCTGCACCGGGCGGATATCGCCCGTACCGCCGGCCGCTGCCGCCTTCTCGACCAGCGCATCGACCGCGGCGCGATCGTCGAGCGGCAGCGCGATCAGCACCTCGGTCGTCGCGGTCGCATCGGCGACGGCGCGGGGCGTGAAGGTCTGGAAGAAGTCGCGGTGGAGCAACATGAAGGTGAGCGTCTCGGACAACACCATCGCGCTCGCGGTCGGCCCGCTGAACTGCGGGTTCCTGGTGCAGCCGATCGCTTCGTAGAAGGCGGTCGCGCGCGGCACATCGGCCACCGGCAGGTTTACGAACACGGCGTTCGGCATCGCTGTCTCTCCCCATTCGGCACGGCTTTCGAGTCGCGCCCCGCTTGATTCGTGCCGCGCCTGATCCTAAAACACAACCGTGAAGTTAGAAAATATAACTACGCCCAAACGGCGCTACGAGGATGCCTGCGGCACCGCCCTCGCGCTGGATTTCGTCGGCGAGCGCTGGGCGCTGCTGATCATTCGCGAATTGCTGCTCGGCGCGCGCCGCTTCGGCGAGATCCGCGCCGGGCTGCCGGGGCTCAGCGCCAATGTGCTCACCCAGCGGCTGCAAGGGCTGGAGGCGGATGGCATCATCGTGCGCGAGAAGCTGCCGCCGCCCGCCAGCGTGCAGGTCTATGCGCTCACCCCCTGGGGCTATGAGGCCGAGCCGGTGGTGATGGCGATGGGGCGCTGGGCGCTGCGCTCGCCGCGGCACGATCCTTCCCTCCCCTTCTCGCGCGTCTCGCTGATGCTGGCGCTGCGCATGCTGTTGCTGCCGGACAAGGCTGCGGGTTGGGCGGGCCGGATCGGCTTCCGGCTCGCCGAGGAGACCTATCGTGTCACCGTCTCGGGCGGCGCCCTGGCGATTGACCGGGGCACGCTCGCCGATGCCGAGGCGGTGTTCGTCGGCGAACCCAATGACTTCCTGCCGGTACTCTTCGGCACCATGCCGCTGGCGATGGCGCTGGCCGAAGAACGCTTCGCGGTGGAGGGCGACACCGCCCGCGCCGCCGCCTTCGCCACGCTGTTCCTGCTGCCGCCCAAGATCGGCGCCTGAACCCTCCCCTAAGGACATGCGGTTGCAGTGCGGCAAACAAGCCACTAGGTCCGGTGCGACTGAAGGATTTGATATGGCCGACATCCCCAACACCCAGCCCGACAGCCGGGACTCCACGATCCTCGCCGCGCCCGACAAGATGGTGAAGGTGCGCGACCTGTTCGGGATCGACATCGACATGGAAGTCCCCGCGTTCAGCGAGGCGGACGAGCGCGTGCCCGATCTGGACCCCGCCTATGTGTTCGATCCGGACACCACCCTCGCGGTGCTGGCCGGCTTCGCGCACAACCGCCGCGTGATGATCCAGGGCTATCACGGCACCGGCAAGTCGAGCCACATCGAGCAGGTGGCGGCGCGGCTCAACTGGCCGTGCATCCGCATCAACCTCGACGCGCATATCAGCCGCATCGACCTGATCGGCCGCGACGCGATCGTGCTGAAGGACGGCCAGCAGATTACCGAATTCCGCGAAGGCCTGCTGCCCTGGGCGCTGCAGACTCCGACCGCGCTGGTGTTCGACGAATATGACGCGGGCCGCCCGGACGTGATGTTCGTGATCCAGCGCGTGCTGGAGACCGAGGGCAAGCTGACGCTGCTCGATCAGAACCGAGTGATCCGCCCGAGCCCCTGGTTCCGCCTGTTCGCCACCGCCAACACGGTGGGTCTGGGCGACACCAGCGGCCTGTATCACGGCACGCAGCAGATCAACCAGGGCCAGATGGACCGCTGGAACATCGTCGTCACGCTCAACTATCTGCCGGCGGCCACCGAGGCGCGGATCGTGCTCGCCAAGTCCGGCGAATATGACAAGCCGGGCGGCAAGGAGACGGTGGAGAACATGGTCCGCGTCGCCGAGCTCACCCGCCGCGGCTTCATCAACGGCGACATCTCGACCGTGATGAGCCCGCGCACCGTGATCACCTGGGCGCAGAACGCGCTGATCTTCAACGATATCGGCTTCGCGTTCCGCCTGTCGTTCCTCAACAAGTGCGACGAGGCCGAGCGGGCGCAGGTGGCCGAGTACTACCAGCGCGTGTTCGGCAAGGACCTGCCGGAGAGCGTGGTTGGGCGGGCGTAATCAGGCCTATCTGAGTTAGCGTATCCTCCCCCGCCAGGGGGAGGTGGCGCGCTACGCGCGACGGAGGGGGAGGATGCCAGAACCTCTCGGACTGTCGTGCATCCTCCCCCTCCGAGCCGCTGCGCGGCCCACCTCCCCCTGGCGGGGGAGGATCAGGGCCTGCTCTGCAGCCGCCAGCGGAGTGCGCGGACGAACGGCTCGGGATCGTCCAGACGGAAGGCGATGGCCGACCGCGGCCGCCGCCCCGGCAGCGGATCGTGCAGCCGCAGCACGAGATTCGGCCAGGCTAGCAGCCCGGCGTTGAGCGTCGCCTTGTCCTTCACCAGCGCGGAATCGAAGCTTGTCTCGAGGCTCGCGATCGCGTCATAGGGCACGAACCGATCGATCAGCAGCCCGGCGCGCACCCGCACGCCCTCCGGCGTCAACAGTACCGGACACAGGCGGAACGACTTGATCAGCGCGATCATGTAGATCAGCCCGACGTCGCTCAGCACGAAGAGGACGTACGCGGCGAACGCGCTCCAATGGGCGAGCAGCAGATGGTGGACGGCGACTTCGATCGCCTGCAGCGCCAGCAGCGTCACCGCCATCGGCGTCAGGTGCCGGTGATAGGCGAAGCCCTGGCAGCCCGCCGGCACGTCCGGCGCCGCGCCCCAGCGGAACAGGCCGAGATGGAGCAAGCGGAGCTCGGCAGCGGCCAGCCGGACGAGCGGCGGCGGCAACAGCTCGGACAGGGCCGCGATCCAGCGCGCCTCGGCAGCCGTCCGGAAGCGGCCCCAGGCGGCACAGGCGCCCCAGCCGAGATGGACGACCAGCACGATCGCCAGCGCGCCCGCCAGCATCGGCAGGCTCAGAAGCGCGTTCCGCACGATCGGCGGCGTCGCGACCAGCACCGCGAATATTGCCAGCGCGAGTCCCGCGACGACCTGCCGCGGGGCCGGACGGCGGCGCGGCGCGCGTGCGATCAGCGACAGCAGCCGGCTGTCGCTCGCGATCCACAAGAAGAGCAGCCCGGCAACCAGCGGATGCGCGCTCGCCAGCGGCGTCCGCACCGCCCATCCCGCGAGGAACAGCACCGCGATCGGGAGCAGCCGCGTCCATAGGTCAGAACGGCGGATCGCAAGCGGCGTGGCGGTCATCGGCGTTCCCCCAAGTTGGCGGCCAAGCATAGCATGATCCGGGGCAATCCGCAGCGCTCAGGTCTTCAGCGTGCCTGAGCTGTCCTGCAGCAGCCAGAAGCGGGTATAGCGCTGCAGCCGGGGCAGGATGATCCATTGCAGCGTCGCGGTGAGCAGCAGCGACGAGGGCAGCAGCTGGAGCGGCAACGGAACGTCCTTCAACACGGTGCGCACGCCCAGGCTGACGAGCAGCAGCACCGGGAACACCGTCAGCCAGGTGGTGACGAATCGCTTCCACTTGCTCGCGCTGGCGTCGCTCGGCAGGTCGAAGGCGATGCGATCACCGGACTGGATCTGGCGCAGCGCCGTCGACCAGCGGTCGGCGATGGCGACGTGGTCGCGCACCGCGTCGCTATTGTGCCAGGCCTCGGCGCTCACGCAGTCCTCGAAGCGGAAGAGCAGGTGCTGGAAGCCGGCGGTCTGGCCGAGCCGGATTGCGGCGCGATAGCCCGGCGCAGCCTCGGCGAGATCGCCCAGCGCCGCCGCCCAATGCTCGAAATCCTGTTCGTGCCCGGCACGGATCGCGCGGCTGGTGACGACGGTGGCGGTTTGGGGAGCATCGGCCGGCATGGCGGCACAACGTTCGCGCCGCCCTTGTCGTTGCCGGCGGGCCCTTTACGCGTCCGCCCAGCGCCGCAGCAGATTGTGGTACACGCCGGTCAGCGCCACCACCTCGGCATGGCCCTGGCCCAGTTCGCCGACCAGCCCCTGGATCGAGCGATCGAGGTCGAACAGGATCCGCCGCGCGCCGTCGTCGCGGACCATCGATTGCAGCCAGAAGAAGCTGGCGACGCGCGCGCCGCGGGTCACCGGCGTCACCCGGTGCAGGCTGGACGAGGGGTAGAGGATCGCGTGCCCCGCGGGCAGCTTCACCGATTGCGCACCGAACAGCCCCTCGATCAGCAATTCGCCGCCCTCATACGCGTCGGGCGCTTCCAGGAACACGGTCATCGACAGGTCCGAGCGCACGCGGAACTCGCTGCCGCGCTGGATGCGGACGGCATTGTCGACATGCAGCCCGAAATTCTGGCCGCCCGCATAGCGGTTGAACAAGGGCGGGAAGATCTTGAGCGGCAGCGCCGCGGCGATGAACAGCGGCGAGCGCGCCAGCGCGTCGAGGATGACCGCCCCCGCCTCGCGGGCCGCCGGGTGCGTCTCGGGCAGCTGCTCGTTGCGCTTGGCGAGCGCGGCCTGCGGACCCGAGGTGACGTTGCCGTCGACCCATTCCGCCGCATCCACCAGCGTGCGCACGCGGGCCAGCTCGGCGGGCGACAGCAGGTCGGGGATCGGGATCAGCATGCACATACTCCTGCGCGGGGAAACGACCTGCCCTGTGATCGTCCCGCGCCCTGCAGGACATGCGTCAGATCAAGGGCGGAGAAAAGAAGGGCCCCTCCCGGCATGGAAGCCGGAAGGGGCCGAGGCGTCGCGGCCTTCGCGATCAGAAGCGATAGTTGAGGCTCAGCACCGCCGAGCGGCCATCGCCCGGGGTCGCCCAACCATTGTTGCGGATGCGGGTATAGTAGAGCGAGTCGGTCGCGTTCTTCACGTTCACCTGCGCCGTCAGCGCACGCGTGATCTCATAGGAGAGGAACGCGTTGTGGACCCAGTAATCGGGGCTGTAGAACACCTGGGTCGCGCCCGCCGCCGGCAGGTTGAGCGCCGCCTTGCCCTGATAGGTCACACCGTAGCCGAGCGTGACACCGAACGGCAGGCGATAGGTGGTGAACAAGCTGCCCGAATGGTCCGGCGTGTACTGCAGCGCGGCGTTCCTGGCATAGTCGATCGTGCCAGCCGGGCTGTTCTTCGCGATGCCGCGCAGCACCTTGCCGTCGAGATAGGTGTAGTTGGCGGTGACCGACCAGGCCTTGGTGATCTGGCCCACCGCACCCAGGCTCACGCCGTCGACCCGCGACTTGCCGTCCAGCTGCTGCTCGGGGACGAGCGGGTCGCCGGTGGCGACCTTGTAGTTGGTGCGCTCGTTGCGGAACACGGCCGCGGTGAGCAGCAGGCGCCCGCCGAACACTTCCGCCTTGCCGCCCACTTCATAGTTGCGCGCGGTTTCCGGATCGACGTTGCACGTCAGCGCGGTGCACGAGCCGTTGACCGAGGTCTTGGACGGCGTCTTCGAATTGCCATAGGCGACGTAGAGGCTGATCGCCTTGACCGGCTTGTAGACCAGGCCCGCGCGGTACGAGAACAGCTTGTCGCTGTTGTAGAAGGTGGTGCCCGGGGTCACCTGGCCCAGCGTCGCCGTGGTGGTGGAGACGGTGTCGGCGCGGTAGCTGCCGTCGTTCGACTCCCAGCGCAGGCCGCCGTTGATCTCGAAATGCTCGCCCAGCTTCATCGTGTCGAACAGATAGACGGCATAGTTGGTCAACTCGCCGGTCTGCCGCGCGCTTTCGATGAAGTTGATCGGGCCGGTATAGACGTTGCTGCCATAGGTACGCGCGATCCCGCTCGCCGCGGCCGGGCCCTGCACCACCGCATTCGGATTGGTGATGCTGATCAGCGGGTAATAGAGGAACGGGCTGGTGCCATTGGCATTGCGCAGCACGTTGCCGGTGGATAGCGCGAACTTCTCCCAGCTCGCCGAGGCGCCCAGCGTCACCGAATGTTCGATGAAGCCGGTGTTGAACCGCGCCATCAGGTCGACCTGGTCATAGGCGAGCTGGTTGCGGGTGTTGCGGGTGTTGCCGCGCGGACCCGAGGCATAATAATAGCCGGCCGGAACGGTGAGCGTGCCCGTGGTCGCGCCGGTGAAGGCGACGGTGCACGGCGTGCCGGTGGGCGTGAGGCCGTTCGCCAGGCACCAGGTGCCCTGGGGCGGATCGACGATGCTGTGCTGGGTCACGTCCTGCCAGCGCGTGACGTTGCGGATCGTCACCCGGTCGTTGAAGTGATGCTCGAAGGTCGCGGTCGCCTGGTCGACATTGCTCTGCTGCGTGTCGACGTTGCGGAAGCCGTAATAGCTCGAACGGCGCACCCCCGGCAGCACGCCGCCCGCGACCGAGAAATAGGGCACGCCATATTGCGGCGTATTGTCGTCTTCCTGATGGAGGTACTGCAGCGTCAGCTTGGTCGGGCTGTCGATGCCGATCGTCACCGCCGGCGCAACGCCCCAGCGCTTCATCTTTTCTACGTCGCGGCCGGGCACGTCGTTGTCGTGCTTCATCGCGTTGAGGCGGAAGGCGATCAGATCGTTGACGCGCACATTGGCGTCGACCGTGCCGCGATAATAATTGTCGGTGCCGATGCCACCCGAGGCGAGAATGCGGGTGTTCGCCTGCGGCTTCTTGGTGACCATGTTGATCGAACCGCCGACCGAGCCCGCGCCGTTCTGCACCGAATTGGGGCCGTTGACGACTTCGAGCTGCTCGAGGTTGAACGGATCGGTGCGGGTGTACTGGGCGCTGTCGCGAATGCCGTCGACGGTGATGTCGGTATTGGCCGAATAGCCGCGCAGGTTGATCGAGTCGCCATAGCCGCCGCCGCCTTCGCCGGCACCGAAGGTGATGCCCGGCACGGTCGACAGCATGTCGCGCAGGGTGAGCAGGTTCTGCTGCTCGATCACTTCGTTGGTGAGGATGGTGATGGTCTGCGGCGTGTCGCGCACCGGCCGCGTCGCCTTGGGCGACTGCTGGTGGGGCGAATAGGGCTGGCCGTTGACGATGATGGTGTCGCGATCCTGCGCGGCGTCGTCCGCAACGGCGCGGGTGGCGGCACCGTCGTTAGGGTGCTTGTCGTCGGCCTGGGCGGGTGCCGAGACGAGAAAGCCCACACAGGCGAGTGCAACGAATGCCGGCGCATTGGCCAGCGTCGCGGAAGTGCGATTCACGTAAGTCCCCTTTGAACGTCGTTACGCAGCCGCCTATTGCGACCCATTCGCATTGTCAATGCGATTGCGAGCGATTTGCATAAACCGGCGCCGAAGCGCCTGGGGCCGGCGACACGCCGGAAAGCGCCGTGCGATCGCTCCCCCTAGACAGAGTAATCCGCGCACCCAGCGCTCGCAGCACACGGCGCCAGGGTGCTTTTCGTCGCTAGTCATCCCGTATTTATCTGATTTATTTCTTGCGAACTCGGCGTAAACATCGCTCAAGGGAGCGATTTAATTGTTGGACAAACGCGGCGTGCGTATCGATACTCTGCCTAAGCAAATAATGGGGAGGATTGGATGCGTTCACAGTCGTTGAAACGTCGGCCCGCACTTGCGCTGCGCATGGGCCTCACCCTGGCGGCGCTGCTCGCTACACCGCTGCCCGCGCTCGCGCAGAACGACAAGATGGCGGCGATCGCCACGCCGGCGCAGCCGAGCGCGATCGAGCTCGGCACCGGCCCGCTGCCCGGCGCCACGGCGACCGAGAGCTGGCACAGCCAATATGGCAGCGTGTTCGCCCGCAACGTGACGGTGGCGACGCTCACCCCCTTCCTGCCCGATCCCGCCAAGGCGAACGGCACCGCGGTGATCGTGGCCCCCGGGGGCGGCTTCACCTCGCTGTCGATGCAGAACGAAGGGTGGGACGTCGCCAAGGCGCTCGCCGCGCACGGCGTTGCCGCCTTCGTGCTGAAATACCGGCTCAACCAGACGCCGCAGGACCTCGCCGCCTATGAGGCCGCGATGAAGGCGCGCTTCGCCGGCGGCGGCGGCGGCCCGCCGCGCGGTGCCGACCCCAAGGCGATGATGGCGGGAATCGCGACCCAGGTGACCGATGCGCGCGCGGCGTTCGCGCTGGTGCGCAAGCGCGCGGCCGAATGGCACGTCCAGCCGGACAAGGTCGGCATGGTCGGCTTCTCAGCGGGGGCGATGCTCACACTGGCAACCGCGCTCGACGGGCAGGATGCCAAGCCCGCCTTTATCGGTACGATCTATGGCCCGCTCAGCACCTTCCAGGTCCCCGCCGACGCGCCGCCGCTGTTCGTCGCGCTCGCCGCCGACGATCCGCTGTTCGGCAATACCGGCTTCGGCCTGATCGACAGCTGGCGCGGCGCCAAGCGGCCGGTGGAGTTCCATTTGTTCGAACAGGGCGGCCACGGCTTCGGCATGTATCCGAAGAAGACGACGAGCACCGGCTGGTTCGACGAATTCGTTCGCTGGATGACGATGCACGACTGGATCAAGCCGGGGGCGTGATTTCCCCGTATCCTCCCCCGCCAGGGGGAGGTGGCGCGCGACGCGCGACGGAGGGGGAGGAAGCACGACGGCTGCCGTTCTGGCATCCTCCCCCTCCGACCCGCTGGCGCGGGCCACCTCCCCCTGGCGGGGGAGGATACGCTAACGTCGCGTTGTCGCCATCAGCCAGGTCCGGATCGCGCTCGCCAGGTTCGGCGGCTCCTCCGCGCTGATCCGCGCATGGTCGATCGCCGCGACCAAAGCGCTCAGCGGCAGCGCGGCCTCCACCGCCGCGGCCTCCAGCGCCGCCCAGAAGATCGGCTCGAGGCTGATCGAAGTCGGGTGGCCGGCAATCGTGATCGAGCGCTTTACCGGCCCGTGAAAGCCCCCCGGCGGGGCCTTGATCTCCAGCCCCACCGCGTCACTCGGTGTCGAACAGCGCGGCCAGCTGCTCGACCATCGTGCCGGCGAGCTGCTCGGCATCCATGATCGTCACCGCACGACTGTAATAGCGGGTCACGTCGTGGCCGATGCCGATCGCCGCCAGCTCGACCGGCGAGCGCGCCTCGATCCAGCCGATCACCTGGCGGAGATGCCGCTCCAGATAGGAGCCGGAGTTCACCGACAGCGTCGAATCGTCGACCGGCGCGCCGTCCGAGATCACCATCAGGATCTTGCGGTCCTCGGGCCGCGCGATCAGCCGCGAATGCGCCCAGAGCAGCGCCTCGCCGTCGATATTCTCCTTGAGCAGCCCCTCGCGCATCATCAGCCCGAGCGACTTCTTGGCGCGGCGCCACGGCTCGTCGGCCTGCTTGTAGATGATGTGGCGCAGATCGTTGAGCCGGCCCGGCTGCGCGATGCGCCCCTCGCCCAGCCACTTCTCGCGCGACTGGCCGCCCTTCCAGGCACGGGTGGTGAAGCCGAGCACTTCGGTCTTCACGCCGACGCGCTCCAGCGTGCGGGCGAGAATATCGGCGCTGATCGCCGCGATCGAGATCGGCCGCCCGCGCATCGAGCCCGAATTGTCGATCAGCAGCGTCACCACCGTGTCCTTGAACTCGGTGTCGCGCTCAATCTTGTAGCTGAGCGACTGCATCGGGTTCACCACGACGCGCGCGAGCCGGGCCGCATCGAGCAGCCCCTCGTCCTGGTCGAAATCCCAGCTGCGGCTCTGCTGCGCCATGAGGCGCCGTTGCAAGCGGTTGGCGAGCTTGGTCACCGCGCCTTGCAGATGCACCAGCTGCTGGTCGAGATACGAGCGCAGCCGCTCCAGCTCGTCGGTATCGCACAGGTCAGTGGCGGCGACGACCTCGTCGAACTGGGTCGTGTAGGCGCGATATTCGAAGCTCGGCGGAAGATCGCTCCATGGGCGGTTGGGGCGGACGGGCATCATGCCTTCGTCGCCGTCGTCACCCGGCTCACCATCGCCATCGTCCATGCCTTCGGACTGCTGCTCCTGGTCGCCTTCCTCGCCCTGTTCGGACTCGCGCTGCTCGCCGCGTGCCTCGGTCTGGCCCTCGCCCTGCTGCTGCTGGGACTCGCCTTCCTCTTCGCCCTGTTCCTGCTGCTCTTCCTGGCCCTCGTCCTCGCCGCCGCCTTCATCGGCTTCGTCGGGGACCATCTCGCCTTCGGTCAGCTCGAGATCCTGGAGCAGCTTGGCGGCGAGCGCGGCGAAGGCGTTCTGGTCGTCGATCGCCATGGCCATGGCGTCTAGGTCGGACCCCGCCTTGTCCTCGATCCAGTCGCGGACCAGCGCCAGCCCGAGCGCGGCGCTCGACGGCGACTCGCGGCCGGTCAGCCGCTCGCGCACCATCAACCCGAGCGCGGTGGACAGCGGCACTTCGTCGCGGGTGCGGGCACGGCCGATCGGGTCCGAGCGCAGCCGCATCGCCAGCGCCTGCTCCAGATTGTCCGCGATGCCCGCATAGCCGCGCGAGCCGAGCGCCTCGACGCGGGCGGTCTCGATCGCGTCGTACACGGCGCGCGCGACGGGCTCGCGCGGGGCTGTGCGGCCGTGGAGGGTCGCGTCGTGGTGGCGCATCCGCAGCGCGAAGCTGTCGGCGAAGCCGCGCGCCTCGGCG
>Ga0207671_10003704_pt1 | contig 15064 bp, 25 predicted proteins | sample KBSC24metaG_FD_184352 | JGI IMG/M metagenome (GOLD analysis project Ga0207671, IMG submission 184352) | Corn rhizosphere microbial communities from Kellogg Biological Station, Michigan, USA - KBS C2-4 metaG (SPAdes) (version 2) | ecosystem: Host-associated > Plants > Roots > Rhizosphere > Soil... | reverse complement strand
AATAGGCCGGATCGTACGCCGAATCGCTCATGCCGCTTTTTAACGGATAGGCGCCGTAACGATCAGTCTGTGAAATCGGATAATTCCCCCTCTTGCATGTTATCCGCTTTTCGGATAATGTGCGCTCTATGGACGAAATCATCGCTCAAATCTTCACGGCGTTCGGAGGGCAGACCAAGCTGGCGCAAGCCACTGGCCTCAGTATCTCGACCGTCGATAGCTGGAAGAACGCTCGCAACGGCAAGCCCAACATCCCCGAGTGGCGCAGGTCGCTCGTGCTGGCAACGGCCCGCCGCCTCAACATCGAACTTCCTTCGGATGCTGTTCTGTATCTTTCGCAGGCGATAGCGGCGTGAGGTGCGACCTTATCCATCGTTACGCCCATGTAACCGGCGCGGCGAGGGCGTGCATTATCAAAAGATAGTTAACAACGCGTCCCGCTTGGGGACGAGGGGGTAGGACATGATTGTAACTTCAGCAATATTGTTCGGGATCCTGGGCGGGGTAACGGCTTGCGCTGCCCTCGCGTTCACATTCTCCTACTGGCTGCGCTGGAAGTTCGGCCAAGCTGAGAACGAGCTACTTCATGAGGATCTGGCGGAGGCCACCCAGGCCATCCATCGGCTCGAATGCCAGCTAGCCCGCCGTCATCACCGCAAGATGCCGAAGCTGCCCGATCCGATAATCGAAGCTGCTGCAAGGCTGGCTGCATGAATTTTTTGGCCCGAGCCAACCCGCAAAGCCCGGCTCGGGCCTCTCACGAAGAGGAGTAGAGTTATATGGCTGAACTGACAAATGAGCAACTGCTGATGGAAGCGGTTGGATTGCTTGACCGGCTCTCCGAGCGGTTGGGCGGCGCTGATCTGTACGTCGGTGCTCGCAAGCCCGGCCAATATACGGACGCCAATTACTACCTCGTCCGCGTCGGCAATATGTCGGTTGCCAATCCTGACCCTGTTGTCGCGCTCTATGAGGCGATGGGGAAGCGGGAGGCCGCGTGATGGCTACGGCAATCGCTACCATTGGCGACAATGGCCCACCCGAGCCGATCAATGAAGCTTATGAGGCAATCAAGCTTCATATCGACGACCTTTTCGAGACCGCGCAAGGTTTTCTCGACGGCGAGCCCATCGCCAATCAGGAAACGGCGGACCTCGTCAACAAGCTGATTGACGATGCAAGGCAGGCGCGCAAGGCCGCTGAGGAACGCAGGAAACTGGAAGCCAAGCCGTTCGACGATGGCAAGGCGGCGGTGCAGGCGCTGTGGACGCCGCTGACGGACGAGAAGAAGGGGCGCTGCGCCCTTATCATCGATACCGCAAAAAGGGCGCTGACGCCTTGGTTGAACAAGCTGGAGGAAGAGCAACGCGAGAAGGCTCGGCTTGCCCGCGAGGATGCCGACAAGGCCGCTGCTGCCGCACGGGAAGCCCTACAAGCATCGATCGACCTTGAGGCTCGCGAGCGCGCCGAGGCGCTGCTTGAAGAGGCGAAAAAGGCCGAACGCGTTGCTACGAAAGCGGAAAAGACAAAGGCTCATGCCAAGGGTGGAGAGGGCAGGGCAACCGGTCTGACTTCGACCTGGACGGCTAAAATGATCGATCGGCGCGCCGCGCTTATGCACTACATCTCTGAAAGTCCGATGAGAGTGCAGGCTTTTCTTCAAGAGCTTGCCGAGTCCGACGTGCGCATGGGCGCGAGAGCCATCCCTGGTTTTGAGATTACGGAAGAGAGGGTGGCGCGATGATTGGCATCACCTCTTTCTCCGATCAGCAAAAACTTGAGCTTGCCAAGCCACTGGACGCGAAGGTGGTTAAACCGCCAGCTCCCGGCAAGTACGGCGACTATATCGAAGGCTGGCACGTCATTGCCGAGGCCAATCGCATCTTCGGATTCGATGGCTGGACGCGCGAAACGGTCGAGATGATCGAGACCAACCGCGATCTTTTGGAGCTTAAGGGTCGCGATGGGCCGTACCAGCAGTGGCGGGTCGGCTATCGTGCCAAGGTTCGGATCTTGGCTGGTGGGATATCTCGCGAGGGCACCGGCTTTGGTTCCGGCGCTTCGAAGCCAGAGCAGCTTGGCGAGGCCATCGAGAGCGCAATCAAGGAAGCCGAGACGGACGCCATGAAGCGAGCGCTGATGACGTTTGGCAATCCCTTCGGCCTGGCGCTTTACGACAAATCGCACGCCAATGTGCAGAACCTTCCCACGACGATCACAGACGAACAGCGCGACCAACTCGCCGCCTTGGCAACCGCCAACGGCGTCACCCTGCTGGCCGTATGTGAAATGGCAAGAATCTCTGATCTCCGCGAGCTAGGCGCTCAATATTTTGAGAGTGCCAAGAAGTGGATCAGCAAACAGAAGAAAGTGGCATAATGGCTGGCAGTCTCAATAAAGTCATGCTTATCGGTAACCTGGGTCGAGACCCTGAAAGCCGCTCGTTTCAGAATGGCGGCAGGGTCGTGAACCTAAACCTCGCCGTATCTGAGACATGGAAGGACAAGCACAGCGGAGAGCGTAAAGAGCGCACCGAATGGGTAACTGTCGCCATCTTCAATGAAGGCTTGGGCGATGTCGCGCAGAAGTATCTGCGAAAGGGCTCGAAGGTTTATATCTGCGGCAAGCTGCAAACCCGGAAATGGCAGGACCAATCCGGCGCCGATCGATATTCGACCGAGGTTGTTCTGAATGGCTTCGGTGATGAACTGATCTTGCTCGACGGCAAGGCTGAAATTGGCGAGCGCAAGCAACCTTATGGCTCAGGCGACAGCGACCCGTTTGGCGCTGATCTTGACGACGGAATTCCCTTTTAATGCTTGGCCGCCGTAAATCGAAAGCGCCGACTGCTATCGAGCGCCGCCACATGGACCGGATAGCCCAGATGGGTTGCCTTGTCTGTGGCGGTGAGGCGGCAATCCATCACATAATCAGCAACGGCTATCATAGGATAACGCGCACGCATCGACTGATCGCGCCGCTGTGTCCATACCATCATCAAACGGGGCCGCAGGCATATCACAGGACTTGCGATGCCACGTTCCGCGAGAACTTCGGGATCGATCTTTATCCGTGGGCCGTGACCGAATGGGACCGCAGCCAAAAAATTTTCGGCGCTCCCGTTAACCAGTTAACCATGAGGCGGGCATGACTCGCCTCGCACCAACGCACTATCGGAAGACGTTGGCTGGGTTCGAGCCCGTGAGCGCTGCCGCCCGCGAGTTTCACGCCAAAACCAAGCTCGGCCAAATCATTGAGCTGAAAGGCAGGCGTCCACGCAATCCGCGCCATCACGCCAAATTCTTCGCGTTGCTCTCCATCCTTGTCGAGAACACCGAGAATTTTGCGAACGTCGACCATGCATTGCTGGCAGTAAAGGCCGCCACTGATCACGGGACTTGGGACAAGCCGCACCCGAGGGCTAGCAAAGAAATATTCTACGCGGACAGCATCGCCTTCGACGCCATGTCGCAGGATGAGTTCGAGCCATTCTACGACAAGGCACTCGATGCCGTCATCAAATACTGGCTGCCTGTCGAAAAGACGGCGCTCCGGGAAGCCGTGGAGGCGTTCGCAGCATGATTACTCACGGATATTCAGCAGCATAGGAAAGGACGAGCGGGGGCATGGGGGTATCATCTTGGACGGCGCATGAGGACTCAATCCTCAAGCTCGCTGTGGAATTGAAGTTGAGCGCTGGCGAGATAGCCGAGCGCTTCCTCTCGGGTCGGACGTGCGACGACATTCGCGAGCGTCAGTTTGTGCTCGCCAATATCAAGCAGTCTGTCTTGACGGTCGAAAGCTTCGTCGAAGGCCCGGAAATCCATGAGCGCCCGGATCCTCATTTCTCCGATCTTGCGGATCGCTGCGCCGGTCTCAATGCCCGCATGTGGGCCTATTACGACAAGCGCGCCAAAAAGGCGAAATGCACCCCGCTAGAGGCTGCCGTCCTGTTCTGCGGGATGGCTGCGTGAACAAGTCCGAAGACATCTGCAAAGCCTATATTGCCGGCGAGTCCATCTCGGACATTGCCGCACGATGGGACATCACGCGCGCTGCGATTTACCACCATCTTTACAAGTCGGGCGTGCTGCTCCGCTACAAAAAGACAGACAAGTATGGCGTGAAACCCGAGGATTGCAAAGGCACCTGGGTTCATCGCGACCCCTGCCCGAAGTGCGGTGTCCGGCAGGACATTGGTTGCGGTCATTCCGGCGCGCCGCTCAGCATGGGAGCGTTTTGATGAAAGTCAATATTGCTTCCAAGATTCGACGCGCCGAATCTGTTGTTATGGCGGCGACGTTGTTCAACCCCACAGACGATTACTGGAACGCCGCATGATGGTCTTTTGGGCCTGCCTGTGCGGGTGGCGCACTGAGGCACTTCCTGATGCTCCTATTCCTGCATGCGAGAAATGCGGGGATCTGATGCATATCTACAGGAGAGGCGCGAAGTGACCAAATACGGCGCCAAGAAAACCCCGTGCCGCCACGGCCATACACATGCCAGCGGGCGCGGTGGGATTAAAGTGCCTCGGGCGGTCAAGCGCGGAGAGGCGTGCCCACTTTTGCCCTGGCCTCCTATAAAAGAGTATTTGGAGCTATTCTATCGCGACGGCAAAACCACTTCTGAGATTGCCGCTCTTTATGGGTGCTCGCCTGTCACTATCAGGCAGGTCCGCAAATCGTTTGGAATAGACCCCGTCCGCTCCACGCTGCGCGAGCGCCTCGATCGCTTTTCTGTCGCCATGCCAAACGGCTGCATAGAGTGGGTGGGCGCGAGAATGGCCTCTGGATACGGAGTTATCAGTTGCGCCCTGCCGAACCATCACAGGACGGCAAAGGCGCATCGAGTATCTTGGGAGCTTGCGAACAACGCCTCGCTGCTTCCTGGCGCCGTTATAATGCATGAGTGTGATAATCCGCCGTGCGTAAATCCGCGACATTTAACGCTAGGCAGCCATCTCGAAAACTCGGCTCAGGCCCAGGCTAGGGGCCGCCTTAAGATTAGGCGCGGCGCTGAAAATGAGCGGGCATTGCTCAATGAGGCCATGGTTATTGAGGCTCGTCAGCGGTTCCAATCCGGCGAGTCGATTCCGAAGATCGCTAGGTCGATGAATGTCAAATATCACGCCATGTACAATGCTGTGCAGGGACGCTCTTGGGCTTGGCTAAAATGAGGGGCGCTAACAAATATGGCGCCCGCAAATCTGCATGCAGGCATGGGCATGTCCACGATTCAATTCGTGAGAGCCGTAGATGCAACGAACTACATCTACTGCTGCACGCCGGCGAAATCACGCACTTGGAGACGCAGGTTCAATACTGGTTCCATATCGATGGCAGGCCCTTGGTCCATCTGAATGGCCGCCGCGTCGGTTACAAGCCTGACTTCCGATACCGTGAGCGTAACGGGAAACTTATCGTCGAGGATGCGAAGCCACCAGATGCAAAGGCAAGAGGCCGCGATTGGCCGCTGCGGTCCGCCATGTTCCGCGCTCTCTATCCAGATACGGAGCTGCGTGAGGTATGAGCGTCCGCATCATGACCGCAGTATGGGCCGTGACCCTGCCAGACAGCGAGAAGCTTGTTCTTCTGGCACTGGCGGACTGCGCCAATGACGAGGGCGATTGTTGGCCGTCGATGGCCACGCTGGCGAGGAAGTGCAGCAAGTCTGACCGCACCGTGCAGGCCTCCATCAAGGAGCTTGTCGCGAAAGGGCATCTTACTCGAAACGAAGTAGCGGGCAAAGGATGCAAGTACATCGTACACCCCCGAAGCGATGTCACCCCCGAAGCTGCTTCACCCCCGAAGCGAACGACGCCAACCCCCGAAGCCGCTTCGGACAAACCGTCAAGAACCATTAATTCTACCTCAGATGATAAATCATCTTCGGTAGAGAAACCCGCGCTAAAGCCTGAGCATATTGTCGAAAGATGGAACGACCTAGCCAAGAGCGGTTTGGTCAGGCCTGTTCGGAAGCTTTCCAAGCCTCGCTTGACCCAGATGCGAACGCTGATCCGCGAAAACGAGATTAGCGACATCGCCGACGCATTCGACGCGCTGGCCAGAAGCAATTTCATCCACGGCGAGAACCCAAGGGGCTGGAAGCCGACAATCGACTTCCTGCTGCGACCGTCGAGTTTCGCCAAACTTATCGAGGGAGCCTACGATGGCGGATAACCCACTTGGACCCTGGGGCGGAAAGGCTTCCAAGGGCAAGCTGATAACCAAGGACATGATCGAGCGGCATGTTCAATGGTTGAACTCGCTGGATTTTGTGAGGGCAAGCGGGCGTCCGTATTTCGTCGGGTCGAAAGAGGTTGACGGCGAGGTCAAGCATTTTTGGGACCGCTACGCTTCGCCGGCAGACAGGCCTGTTGAACTGGTGAGCCAGCGTGAGCGCGCACAGGTTGCAATGGAAAACATCATGCATCGCCTAGCTCATGGCCGCATGACGCAAGAGCAGGTTAACCAGCTTTCGAAGCACAACAAGCGGGTGGCTGAGGCGCGCGGGCTGCTGATGATCGTCGATGGCCATTATCGGCTGCGACCGTCGCTCAATCGAAGGGCAAAGGATGCCGCCTGACCAGGCCGCACACCAAGGAGGAAAATCATGGAAGAACTCGTAATCCGCATCATCAAAATCAAGAACGGCTTCACGGTCTATGGTGACGTCAGCAAAGGGTATCACCATACCCGTACCGAGGAGACGTTTTTCGAAGATCTTAACGGCGTAGAGTCTGAGATCACGACAATCCTGCTTAACGCTGAGAAAATGGCGGATGATATCGATACTACGAAAGACCCGACCCCGTTTTGACCCCGCCTAACCCCACCCCGAAAGCAGAAGGAAGACGATGATGGATGCAAGGATCATAATCACACGCGGCCGCCCGGCACAGCAACGCAAGCGCGTTCTTGAGCGCGCCACTGAAATGCGAGAGGCTGGTGAGCGGATCAACAAATCACGGATTGCTCGCGAGCTTCGTGTTTCCATTCGCGCGGTATTCTACGCGCTGCCCAGGACTTCGGCGTGAGCGCTGACGATAACCTTCGTGATGCGCTGATGTTTGCCCTGATTGAGCAGAGCGGGCCATTTATCAAATATCATCCGGCAAATGACGGACCTGAGCGGTTCGTGATCCAATGGCGCGGTCTCGCTGACATAGCGCTCAAGGTCATTGAGGATTGGGACACGGGCGAGCCGGCCGATAAAATCTGATTTATTGCATATACAATGGGCTGAATTTTTCGTGTAAATGGTTCGGCCATTATGCTGGCCATCCTCCTTATCCTCATCGTTCTCGCCATCCTGCTTCCCGCGCTTGGCGTACCCACAGATCCCAACATTATGCGCATTGCAGCGATCGTTCTAGTGATCGTGCTAGTGGTCTGGTTGGTCACTGGCAGCGGGCTTTCGTTGCGCTGATGGTTGGCCGCCCTAGCAAATATAATCCGGTCTATTGCGATGAGGTCATCAACACGATGGCCACTGGCTTATCACTTACGGCGTTTGCTGGCGACATCGGCGTTTCGCGCGATACGGTCAACGAATGGACGCGCGTTCATCCAGAATTTTCCGACGCAGTAAAAATAGCCCAGGCAAAGCGCGTCAAATATCTCGAAGAAACAATGCTCGACGGCAACTTTGGCGCACGCGTTACTGCCCGCATTTTCGCGCTCAAGAACGCTGACCCGATCGAGTGGAAGGATAAGCGCGAGGTCGAGCATTCTGGCAACATCACGCAATCACATCGCTTGCTTGACGCTCGTAGGCGCGCCGGCCTGATTACAATTGATTTGGTTGAATGAACGACGTCGATCAGATGCTTTGCGACGACATTGGCGCGATGTACGCCGACCCACTGTCGTTCGTCCGCTACATCTTCGAATGGGGCGAAGGTGAACTTGAAGGCTGGGATGGTCCAGATGAATGGCAGACCGAGTTTCTGTCCGTTCTAGGCGAGGCCATCAAAACACGCTCAGGTGGCGACGTCATCAAGATGGCTGTCAAATCCGGCCGTGGACCTGGCAAGAGCGCTGTTATCGCGTGGTTGGTACTTTTCCTCATGAGCACGCGCCCGAACTTCTCAGGCGTCGTTACAGCGAACACAGGCGACCAGCTCGACGGCAAGACCTGGCGCGAACTGGCGTTGTGGCATGCGCGTGCATTGAACAAGCATTGGTTCGAATGGACTGCAACCAAGTTTGTTCACATCGAGCAGCCCGATACGTGGAAGGTCGTTGCGCAGAAGTGGAGTGAGCATAAGCCCGACGCGTTCGGCGGCTTGCACAATGGCGGACGCGGGCAATGCACGATCATCGACGAAGGCTCGGGCGTGCCCGAAAGCATCTTCGCGGTGGCGGAGGCGACCAACACCGATCCCGACAGCTTCGTCTTCACCTTCGGAAATCCGATCCACAAGGCGAGCTATTTCTATCAGATCTTCACGCGCTTTCGTCATCGCTGGCTGACGATGACGGTTGACACGCGCAGAGCGAAGGCGGCCAACCAGAAACAGATCCAGGACATGATCGATGACTGGGGGCTCTCCTCGGATCACGTCAAGGTCAACGTGCTGGGTGAGTTCCCGGAAGTCGACAGCAACACGCTCATTCCATTGGCATTGATGGAAGAGGCGGCAAAGCGCGTCGTCCCGAAAGAGACAATCAACCAGGTTAAGCCAATCTGGGGTCTCGATCCTGCGCGCTTTGGTGACGATCGTACGGCATTGGCGAAACGGCGCGGCCGCGTGCTCATGGAGCCTGTCATTGCATGGCGTGGCCTGGACACGATGCAAACCGCTGGCCGCGTGCTTGCGATGTACGAGGATACGCCGAGAGATGAACTGCCAAGCCATATTGTCGTCGACACTATCGGAATCGGGTCCGGTGTTGCGGATCGCATGCGTGAACTTGGATTGCCCGTTACGATGCTCAATGTATCTGAGCGACCCAGCATTGATGGAAAATATGCGAAACTCCGTGACGAATTGTTCTGGAAAGCCCGTATGTGGTTTGAGGGGCGTGATGTCCACATCGGCGACGATGCACTGACATCCGAACTTGCCGACATTCTCTACGGATACAACTCAAACGGCCTGATCAAGCTCGAGAGCAAGGATGAGACGAAAGAGCGCTTAGGCCGCTCGCCTGATCTTGCCGACGCTTTCGTATCGACATTTGCCGTGACGCCGATCTCCATCGCTCGTGAGCAAGATCGCTACGAGCGTGCGCGGCGCCGGATGCAATCAGCAGGGGCAACATCATGGGCGGCTTAGACGATATCCAGCCCGATGATGCCACCAAGGACACGGTCGAAGCGATTGGCGTTGATCCCGATGGCGATCTCTTCCGCCGGCTGAAAGGCTGGACAAAAAGCGCGATCGACCATCTTGCAGAGTGGCGCAAGGAAGCCGACGAAGCCTATGATTTCTACAACGGCTATCAGTGGTCGAAGGAAGAACTGGCCGTCTTCGAGAGCGATGGCCGCCCCGCGCCGGTGTTCAATCTGGTCCAGATCAACATCGACGCCGTTGCCGGGCTTGAGGTCAACAATCGCCAGGACGTGAAATATCTCCCTCGCACCGCAGGCGATGTGAAGGTGGACGAACTGCTTTCATCGGCCGCGATGTGGGTTCGCGATCAGGCTAAGTCCGAGCGCGAGGAATCGGACGCATTCACCGACGCCGCGATTACCGGGATCGGCGTGACCGAAACGCGCAAGAATGGCGAAGACAGCATCTCGATCGACCGCCGCGACCCGCGCACCGCATTTTGGGACAAGAACGCGACCAAGCGCAACCTTGCCGATCGCCGCTATGGCGGCCGTGCGGTGTGGATGGATCTCGACGAAGCGCAGGAGATGTTCCCCGACGTTCTCCCGATCGAGCTTAACGCGAAATGGGCTGCGCTGGGGATCAACGACACATCCGACAACAAGGAAGAGTTGGATTATCCGCAGCACCAGCGTGAAGGCGAGGGCATTCCCGAAAGCGGCAAGCCTAAGCGCGTCTGCATGGTCGAGGTTGAATGGTACGACTTCGAAGGCGGGAAGAAGGTCTATAAACAGGCATTTCTCGGGCAGACATCAGTCCTTGAGGTCAACCCGCTTGAGGTATGGGCTTACAACTTCATCACCACCAAGCGCGATGAGAAGAAAAAGACTTGGTACGGCATCGTTCGGGCGCTGAAAGACCCTCAGAAGATCCTCAACAAGTTCCTGGCCACTGTCGTACATATTCTCGCCAGCAATGCGAAGGGCGGCTTGCTTTACGAGCGCGGCGCGTTCGTTGATCAGCGCAGGGCTGAAGAGGACTGGAGCAATCCGCAGAAGAATGTGGAGGTCACGGAAGGCGCACTTGCCGCTGGCCGTATTCAGCCGCGCACGTCGCCGCCTTTGCCTCAGGGCGCCGTGATGCTGATCGAATTCACCATGCAGAATATCAGCCGGGTCTCTGGCATCAATGTTGAATTGCTGGGCTCTGCGGATCGCGACCAGCCCGCCTCATTGGAGATGCAGCGCCGGCAGTCTGCTGTCAGCACGCAGGCCTCGCTGTTCGATAGCAAGCGCTTCTATCACGAGGAGCAGGGGCGGACATTACTCGCGCTGATGAAGACGCTGCCGCCTGAAACATTGGTCCGTGTCACTGTAGACCCGTTCGATCCGCAGCAGGCGCAATTGATGTTGCCGCCGCAGCCGATGACGCAGGACCCGCAGGCTATCGCTCAGTGGCAGCAGCAGACGCAGCAGGCCCAACAGCAAATCGCCCGGGCGGAAGAGGGCAAGAAGCGCGAGATGTTCGTAGCGCTCAATACCGTGATGCGCGCGCTCAGCGATGAAAGCATGAAGTTCGACATCATCGTCGATGAAGCGCCATCGTCTCCGAACCAGCAGCAGGAAGTGCTGGGCAAGCTCGCCCTTCTCTCGCAGAATGGCGTACAGCTTCCGCCCCAGGCTCAGGCCGTGGTGATCGAGAATATCGGGCTGCCATCCACGATTGCGGACGACTTGGCCAAGGCTGTTGGCGGCAACGATCCCGAGAAGCAACAGATGCAGCAGCAGCTCCAGCAGGGCGCACAGCAGTTGCAGGCCGTCCAGCTCGAAAACCAGAAACTGAAGGCTGACAAGTCGATTGAGGCGCAAAAGGTGCAGGTTGATCAGATGCGCGCTCAGACCGAGCAGCAGAAGGCCCAAGCTGACATTCTGATGCAAACCGGTGGCGTTCCGATCGATGGCCAGGTTCTGCCGCATGCCGACGTGATTGCCGCACTTTCACGGAACGTCGATCAGCTCAACCAGGCGGTCTCCGCCATTCTCCAAGCAGCAAGGGGTCCGCAATGAGTGGGATTAGCAGGGACGTAAGCGGCCGTGAGATATACCAGCTAAATTACACGACGGGCATAATCCCGTCTCCAACCCGCACAACCTATATTCCTTTTGGCGACAGCTATGTTGCCGCCAGTGGGACACAGGAATATTCCACAGGCTCCACAAGGCAGCAGGGCGCCATTTCGTTCTGGCTTGAAGCGTTGCTTGGCGGGAGGCTCCGCCCTATTCGGAACGCAGGGGTAAATGGCAATTCAACGAGTCAGATGCTCGCGCGTATCCAAGCAGATGTCCTCGCCTATAGCCCTAATATTGTGTTGCTACTAACCCCTGGCATCAATGACATTCAAGGGCAGGCGACCCCCGATGTTACGGCCCTGCAGAGCAATCTAACCAGTATATTCGATCAGCTCCGCAATGCGGGCATCTTGTGTGTGACAATTACTGTCCCGCCAACGGTCAATATGACCTCCACGGCGCAGAAGCAGGCGTTATTTACACATAATCGCTGGCTGCTTGATCAGGCTTCGGCAAGGGCTGGGCTGATCGTTGTAGATCCGTTTACGGCCATATCAGACACGGCGTCTCTCGCCTGGCGAAGCGGCTATTCCGACGACGGTATCCATCCGAATGGCAACGGCAGTTTTGCCGTCGCAACCAAGCTGGCGGTGGCGCTCGACAAGCTTCTCCCTTCCACCGGGTCGCTGATCGGAAAAAGCAATCTTGATCCTTATGAGATCATGCCGAACGCCCGAATGAACGGCAATACGGCGGGCGTTGCGACATCTGTTACTATCACGGGCGGAACCGGAACCGCATCAAAAGTTGCGCGGACTGACACAAATGGAGAGTGGCAGAAATGGGTCAACACGTCTGGCACTAATTTTATCCTCCAACTTAATAGTACCGGTTTCTCGGTAGGAGACACAGTGGTCGGCCGCATGGAGCTGTATGTTGAGGCACCATACACGACAACCAGCAGCTACATCGAGATGCAAGCGAGAACAGGCGCCAATGCGCTAATCACTCCCAGCATCGTTCAATATCTGGCAGGCTCGACGGACGCACCGATATTCGGCTCATCCTCATCTCCGATCATTATTCAGACGAACCCGTTCGTTGTTCCCGCAACCGCTGTCTATATGCGTATTCATCATGTGATGACAGGTGCAGGCACCGTATACATTGGCGCGATGTCAATACGGAAGGTTGGCGTTTGAGCGGAGAGTCATCAAGAACAATACAGGAGCAATTATGAGCGACGAAATTCTTCCGATGGATCAAGTGCAGGCGGATGCGCCTGCTGAATCGCAGGAGCAGAAGGACCAGCGCGAGCGGGATGAGCATGGCCGGTTCGCGCCGAAGCAGCCGCAGCCCGAGGGCGAAGGCCCGCGCGGCAAGCCCGACCAAGATGTTGCAATTCGCCGCTATGCTCAGGAGCGCGATGAAGCCCGCAAGGCCGCCGATGAGGCCAAGGCAGCCCACGCAGCGCTCCAGAAGCGTCTTGATGACATGTCGGCTATCGCGTCCGGCAAAGATCCCAATGCCGCATCCGAAAACGATAATCCGATCGCGCCCGTACTTGAGCGGATCGAGGCGATCGACAAGCGCTTGCAGACCGCCGACGAACAGCGCCAGGCCGAAGCATTCGAGCAGCAGGTGCGGCAATTCGCCGACATGGACGAGCAGCGCTTCCGTCAGCAGCAGCCCGACTTCCCCAATGCCGTCCAGCATTACATCCAGTCGCGCATCAACGAACTGCAGGCGTTCGGGATCGAGGGCGCTCAGGCCGAGCAGATTTTGGTGGCCGAAGCGCAGCAGCTCCTCCGCGAAAGCGCGCTGAACAATCGCTCGCCGGCAGAATCGATCTATCGGATGGCACAGGCGCGCGGCTACAACGGCTCGAACGTCGTGCCAATTCCGCAGCCGCAGAACCGGCAGGCCGGAACCCCCGGTGGCCGCTCGTTCGGCAATGGCGCTGGCGCGGCGCCTGGAGCGGTGACGGCTCAGCAGCTCGCGGCGATGTCCGAGGATGATTACAACGCATTTCGTCAGACACCTGAGGGCCGCGCCGCGATCAAGCGGGCGATGGGAGGCTGACTCTTGCATTGAAGAAAAAATGTCAGTAGTGTAATCGCCAAAGGCGATTTTCAGCGCATCACTTAGCTGGATTTCGCCATCACGCAGCCCCGAAGCGGATGAGGGGAAGGCGCGGACTGCCTCAAGTGTCCCTCGCACACTCCCGGCGAATGGGGGTTCGCACCGGCCAAGCGCAGCGGCCGATCGGACTCAACCAATTCGGGAGCGCCTTCAATGGCATATACGGAATACACAACGGGCCATCCGCTCAGCCCGACCATCTGGGAGCGAGAGCTTGCTGCTGAAGCGATTCAGCAGACCTATGTCTGGTCCTTTATGGGAACGGGCAGCAATGCTCTTCTCGTCAACAAGACCGATTTCTCCACCAAGGCCGGCGATAAGCTGGTCATGGGCCTTCGCCCGCAGCTCACCGGCCGCGGCGCCACCGGGGACGATACGCTGCACGGCAACGAGGAAGCGCTCGTCACCTATAGCGACCAGTTCGTCATCAACCAGCTTCGCCACGCGGTCATCTCCAAGGGCCGCATGTCCGAACAGCGTGTTGCCTTCAACATGCGGACGGAAGCCAAGGAAGGGCTTAGCGACTGGTTCGCCACCCGCTTCGACACCTGGTTCTTCAACCAGATCTGCGGTGCGACCTATCAGACCGACACCGCCTATACCGGCTTCAACGCGGTCGTGGCCGTTGACAGCAATCACATCCTGCGTCCGAACAGCCGGACCACGGATGAATCGCTAACCACCGGCGACGAACTCACCCTTGTTCAGCTTGACCGCATCGCGGCCCGGCTGCGGCAGGGAACGCTGGCGTCCACCGGCGTGATGCCCATCCGCCCGATCAAGATCAAGGGCGGGAATTATTATGTGATGTTCGTCCACCCCAACCAGGTGCAAAGCCTGCGCTCGCAGACTTCCACCGGCCAGTGGGCCGATTTGCAGCGCGCGGCCATTCAGGGCGGCATGCAGGATCTCCCCCTGTTCACGGGCGGCGATTATGTCGGCATCTATAACGGCATCGTCATCCACCAGTCCGAAAAGGTGGCAAACGGCGTCAACTCGACGACGGGTGCTGCCGTTACCAATGCCCGCCGCGCCGTGCTCTGCGGTGCCCAGGCGGCGATGTTCGGCACCGGCGGCGAGACCCCCAGCGACGACAAGAAGTTCAAATGGGTCGAGGAACGCTTCGACTATGAGAACCAGCTTGGCGTCTCGGCCTGGTCCATCTGCGGCCTGAAAGCCTCGCAATTCAACAACGCACGGTTCGGGACGTTCATCCTCCCGACCTACGCCCCGCTGGTTTGAGGAGGCCAAGATGGCAGTAGCACGTCAATTCGAGCTTCAGGCGATCCATTATCTGCGTAAGGACATCGCCTTCAACACGACCAACATCGCGGCCGGCGTCGAGATCGGCGCCGTTCCGGTGGGCGCCAAGATCAAGCAGATTATTGTCTATGTGGACGAGGCGTTCAACGCAGGGACAACCAACGTCCTTGTCGCGGGCACCACGGCTACCGGGACCGATCTGGTTGCCGCCTCGGACGTGACCGAAGGCACGATCGGGGTCTATACCCCGGCCGACGCCGCCAATCAGGGACGCGGGCTGGTGTTCGCTTCGGACACGACGCTCTACGTC
>Ga0207671_10003702_pt1 | contig 15072 bp, 12 predicted proteins | sample KBSC24metaG_FD_184352 | JGI IMG/M metagenome (GOLD analysis project Ga0207671, IMG submission 184352) | Corn rhizosphere microbial communities from Kellogg Biological Station, Michigan, USA - KBS C2-4 metaG (SPAdes) (version 2) | ecosystem: Host-associated > Plants > Roots > Rhizosphere > Soil... | reverse complement strand
TGAGCGGCGCGAGCGACTTACCTTCCGGAGTAAAGATGGTCAGCGCGGTGTTGACCCCGTTCGCGCGCAATATCGTGACGTTGACGCTGATCCCCTCCGAGCTGATCGCGTTGATTTGCGCGCCCCGGGTCAAGAAAGTCTCCTTCGACATCGTGATGAAGTGCGTGCGAGCGGTTTCGCGATCCAACGCTGCGATGGTCACAAACTGAATGTCCGGAACCGTCATCGCGGTCGGCACGGGTCGCGTTTTCAGCATGCGGCGCGCTTCGCCGATGCGAGCTTGAATCACCGACGGCGTGAAGTGCGTGATCGGGCCGGCTGGCTTTCTCTGTGGTTCTGCCTCGACGATCGGTAAGGCGCTTGCCGTGTCACCGGGTTTTGCCAGCGGCGGTGCTGTCGGTATTGGCGGCGCCGGTTTCTGCTGATCCTGAGTAACCGGCGTGACGAGGCGTGGCCGAACGGCATTGCTCTCCTGAGCCCTCATCTCGACGGCTGCAAAAAGAACGGCGACTATAAAAAGGGCAATACGGGTAATCAATTTCATAGTTTTCAGGAGAGTTTAGACAAACTCACTTGTCGGAGGGCGACAAGCGTTGGCTTAGATTCACCCATGCCGTGTTGAGTTGTCAACCCTTTTTAGCTCATCTAGTCCACGGCAAAGCCGATATTCACGACCGCAGTGATGTCTTTCTCGACCGATGAAGTGTCGTTCATGCCCGAGTCTGAGACTTCGTTCGAATCGGCTGGAGTAATCTGCAACACACCCATGCGAGCAGTCCGTACGCTGCCGATCGAACTGCCGGTGCTCTGCGCGATCTGCTCCGCACGGACCTTCGCGTCTTTCGCGGCTTCGGCGAGCATCTCGATCTTTAGACCGCCGAGTTCCGTGTAGATGTATTCGGGAGCCATGGACTCAATCAGGATTCCCTGATTGATCAACTCGGTCGCTTCGCGTGCGATCTGTCCGATCTTGTCGACGTCGTTTGAACGCACGGAGAGTTCTTGCCGGAGAGAGTATCCCGTGATCTCGGAAGTCTCGCCGCCGTCGTCCGTTCTGCCGTGTAGAGTTTGAGACGAGATTGAAGATACGGTGATCTGATTTTCGGGGATGCCTTTGCTGACGAGGTAAGCCTTCACGCGTGGCACTGATTCGGAAAGCGCGCGATATGCATCCGATAATACAGGCGCTTGATACGAAACGGCGGAACGCCAAATCACGAGATTCGACTTGATCCGTTTTCGTGCAGATCCGGTGACGGTGATCGTCTGGTCGCCTCGTTTGCCTTTTACAAAGAACCAGCCGCCGATCAGTGTCGATGCGACCAGGCCGATGGCGAGCACCACCGCCGCCATAAATGATCCCGAACGTTCTAAATACATAAGGGGAAACTCCTTTTCAGAATCCGAGAGCCTGCGCACAATACACGGGCACGTGTTCAGAGGGCAAGCTAAAGCTTGAACTCTGAACACTCTGTTATACTCACTTTTCGTTGTCTAACTCGAAGGGAGCGTTTGTTATGTCTTTTTACTCACCCATTCGCTTTACAGTCATAGTGTGTTTATTTGTAGCCGCCTTACTTATTGCGGTCCCTTTTATACCGACGACTGAAGCCCAGAATTCCAATGCAGGTGTCACGCAGCAGATGATTAAACCCAACAGCTATCCCCCAGCTCGAAAAGCAGACCAGGTAGACGACTACCACGGCGTGAAAGTCGCCGATCCGTATCGCTGGCTCGAAGATCTCGATTCTGAAGAAACGCGCAACTGGGTCGAAGCCCAAAACAAGTTGAGCTTTGGTTTTCTCGAATCAATTCCGGCGCGCACAGCCATCAAGGATCGACTGACTAAACTGTGGAACTATGAAAAGTACGGAGTTCCGTTCAAAGAAGGGCAGCGCTACTTCTACACACACAACAGCGGCCTGCAAAACCAGGCCGTGCTTTACACAGTCCCTTCGCTCGAAGCGCAGCCGCAGATGATTCTCGATCCGAACACGCTGTCTACTGACGGCACGGTCGCGCTTTCGGGATTGCAAGTCAGTCCGGACGGGAAACTTCTCGCCTACAGTCTTTCCGCGTCGGGGTCTGACTGGCAGGAATGGAAAGTTCGCGACGTCGAAACGGGCAAGGATCTCTCCGACGATCTCAAGTGGGTGAAGTTTTCCGGCGCCTCATGGACGCGCGATGGCAAGGGTTTCTTCTACAGCCGTTACGACGAACCAAAAGGCGACGCGCTCAAAGGTGTCAACTACTTTCAAAAAGTTTATTACCACCAACTCGGCGCGCCGCAGGCTGAAGACGTGCTCGTGTACGAGCGTCCGGATCAAAAGGACTGGTTGTTTGGCGGTGCAGTCACCGACGACGGCAACTATCTGATGATCACGGTGTACCAGGGCACAGACACGAAGACGCGCGTCTACTACAAAGATCTCAGAAACAAGGACGCTCACGTTATAAAGCTGCTCGACGATTTTGATGCTGCTTACTTTTTTATCGGTAACCAGGGAACGCGTTTCTGGTTTCAGACCGATTTCGAATCGCCGCGAGGCAAAGTGATCGAGATCGACACGACGAACCCTGCACGCAGCAATTGGAAAGTCATCGTGCCGGAAAGCAAAGAAACGCTTCAGAGCGTCGGTTTGGTAAACCACAGGTTCATTCTCAACTACCTGAAAGACGCTTACACGCAGGTGAAGATTTATGAGACCACCGGCAAGCTCGTGAGTGAAGTTGCGTTTCCCGGAATCGGATCGGCGACCGGCTTCAGCGGCAAGGCGACTGACAAAGAAACATTTTATGCGTTCACCGGCTTCACTGTGCCGGCGACGATCTATCGCTACGACATGGTGACGGGAAAGAGCACGATCTTCCGGCAGCCGAAGGTCGACTTTAATCCCGCTGACTTCGAAACGAAGCAGGTGTTCTACACGAGCAAAGACGGCACGAAGGTGCCGATGTTCATCACGTATAAGAAAGGTTTGAAGCTCGACGGTAACAATCCGACTTACCTGTACGGCTATGGTGGGTTCAACATTTCGCTGACGCCGGCGTTCTCAGTTGGGAACCTTGTTTGGATGGAGATGGGCGGTGTTTACGCGCAGCCAAACTTGCGCGGCGGCGGTGAGTATGGTGAAGAGTGGCACCAGGGCGGGATGAAGCTGAAGAAGCAAAATGTCTTTGACGACTTCATCGCCGCGGCGGAATGGTTGATCGCAAACAAGTACACGTCGACGCCGAAACTGTCGATCGGCGGCGGCAGCAATGGTGGACTGCTCGTTGGCGCCGCGCTGACGCAGCGGCCGGATCTGTTTGGTGCAGCGTTGCCGGCGGTGGGTGTGATGGACATGCTGCGGTTTCAGAAGTTCACGATCGGTTGGGCGTGGGTTTCTGATTACGGATCGTCGGACAACGCGGATGAGTTCAAGGCGTTGTATAAGTATTCACCGCTGCACAACATCAAACCGGGAACGTCTTATCCACCAACGATGATCACGACGGCGGACCACGACGATCGCGTTTGGCCGGGACACAGCTTCAAATTCGCAGCCGCACTTCAGGCTGCACAGGCGGGCAACGCTCCGATCCTGATTCGGATTGAAACGAAGGCAGGGCATGGGGCGGGTAAGCCGACGTCGAAGATCATCGAGGAGATCGCCGACCGCTGGGCTTTCTTAGTCAAAACACTCGAGATGAAGAGCTAGTGCCACAAAAAGGCACAAAAAGCACACAAAGGAAAACAAAGAAGCGCGCCGAATTCAATAGAGAGCGCCGAATTCAATAAAGGAAACAAAGAAGAGCGCCTAATTCAATAGAAGAGCGCCGAATTCAATAAAGGAAACAAAGAAGAGCGCCTAATTCAATAGAAGAGCGCCTAATTAAAGGAAAACAAGCAGAGCGCCTAAATTCAATAAAATGTTTATGTGCCTTTTTGTGGTTCTGTTTGTGCCTTTTGTGTACCCTACTGCGACCACGGAGCGGGCTTTCGCACCCAGCGGAAGCCCTTCATTTTTTCCTGCAACTCGGAAGGCAGTGGTCCAGCGTCGCTCGCGTCGATGTTCGCCGCAACGTGCGAGAGCTTGCGCATCCCGGGAATGATCGTGCTCACGTCCTCGTTCCCGAGAATGAAGCGCAACGCGAGCTCCGGCATCGTGATACTGGTCGAACGCTCCCTGTTCCACTCCTCGAGCGTCTTCTTCACCGCATCCGCTCTCTCGACACTCGGAATCAAGTTTTCAGGAACAAAGTAACTGTTGCGCCAATCGCCTTCAGGCCACGTGCTGTCCTTCGTCAGCGTCCCCGTCAATGTTCCTTCGTCAAAAGGCACACGCGCGATCACCGCCACGTCCATCTCACGACACGCAGGAAACAACTCGTCTTCCGGATTCTGATCGAAGATGTTGTAGATCACCTGCACCGCATCGATCTGACCACTGCGCACCGCGCGCACTCCATTCCACGGCTCCCAGCGATTGATACTGATCCCGATCGCGTTGATCAGTTTCTGACTACGCATATCGTCGATACGGTAGAACCAGCGATCGTCGCGCATCCATTCGTCGTTCCACGTATGGAACTGCATCAGGTCCAATTGTTCCAACCCTGCATTCTCGAGACTGCGATGCACATACTCCTCGACGTGATCGGGTGGATACGACTGCATCAAGGTAGAGTCAGCCGCTGCAGGCCATTTCAGATCTTTCGGCGGGATCTTGCTCGCAGTGTAGAGTCGCTTTCCGGCATTGGACCGTACGATCTGGCCCAGAAGGCCTTCACTGTGACCACTGCCATAGGCATAAGCAGTGTCGAAGAAATTACACCCGCGCTCGACCGCTGCCTGCAATGAGCCAAGCGACTCATCGTCATCGGAGTTGGACCAACTGGCCATCCCCCACATGCCATAACCCATCTCACTGACTTCCCAGCCAGTTCTTCCGAATCTTCGATATTTCATTTGCACGCATTGTGTGTTGTTTGCGGCAAAAAAACAACTACGCCTCGAAACACGCGGGCTTCGAGGCGTAGAGGGGAATGGGGTTAATAGGATCTTAGTTGTTGCCGGACGTTGATGCGCCGTTGTTTGCGAGCATGATGTCTTTATCGGAGCCGCCGAAAGTGACGCCTACCAACTGCATGTCATTGCCACTGCCGGTCGATCTCACCTGGAAATCAACGGCCTTCTTGGTGCGCGGTTCGGAGCGGGTCATTGCCTCGGCGATAACCTTGCCCTGCTTGATGAGCGAAAGTTGGCCGGTCGCGTCGTCGAATTTGACGTCGTAGGTGCCCTTCTTCACGAGTGTGCCGTTTACTTTGATATCGTTTTCGAAAGTCACTTTCTCCTTATGCACTTTGGCCAGCGCAGCAACACTCGCTAATGCGCCGACCAGCATCACCACCAACATCCTGTTTACGATTGACTTCATTACAGCTCTCCTTGGTTATGTTTCAGTATTGCTCTCTCACCGGACTAAACACCACTCGCCGTTCCCTTATGACAAAGAAATCGAATGAGTGCGTCGCTTGGTACGCATGTAAATTCATAAAGGTTCCTTCTTTACCTTCTCTATACAAATCTTTACATTCCGTTACAGTTTTTTGTTCTTCGTTTTGTTAGACTCGCGCCACACGTACGAAATCATGAACAGTTGAAGGAGATCTTGAATGAGAAAGTTGGTTTACGCTTTTGGCCTGACAAGCGCGTTAGTGTTTGCTCTGGCTGCGCAAGCTGCTGCGCCGAACTTCGCCGGAACCTGGACGCTTGACAAGAGCAAGAGCCAGGGTCTCTCACAACGTGTCCAGAACGCGGAAAGCATTTCCTGGGTTATCACGCAAACAGAGAAAGAGATCACGATCGAAGAGAAGGTCACTGGCGGCGGTGGTCCGGGTGGTGGTCCTCCGTCAGGTGCACCGGCAGCAGGTGGAGCTCCTCAGGGCGGTGGTCAAGGGGGTGGTCGCGGCATGATGGGTGGTCCACGCACCTTCAATCTCGACGGCACTGAGACGACGGGAGATACGGGGCGTGGTAAGTTCGTGCGAAAGGCGGTTCTGTCGAGCGATGGAAAGACGCTTGAGTTAGTCAGCAAGGTGACTGGACAGGGACCAGATGGCAATGAAGTTAGCTTCACCAACACTGACAAGCTGACGCTTTCAGCAGATGGAAAAGTGTTGACTGTCGTTCGTCACAGCGAAAGCCCACGTGGCCCGCAAGATTCGACGTGGGTCTTGAACAAGTAAGAAGAAGGTCTTACAAGTAAGAAGAAGGTCTTATAGGTCCGCCAGGGCCTATAAGACCTACAACCAATCCCGCGTTACGTCGCACCAGAGCGCGAGACCACGCCACTCGTTGAAGCGCGCGTAGTAGCGCGCGATCTTCTTGTCATTCGCCTTCCGGCCGTTGTTCCGCACCTTGAAGAATTTTGCTCGCGTCCACGAATCCAGCGCCAGTCCGTCGTAACGTCCGAGCAGCTTCAAGAGATTTTCCGCCGCGTAATTGCCCGCCCCTTTGACACCTTTGATTTGTTTGACCAGTTCGGACGTTGGCAAATCACTCGTCAACCACTGCTCGACATCCAATTCTCCGGACGCAACTCGATCCGCGAGTTCCTTGAGATACGGCGCGCGGTATCCAGCGCGGACTTCGTCTACAAAAAACTTAGCCGGCATCGCGGCCAGCGCTTCGGCATTTGGAAAAGAGCGTCGCCCGTCGTTGGTCTCGCGCCCGAGGTTTGCAACGAGGCCGGTCACCATTTTTTCTGTCAGCGCCCACGAACAGTTCGTGGTGCAGATCATCTTGACCAGGTCCTCGAAGACTGTGGGCGACCGCAGCAGGCGTCCGGCGCCCTGCTCGACGATCCAGGCAAACTCAGGGTCGTTCTCGGTGGCCAGGTAGAAACTTTGCAGATCGTCGTCGAGCCGGAGAATGTGACGCGCATCGTGCAATACGATGGCGGCTTCAGACTCATTGAGCAGGCGCGAGGTACTGATGTGGACGTGGTTTTTCCGTCCCGTTAAGACGATCGTCACCGGCGGTTTCCTCCCAACGTCGATGACGCGGGTCAGTTCCCACTTGTCAGCATCGAGGGCGAAGGGAAGCAGTCCGTACCAGCCGTGGCTGGCGACAGTGCGGCGAAAGCTGAAGTTTTTCGGTGTTGTTATTTTCAATTCCATTTGTGTGGCATTCTAGCAATTTGAGACTTGTATTGTTCACGTTCGGTCAAGCTGAATATTGACAGTTTCGGTGACGAAGCCTAGACTGATCGGACTTGAAAAAACAGTGTGTGGAAGGCTGTACTCCTCAGCCCCTAACACTCGGGGCACATGGGAGCGCGGGGCCAACTACTCGGCCTCCAACAGTATTCGGTGAACGTACGCACCGCTTCCGAGACAAGTGAAGCTGGAGCTTTCCAGCGAAAGGTTCGTCGCCCCACAGGGGAGCTAGCAGGGCACCCGGTGGGGCGAGACCGTTTTTAAAGGAGATTTAATCCTGTCCAACTGAATTCTTCTCTCAACGAACGTAAATCGGATTCGAGATGATCCACGGCTTTTGGGCCACCAGCTCGCCGAGCTGCGGCAAGTAAACCTCAACCCGGTAAACCCCTCGCTCAGTCACCGCAATTTCTTTGTTATTAATCCCGCTCTCATCCAAAAACACTGCCCCGTCCTTCAACACCACGATCCGGCTCGGAACCGGCGTTCGGACGCGCAGACGCGTCTCGCTCCGCAAGAAGATCTCGTCACCCTGAATCTTGTTCTCGCCCTCGTTTTGCGCCTCAAACGCGAAACCCGCGGGGTCGCCGAGAAAGTCAAAACCGACAAAACAGTGCCCAGCCCTAATCGCCTCGAGTACACTCGCCTCATCCAGCGGTCTGTTTTGCTCAACCAGCACGTGCAATCTCACGAGCCGAAAGCTGGTTGCGTAAGGATCGAGTTGAATCCCCAGCAGAGTTTTCCCTGAGCTGTCTTTCAAACTCACGCCAATGTTCGAGTGCGCATCGTTGCCGCCGACTGCTGTCAATCTCGTTCGCGCCAAAGCCTGGTCCCACTTCTTCAGACTCTCATCCGGCCTTTGCAGGTACAACGCAAAGATCAGTTCCGGGTACGCGCGTTGAGACCACAAGACGTCGAAGAACGCGGCAACAGGATTCACTCGCCGCGCATTCGTAAACACGTTGTAGATCTCGACGCCATCGAGACCCGCCGTCTCCCAGTTCCTGAACTCTTCCGGGTAAGCGACGATCGAGATCTCCTCAGGAAGCACGAGCAGGCGATCGCCGTTTTCGGCACTCACCTCGTTTCCATTTATAAAGAGCACCCCGCCATGCATGCCCTTCAACGTCAGGCTGGCAGTGTCGAAATCCTTTTCGGTGTGCTCAGTCATGACGACAAACTGCAAACCGTTCGCCTGTGCCGCAGAGATGATTTCGGAAAAAGTGCCCGCGCTGTGCCCGCCCAGCGACGAGTGAACATGGACCACCCCCCTGTAATCGACGTAACCGGTCTGCGCGCCCGTCGTGCGTTGAGTGTTGAGTTGTTGAATCGCCGCATCGAGCCGGCGGAGTTTGACGCGACGATAAGCGAAGGGAACCTGTGAGAGCAGCAGCACCAGGACGACAATTAGGAGGATGAATTTTTTCGAGCGCATTAGTCGGCGGTGCGCGCTCAGGTTTCACCACGAGCGGCTTTGAGGTCTTTGATGAGTTCACCGATCGCATCGTCTGCAATCAGCATTTTCCTTGCCCTCCAAACGATGCGCGGCGGCTTCAGTTTCTCAGGAGAACCTTTGACGATCACAAACAACTCACCGTACGGGTAATACGTGTACAAGATTCTGCGAAACTCGACCACGTTGAAGTAGATGACGTAGTCGGCATCGGCGAGTTCAGTCGCGGCACTCAGGCTTTTGTACTTCCGAATGTACTTGTTTAGCCTGCTTGCTAACTGCATGTAGACCCAGCGATAGCGTCCTTGCGGTATCGGATCGGCTTTCAGCACATCCTGGATGATTGCACGTTCGCGATCATTGACGTCGAGAACGCGAGATTTGAAAACGACCAGCAACGCGTTGTGCATGTCGCGTACTTCCGCCAGCGAATTCGTCGTGCCGGCAGTCCCACCATCGCCGGCCGGCGCCTGCGCCATGACACAAAAACACATGAGGAGCACAAGGGCGGCAGGAAACAAAGCTTTCATAACTTCTAAAACTTATCCAACCTTCGTAGCGCTCTTCGGCGGATGGGGCATAGCGGGAAAGTCGTTATCTCCATCCGGTTCATTCAGGCCGAGATGAGCCGCTCCCTGAGTGGTCAAAGAGACGTAGTCATTACCCTCGGTTGTGTGACGGACCAGCAGGCGTTCTTTCTTTTCCAGATCTTCGAGGGCGCGGACGATGTCGGCGTTTGCGTATGCATTCGTGCTGTTGAAAAGCTCCTTAGCAAGAATGCGCGTCCGTTGGCGAGTCTGAAAAAAGCCCAGTATGTATTCCTCGATCTGGCGCAAACGGCGTTTTTGCATGTCTTCACCCCGGCGCAGATTATGCCACGGATGAAGAGCGATAACACGGTTCCGCAACGGCCGAATTGTAGTAAACTGGTAGGCCTCACCGCCCCGCCAAAAGGAGACGCCATGAAGAACTTTCTCGTAGTGTGCCTGATTTTCTCGTTGGCAACGCTGGGCTCGGCGTATGCGCCCACACCGGAGTCGTTTATGCCTGCGGAACAGTTTGTATACCCGCAGCGGACGTTTTTTCGTTGGTCGACTTCAGCAGGGGGTTACCTCCTGCGACACGATGGCGTTGGTGAATTCACTCCGCCTCCGCACGTACGGACGGTGGCTCGACGGATTTTTTACGTGGGAATGAGCCCGAAAGACCGGCTTGTGCGCGTTTATTATCTCGAGCATGATCGCGACCTGTTTTTGCTTTACGAAGTGAGAGACCACGGGTTTTACCTCGTGAGGATTGAACAGAAGGAACAGGTGAAAAGAAATCTAAAGTGGGTGACGGCTCTTGGTAACCTCTCGGGCGAAGATCCGAGCATGGATGGCAACGTGGTGAGGATCGGTAAGAGTATTGAGATCAGTGCTGCTGATGGTCGTGTGCTGAGACGTGATTAGTTCCACGTGTATTTTCGGTAGACCGGATCAGCATCAAGCTCGTACTTCTTTAAAAACTCCCACGCCGTCTGGTTGAACTTCGCGGCTTTGTCGTAATACCAGTGATCGTGGTTTTCGATCTCGATCAGATCGACGGGAATGCCCGCTTCCTTCAACGCATCTCTCGTGTCCCTCACAGCTTTGAGCGGAAACAACTCGTCGCTGTCTCCAACCTGGATCGAGATCGGTATCTTTCGTTTGGCGAGACGGATCAAATCCTTGTCCTCTTCCGCCAGTGCTCCCGCGTGAATCGCAGTCGCCGCAAAATACTGCGACTCCATCAGCGACATGTGTATAGCAAACGTCGCACCGGAAGAGTGTCCAAACAGGTACACGCGCCGCGGGTTCACCGGGTATTTGCTCTTGAGCTCCTCGACCAGATCGCGAAGGAAATCCGGACCATCCTGCGGCGACGCCCAGCCACGCAAATTCAGCGCATCCGGACCGGCGATAATGATCCCTTCTTTCTTCGCGTAGTCCTTCCACTTTTCAACGAGCGTGACGCCGGTGCGGTTCGATCCGTGAAGCATGACGATTAGCGGGGCTGGAGCTGTGACGGTAGAGGGAATGTAAAGATAGTACACGCGTGTCTTTCCGTTTGACGTCATCAATTCTTTGGTGATGTCGTCTTTGGCGACGGACGTAGACACGCTGGGGATTAGCAATGTTAGCGCAAACAGAATGTGGAGTTTCATGTGGCTCCTTTGCCGGCGACCTGCAATGAGGCGCCGGCATTTTGCGTCAGACGCACACGGCGAATGCGTCGACCTTCGAGACGCTCGATCTTGAATGTCGAATCCAGGTACTCGACCACCTCACCTTCGTTTGGCAAGTGCCCAGCCTGGGCCATGAGGAAACCGGCGAGCGTAGTGTAGCTGCCATCTTCCGGAAGGTCGAGATGAAGCTGGCGATTTGCGTCGCGCACCGTGAGCATACCGCTCAGGAGGTAAGAACCATCGGCCTCTTTCAGTATCTGCTTCGATCATATTTAGCAGCCACAAAGAAGCACAAAATGCACAAAAAGAATCTACTTTATGTGTCCTTTTGTGCCTTTTTGTGGCTAAGACTTGGTGACCAGGGGCAGCTCGATAAAACTCTTGCCGTAGATCCGCTGTGTCGCTTTTTTGTAGTCCTCCGGCTTGGCCCAGAAGATGTTCTTTACAAACGTCTGCGGGTTGCGATCGTAGAGCGGGAACCAGCTCGACTGAATCTGGACCATGATGCGGTGGCCCGGCAGAAACACGTGATTCGCCGTCGGCAGCCCAAAGCGATAGAGCAGCGGCGTATTCGGTGTTATCGGTTTTGGAAACTCAAAACTCTCGCGAAAGCGACCGCGAAGAACATCGGCGGAAATCATCAACTGGTAAGCAGCCATGTTGGGCTGTCCCGCAACCTGATCCGGGTAGACGTCAATCAGTTTCACCACCCAATCAGAATCCGTTCCACTCGTCGAAGCCATCAGGTTCACGATCGGCTCGCCGCTGATCTTCACCGGCGCCGTCAAGACTTCTGAAGTGTAGGCAAGGACATCCGGACGGCCCGAAGCCTCGCGCTGATCGTCAACCAACCACCGCGACCAGCTCGTCGCGTCGATCGGACGTGCGCGGTAAGGCACAGGCTTCGACGGATCCGAAACATACTCTTCATAGGCCGGCGTCCCGGACTTCGACGTGAAACTCGCACTCAGGCCAGCATTGAGATACAGCGGCGTCGGTTTCACAGTGCACCCGCTCTCACAGCCCTGCGGCCAGCTCGACAGATGCAGCCACTTGTTAGTGCCGGTTTCGAATGCGACTACCGGCGACACGTTCGCTTTCGGCGCACCCTCCTTCAGATATTGATCGAGAAACGGCCGCAGTATCTCGCGTCGAAACGTCAACGCCGTGTCGCTGTTGAATTTGATCGCGCCGAGCGCGCTGCCGTCGCGAATCTCCTGCCCGTGATGCCACGGACCAAGCACGAGAAACACTTTGTCGTTGTTTGTGTCTTTGGGTTCGATCGCTTTGTACACGGCGATGTCGCCGTAGATGTCTTCCTGGTCCCACAGGCTGTGTACGAGCATCACGGGGACTTTGAGTGGCTGCTTCGCGAGTATCTTGTCGACCGCCTGGTCCTGCCAGTAAGCATCGTAATTCGGATGCTCGATAATCTTGCGCCAGAAGCCAACCTGTTCGAGTCCACGGCGGCGGCCGAGTTCACCGGCGGAAACGGCTTCCATAAACATGTCGTAATCGTCGGCGTGACTGGTCCACCAAAGGATCTCGTTGCCGCGCGTTGCTTCCTGATCGTAGATGTAGCTCATGCCCTGCTGGCGAAAGGCGCCGAGATGAAACCAGTCGTCGCCCATCCAGCCATCCACCATCGGATTCATCGGCACGGAAACCTTCAATGCCGGATGCGGATTGATCAGCGCCATCAACGGCAGAAAGCCGTCGTAGGAGATTCCGAGAATACCGACGCGCCCATTGCTCTCCGGGACATTTTTCACGAGCCAGTCAATGGTGTCGTAAGTGTCTGTGGCGTGATCGACCTTCGTGGGATTTTGTGGTCCAACAAGCGGCCGGTTCATTACGTAGTCGCCCTCGGAACCGTACTTGCCGCGAACGTCCTGGACCACGCGGATGTAGCCGCCTTCGACGATCACGTCCGTTGCGTTGTCATAGCCGCTCAGGATCGAGCCGAGATCGGAGCTGTTGTTGTTACTGGTGAGCCCGTCTGCATTGTACGGCGTACGCGTCATGAGCATCGGCGCGTTTCTGGCGCCCTTCGGCACGAGGATGACTGTGTGGAGTTTCACGCCGTCGCGCATCGGTATCATGGCGATGCGCCGCTCGTAGTTGAAGCCGTGGTTCGTCGGTTCGAATTTTGATGGCGTCTCACTCTGGGCCATCAGCGTCTGGCAAAACAAGAGGGAAATCAGGATCACAAATAAGTGCTTCATATTTAGGTCCTCAAAGGAAATTTGCACGCGGATCAAGCGGAAAAATCGCGGATTTACCAATCAGTGAAATCCGTGGGTCAGTATTTCACAAACTCGAACTTCAGACGCACACTGCGATCGGGACTGTTGAAAAACGTCCCGAATTGCTGGCTGGCGAGATTGTTCTGCACGTCACGCGGGTTCCAGTGATTCGTGATGTTGAAGATCGTGAACCCCGCCCGCCCTTTGTACTTCTTACCACGAAACGGAATCTTTAGCCCTTTCGTCACGAGCAGATCAAACGTCAACAACTTCGGAAAGCGCCCGCCCTCATTGCGTGGTCCAACAAAATTCTGCTCCTCATCCAGGAGTGAAAATGGAAAACCACTATGCCAGTCGACGACAGGCGTGGCGACGACGTCGAACGGCAGTCCAAAGTCGCCCCAGAAGAGCAACCGGTGCGGCACATCGAACGGCTGTCTCCCGTATTCATCGGGCCGTATCACCGGGTGTTTCAGATTTCCGAAATACGTGTTGAAGTCGTTCAGATTACCGCGCGCCTGCGAATTCACGTACGACAGAAAAATGTTGCGGCCTTCCTGAAAACGGAACCGGGCCACAGCCTGAAATTCGCGGTAACGCGAGCGACCGTTGTTCTGCAACAGCAACGCATCCTCGACAGGCTCGAGAACAAAATCGTGTCGCGTGCTTCTTTCCTCATAGCCGAGTCGCAGCAACAAACGCGAGTGCAACTGCTGATCGACCTGTAGATTCCACGCGAGGCTATACGGGTTTTTCAACTCCGCGGGCGCTGTGTTGAGAAGCAGCCTTGGTCCATCCACAGGTGTTAGACCATCGCCAGCGAAAGTCGTCACTAGCCGGCTTTGATACTGCTCGAACGAACCGACGTTGAGCGGGATCTTGTCGTAGAAAAGACCGACGCCGCCACGCACCAGCGTGCGATCCGAATCAAACGGCGTCAACACGAATCCGAGACGTGGCGCGAAATTGTTGTTCCTGCCGATCCCGTCACGGTCATAGCGTAAGCCCAGGTCAAACACGACACGCGAATTCAAGATCCACTTGTCTTGCACGAACGCGGCGAATTCGTTCTGCTCGCGAGCGAGAACGCCTTCGCCTGCATAGTCAATTAGTTGATGAGTTGTCCCGTTCGCCCGAAGAATGCGTAGTGGCTCGTTCCTGTCCGTGCCCTCGAATGAAGTGTGACTAAGGTTTATTCCAGTCTTTAACGCGTGCGTGCCACGCCACTTTTGCTGCCCGAAGTTAAAGACTTCGAGAAGCTCATAACGCCGGCTCTCGCGATGTTGCCGGTTGAACCAGCCGCCAAAGTTCCGTTCCGGAGTTATCAAATAAGGCGCAGCGCTGTTCCCAAAGATGTCGCCGTCAAACTGTTTGGCGCTGAAGCTCGATTGCAGCAGTGCTCCAGACTTGAACGTCGCCTGTTCGTTCAGCGCAAAGAACCAGCCGCGTTGATGGAAATTCGCGGTCGTGTCTGAAGGGTTGAAAGTATTCAGGTTGAAGTAGTCAAACTTCTGCGGAAACAGCGAGAAGCTTCCAGTCAGGCGATTGTTGGAGTTGACGACGTAATCGATGCGCGAAAAAGAGTCGAAGCTCTCGCGTTTGATGTCGCGCTGGTGTTCTTCGAGCGCTTCGAGGCTCGGCACGTTCGTGCGCACGAAGCGATATTCGACACTCTGAAAAAAGAAGAGCTTGTCTTTCTTGATCGGACCGCCAACGGCGACCCGTGGTGTGGCCGCACCGATACCGTAGAGTTTTCCATCGCGCCAGCGTGGTCGTGGCAACGTGCCGGTCACCAGGTAGCGCCAGTCGTTGCTTCCTGATCGCGTCTCGATCGTCGTCACCGCACCCGTGAACTTTCCAAACTCCGACGAGTATGGGTTCGAGTGTACCTGCACGGTTTCCACAGCTTCGAGCGGCAACTCGATCGCGGGCGTGCCGGTGACGGGGTCCGTGACGTTCAAACT
>Ga0207671_10003701_pt1 | contig 15076 bp, 10 predicted proteins | sample KBSC24metaG_FD_184352 | JGI IMG/M metagenome (GOLD analysis project Ga0207671, IMG submission 184352) | Corn rhizosphere microbial communities from Kellogg Biological Station, Michigan, USA - KBS C2-4 metaG (SPAdes) (version 2) | ecosystem: Host-associated > Plants > Roots > Rhizosphere > Soil... | reverse complement strand
TCCTGCCCTGCGACGGAGTTGAGGTAGAGAGTGTAGCTCCCCGTTGTGGTAAGAGCTGCGCCGCAGGGAACCACCACGGTCGCGCCCGTCGCGCTCACGTCCTTGACCAGCCAATCGTTGCTGGCAATGCCGAAAGGCGCGGTGCCAACGGGATTGCCGTTCGGGTCTTTGATCAGCCATGACGGTGTGCCGGCTCCCGCTCCCGCACTGGTGACACACACTGAGCCCGAACTGCACGCCACAATACTTCCGCACCCGCAGCTGCTGGAACTGGAACTTGTGTTTGAGCTGGACAAACTCGACGAGCTTGAGCTCAGCGACGAGGAGCTGCTGCTTGAACTGGAGCTGCTCGAAGGCGAGGAACTACTGCTCGAACTGGAGCTACTCGAAGGCGAAGAAGAGCTAGAACTCGAAGAACTACTGGACGAAGACGAACTGGAGCTCGATGAGGAACTCGAACTGCTCGATGAAGAGCTGGAACAATCTGGACTATCTATAACTTCAAAGGGGTCGCTTGTAAATTTAAGGCCACCGAGAGGGCCGGAGTAATATGTCGCAGTATAAACCCCTAGCGGTGCGCTACAGGGAATATAAAGATACATTGGGGTACCCCCAGTAACACTCCAGCCATTTGGGGATGTATCGGTAAATGTACCCCCGGCACCGGTCACCTCCCAGATGTGAGGCTGCGAGGTATCGCTGGTACCTGTAGAATTCACGGATGAATATCCACCGCGGGGAAGTTGAACAGTCATTTTTAGCTACCTTATCTTTAAACGCTCGCATTTATATCACTATTAAAGCTGTTACCCGCAGTTAAAATGGTTTCATATGCGCATGAGATAGTACAGTCTAAAACTCATCCTTTTATGGCGTGAAGCAGAGCACGAACGCTAAGCCCCGGACAATGTTCGCGGCCAAGCGGCGGTTTTCCGACTCCTTCAATCACGTCGGCTTCTGATATGGATGATGCCGATGATAACGACTTACCCTCGCTCCAATCACAGACGAACTCACCACATGCGACCGCAGCAGGACATCCATAGGTCTGGAACCTCGCATCAATGATGCAGTCATCCTTCACTTTTAGTACGATCAGCATGAACGGGCCTTCGCCTGGTTTGCCTTCGCAGCCCACCAGATTTCGAATACCCTCTTTTTCCATGCCGCAGAAATCTCCAAGCGCATCAAGAATGCTGCCCCATGCGTTCCTGTAACCTTACGTTTAACAACACCAAAGAATACGCTTCCACTACTTTGTAGAACAGTGTTAAGAACAGATAGAAATACGTCTGTTGCATCAATAATTAAGCTTACGCCCTGTAGCCCTCCATCGCAGCTCCATCAGCATAGTCTCCCCGAAAGAGATACCATCTTAATGGATTTGTTATCAACGGTGACATTGTCCATCGTGCCTGTTCATCCTCGTGGAATGTCTGTCGGGTTAGATAATTTATTCTATATCCGTGCGGCCTTATGTAGCGTCTTTACTGCCAGCCCCGGGCAATGCTCGCGTCCAAGCGGCGGCTGGCCAACTCCCGCAATCACGTCGGCTTCCGAGATGGACAAAGCTAAAGACACCAACTAGTAATGCCTAGCATCTCGGGATCAATGATTCGCAACACCAGTCAATTTCTCCACGGAGAATAAACGACTTTCAACACAATTATCTACTTGTGAAACAATGATAGATAGTGTGCCTATGATCCAAAACCGGCTTCTGCATTCATCTGTAATCTCGTTCGCCTAGAATAGCCAGTCCTATTCTAGATCGCTAACATGAATATCGTCTTTAAATGTATGTTACCGAATATCCAGTCTAGCTTTGCGCTCATTAAAGATGACGAACTCCGCGCATACTAACGTCTCATATCTTTCAGTAATCCAGGTTTGTCTTGAGAGTATTTTATTTTGTATCTAGTATTTTTGGAGAATTGATATGGCGCCTTCCATATCGCTTGAGTAAATAATCAAATTCACCTTGTTCACCGTAATCTAATCCCATATATTGACTAAAAGAGTCAGTAAGTTGAAGGGTTTTGTCAGGCATTTCACTAAAAGGCCATAACCGATTAATTCGTATAGGACGTACTTCTTTATCATTCTTCCACTCGGTCCTCGGCACAATCCCACCGAACAGATTGCCATGAGGTGAAACATAGCCTGGAGGAATGTTGAATATGAATCTATGAAGAGCATATATCTTGCTACCAGCACTCCAATACTCTGAAGAAGCTTTAGAGTATTGATGCCGATATTTCCCAATAGCTTCGCGTAATACTGGTGAACTAAATTGACTTAACTTTGTATAATATTCTATTATTTGAGCAACTTGCTTGGGATCCTTCCATCTACCTCTCTCTGTCCATGCGTGACCAGGCGAAGAATGGATCATATCAAGTTCACTCCAACTAGGACATTCACTTAAGAGCTGGATTGCTTTAGTAACATCTTTTGAATCAGAAGTTATGTTGTTTTGATCATCGGTTTTTGGCTCGAGACTTGCTGACACAATTTCATATTTATGTGGACGACAATAGCATTGAGATTGTATTAACAAAAGATTCGAACAAATTAGCCAAATCTTAAAATTCTTTCTAAATTTACGATCACAAGAAAATAAGTTTATCTGTGTCTTACTTTTTGTTTTCATATAGAATATCATTAGAGTTCACCCAAGTATTTTACAAACCTATACCAATATACTTAACTATTCGTAATAGACTAGCGAATTCAAGATCGCATACCAAACCCTTACAGGGTTTTTAGGATACTGAGAATAACGCCGCTTTCCAACGAAATGTATTAGACAGATTTCCTTATCTCAACATGTCCCTCATCATCCTAATGCTCCTAGGCCCAATCCCTTAACATTTACCTCTACAGTACTTGGCTTCTTTCCTCCACTACAACAATCACAACAATTCGCAGTTATTATCATTCGATGAACATTGCCCGTAAAATCATTCGATCTCGGGTTTATACCTGGAGGAGTAGGGTCAGAGTTGGATCCACCATTTGTGGCTCTATTGTACGCGTATAAGCATCCTGCAAGCGGTTCTTCATCTAATTCCCACCCAGGATGCTTCCCTGGATCATAACCTGCAATATAAGCAAATACACCCTCGATAGTAACAGTGCCACAACTAGATGTTAACTCATCCGTGCCGAAATAATCATGTAATAGGTCCGTGCCAGGTATTGTTGAGCAAGTAAAATTTGCTCTATTATCCCTTACTGGCCAAGCCTCCCAATACGACCTGTTAAGGTTTTTACCTACCTCCGCATTACCGTTATTACAATCTTTGAGGGAATAAGTGAACTTGATATGCTGGATAATTGCTCCTTGTCCTATAGCTTCGTCGCCCTCAAGTATCCAAGTAATACCAAATGGTACGGTTGTTCCTGTACATTTGCCAACTTTTGGCATATGATCAATTCTTGCTCTCAGTAATCCTGATGGGTCAATATGAATTGTAGAAGCATTTTTTACATATCTATAAAGGTTCCAATCCCCACCTTTAAATCGAATTGGATCCTTGCTAAGCCAAATACCAAGGTCGGTTCTTAACCATCTGGCTCGCACGTATTGCCGCGTCGAGTTCTCGCGGTAGTATCCTATTTGACCACCAAACCGGAACGGATTTAGCGTCGAGCCACTCGTCACCAGCTCATCGCCAAATACACCATACAGGTATCTGTCTGTCACCATCCCAGAGGGGTCCGTCAGGGCACGCGCACTCCACTGAGGATCGTAAATCGGGAACGACGAACTCGCAGCGTTTGCCCGCTGCGCAAAGATGTCTCCCCAGATTCCCGGCAAGCCCGCGTAACGCGCATAGGCTCCGCCCGTCGAGTCCGTCTCAAGCGTCAGGTTCTCACCACCCCAGAAGAAGTACGTCGCCGCCAGACCTGTCCCCGTTCGCAAGTAACGCTTCCCGTCCGCACGGTAACCATATGTTTGGGTCGTCGTTGGGGACGTAACCTGAGCCAGACGGTTCTGGCCATCCCATGTGTACGTCGTCAATGCGCCGTTCGTGTTCTCAACCTGACGATTGCCTGCATTGTCATAAGTTACTGTCGTTGGGAAGCCTGAGAACGGCGTGATCAGGATCTGGCCATTTGCGTCGTCGTAAGAGTAGTGGTCAATGGCACCAGACTTCGCCTTCGTCAGCCGGTTCCCTACTGGGTCGTAGCTGTAGGTATATAACCGAGGTGAGGTTCCCGTGCGGTTATGTGATGTTACCTGGTTAGTCGGATCGTAAAGGTATGTCGTCAGGCTCCCATCGATCTCCTGCAGCGACACCCGGTTGCCCACCACGTCATACGTGCTCGTGTACCACGCCACTCCCGTACCTGTGCCGTCAACGTAGGACTGCGCCGTCAGCCGCCCTGCCGGATCATAGGTCTGGCTCACCGCCATGCCGTTGCCAAGCACCTTGCCCGTCACCTGACCCACCGCATCGTAAGTTAGCGTCGCGATTTCACCATACGCGCTAACGGCGACTTTCACCCGGTTATCAGCATCATACTGCCACTGCTGGGAAAGCCCCGCCGGATCGTAGAGCTGGGTTGCCAGCGAGCCAGAGCCGACAAGATAGCTGTAGGTGGAGGGCATGCGGGCAGGCGAGGGATACACGATGCTCTTCACCCGACCGAGTGCATCGTACATGTAGCTCGTCGTTCCTGAGGCGTCCTGGACCAATGTTCGCTGTCCGGCTACATCGAAGGCGTACTGGTTGAGCGAGCCGTCCTGATATGCCTCCGAAGTTCGGCGATTGAGGACGTCATAGCTGTATGTGCTGTACCAGCCTCGCCCATCGATCCGCAGCTTCTCATTGCCCACCGCATCATAGATATGGGTCGTCAGCCGCCCCAACGGATCTGTTTCCAGGACAAGTCTTCCCGCAGCATCATAGCCGCTGGACCAGACATGTCCGTTGGCGTCCGTCACTGTGGTGCGCTGCCCTACTGCATCATACCCAAAGAAAGTAAGGTAGCCCTTCGCGTCCTGCTGACCGATCATACGGCCTGTCAGGTCGTAGATGTTTTGGGTTACATGGCCCAACGCATCCTGCATAGAGATCGCCTGCCCAGTTGCGTCATAGGTTGTCGTCAGACGATTGTTGTTAGGATCAACCGACGCGATGGCCCGGCCCACTGCATCATACACAGTTGTCCAGAAATATCCCAAAGCATCGCGCGTGGCAATCTGCTGTCCCCTGGCATCATAGATGGTGCTTGTCGCATAGCCCAATGGCGTCTGTGTAGACACACGGCGTCCTGCCGCATCATACACCTTATAAGTGAAGTAGCCCCGAGCGTTCTGCGTGGATTGCAGACGGCTGGCGGCATCGTAAACATAGCTGGTGCGCTGCCCCAACGCATCGATCTGTGCCTTAACACGACCTGCGGCATCGTAGATAGTCGTCGTCAGTCGTCCTAAAGGATCGATGGTACCGATGGCACGGCCAGCCACGTCGTACACAGTCGTCCAGAAGTTGCCCAGAGCATCCTCAGTCGCCAGCACACGCCTGGCCGCATCATATACCATCGATGTCCGGTTGCCATCCGCGTCTACCTGGGCCAAAACGCGACCAGCATCGTCATACACGGTCGTCGTGCGATGCCCCAAAGGATCGATCGTGGCAATCATGCGACCAGCCAAGTCGTATACCGTCGTCGTTGTACGCCCCAGTGGGTCCGTCGTCGCCACCTGACGCCCGTCCGAATCGTAGATCGTCGTCGTCACGTTCCCCGCAGGATCCGTCGACGTCACCAGCTGCCCTGCTAGATTGTACGTATAACGGCTCGTGCGGCCAAGAGGATCGATCTCCGCCACCATTCGCCCCGACGCATCGTACACCGATGTCGTCCGGTTGCCTAGCTCGTCCACACTCGCGATCACACGGCCTGCATCGTCGTATACCGTTGTGCTGATGTATCCCAGCGCATCGATCGTGCCAACGGACTGACCCAGGCTGTCGTACAGCGTCGTCGTCACATTCCCAAGTGGGTCCTTCACAGTTACAGGCTGGTCCCACACATTGTACGTCCAGTCCCAGCGGTGACCAAGAGGATCGATCCGAGCCACCAGGTTCCCGTTGCTGTCGTAACCCTGCGTCGTCACGTTCCCGAGAGGATCCTCCGTCGTCAGCACCCGTCCCTGGTTGTCGTACGTGTAGCTCGTCACATTTCCAAGCGGGTCGATGCTGGCGGTCACGTTCCCCGCCGCATCGTATACAGACGTCCAGATGTTCCCAAGAGGATCCTGCGAAGCCACCGCGTTGCCCAGAGAGTCGTAACCTGTCGTCGTCACGTTCCCAAGCGGATCCGTCACCGTCACGACCTGGCCGCGGCCGTTGTACGTGTAGCTCGTGCGGTGACCAAGTGGATCCACCACAGCCTGAAGACGACGCTTCGCACCCGTCGTGTCGAACGCACTCCCCGCATAGCCCCAGATCTGTGTCGTCACAGAACCGTTCGGCTCCGTCACCGTCACCGGGTTGTTGTAGGCATCCACCGTCACCGCCGTCGTCCGACCCAGAGGATCCACCTTCTGAACCGCGTTCCCCGACGAATCATAGGCCGTCGTCCACCGCGCTCCCGCCGGGTTCTGACGCCCCGTGATCTGACCCGAGGCGTTGCGCGTGAACGTGAACTTCGAGCCAACCCCGTCCACATAACCCACCGGCAGCGCACGCGTCTCCATCACCTGTCGGGACACGCGCCCAAGCTGGTCCTTCGTCTCCATCGGGTACGTCCCGCCGGACACGCCACCATACGTATACGTCGTCGTCCCTGCACCCGCGATCGCCCGCGTCGCCACTCTCCCCTGCCCGTCGTAGGTGTACGCCGTGCTGTACCCGTTGGGATCGATGATCTGCGTGAGCTGCGCCGACGCGTTGTGCAGGTACTGCGTCTGGCAGCCCGTCGGCCCCGTCACCTTGCGCAGAAGGGGCTTGCCCGGTGCCGTCGTCGTGTCATAAATGAAGCCCGTAGAGCGTCCCGCCCAGTCTATGATCGTGTCCAGCAGCCCCGACGTGTACGTGAAGGTCACCAGGCGTCCCACCGCATCCTGGATATTCGCCAGGCGTCCCGACGAGTAGAGGAAGGTGTGACGGTTGCCCACCGGGTCCTGCACGTAGCTCACCGTGGTCACCGCGCCGCTGGTGTTGAGCGGATAGGCGGTGATCCGGCCGTTGGGGGTTGTCTCCAGCCACAGGCTGTTGCCGGTGTCCTTGGTGAGGGTGGTGAAGACGTTGGGGGTGACGGTGGAGAAGTTGCCGCTGCCGTCGTCCTGGTAGGTAACGATGGCACCGGTGCCCCGGACCATGGTGACGACGGCGGGGCTGCCCGAGCACTGTGCGGTGAGGTTGGCGCTGAGGGTGCGGCCGTACCCGAACGGCCCGTTGTAGGTGGAGGCGGCGTTGTAGTAGTAGCCGATCTCCACGTCCATGCCGGGGCTGGGCAGGCGGATCTCCGGGTCGACCTGCAGGTTGCCCCCCGGCTGGGGATCCGGGCGGAAGGCGACGCACCCGGAACAGCCATTGGCGGACAAGTCCAGGCTGGGGATGCCCAGCGTCTCGGGATCGATGATTCGCAGCATAAGTCAAACTCTCCGCATAAATGGTCCGCAATCAAACGGACTACGTAATATTCACACTCACATCAATTGGATGCGCCAGGATCAGCCTGTTGCCCTGCCGTCTGTACAGGGCAAACGTCCTGATCGCAATTGGATTGATTGTTGGTGTCACTGCTTGACGTATCGCTGTAATTACCGGCATTGCATGCCGCAGTGCAGTCCTCCGGTCCGACGAATGCATTTCCCGAGGTGTTCGGGGCAGGTCCTACGCTCATGATCGTCTCCATTCTATAAATCCGCCTCTCACATATTCGAGGCGAGCAAAACATCCTTCGTTATGATCTAGTTCGGCGACGGGCAGTCTGGTCCAGGCCTCATCGGCTCGGGCGAACCGCTCGACGACGAGCTGCTTGAGCTCGATCCCGAGAACGAACTGGACGAGGAGGAACTGGAACTCGACGAGCTGCTGCCATTCCCCACGAAAAAGCATCCCCTGTACAGGTCCTTACTGTCCTGCCCTGCGACGGAGTTGAGGTAGAGAGTGTAGCTCCCCGTTGTGGTAAGAGCTGCGCCGCAGGGAACCACCACGGTCGCGCCCGTCGCGCTCACGTCCTTGACCAGCCAATCGTTGCTGGCAACACCGAAAGGCGCGGTGCCAACGGGATTGCCGTTCGGGTCTTTGATCAGCCACGATGGTGTGCCGGCTCCCGCTCCCGCACTGGTGACACACACTGAGCCTGAGCTGCACGCCACGATGCTCCCGCACCCGCAGCTGCTGGAACTGGAGCTTGGACTTGTGTTTGAGCTGGACGAACTCGACGAGCTTGAGCTCAGCGACGAGGAGCTGCTGCTCGAACTGGAGCTGCTCGAAGGCGATGAAGAGCTAGAACTCGAAGAAGGACTGGACGAAGAGCTAGAACTGCTTGATGAAGAGGAACTGGAGCTCGATGACGAACTGGATGAGGAAGAGGAGGAACTGGATGATCCAGCAATGACATCGAAATTATTGCTCTTGAACTCTAGGTTCTGCGGTGGCACACTAGACCCAAAGTCGCCAGTATAAAAGTGAGCAACAATATTCGTAGCAAGTGGCGCACTCGATGGAACTCCAATGGAGAATTGCGCCCCAAAGCCCAGAGTCCATCCGTTGGGGTTATCCGAAGTTGCGTAACCTGGTATCTCCCAACGCTGCGGACCAGATGAGGATATTGGGTATCCGGGAGCAACGCCCACTGAACCTTGAGTGCCCTGTTGGATTTGTACATTTGGCATAACTGGATCCGTCTTCTCTTGAAGTATTCGTGTATTATTTACAGACGAATTGTAGCTATCATATTCAAATCTTACATAATGATCGCTCGCATCAACGCTCGCACTGCCAAGTCAGGACAGTGTTCGCGCCCCAGCGGTGGTTTTCCAACGCCTGCAATCACATCGGCTTCCGATATGGATGATGCCGATGATAATGATTTACCCTGGCTCCAATCACAGATGAACTCACCGCATGCGACTGCAGCGGGACATCCATAGGTCTGGAAGCGCGCATCGACGATGCAGTCATCCTTCACCTTCAGCACGACCAGCATGAATGGACCTTCGCCCGGCTTGCCTTCGCAGCCTACCAGATTTTGAATACCGTCTGTTTCCATGCCCCGTAAGTCTCCACAAGCTTCAAGAGAGAGCACCTACATGCTGGGTATACTCAGCATGTCAGGATCGATGATGCACAGCATAATGCAATTCTCCACATAAATGATCCGCAATCAAGAGGGCTACGTGTCAATAAATTTGCAGGAGTGATCCACTAGAATTTAGTTTGAATAACCCCTGAGATATAATTCCGATTGCTCTGCTCATGGTGAACATCTTTGGCCGAGTATAACCTGATACCACTTTCATGACCATACATACTTAAAGACTTCCTTCTTTCATACGACTAACTTTTACATCATACACGCGCATATTTTTAATTGGCATCTTTATGGTGTATGAATAGAGTGAAAATCGAACGGCTTTAAAAGCAATAATCTCACCATCTTCGATTGTAGTATCGAATTCGTCATTATTTAAAAATCTTAAAGCTTCAGATGTAGAAGTGCCTACAGGAATAAATTTAACAATATTATCCCTCGTCGCATGTAAATCAGCAGTCAAATGGATCTTTCTTATTGGCTGCCGGCGTCTTTCCACTTCAATGAAACGACCAAGAAAGATCCATAAAAAGATTAAAATTAACAATAAAACTATAGCAAATTTTGAATTGTTAATTATTTTATAACGCCTTAGATTGCTCATAATATATCCACGGGCAATTACATATGTCCAGGAGGGGCTGCAGCAGGGTCCCATGTACAGTTTTGAATTGTTATTCCTAAATCAGGAATTGTGGTGTGCCCCCATATATCTGTTGCCCACCCAGATGATGGTAATGCATAGGTTGGTACATTAACACCCCCTAATCCTAATACACGTAAAAAGTCATGTGCAACTGAATTACTAATACAAATATACCTCCACCTAAATCCCAAAATATAATCTAGATGAGCAGCATTGATTTTATCTGCTTCTCGTCTTAAAAGATTCATAACCCGTGTCGCTGGTTCGTCATTGTTCAAAACCGTAATTCGTTCAAGCTGAGGTGGCTCTCTCTCCCAATCCCGGCTTCCATACTCATATTTGTCATATTCTGCGTTAAGCTTGCAGAAGGTCATTGGCCAACCAAATGAAGGTTCACAGTCATCAGGATGACCTCCCCGAAAATAAAAACGTCTACCACATTTTTGGGTTACTACAATATAGGCATGACTTTGGGTGAGGGCCGATTGGCTTACCCAGTAAAATCCTACCTCGACTTTTACAAGCCCCGTAGGATCTACTCGTATTATGGGGTTATTTTTGACGTATCTGTATAAGTTTCGATCTCCACTACTAAACCCAATAGGATCCTGACTGAGCCATATACCAAGATCGGTACGCAGCCATCGTGCTCGCACGTACTGCCGTGTTGAGTTCTCACGGTAGTAACCCATCTGCCCACCGAACCGGAACGGGTTCAGCGTCGAGCCACTCGTCACCAGCTCATCCCCGAACGCACCATACAGGTATCTGTCCGTCACCATCCCAGACGGGTCCGTCAGGGCACGCGCACTCCACTGGGGATCGTACACCGGGAATGAGGACGTCGAGGAGTTTGCTCGCTGCGCGAAGATATCTCCCCACATTCCCGGCAGACCCGCATAACGCGCAAAAGCTCCTCCCGTTGAGTCCGTCTCAAGCGTCAGGTTCTCACCACCCCAGAAGAAGTATGTTGTTGCCAGCCCTGTTCCACTACGAAAGTAACGCTTCCCATCGGCACGGTAACCATAGGTTTGGGTCGTCGTTGGGGATGTCACCTGAGCCAGACGGTTCTGGCCGTTCCACGTGTACGTTGTCAACGCGCCGTTCGTGTTCTCAACCTGACGATTGCCCGCATTATCATATGTCACCGTCGTCGGGAAGCCCGAGAACGGCGTGATCAAGATCTGACCGTTCGCGTCGTCGTATGAGTAGTGATCGATCGCTCCCGCCTTCGACTTGGTCAGCCGGTTGCCTGCCGGGTCGTAGCTGTAGGTGTAGAACCGAGGTGAGGTCCCCGTACGGTTATGCGACGTCACCTGGTTGGTGGGATCGTAGAGGTATGTCGTCAGACTATCGATCTCCTGCAGGGAGACCCGGTTGCCCACTACGTCATACGTGCTTGTGTACCACGCTAAGGCCGTGCCTGTGCCGTCGACGTAGGACTGCGCCGTCAGCCGCCCTGCCGGATCGTACGTCTGGCTAACCGCCATGCCGTTGCCAAGCACCTTGCCCGCCACTCTCCCCACCGCGTCGTAAGTCAGCGTTGCGACCTCACCGTACGCGCTGATGGCGACTTTCACCCGGTCATCGGCGTCGTACTGCCACTGCTGGGAGAGACCCGCCGGATCGTAGAGCTGGGTTGCCAGCGAGCCAGAGCCGACGAGATAGCTGTAGGTGGCCGGCATGCGGGCTGGCGAGGGATACACGATGCTCTTCACTCTCCCCAAACCATCATACGTGTAGCTCGTCGTTCCCGAGCCATCTTGAACCAGCGTGCGCTGGCCCGCCACATCGTATGTATATTGATTGAGGGTACCGTCCTGGTATGCCTCCGATATTCGGCGATTGAGGGCATCATACACGAAGGTGCTATACCAGCCTCGACCGTCGATCTGCTGTGTCTCGTTACCAACTGCATCATAGATATGCGTCGTCGTTCGCCCCAAAGGATCACTCTTAAGCACAACACGCCCTGCCGCATCATAGCCGCTTGACCAGACATGTCGATTGGTATCCGTCACCGTGGTGAGTTGCCCCGCCGCGTCATATCCCATGAAGGTGAGGTATCCCTTCGCATCCTGCTGTGCAATCAGGCGGCCAGCCAGATCGTAGAGACGATTGGTGATAAGGCCCAGCGCATCTTGTATAGAGATTATCTGTCCATCAGCATCGTAGGTTGTCGTCAGACGGTTGTTGTTGGGATCTACCGAGGCAACCGTGCGCCCAGCCGCATCATACACTGTAGTCCAGAAGTATCCCAGAGCGTCCCATGTTGCAACCTGCTGCCCTCTCGCATCGTAGATACTGCTCGTCACAAAGCCAAGCGGCGTCTGAATAGACACATGACGATTTGCCGCATCGTAGGTCTCATAGGTGAAATAACCACGGGCATTCTGCGTGGAGATTCTCCGACCAGCCGCATCGTAGACGTAGCTGGTACGCTGCCCCAGCGAATCGATCTGCACAGTGACGCGTCCTGCCGCATCATAGATCGTCGTGGTCAACCGTCCCAACGGATCAATGGTGTTGATCGTACGGCCAGCCCCATCGTAAACAGTGGTCCAGAAGTTGCCCTGAGCGTCACGGGTCGCCATTACATGCCCCGCTGCATCATAGACCATTGATGTCCGATTATTATCTGCATCCACTCGAGCTAAGACACGACCCGCATCATCGTAAACTGTCGTCGTGCGATGACCCAGAGGATCGATCGTGGCAATCATGCGGCCCACCGCATCGTAAACCGTCGTCGTCGTTCGGCCAAGCGGATCGGTGGTCGCCACCTGACGCCCGTCCGAATCATAGAGCGTCGTCGTCACGTTCCCCGCGGGATCCGTCGATGTCACCAGCTGCCCTGCCAGGTTGTACGTGTAACGGCTCGTGCGCCCAAGGGGATCCATTTCTGCAACTGTCAACCCCGCCGCATTATAAATAAATGAAGTGCGGTTACCAAGTCCATTAACGAAAGATGCCACATGTCCTGCATCATCGTACACCGTCGTGCTGATATACCCCAGAGCATCGATCGTGCCTATTTGCTGCCCTAGGCTGTCGTAGAGTGTCGTAGTCACATTCCCAAGAGGATCCTTCGCGGTTACAGGCTTGTCCCAGACGTTATACGTCCAGTCCCACCGGTGACCCAGAGGATCGATCTTTGCCACCAGGTTCCCGTTGCTGTCGTAACCCTGCGTCGTCACATGCCCGAGAGGATCTTCCGTCGTCAGCACCCGCCCCTGGTTGTCGTACGTGTAGCTTGTCACGTTCAGGAGAGGATCTATCCGAGCGATCACATTCCCTGCTGCATCGTATACAGACGTCCAGATGTTCCCAAGAGGATCTTGCGTCGCCACCGCGTTGCCCAACGAGTCATAGATCGTCGTCGTCACGTTCCCCAGTGGGTCCATCGTCGTCACGACCTGGCCGCGGCTGTTGTACGTGTAGCTCGTGCGGTGACCAAGCGAATCGATGACTGCCTGAAGACGACGCTTCGCTCCGGTTGTATCAAAGGGGCTGCCAGCGTAACCCCAGATCTGCGTCGTCACAGAACCATTCGGCTCCGTCGTCGTCACCGGGTTGTTGTACGCATCCACCGTCACCGCCGTCGTGCGTCCCAACGGGTCGATCTTCCCAACCGCATTGCCGGCACTATCATAGACCGTCGTCCACAGCGCTCCCGCCGGGTTCTGACGCCCCGTGATCTGCCCTGAGGCGTTGCGCGTGAACGTGAACTTCGCCCCCGTCCCGTCCACATATCCAACCGGCAGAGAGCGCGGCTCCATCACCTGCCGGGACACACGCCCGAGCTGGTCCTTCGTCTCCATCGGGTACGTTCCGCCCGAGAGCCCCCCGTACGTGTACGTCGTCGTCCCCACACCCGCGATCGCCCGCGTCGCCACCCGCCCCTGCCCGTCGTAGGTGTAGGCCGTGCTGTAGCCGTTGGGGTCGATGATCTGCGTGAGCTGCGCCGAGGAGTTGTGCAGGTACTGCGTCTGGCAGCCCGTCGGTCCCGTCACCTTGCGCAGAAGAGGCTTGCCCGGTGCCGTCGTTGTATCATAAATAAAGCCCGTGGAGCGTCCCGCCCAGTCCGTGATCGTGCTTAGCAGCCCCGACGCGTACGTGAACGTCACCAGCCGCCCCACCGCGTCCTTGATGTTGGCCAGGCGTCCCGACGAGTACAGGAAGGTGTGCCGGTTGCCCACCGGGTCCTGCACGTAGCTTACCGTGGTCACCGCGCCGCTGGTGTTGAGCGGATAGGCGGTGATCCGGCCGTTGGGGGTTGTCTCCAGCCACAGGCTGTTGCCGGTGTCCTTGGTGAGGGTGGTGAAGACGTTGGGAGTGACGGTGGAGAAGTTGCCGCTGCCGTCGTCCTGGTAGGTGACGATGGCGCCGGTGCCGCGGACCATGGTAACGACGGCGGGGCTGCCGGAGCACTGAGCGGTGAGGTTGGCGCTCAGGGTGCGCCCGTACCCGAACGGCCCGTTGTAGGCGGATGCGGCGTTGTAGTAGTATCCGATCTCCACGTCCATGCCGGGGCTGGGGAGGCGGATCTCCGGATCGACCTGCAGGTTGCCCCCCGGCTGGGGATCCGGGCGGAACGCGACGCACCCGGAACAGCCATTGGCGGACAAGTCCAGGCCGGGGATGCCCAGCATCTCGGGATCGATGATTCGCAGCATGACACAATTCTCCTGGCAAGATCTTACGAGGGCAATCTATCCATTTGGGTTAGGACACGATGATCCACTATCGTTTCCGCCGTCCTGCATGTCGGGAGGAGCCGGGCAGACATCGGGCATCAGCGGCCAGAACGTGTTGCCGTCCTGGGTGCCCGTGCTGCTGTTGCTGTCCTTGCCGCAGCCGGCGGTGCAGTCCTCCGGTCCGACGAATGCGTTTCCCGATGTGTTCGGGGCAGGTCCTACGCTCATGATCGTCTCCATTCTATAAATCCGCCTCTCCCATATTCGAGGCGAGCAAAACAACATTCGTTATGATCTAGTTGGGCGTCGGGCAGTCCGGGCCAGGCCTCATCGGCTCGGGCGAACCGCTCGACGACGAGCTGCTTGAGCTCGATCCCGAGAACGAACTGGACGAGGAGGAACTGGAACTCGACGAGCTGCTGCCATTCCCCACGAAGAAGCAACCCCTGTACAG
>Ga0207671_10003695_pt1 | contig 15087 bp, 14 predicted proteins | sample KBSC24metaG_FD_184352 | JGI IMG/M metagenome (GOLD analysis project Ga0207671, IMG submission 184352) | Corn rhizosphere microbial communities from Kellogg Biological Station, Michigan, USA - KBS C2-4 metaG (SPAdes) (version 2) | ecosystem: Host-associated > Plants > Roots > Rhizosphere > Soil... | reverse complement strand
GCTGTTTAAGAAGACTGGATGGTCGCCGAGTGAAGTCGATCTCGTGGAATTGAATGAGGCGTTTTCAGTGGCGGCAGTTGCGGTGACACGCGAACTCGGTTTGGATCCTGAAAAAGTGAATGTGAACGGAGGCGCCGTCGCGTTGGGCCACGCGATCGGGCAATCCGGTTCACGCTTGTTGACGACTATTCTTTACGAATTGAAGCGACGCGACGCGCGGCGTGGGATTGTTTCGTTGTGTCTCGGTGGTGGTAACGCTGTGGCGATGGCGATCGAACGTTAGACAGGATTAACAGGATTTTTCAGGATGAGTGATGTAATTGGCGTGGTGGGTGCGGGGACGATGGGTAATGGGATTGCCCAGGTCGCCGCGCGTGCGGGTTATGAAGTGGTGCTGCACGACGTCAGCGAAGATTTTCTTCAGCGTGGACTCGGTGCGATCGATAAAAGCCTGCAACGCGACGTCGACAAAGAACGTTTGGACCCCGACACAAAACAGGCGATCACGAAACGCATCCGCACGACCACTGACTTCGCATCGCTCCACGACGCGACGTTCGTCGTCGAGGCCGTGACGGAAAACCTCGCAGTCAAAACGGAAGTATTCAAGACACTCGACCAGATCACTCCGCCACACGCAATACTCGCCTCGAACACCTCATCGATTTCAATCACCAAACTCGGCGCCGCAACGAAGCGACCTGACAAAGTCATCGGGATGCACTTCATGAACCCTGTACCGGTGATGAAGTTAGTTGAAGTGATCCGCGGCATGGCGACGTCGGACGAAACGTACGAAAGAGTCAGAAGTTTGTCCGAAAAGCTGGGCAAGACCGCACTTGACTGTGAGGACTCGCCCGGTTTTGTCTCGAATCGCGTGTTGATGCCGATGATCAACGAGGCGATTTTTACTCTCTACGAGGGCGTCGCGAGCCGCGAAAGCATCGACGGCATCATGAAACTCGGCATGAACCACCCGATGGGCCCGTTGACGCTGGCGGACTTTATCGGTTTGGATGTATGCCTCGCCATCATGAATGTGTTATATGAGGGGCTCGGAGACCCGAAATACAGGCCGTGCCCGCTGCTGAAGCGTTACGTCGACGCGGGCTGGCTTGGAAGAAAGAGCGGCCGCGGGTTTTACGAATACTGAAACAATGCGCCCCACGATCTCTCATTACTGTCAAAAGTGTCTTGCCGCAAATCCGCTGGGCCAGGAATTTTGCGCGCGGTGCGGCACGCGTTTGATGATCGTAGTCGAGCCATCCACTTCAAGGTTCGAAGCTGGTCCAGCAAGTGTTTCCACCGACGAGCATCTCCTCGAACGTATCTCCGCCGCCGAAAACCGCGTCGCACGATTAGCTGAACGTTTAGAACGCAGCCTCGACCTGCTGCTGCGTTACGCGCAAAACGCTTATTTCGATCGTTCGCTGATGCGAGCGCTGGTTAATCTGTTGACGGAAGACGGCGTCGTCGACACTGAGCGACTCGAAAGGATGTGGAGCGAGCGCTGCCAGCGCGACACTGTCGAGCAGGAAGAGAATGTTCATCGCGACGAGTTGCGCCTGAGGATAATCGCGGGTGCGCGAGTTTCAGACAAAGAGGCTTTCGAAGAGCTCGTCAACGAGGGGTTCCTGCTGATCGAAGACAAGCAGATCCCGCAAGGCATCGCCAAACTCCAGAGCGCCGCGGAGATCGCAGAAGAGAATGCAGCGTTGAATCTGTTTATCGGCGAGCACTTCTTCCGTCGCGGTCAGACGAAACAGGCGCGCGCGTATCTGACGAAAGCTCACGCTGCAATGCCTGACGATCTGCGAATCTCGCTGTTGCTCGGTTTGACGTGTGCTGACGACGGGGAGGTTGAGCTGGCGAAGGATCTGTTGAGCAGTGCGACCGCGCAGGGCGGTTCTTCATTCGCGATTCATTATGGTCTCGGCTGGGTGTTCGTCGCGGAAAAGAACTGGCGACGTGCGATCGGTGAATTCAAACGGGCGTTGACGGTGAGACCTTCGCCCGAGGCGCATTACGTGCTGGGCTGTCTTTATTACGAACTGAACCGTGACGAACTTGCCGTTCGCCACCTGCGAAAAGCCACCAAGATGGATGAAGGTTACGCCGAGGCGTTCTATCTGCTGGCGCAGGCGTACGAACGAACCGGGCGCAAGGATCTGGCGCGACAGGCTTTGGAAAAAGCGAATCGCAAGAGCGTAAACCTTTTCGGAGCGCGTCGTTTGATGGCCGGGGCGGACAAGCGACTGGCCGAGGCGCTGCGTGAAGATGCGCTGGCGGCATTCAAAGGCACAGATCTTCAGAGATGAATGCGGATCCGTACCCATCTGCGAAGATCCGTGGCTTACCTTGCGTTGACAGGCAACATTTGGTCGCTATAATGGCCCTTTTGCGCGGAGAGCGCCGCGGAGACCTGTGCGGATTGAGCTGGAGAAACTGGAGGGTGGGAAGGGCGATTTCGCCCATGTTTATCAGCCTGAAGAGCTGAATCCAGTAGACGAACGAGTTCGATTGACTGCGCCTGCGGCCGTGACCGCGAAGGTCAGGCTTTCCGGAAACGAGGTTGTTGTTAAAGGTCACGTCGACACTCGAGCGCAGGTCGAATGCGATCGGTGTTTGCAACCGGTAGAAGCGCCCGTTAGCGCGGATTTCTCGCTGGAATACATCACCGGATCGGACTACGAATCGAGTGAGGTCGCAGAGCTAACGGAAGCCGCGATGTCGGTTGGGGTGTTTGACGGCGAGGCGCTCGACGTCGACGAGATCGTAAAAGAGCAGATTTTGCTGGCCGTACCCACTCGCATGTTGTGTCGCGAGGATTGCAAAGGCATTTGCCCGGAATGCGGCATCGACAGAAATACGGGCGAATGTAGTTGTGTTGCAGATGATATCGATCCGCGTTGGGCGGCGCTCAAGAATTTAAAAACGGAGTAATTATGCCAAATCCAAAGCGACGACATTCAAAAGCTCGTCGAGACAAACGACGCGCGCACGATGCGTTGCGTGTACCGCAGACGACATTGTGTCCGAATTGCCGTGAGCCCCGCATGCCCCACCGTGTATGCCCCAAATGCGGCCATTACAAAGGCCGAGAAGTGGTGCAGGTCGAACAAACCTAACTTAAGTCTGTGCGAAGTCAGTCCCCGCATCAGGTCCCGTTGACGGGCAAAGTCGTTCTCGACGCGATGGGAAGTGACAATGCGCCGCACGTTGAGATCGACGGCGCTCTTGCTGCGACGCGCGACTTCGGAGTCGGAGTTATTCTCGTGGGCCAGGCCCACAAGGTTGAACCTGAACTGCGCAGGTGCGGTTGGCGAGGCGACGGCGATCGCGGCATCGAGCTGGTCGAAGCCCCTGAAGTGATTGCGATGGACGATCCGGTCGCGACTTCAGTGCGCCGGAAGAAAAAGAGTTCTTTGAGAATCGGTAGCAAGCTCGTCATGGACGGCCGTGCTGACGGTTTTGTTTCAGCAGGAAACACCGGCGCGGTAATGGCCACGGCGAAGATGGTGATCGGCACGCTTCCGGGCGTCGATCGGCCCGCACTCGCGGCGATGATTCCGACGAAGGCTGCGAAGCCGGTGTTGTTGCTCGACGTCGGCGCAAACTCCGAATGCAAGCCGCATCACCTGGCCCAGTTCGCGATCATGGGCGACGCTTATTCGCGCTCGGTTCTCGGCACGGTCAAACCCTCGGTCGGCTTGATGAGCATCGGAGAGGAAGAGGCGAAGGGAAACGAACTGACGAAGGAAGCGTTTCCACTGTTGCGGCAGTTGACCAGCATCAACTTTGTCGGCAACGTCGAAGGCCGCGACGTCTTTTCGGGAATGGTTGACGTGATCGTCACCGACGGCTTCACTGGAAACGTGATGTTGAAGCTATCGGAGGGTCTGACTGAAGCGATGCTGTCGATGTTGAAGCGGGAGTTGACGCAAACCGCGGTGACGAAGGCAGGCGCGGTGCTTGCGAAACCAGCGTTTCGCACTATCAAGAAGCGGCTCGATTATTCGGAATACGGTGGCGCACCACTGCTCGGCGTGAGTCGTATCGTGGTTATCGGGCACGGGCGCTCAAACGCGCGTGCGATTCGAAACGCGATCCGGAGTGTAAAAGACTTTTCCGAACATCGTACTGCGGAGCGAATAGAAAAGGGATTAAATCAGACACAGATAACACAGATAAGTGCGGATTTTAATCTGCCTGTATCCCTGTAATCTGTGGTTAAATTAATTTTATGGTGAATCAACGCGCAGGAGTTCTGGGGACAGGTCATTCCTATCCCACAGGCATTCTGACGAATGCAGATCTCGAACAGATGGTTGAGACATCTGACGAGTGGATCACGACGCGCACGGGAATCAAGCAACGTCGCAAAGCTGCGCCCGACGAGTACACGTCGCTGTTCGCGGTGCGTGCTGCGAGACAGGCGATAGAACGCGCTCGTCTCGATCCGTCAGATATCGATCTGCTTCTTTGTGCCACCGTCACTCCCGACCAGATACTTCCATCGACCGGTTGCATCGTCCAGGCAGAACTCGGTGCGCACAACGCCGCTGCAATGGACGTCGTCGCTGCGTGCTCGGGTTTTTTGTACGGCGTATCGCTCGCTGACTCGATGATCAAGACGGGCCAGGTGCGACATGCAGTTGTCGTCGGTGCGGAGATCCTGACGCAGTACGTTGATTACACCGATCGTCAAACGTGCGTGTTGTTTGGTGACGGCGCCGGCGCCGCAGTGCTCGGTGCAACGGAGAGTAATCGAGGCATTCTTGCAAGCAAGATCCGATCGGACGGGCGTTACGAGGAACAGCTCTATTCACCCGGCGGCGGGACGCGTCGCAAACCAACGGCGGATACACTCGCTGCGGGCGATCATTACTTCAAGATGAAAGGCAACGAGCTGTTCAAAGTCGCCGTGCGCTCGATGGCCGAGGTTTCGCGCGACGTTCTGGAACGCGGCGGAGTCAAGTCAGACGAGATCGATCTGTTTATTCCACACCAGGCCAACCAGCGCATCACTGAAGCGGTCGCAGACCGTCTGAACGTCGACATGTCGAAGGTTTATTCGAACATCGCAGTGCATGGGAATACGTCGTCGGCATCGATCCCGATCGCGCTCGACGAGTGTGTGGAAGCAGGGCGTATCAAGCCGGGGGATCTGGTGTTGATGGCGTCGTTTGGCGGCGGCGCGACGTGGGGCGCGGTGTTGATGCGATGGTGAGCCACGGATTTACGCAGATGGATACAGATCGATCCGTGTCATCTGTGGCAATGGTTTTTCCTGGTCAGGGGTCGCAGAGCCCTGGAATGGGAAAAGAGTTGTTTGAAAAATATCCCGTCGCGCGGCAGGTCTTTGAAGAGGCGGACGATGCGTTAGGGTTTCCGATCTCGCGGCTGTGCTTCGAAGGTCCCGCGGAAGAGTTGCAGTTAACCGAGAACACGCAACCCGCGATTCTGACGGTTTCTGTCGCTGCGTTCCGCGCACTGAGCGGAGCGGGAATCAGCGCTCCGGCATTTGTCGCTGGACACAGTTTGGGTGAATACTCGGCTCTTGTCGCCAGTGGCGCATTGAGTTTATCGGACGCAGTGCGAACTGTTCGGGCCCGTGGTCGTTATATGCAGGAAGCGGTGCCGGTTGGGACCGGCGCGATGGCGGCCGTGATTGGCGGTGAGCTGAGTGCCATCGAGAAGGCTTGTGAAGCGGCGCGTAGCGGCCAGGTTTGCTCGGTGGCAAACATGAACTCGCCGAATCAGGTTGTGATCGCAGGCAACACGGAGGCTGTCGATCGTGCGATCGAAGCGTTGAAAGGTGTTGCGAAGCGAGTGATGAGGTTGAACGTCAGTGCACCGTTTCATTGTGCACTGATGAAACCGGCGCAGGATCGGCTCGCTCCGGATCTCGGAGCGCTTCAGTTCACGGAGCCCGGCGTTGGGGTTGTTACGAATGTTGATGCGCGGGCGACGAGCGTTCCCGCCGAGTTGCGGGATGCGCTTGTCAGGCAGGTTTCAGCGCCGGTTCGCTGGTCGGAGTCGATGCAGTTGCTGATGCAACAAGGCGTCGATACATTTGTTGAAGTGGGTCCGGGAAAAGTTTTGACCGGTCTGATGCGTCAGATCAATCGCGACGCTAAGACATTGAACGTGGAGGATGCAGCGAGCTTGGAGGCAACACGCGTGGGACTTGCTGCATAGTTTGAGTAGTTTAATAAACTCACAGAGGAGCAAACAAGATGCCCGATCAAGAGATCGAGAACAAGGTAAAACAGATCATCGTCGACGAGCTTGGTGTCGATGAAAACGAGGTCACTCCGAACGCGCGATTTATCGACGACCTCGGCGCCGATTCACTGGACACGGTCGAACTCGTGATGCGGTTTGAAGAGGAGTTTGGCATTGAGATTCCCGACGAAGACGCTGAGAAGATTCAGAGTGTGCGGGATGCGTATAACTATATCGATCAGCATAAGAAGTAGATCGATTTAGCCGCAGATTATTTCAAGGAGTTTCTAATTTGACACGTCGTGTCGTGATTACGGGCCTCGGCCTCGTCACACCTGTTGGCAACACTGTCGAAGACACGTGGACCGCATTGATGCAAGGGCGCAGCGGCGCCGACTACATCAAAAAGTTCGACGCCGAGAGGTTTTCAGTCAGATTTGCCTGCGAAGTCAAAAACTTCGACCCACTAACATTCATCGCTAAGAAAGAGGCGCGCAAGATGGGCGCCTTTATTCATTACGCGATCGCCGCGTCCATCGAAGCGATGGCCGACAGCGGTATCAAGATGACGCCCGAGGGCAAGTTTCCGGACGACATCGCGGAGAATGCCGGCACTTACATCAGTAGCGGCATCGGCGACTTCTGGGCCATCGAGCGCGAGCATTCGAAGCTCCTCGACGATGGACCGGATCGCGTCTCTCCATTCTTCATCGTTTCCGCGATCGTGAATCTCGCCGCCGGACAGGTGTCGATCCGCTTCGGTGCGAAGGGGCCAAACTCGGCCACAGCCACCGCCTGCGCCGCAGGTGCACATGCTATCGGCGACAGCTTCAAGATCATTCAACGAGCCGATGCGGACATAATGATCTGTGGCGGCGCGGAGTCGGCGATCACGCCGATGAGCATCGCCGGCTTTGCGTCGATGCGCGCGCTGTCGACCAACAACGACGATCCGCAACACGCGTCGCGGCCGTTCGAAAGAGATCGCGATGGCTTCGTCATCGGCGAAGGCGCAGGGATCATGATCCTGGAGGAGTTGGAGTCGGCGAAGAGAAGAGGGGCGCGGATTTATGCGGAGATTGTGGGTTACGGTGCTGCCGCCGATGCGTTCCATCTCACGATGCCTGACGAGACGGGCTCGGGCGCAAGACGCGTCATGCAAAAGACGCTGAGAGACGCAGGCGTTCGACCCGATCAGGTTGGTTACATCAACGCGCACGGAACGTCCACGCCTTATAACGACAAATTTGAAACGCTGGCGATCAAGGACACGTTTGGCGAGCACGCATACAAGCTCGCGGTCAGCTCGACGAAGTCGATGACGGGTCACCTTTTGGGCGCAGCGGGTGGGATTGAAAGCATATTCAGTGTGCTGGTGCTGCATCGCAACATGCTGCCGCCGACGATCAACTACGTGAATCCCGATCCCGAGTGTGACCTCGATTACGTACCGAACGAACCTCGCGAAGCACACGTCGACTATGTGCTTTCAAACAGCTTCGGGTTCGGAGGCACGAACGCGGCGTTGCTGTTCAAGAGGTACGAAGAGTAATGAAGATTCTAGTGATGATGAAGCAGGTCGCAAACAAGGATGCGATCCTGCGGATTAACAAAGATGCGACGTGGATCGAGGAGGGCGATCTCTCGTTCGAGGTGAGTGAGTCTGACGGTTACGCCCTCGAAGAAGCGTTGCGTGTGCGCGAGAAGTTGGGTGGTGAAGTGGTTGTTTGCTCGATGGGTCCGCAGCGCGTCAAGAGCGTTATCAAAGATGCGCTCGCGCGCGGCGCCGATCGTGCGATTCATGTTGTTGGCGACAACCTCACGCATCTCACGCCCTATGCCGCGGCTCAAATTTTGGCCGATGCGATTCGCGATGAAAAGCCTGATCTGGTCATGACTGGCTTGCAGTCAGACGATTACGGTTATGGACAAACCGGCGTGATCATGGCTGAGCTTCTCGGGTTGCCGCACGCGACGATCGTGATCGAACTCGACGCGCAGGCAGACAAACTCCGCGTCAAGAGAGAACTCGAGAGTGGCTGGTATCAGTGGTACGAGATGCCGCTGCCTGCCTTGCTGACGATCCAATCGGGGATCAGCCAGATTCGTTATGCGACGCTGAAGGGCATCATGGCGGCGAAGAAGAAAGAGATTAAGGAAGTCACGGCGGCGGCGGAGCTTGTCGGACGCGCTTCGCATCAACGCGTCGAGAAGATCTATCTGCCGCAAAAGACGAAGCAGACGCAGATGCTCGGCAACGGCGACGCGAAGGCGGGCGCGGCGGAATTAGCGCAAAAATTGCATGTTGAGGCGAGAGTTTTTTAGTACGGATTACACGGATGAGTAACGGATTACTGGTTTTCATTGAGCATAAAGGTGGAGTCGCGAACAGGAGTTCGCTGGAAGCGATCGCGGCGGGACAGGCGCTCGGCGCTGAATTGCAGCAGCCGGTGACTGCCGTCGTGCTTGGCGCGGATGTCGCCGGGTTGGCCCAGGAGATCGCGGCGTACGACGTTGCGAAAGTGATCGCGGCGACGAATCCGAAGTTGGCCGATTACACGCCCGATGCGTATGCGGACGGCATGGAGCAGATCGTCAAGCAGGTCGATCCGAGTTTTGTTTTCATGACGCACACGTATCAGGTGCGCGACTTCGCACCCAAATTGGCTGCCCGTTTCGGGAAGTCGCTGATCAGCGACTGCATTCGCGCAAAAGCAGATGGTGGGAAAATTGGGTTCACTCGCAGGATCTTTCTCGGCAAGCTCGATGCCGACGTCGTGTCGGATGGCGAGCCGCCAGTGTTCGCGACTTTTCAGAGCGGGGCTTATCGTCCAGACAATGCGAAGAAGGGTGGCGGTGCGGCGGTCGAAAATGTAGCGGTCGAGATTGGCGACGTACGCATGGTGCCCGAAGCGCCGTTCCAGGAAGCGAAGCAAGCGGTCGATCTCACGAAGGCTGAGGTGATCGTTGCCGTCGGACGTGGGATCAAGAGCAAAGACAATCTCGCGCTGGCAGAGAAGTTGGCGGAAGCGCTCGGCGGAGATCTCGCTGCGTCGCGTCCGATCTGCGACGCCGAATGGTTACCAATCGATCGCCAGATCGGATCGTCTGGACAGACCGTCGCGCCGAAGCTCTACGTTGCGCTCGGTATCTCGGGCGCCATTCAACACCTCGTCGGAATGAAGAACTCAGGCACCATTGTCGCGATCAACAAAGATCCTGAAGCCCCCATTTTCGACATCGCGGATTACGGCATCGCCGGCGATCTGTTTGAAGCAGTACCTGTGCTGACCGAGGAAATAAAAAAAATCAAAGGCAGTTAGACAGGATTTGCAAGATTTCGGCAGGATTTATCTTGTGAATCCTCCCTTAATCATGTAAATCCTGTGAAACCTTTTTCATCGCCTCTACGACTTCATCAGTCTGCCACTCATTCCCGCTGTAAATCTTCGCAACCTTACCGTCAGGATTCACGATCACCGTCCTCAACGCGTGAATGATCTGGTCCTTTTCCGGGAAGTACGTTAGCCCGAAATATTTCGCAATCTCCTTCACCTGCTCCGGTGTTCCACCAGCGAACTCCCAATGTGCGAAAGTCTCGTTTTGATAACGCTCCGTGTGCGCGGCGCCGTAACTGCGCAGGACCTTCGGCGTGTCGTACTCGGGATCGATGCTTATGCTGAGCAAATGCGTCTTCGCATACAACTCCTGATCCTTCCCCAACTCGCGATCGATCTGCGCGAAGTTGTTGCTCATCAGTGTGCAGTAATCGGGCACCGGGCAACGCGTGTAAATGAACGTGAGCAACAACGCTTTGCCGCGATAGTTGTGAATGCGAATCTCGCGATCGTCCTGGTTGCGCAGCGTGAAGTTCGGAACCTCGTCGCCTTCTTTTGCGAAGATCACTGCCGGCATGCCCGAAGGATTCGCACTCTCTCTCGTGATGATCAGCTCTTCGAGCCAGGAGTGCGAACCATCCACGACGAGCGTCGCCGTAACTTGATCGTCCGGCGCGAGGATTTGCAGGTCTGATTCACTCGGCACCTTGAACGGCATCGTCATCGCAGGCATCAAGCCCTTGACCGCTTCGTGAGAAATCGTGACCAGCGCCTTCTCCTTTTCCACCGCGACGACTTTGCCTTTTAGTTCGTAGCGCTTCTCGTTCCCGCTGTTTCGACGGCAGGAACTCCCAAAGGCAAGACATATCATCAAAAACAAGCAGATCAATGAGAATCCATTTGTTTCATTTGTGCTTTTTTGTGGCTTCATTTAGTAGGAAGTAGTGGTTGAAGCTGTGCGTCGTAAAGACGTTGGTAGGTCCAGTAGTTGGTCATCACTTTGTAGACGTAGTCTTTCGTTTGCGTAAACCCGATTTCAGGAACGTAGCGATCGGGCTCGTCCGAGCGCGCGCGGCCGATCCAGCGGGCCAGATTGTCCGCGCCACCATTGTAGGAACCCGCGACGGCCTGCGGTTGATTCGGAAACTGCTGAAACAGATTCGCGAGGTATTGCGAGCCGAATAGAATCGCCGTATCGGCGTTGTAGAGATCGTCCTGATCGAAATTGTTCACCTTGAGTTGCGTGGCGACCTCGTTGGCGGTCGAGGCGATGAACTGCATCATTCCACGCGCGGCCGCGGCGGACTTCGCATCTGCCTGGAAGCGCGATTCCTGTCGCGCGATCGAGAGCACGAACCTCGGATCGACGTTGCGCGACGTCGTGTGCTTCAAGAGCGGCTCACGAAAAGGAACTGGATAAAGCAGCTCGAGCACATCGCGTGGAGCTACCTCGATCACGTAATCCGGCGGCATCGATTTCCAAAGTTGCTCGCCGAATCGCACGGCGCGATTTGGAATGCCGGCGCGCAGCGACAGCAGGGCGATGGTGTAATCCTCGTCCGATAGGCTCGCGCTATTGTTCGGTGTTCGCTTGGCCAACAATTCGGGAAGTGCTTCGTCGTAAAGACCGAGCAGGAGAAGATTGCCGGCGATGGAATCTGAGTTCGTGCCGAGAGAGATCTTCGTAAACTTCGGCAGGAAGTACGTGTTGACGATGTTGTAGATTGATCGTACGGACCGCAAAATATCCGCGCGAATCTGCGGATCAGTGGTGAGTCTCAAAGCGCTTTGCAGGTCTTCCAACTGTCCGAGGATACTCGAACTGCGCGTGAGGGAGGAAGCGGACGAGCGCAGCATATTGAGACGGTTTCTTATGAATGACCGCGACTTATTGTTGTCCGCGAGTAGCAACAGTCTTTGCGTCGCACGCCGTCCGTAATACTCATTGCGACCATCCGGGATCCCTAAGTACCCGGTGACAGCTTCTTCGAATTGCCCGAGCTGCTCGAGAGCGTACGCGCGGAGGAATGTCACTTCGGCGGAAGTTGTGCCGCCGGGGACTTTCGTACCGCCGAGATCCGAGAGCTTCAAAAGCTCGTCGGCGTCGCGCACGACGGTGGCCCACGCTTGCTGGGCCATGTGAATGCGGAGCTGTGCGAACAGTGCGAGCGCGCCGCCGATGTCGTTCTTGAAGCGCGCGCGTGTTTGTTGCACCCAGTTCAGCGCTTCCGGATAGCGACCGGCTTCGTGCAGCGCGTCGATGAGGTTCAGATAAGTTCGTTCAGGGTTTGGCGCATCGGGGAAACGGTCGATAAAAAGCTTGTAGGCTGCGATTGCGTCGTCAGTACGCTTCATTCGATTGTAGCTGGAGCCGATGAAGCCGAGCGCATCGCGCGCGCTGGACGATTGCGGATACGAGTCGAATACTTTTTGAAAGAGTTTGACGGCGTCGTCGTATTTGCCTTCCTGGTAGAGAGTCCTGGCGATTTGAAATGTAGCGTTTGGAATCGTCGTGCTCTGCGGAAAGTGGTCGACGACGGATTGGTAGTGAAACCGCGCGCCTGCGAAGTCTCGATTAAAGTGGTAAACAGATGCGCGTAGCAGGTGATCGGCTTCGGTGAGGTTCGCTTGTGAAGTTGTGTCGAGTGCGTCGAGTTGACGAACGGCTTCGAGTGCGAAGTCGTCCGGCCGAGAAGCATCGGGCATCTGCATGACGAGTTTTGTGAAGACGTCACGTGCTTCAACAGGTTTTCCGGCTTTGATGTAAGCTGCACCGATCAAAGCCGCGCTCTTGCGTGCGACTGGAATGTTCTTCGACATTGTCAACGGCTTAGCGCTGTTGGCAGCCGCTTGGAAATCACCGCTCTCAAAGAAACTCTCGCTGAGTCTCAGCGTCGCGGTTTCGAAGAGCAGACTCGATGGAGCGGTTGAGACGAGTTGCTGTAGACGTTCACGCTCGAGTACGAGGTCGCCGGTCGCGCGCGCGAGTTTCGCGAGTCGCCAGAGGGCGTATTGCTTGAGCTTGGAATCGTTTGCAGCGATCTCCTGGTAGTTTGCGGTGGCGCTCGCGAAGTCTCCGGTTCGCTCTGCGATGCGGCCGAGGAGGTATTCGTAATTTCTTTCACGAAAGACCGGATCGTGGCGAAGCTTGTTGATCTCGGATCGAGCTGTCTGCCAGTCTTGTGACTCGACAGCGGCGATAATGGGGTCTGAAGATTGTGCTGCGATGGGGAAGGCAAGCGCCAGTAAAAGTAGTAGACTCGCGATTTTCATCTCTGTGATTATAATGAGGCCACAAAGAGGAACAAAGAGTACACAAAAGAATGGTTGCAGAAAATATTAAAACCGGGCCACGCGCGCGTTTGCTGGGAGCGGCGCCGCTTGCGGCGAGAATCAAGGCGGAAGTGAAGGCGGAGATCGATCGTGGCGTTCGTGCATCGCTGGCTGCCGTGCGTGTGGGCGAGGATCCGGCGTCGGCTGTTTATGTCAGGAACAAGATTAAGGCGTGCGAAGAGGTTGGGATACGTTCGGAACATCATGCGCTGCCGGAGTCGACCTCCACTTCCGAGTTGCTCGACCTGATCAATTCCTTGAATGCTCGTGACGATGTCGACGGGATTTTGACGCAACTTCCGTTGCCGGCGGGCGTTGATGAGACAGCGATTATCGACGCGATTGATCCGAAGAAAGATGTCGATGGGTTTCATCCTGTTAACGTCGGACGCCTGGCGATGGGGAGACCGGTCTTCGTGCCATGCACGCCGGCCGGGATCATCGAGCTACTGGAGGACAGCGGGATCGAGATACGCGGCGCGAACGCATGTGTGGTTGGTCGCAGCCAGATCGTTGGCCGTCCGATGGCGCAATTGCTTTTGCAGAGAGATGCGACGGTCACGATCTGTCACTCACGCACGCGCGACCTTGCTGCTGTGACGCGCATGGCTGATTTGCTTGTTGTTGCAATCGGCAGAGCAGGCTTCATCAGAGGCGAGCACATCAAACCTGGTGCGACTGTGATCGACGTGGGAATGAATAAAGTCTCAGATCCTTCGTTGGTGCGCTCACTGTTCGGCAGCGACGCTGATAAGCGGTTGGAGGTCGTCGAAAAGCGCGGCTTCACGCTTGTCGGTGACGTTCACCCGGCGGAAGCCGCCGAAGTGGCCGGCATGCTTACGCCGGTGCCGGGCGGCGTCGGTCTACTTACTGTTGCGATGCTGATGAAGAACACTTTGAAGGCCGCGAGTTTGCGACGTCACTAGCATGTTACGCGCCGGCCTAACAGGATCTATCGCTGCTGGTAAATCGTTCGTGGCGTCGGTATTTGAAGAGCTCGGGTGTCATGTACTCGATGCGGATCAGACGGCGCGCGAAGTCGTGATGCCGGGCACGCCGGGTCTGAAGGCTCTCACCCAGGCTTTTGGTGAAAAGGTTCTTAATCGCGACGGCACGCTCGACCGAAAACAGTTGGGCGCCGTGGTTTTTGCAGATGAGAGTCAGCGCCAACGTCTGAATCACATTCTTCATCCATTCATCATTGCGCGCCAGGACGAGATCCTTCGTGAATGGGAAAAAGAAGATCCGCACGGCATCGGCATCGTCGACGCGGCGCTGATGATCGAATCGGGTGGTTATCGCCGGTTTGATAAACTGATCGTCGTCCATTGTCGTCCGGAGGTGCAGCTCGAACGACTGATGCTTCGCGACAAACTCTCACGCGACGAAGCGCAGCGGCGGATCGATTCGCAGATGCCGCAGGAAGAGAAGCAAAAGTTCGCCGACTATTTGATCGACACTTCGGATGGATTTGAATTAACGAGAGAACAGACGGTCACGGTTTATAAGAAATTAGTTAGACAGGATTAGCACGATTTTAGACAGGATTTACATGATAATCCTGAATAATCATGTAAATCCTGTGAAACTGACTTAATCAGATGCGACGCTCCCGACTATCAGTTATTTGCTCGCTGGTCCTGGCACTGTGCCTGACTCACACGGGTTGCTTCAGCAGCAACGAGCCGTCGACGTACTACGGAAAAGTCGTGCCTCCAAAAGCACAGGAGTTTCGCTGGAGCAATGGCGGGCTGCCGCAAACTTTCGATCCAGCGTTTGCCGCAGCGCCCCCTGACACCGACGCGGTGAGAGCGCTCTTCGAAGGGCTGACCGATTACGATCCACGCACGCTGGCGCCGGTGCCGGCCGTCGCGACGCGCTGGGAATCGTCGCACGACGGTCGCGTCTGGACGTTTTACCTGCGAGACAACGCACGCTGGTCCAATGGCGAAAATGTCACCGCCGAAGACTTCGTTCGCTCCTGGGAACGCACGCTCAAGATCGGACCGCTCGCTCCGCACACCGAATTACTCTCGAATATCGAAGGCGCAACGCCTACAATACCCGCGCCACACCAATTCGGCGCTCGCGCAATCAACGAACACACTTTGCAGGTGACGCTACACCAGCCTGACCACAGTTTCCCCGCACTCGTGGCCCATCCCGTGTTTCGTCCGGTGAAAGTCGC
>Ga0207671_10003694_pt1 | contig 15087 bp, 10 predicted proteins | sample KBSC24metaG_FD_184352 | JGI IMG/M metagenome (GOLD analysis project Ga0207671, IMG submission 184352) | Corn rhizosphere microbial communities from Kellogg Biological Station, Michigan, USA - KBS C2-4 metaG (SPAdes) (version 2) | ecosystem: Host-associated > Plants > Roots > Rhizosphere > Soil... | reverse complement strand
ATCACCAGCGGCGCCTTGCTCTGCATGTGCGCCACCAGCTCCGGATCGTGGAGCTGGTGCAGGTGAACGGCCGCCGGGATGCGCGCGAGGGCCGCGCCCACGCGCGTGTGAATCGAAGCGCTCGTGTCGAGCAGCCGCGGGCTGTCGTGCAGCGCCACGCCCGCCACGCGGATGTCCGAGTCCAGTCGCGCCGCCAGCACGTGCACGTCGCAGCCGCGCTGGGCAAGCGCCTCGGCGGAGGCCATCACATGCGTCCCGATGCCTCCGTCGCGCGTCCACAGCGGCGTGACGAGCAACACCGAGCTCAACTCGCCTGTCACCGCGATCGCCACCCGCTCATGCCCGTCCGCACGATCCCAACCGAACGGTGACACCACAGCATCTGCGTCCAATCATACCCACGCCCTTGCTGCGATCATTCGTCCCGTGCGCAGCGTCAACAGAGTGGTCGGCGCGGTGTCGCGCCGGCTGGACAGACCTGAGCTGCTGGCCGCCGTCAGCGCCGACATTCGCCAGCAGCAGCAGGAGGAGCTTGCGATCCGCGCGATCCTCGCGTCCGCGCTCAGCGAGGACGCGCTGTATGTGGACGTGGGCGCCAACCGCGGTCAGATATTGGGCGCGGCCGCGGGCATCGCGCCGGCCGGGCGTCAGATCGCCTTCGAGCCGATCCCCGCGCTGGCCGCCGAGGTCAGGCGCGCGTTCCCGGCGGTCGACTGCCGCGAGATGGCGCTCTCGGCGCAGCCCGGCGTCGCGGAGTTCTGTCATTTCCGCACGATGGACGGCTGGAGCGGGCTGCGCCGCAGCCCGGAGATCAGCGACGAGCTCGGAGACCCGGAGTTCATCGAGGTGCGCGTGTCCACGCTCGATGCCGAGCTGGACGGCTTGACGCCGAGCGTCGTGAAGATCGACGTGGAGGGCGCCGAGCTCGAGGTGCTGCAGGGCGGGCGCTCGCTGCTGGCCCGGGCCAAGCCGCTGGTGATCTTCGAGCACGTCAACTCGGCCGCCGGCCTGTACGGCGCCCCGGCGGACGCCCCGTGGGAGCTGCTCGGCGAGCTCGGCTATCGCATCTTCTCGGTCCTCGGAGTCGGTCCCTTCACGCGCGAGGACTTCGCCGCCAACGAGACGGTCGTCAACTGGCTGGCCGCCCCGCGGCTGCGCCCGTCGGGCCGGTAGCCCCGGGGGCCGGCTGGAGGCATCCCCTCGCGGCGTCAGCCGGACCCGCGGCGCCCGCGCTCGATGCTCGTGGCGACGATGTCTGCGAACTGCGCGGCGCGCGCGTCGTAGGAGATCTCCGCACGCAGCCGGTCTCGATCGAAGGTTTGGGGCCGTCCCGCGAACTTGGCGCTCGCGAGCTCGACGAGCGCGTCCTTCATCGCCTCGCGGTCGTCGGGTGCGACGAGCCAAACGCCGGGCTTGTCCGCCAGGTAGTCCCAGTTCTCGCCGCGCGGAACGGCGGCGAGGATCGGTCGGTCGGTCGTCAGGTACTCGTAGGTCTTCGCCGATATCCGCCCGCCGCGCGACCCGTCCGGACGCGCCGGAAGCGTCAGGAAGAGCAGGTCCGCGCTCGCCATGATCGGCGCCACGGCCGCATGGGGCAGCGATCCGGTCACCTCGACGACGCTCTGCACCCCGGCGCTCTGCAGCGCGCGCTCGACCACCTCGGGCGGGTAGGGGTTGCCGCGGATAGCCAGCTTGACGCGCCCGCTCCACTCCGGGTGCTCCGACAGCGCCTGCAGGATCGCCTGTCCGATGATCGCGGGCGAGGAGGTGCGCTCGTCCAAGGCGACGCGCTCGTAGCGACCCAGCTTCGTCCACGCCCGGTAGGCGCGTCTGAGCCGGCCGCCCGGCTGGGCGTCGCCGATCAGCGCCCACCACCCCGACATCGCGCCGACGTAGGCGATCTCGAAATCCTCGCCGGCGACGGCGCGCGGAGGCGGCTCGGGTCGGTCGCCGCCGTAGCGAACGAGGTGAAAGTTCTCGCGCGCCCGCTTTGGCGCCCGCGCGCGCACCTCTTCCAGGTTGGTCTGCGAGACGTACACGATCGCGTCGGCGCGCCTGGCGTACATGTCCTCCAGCGCCTTCGCGAGCCGGTAGTGCAGGCGCGTCGGAAAGCGCGGGTGCATGTCCGTGCACGTCGGCGAGTCGTCGAGGTTGAGGATCAGCGGCAGCTTGGTCAGACGGCTCAGCGCCAGTCCCGCCAGCCCGGCGGAGTAGGGCATCATGAACACGACGATCGCCGCCGGCGAGCGCTCTCGGGCCAGCCGCCGCCCCGCGAGGATCGCGGGCAGCACCCAGAAGATCGAATCGTCCGGCCACACCAGCAGCTCCAGCAGCTTGCCCAGCCGCGCGCGTTGCAGTGCGGCCATGAGCTTGCGCGGGCGCAGGCCGGGCACGGCGTGCGCTCGCACTCCGCTGCGCACCGGCGCACCCGCGGCCTCGGTCAGGACCTCGACGTCCCAGCGGTCGTTGAGGCGCCCCAGCAGCTTGCCGGCGCGGATCGCCGTCGGCGTGGTGTCGGGCGCGAACGACTGCGAGATGCACAGCAGCGCTGCGCGCGGGGAATCTGGGGCGTTGGGCACGGCTCGACCGTAGCGGAGCCCACAGTCGCTCGACCGCCGGGGCTGCAGGCGGATACGGCCGGCCCGGGCGGTGCGTCGCTTTGCGCTCGATCTAGGCGACGGGCGCCGTGGGGGGCGGGCCGCCGGCCGCGCTCACGACAACCTCGAACGGCGCGCTCGCGCCGGCCTGGTTGTGCGCGTCCGCGGGCGCCTTCACGCGCAGGACGTATTCGCGCGCGTTGGAAAGGCTCTCGGTGAACGTGTAGCTCCCGTCGGCGCCGACGGTCGCCACGGCGAGGACGTGAAAGCTGAAGCCATAGGGGTTCTGCGTTTCGAGGTAGACCTGCTGGCCCGCCGCGGCGGGGCTGACGGCGCTGCTGAGCGTCAGCGGCGTGGCGAGCGTCAGCGCGCTGGGCGCCGCGCCCACGGTCACGAGGCGCCGAACCCCCTCGAATACGACGGCCGACTTGGCCGAGGCGTCGCTGACGAGGTAGCTGGTGTTCTCGGTCGGCGCCTGCGTGAAGCTGTAGGCCCCGCTCGGATCGGTGGTTGCCGTCGCGACGGCCGCGAACGAGCCGCCGCTGACGCGCGCGAGCAGCGTCACCGCCTGACCCGCGCCGGCGGCCGCTACGCCGCTGATCGTCACCGATTCGCCGGCCGAGATCGGGTCCGCGGAGGTGTGGATCGTCAGCAGCGGATTCTGCGGCTGTGGGGCTTCGTAGGCGACGACGTTGGAGAGGGCGGGAACGCGGAGCTTCCACGTGCGCGCGACGGTCCTGACGCTCATTGCCCCGGTGATGCGAAAGCCGTGTTTGATCGAGTAGGCGCCATCTGAGCCGACGTGGCCGAGCGCGACCGTGCGCCACTGCTCGGCGTCGCCGGGGTAGGCGACCTGCAGGGCGACCTGCTCGCCTGCGTCCGCCGGCGTGACGGTCCCCGTGAAAGTCGCTTTCGTGCGGGCGCCGTGCGCGTCCGGGGCGCCCAGGGCCGAGGATTGCGCCGTCGGTTCCGGGCCGCTGAGCGTGACCAGGGGGGCGACCTTGACGGCGGTCTGCGCGCCGTGGCTGCTCGTGCCGAGGCGTGCGCGAAACACGGTGTTCTGTTCGAGCGTCATCGGCGCCACGGTGTAGAGGCCTTCGGCGTCGGTGGTCGCGGTCGCGGCGGCCGCGAACGGCGTGGGCCCGGCGCCCGTCTTGCGCTGGGTGATCGTGACCACGCGGCCGGCCGCGGGGGCGCTGGCCGCGGAGACGCCGGTAGGGCATGTCACCGAGCCGGAGAGGCTGACGGTTTCGCCCGCGGCGATCCGCTTGGAGCTGGGGGAGATGGTCAGGCGGCAGCCCCTGAACGCCTTGGCGGACGTCGAGGGTTCGGTTTCGCCCGCCGGCGCGCCTTCGGCGTCGCCCGGGGCTCCGTGCTTGGCTTCGTGGCGCGCGGCGCGCCGTTCGGCGCGCGCAGCCCGCCGCGCAGCCCGTTCGGCTTCTCGCGCGGCCTTCGCTTCCAGACGGGCCGTCGTCCTCGCCTGCGCTCGCGCGGCCCGTTCTTCCTGGCGGCTGACCTGTTCGGCGGCGCGGCTGGCCCGTACGGCTTCGTTTTCGGCCGGCGTGCCCGCCGAGGCGAGGCCGGGGAGCAGGAGGGTCAGCAGCAGGATCGCTGCGAGCGCGAGCAGGGGTCGCCGCGGCGACCTGCGGAGATGGTTTTGCACGCTGCCTTCGCTTTCGGAGTTCGAGGCGCGGTGCGCCGGGCGGTCGGGTATGGCCATGCCCCCGATCTATCGGCACGCCCGGCGGGCGGCTTGAGAGCCCGCGACGGCGCGATGGACGGCGCTCGCGAGGGCGACTTCGCCGGCCGATCGAGGGCCAGTGAGCGCGACTCGATGATCTATGTTTGCTCGGATGTGCGGGATCGCAGGAAGCACGGAGGACCCCGAGGGCCGCGCGGTTCGATCGATGTGCGCAACGCTGCGCCATCGCGGCCCGGACGACGAGGGAGTGCACACCGACGCCGACAGCGGCGTCAGCATCGGCGCCCGCCGCCTGGCCATCATGGATCTGCCCGGCGGTCACCAACCGCTGTGCAACGAGGACGGGACGGTCTGGGTCGCCTTCAACGGCGAGATCTACAACCATCGCAAGCTGCGCGACGACCTGCGCCGGCGCGGGCACACGTTCTCCACGAACGCAGACACCGAGGTTCTGGTCCACCTCTATGAGGAGTACGGCGAGGCGATGGTGCACGCGCTGGAGGGCATGTTCGCCTTCGCCGTGTGGGACCAGCGCGCAGCGCGGCTGCTGCTCGCGCGCGACCGGTTCGGCGAGAAGCCTCTGTTCCTGCACGAGCACGACGGCGAGCTGCTGTTCGCCTCCGAGCTGACGTCGCTGCTTCAGGTCAGGCCGTCGCTGCGCGAGCTCGACCCCTACGCGGTCGACGCGTTCTTCGTGTTCGCCTACGTCCCCGGCCCCGGCACGATCGTCTCGGGCGTGCGCCAGCTTCAGCCGGGGCATCTGCTGAGCTGGAAGAGAGGCGCGGCGAGCAGCCGCGAGCGCAGCTGGTGGACGCCTCCTCAGGTCGGCGTGCGGCGCAGCGAGTCGTTTGCGTCTGTCGCCGCCGAGGCGAAGCTGCTGCTGGACGAGTCGGTGCGCACGCGCATGGTCGCCGACGTGCCGGTGGGCGTGTTCCTCAGCGGCGGCGTCGACTCGACGCTCGTGGCCGCGACCGCAGCCGAGGCCTCCTCGCAGCGCCTGAAGACGTTCACCGTCGGATACGACACCGGCGCGGTCAACGAGACCGAGCGCGCGCGCGCGGTCGCCGAGCGCCTGCAGTCAGAGCACCACGAGGTGACGCTCACGCAGGACGACGTCGCCGAGCGCGCGCCGGCCGTGCTGGCCGCTCTGGATCAGCCGCTCGCCGACCGCGCGGCGATACCGCTGCACACGCTTTCGGAGTTCGCCCGCCCGCGCGTCACCGTCGCGCTCGGCGGCGAGGGCGCCGACGAGTTGTTCGGGGGATATCCGCGCTATCGCTGGCTGGAACGGGCCAGGCGACTTCAGTCGGCGCTGCCGGATGTCGCCGTGCGCTCGCTCGCCGGCGCGCTGCGCCAGTCCGCGAAGCTCGGCCCGATCGAGCGGGCGTCGACACGGCTGGCGCCGACGCCGGTGCTCGAGCGCAACCTCGACTGGGTCACCAGCGAACGTCGCCACCGCCGCGAGACGCTGTACGGCCCGCGCCTGATGAAGCTCGACCGCGGGCGCGTGCTGGCCAACCTGGCGACGCGGGCGGGCGAGCTCGACGGCGGGACGGCGGCCCGCTGGCTGATGCATCTCGACCAGGTGCACTACCTGCCCGACGACGTGCTCGTCAAGACCGACCGCGCGAGCATGCTGGTGTCGCTGGAGATTCGCACGGCGTTCCTGCACGCCGGGCTGGCCGAGCTCGCCGGCTCGCTGGACACGTCGATGCACCTGGCGGGGGCCGGCAAGGCGCTCGTGCACGCGATGCTGCCCGCGGACATCATCCCGACGACCCGCTTCGCGCGGTATCGCAAGACCGCCTTTCGCGTGCCCGCCGCAGAGTGGCTGCGCGGGCCCCTGGCGCCCGTGCTGCGCCGCCAGCTGGAACGGGGAACGATCTACAGCGAGGGGTTCTTCGACCGCCAGGCCGCCGAGCGGCTGGTGCGCGAGCACGCGGCGGCGACGCACGATCACAGCGACCAGCTCTGGCCCCTGCTCTCGTTCGGGCTGTGGGCGGATCGCTTTCATGGGCTCGATGAGGCCTGACGGCCCGCGGCCCGGAGCCCGGCCCCGCCTGTTGATCGTCACCCCCGATTTCCCGCCCGCGCCGGGCGGGATCCAGGTCGTCGCGCATCGACTCGCCGCGGGCATCGTGGGGATGGAGATCGAGGTGATCGCTCCAGACTCGCCCGGCGCCGCGCAGTTCGACGCCGCCAGCGGCCTGCGGGTGCGCAGGGTGCGCGGGGGAGGGGCGCTGCGCGGCGGGCGCAACGCCCTGCTGAACTTCGCCGCGCTCGCGCACGCGCTGCGCTTTCGCCCGGACGTCACGCTCAGCGCGCACATCGTCGCAAGCCCCGCAGCGGCGGCCATTCGCCGGCTGCTGGGCGCCCGCACGGTTCAGTACTTCCACGCCGAAGAGATCGGCGCCAAGCCCCGCCTGGCGGATTTTGCCGCACGGCACGCCGACGACTCGATCGCGGTCAGCGCGTACACCGCCGGCCTGATCGCGGACGTGGCCCCGTCGGCGCGGCGCGTGCACGTGATCGCCAACGGGGCCGACATACCGGTCGATCCGTCGCCTCGGCCGGTCGACCGTCCGACGATCGTGACGATCGCGCGCGTCGAGGAGCGCTACAAGGGACACGACGTGATGGTCCGTGCGCTCGCGCTGGTGCTCGCGAAGGTGCCCGACGCGCAGTGGGTGGTGATCGGCGACGGCTCCCTGCGCCCCGGGCTGGAGCAGCTCGCGCGCTCCTACGGCGTGGCGGACGCCGTGCGCTTCCTCGGCGCCGTCCGCGACGATGAGCGCGACGCGTGGCTTGCCCGCGCGCACGTGCTGGCGATGCCCAGCCGCCTGCCCGCCGGCCAGTTCGCCGGCGAGGGTTTCGGGATCGCCTACCTGGAGGCCGCCGCGTACGGCAAGCCTGTGGTGGCGGGCAACGTCGGCGGCGCGGTCGACGCGGTCGCAGACGGCGAGACCGGGCTGCTGGTCGACCCCAACGATCCGCTCGCGGTCGCCGAGGCGATCACCAGGCTGCTGTGCGACGGCGAGCTGGCGGCGCGGCTGGGCGCGGCGGGCCAGGCGCGGGCGCAGCAGCATGCGTGGCCAAAGGTCGTCGAGCGCGTGGAAGCGCTGCTGTTGGCCGGCCTGGGCTCATCCTCGAGCGGACAGGCGCCTGCGCCCGAGGCTGGACGCCCGAACCGATGAGGGTTCTCTACGTCAGCCACACGGCCGTCGTCAGTGGCGCCGAGCGCTCGCTGCTGGATCTGCTCGGCGCGCTGCCCGACACGGTGCGGCCGCTGCTGGCGACGCCGCCCGGCCAGCTGCAGACGCTCGCAGCGCAGCGCGGCATCGCCACGACGACGATCGCCGGCACCGCTGGCAGCCTGCGCGTCCACCCGTTGCACACCCCGCGGGCGCTGGTCGAGATGGCAGTCGCGGCATGGCAGGTGCGTCGCGCGGCGGCATCGCACAAGGCCGACGTGGTGCACGCGAACTCGATCCGCGCCGGCATCGTGCTCGCCTTCGCGCGCCTGCGGCGAACGCCGACGATCGTGCACGTGCGCGACTGCCTGCCGCCCGGCGCGACCAGCAAGCTCACGCTGCGCCTGGTCGCGGCGACGGCGACGACAGTCATCGCCAACTCGCACTACACGGCCGACTCGGTGCGCGCCGCTGCGCCGGGCGCGCGAGTGGACGTCGTCCACAACCCGGTCGACCTCGCGCGCTTTGACCCCGACGCGATCGATCGCGCCGACGCGCGCGCGAGGCTCGGCCCGGCGGGCGGGCGCGACCTGCTGCTCGGCGTCGTCGGGCAGCTCAGCCCGTGGAAGGGCCAGGACACCGCGATCGAGGCGCTGGGCCTGCTGTGTCGCGAGGGCCTGGATGCGCATCTGCTGCTCGTGGGCTCGGCCAAGTTCGTCGCCCGCTCCACGCGATTTGACAACAACGACTACGTGGCTCGCCTGCAGGCGCTCGTCGCGCGCGACGGGCTGGAGGATCGCGTGTCGTGGCTGGGCGAGCGCGAGGACGTGCCCGAGATCATCCGCGCGCTCGACGTGCTGCTGCTGCCGTCCTGGGAGGAGCCGTTCGGGCGGGCCGTGGTCGAGGCGATGGCGATGGGCGTTCCCGTCGTCGCGACGGATGTCGGCGGCCCTACCGAGGTCATGCAGGACGGACGCGAGGGCTACCTGCGCGAGCCGCGCAACGCGCCGGCTTGGGCGCACGCCGTGCGCCTGTTGGCCGACAGTCCGGCGCTCGCGAGCGAGATGGGCCGCGCCGGGCGCCGGCGCGCGGAGCGATCGTTCACCCTGCAGCGGCACGTGACGTCGGTTCTGGAGGTCTACGAACGCGCGACGGCCGCGCGGGGCCGACGGGCCGCGTGAACAATCGCCACGGCGGCGGCCGGAGCCCGGCGAAATCTTGCAAACGAGGCCGGCGCGCCCTAAGGTTGGCTTTCTGTGATCGGGTTGTCCGCCCGGCACCAGAGCGCGAGCGCAAGTCCTGACACGAGACCCCGAGCCGTCGTCCACTCCAACCATCTAGCAAGGATGCCCGCCACCTACCACCTGTCGCATCTGCGCACGCTCGAGGCCGAGGCGGTGCAGGTGATGCGCGAGATCGCCGCGGAGTTCGAGCGCCCGGTGCTGCTGTTCAGCGGCGGCAAGGACTCGATCGTCCTGCTGCGCCTCGCCGAGAAGGCCTTTCGCCCGGGCCCCTTCCCGTTCCCGGTGATGCACGTCGACACGGGCCACAACTTCCCCGAGGCGATCGAGTTTCGCGACCGGCGCATGCAGGAAATCGACGAGCGGCTGATCGTCGCCTACGTGGAGGACTCGATTCGCAGCGGCCGCGTCGTGGAGGACACCGGCCCGCGCTCGTCGCGCAACGCGCTGCAGACGGTGACGCTGCTCGACGCCATCCGCGAGCACGGCTTCGACGCGGCCTTCGGCGGCGCCAGGCGCGACGAGGAGCGCGCGCGGGCGAAGGAGCGCGTGCTGTCCTTTCGCGATCAGTTCGGCCAGTGGGAGCCCCAGCGCCAGCGCCCGGAGGTGTGGGCGCTCTACAATGCACGCATTCGCAAGGGGGAGCACGCGCGCGTTTTTCCGATCTCCAACTGGACTGAGCTCGACGTGTGGCAGTACATCGCCGAGGAGCAGCTTGAGGTGCCGTCGATCTACTTCGCGCACGATCGCGAGGTGTTCGAGCGCGACGGCATGCTCTATGCGAACAGCCCGTTCATCGAGCTGATGGACGGCGAGCGGCCGTTCTCGGCGCGCGTGCGCTACAGGACCGTGGGCGACATGAGCTGCACGGGCGCCGTGGAGTCCTCCGCGGCGACGCTCGAGGAGGTCGTCGCCGAGATCGCCGCGACAGAGGTCACCGAGCGCGGGCAGACACGCGCCGACGATCGCGTCTCAGAGGCGGCGATGGAGGATCGCAAGCGACAGGGCTACTTCTGATGAAGCTCCCCAAATCTCCAGACGTGACGGCAAGCAACGGCAACGGCCAGGCCGCCGTGGCCACCGCCGGCGATTCCGCGCAGCCGCACAGCGCCGGCCAGGAGGTCTTCAGACGCCTGACCGAGCGCCCGGCCGACCTGCTGCGCTTCGCCACGGCCGGCTCGGTGGACGACGGCAAGAGCACGCTGATCGGGCGCCTGCTGTACGACTCCAAGCAGGTGCTCACCGATCAGCTCGAGCACGTCGAGCAGGCCAGCGAGCGGATGGGCCACGACTTCCTCGACCTGTCGCTGCTGACCGACGGGCTGCGCGCCGAGCGCGAGCAGGGGATCACGATCGACGTCGCCTATCGCTACTTCGCAACGACGCAGCGGCGCTTCATCATCGCCGACACGCCCGGCCACGAGCAGTACACGCGCAACATGGTCACGGGCGCCTCGACGGCCGATCTGGCGATCGTCCTGGTGGACGCGCGCAAGGGTGTGCTCGCGCAGTCCAAGCGCCATGCCTTCATCAGCTCGCTGCTGGCGATCCCGCACGTCGTCGTGTGCGTCAACAAGATGGACCTGGTCGACTACGACGAGGCCGTGTTCGACGCGATCGTCGAGGACTTCGATCAGTTCGCCGCGCGCCTGGAGATGCCCGACGTGACGTTCATCCCGATCTCCGCGCTGCTCGGCGACAACGTCGTCGAGCGCTCGCAGGCGATGCCGTGGTATGAAGGGCCGCCGCTGCTCTACCACCTCGAGCACGTGCACATCGCCTCCGATCGCAACCTGATCGACGTGCGCTTTCCCGTTCAGTGGGTGATCCGCCCGCCGTCGTCCAGCGTGGCCGACTACCGCGCCTACGCGGGCCAGGTCGCCGGCGGCGTGATGCGCCCCGGCGACGACGTGATCGTCCTGCCCGGCGGCCAGCGCAGCACGATCGCCGGCATCGACACGTTCGACGGAGCGGTGGAGGAGGCCTTCCCGCCGATGTCCGTCGCGCTGCGCCTGGCCGACGACATCGACGTCGGACGCGGCAGCACGATCGTGCGAACGCAGAACCAGCCGACGGTCTCCAACCGCTTCGAGGCGCTGCTCTGCTGGATGTCAGAGCGCCCGCTGGACCGGCGCAGGCGCTACCAGGTAAAGCACACCACGCGCACGGCGATGGTCGGCGGGCTGGACGTGCGCTACCGCATCGACGTCGAGACGCTGCACCGAGACGCGAGCGCGACCACCCTGGAGCTCAACGATCTCGGACGCGTGCACATGGAGCTGAGCGCGCCGCTGGTGTTCGACTCCTACCGGCGCAACCGCACGACGGGCAGCCTGATCGTGATCGACGAGGCGACCAACGAAACGGTCGCCGCGGGCGTGATCCTCGACACCGAGGTCGAGGAAATCGACACGGACGCCAAGACCGAGCGCAGCCCGAACGTCCGTTGGCAGGGCACGCGAGTGACGCGCGAGCGTCGCTGGCAGGCGCTGGGGCAGCCGGGCGCGACGCTGTGGTTCACCGGCCTGCCGGGGGCGGGCAAGTCGACGATGGCCGCGGCGGTGGAGGAGCGGTTGATCGCGGCCGGCAAATCGGCGTTCCTGCTCGACGGCGACAACCTGCGCCACGGCCTCAACGGCGACCTCGGCTTCGACGAGGCGGCCCGGCGCGAGAACGTGCGGCGCACCGCGCACGTGGCCCGCCTGCTCGCCGACTCCGGCACGATCGCGCTGGTCAGCCTCGTCAGCCCGTATGCGGCCGACCGCGAGCTCGCCGCCACGCTGCACTCCAGCGACGAGCTGGAGTTCTTGGAGATCTTCGTCGACGCCCCGCTGGAGCTGTGCGAGAAGCGCGACCCGAAGGGCCTTTACGCGCGCGCGCGCGCCGGCGAGCTGAGCGGCCTGACGGGAGTCGGCGCGCCGTATGAGCGCCCCGCCGACCCCGACCTCGTGCTGGGAACGCTCGAAGAATCGGTCGAGCGCGGCGTCGAGCGCGTGCTCGAGCTGCTGGCCTCGCGCGGGATCGTCACCGACTAGCGCGCAGCTAGCCCGACTGGCGCGCAGCTAGCGATGCCGAGCGGGCGCGGCGCGCAGCAGGACGGTGCGGCTCCACCCGTTGCTCAGCGCGCCCTGCGTCGTCAGGCGGGCGTATGCGCGATAGCTGCCGCCGCGCACGATCTTCACGACGGCGCTGAAGCGCGACACCGTCGCGGTGCCCCGCTTGACGCGCGTGCTGAACTGCGTCACGAACCTCGACGTCCTTTCTTCGGCCTTCGGCGAGTCTCCGGGGCGCACCGCTTTGTAGAGCTGGAACTCCAGGCGCGCGCCGGGCTTGGCCGGCGTCACCGTGCCGTAGAGGCGCACGAGCCCGCGGCGACTGGACGAGCGGACTTTCAGCGTGACCTTCACGGCGACCTGCTGGGTCGTGATGCGGCTGTACAGCGGACGTGGATCGAGCGTGCTCACGCGGAACTGCGTCGTCCTGGTCATGTTCGTCACGGGAAACGAGAAGCGGCCGGCTGCGTCGGTGTGGATCGCCACGCCGATCGTCGTGAACGCTTCCAGGAAGGGATACGGGCTTGACTGCAGCACGAGCGCCCGATTGGCGGCGCCGGCTCCAGACAGCGTCCCGCTCAGGACGTACGTCCCCCCGTACACGGTCGGCGCGGTTGGCTTTGCGATCGTGAAGACGTTCTTGCCCGCCGCCTTGACGGCGAACAGCCGGTCCTTGCCGAAGGCCGAGCCGGCTTCGTTGGTCGCCACCAGGCGGTAGTGGTAGCCGGTCAGCAGCCCGACGACGGCTTGGCCGACCTTCACTTTCGTGGTGCCGGCCGGCAGCTTGCCGGGCACGGTCTGCTTGCCGTAGGCGATCGTCGGGCCGTACTGGAAGTAGTAGCTGGTCGCCGCTCCCCGGGGATTGACGCTGCCCACCAGCGTCGCCGACGTGCCGCGCACCGCGGTTGCGGCCCCGGTCGTCACCGTCGGCGCTTTCGTCGCGGCGCCGGCCTGCGCAGCGAACATCCCGGCCCAGCCCAGGGCCGCGACGATCGCCAGCAGTCCGCACGGTCTCCTTGCGGCGCTCATATCGGTCGCTGTGGTGGTCGAGTCGGCATCGTCGTCAGCCTCCCTGCTTCGCGCGGTCTTTTGAACAAACACGCTTTGCATCCATTCGATGCGCATATCGCACGACGATCCTAGTGGGCTCGACTGGGCGCTCGATGCCACCGGCCGCTCGCCAGGAACGCTCAGTGCGGGATCGGCGCGCCCAGCAGCGCAGCGACCGTGCCGGCCAGACCCGCGGCCAGCAGCGTCGGCACGACCCGCATGCGCAGCGCCAGCAGGGCGACGGCCGCGACCGCCAGCAGCGCGTACTGCCAGGTCTCGCCGAGCGCGCCCGCCAGCGGCACGGCCGCCCCGACGATCGCGCCCGCGGCCGCGGGCGCGGCGCCCGCGAGGAAGGCCAGCGCGCGGCGATCGTCGAGCAGGCGCTCGAAGCGCTCGGCGCCGATCAGCACGAAGGAGAACGACGGGGCAAACGCGACCGCGGCGGCGAGCAGCGCATCGGGCAGCCCGCCCGCCGAGTAGCCCACGGCGGCGACCGTATGGGTCACCGGGCCGGGCGTGACCTGCCCAAGCGCGACGGCGTTGAGGAACTGTCCCTGCGTCATCCAGTGGTAGGTCCCGACCGCGTCCGACTGCATCAGCGGGACGATCACGAAGCCTCCGCCGAAAGCCAGCGCGCCCACCTTCAGGGCCGTCCAGGTCAACGCCGCGACCCCGCCGGGATCGGCGCCGCCGACGAGCGCCGGCCAGCGGCCCAGCGCGCCGGCGACCACGGCGCTCGCCCGCCGCGCCAGCATCCAGGCCCCCGGCGCCGTCGACAGCAACGGCGCGCCCGGCCCCGCAACCAGGCGTTGGCGGGCCAGCTCCAGCGAGCCGCAGCCGAGCAGCACGAGCACCAGCCATGGGCCGACGAGCGCCGACGCCACGCCGCCCGCCAATGCGTATGCGATCGCGCGAGCACGCCTGTCGCCGCTCGCGCGCCGCCAGATCGGGGCGGCCACGCCCAGCCCGGCGCCGACGGCCACCGCCGCCACCGCCGCCCCGGCCCCCATGCCCGCGCCGCGCAGCCAGGCCGGCGGAGCGTGCGAGAGGAAGGCGGCCGACAGCGCCAGCAGCGCCAGCAGACCCGGCAGGATGAAGCCGAGCCCGCCGACGAGCGCGCCGCGACCGCCGCGCAGGCGCCAGGCGCAGTAGATCGCAAGCTGCGTCGAGGCCGGCCCGGGCAGCAGGTTCGTGGCCGCCAGCGCCCGCTCGAACTGCTCGTCGCTCAGCCAGCCCCGGCGCTCTACGCAGAGCTCGCGAAACAGCGTGACGTGCGCGGGCGGCCCGCCGAAGCCCACACAGCCGATCCATCCCCAGCGGCGCAGGATCTCGCCGAGCGAGGGCTCGATCGCTGGATCGCCGGCGCGCATCGGCTGCAGCGTATGCGGCCGCTCCTGGCCACGGCTTGCGACAGCGCCAGTCCATAAGCTGTCGCCGGTGCACGACCCGATCTCCTACTTCCAGGCGGTCGTCCTCGGGCTGACCCAGGGCGTCGCCGAGCCGTTTCCGATCTCCAGCCTCGGCCACGGAGTGGTGCTGCCGCGCCTGGCCGGCTGGCACATTCACCAGAACGACAAGTTCTTTCTCACGTTCTTGATCGCCACGCACCTGGCGACGGCGATCGTGCTGCTGCTGTTCTTCCTCAAGGACTGGGTGCGGATCGTCAAGGGCCTGGGGCGGTCCCTGCAGATGCGCGAGATCCGCGCAGACGACCTGGACGCGCGTCTGGGCTGGCTGCTCGTGGCGGGCACGATCCCCGTAGGCTTGATCGGCCTGCTGCTGCAGGAACCGCTGCGCAAACTGTTCGCCTCCGCGCAGATCGCGGCAGCCTTCCTGATCGTCAACGGGGTCGCGCTGCTGGTGTTCGAGCGACTGCGCCGGCGCCCGCCTCGCCCCGGCGACTACGCAGGCGACGTCGACGCGCGCCTGGCGAAGCTGAGCTGGCGTCAGGCGATCGCCGTCGGCACCTCGCAGGCCGCGGCGCTCGTCCCGGGCATCTCCCGATCTGGCTTCACGATGGGAGGCGGCCTGCTGGCGGGCCTGTCAAACGACGACGCCGCCCGTTTCGGCTTCCTGCTGGCCACGCCCGTCATCTTCGCCGCCGCCGCGCTGAAGCTGCCCGAGCTCTTCGGGTCGGCGGGCAACGGCGTGCGCGGCCCGGCGCTAGTCGCCGGTCTCTGTGCGGCCGCGACGACATACCTCGCCGTCAAGTTCCTGCTGCGCTTCTTTCAGACCAACCGCCTGACGCCGTTT
>Ga0207671_10003692_pt1 | contig 15090 bp, 6 predicted proteins | sample KBSC24metaG_FD_184352 | JGI IMG/M metagenome (GOLD analysis project Ga0207671, IMG submission 184352) | Corn rhizosphere microbial communities from Kellogg Biological Station, Michigan, USA - KBS C2-4 metaG (SPAdes) (version 2) | ecosystem: Host-associated > Plants > Roots > Rhizosphere > Soil... | reverse complement strand
GTTTCAACCCGGCGATACCGGTTACGAATCCTGATGGCTCCTATGGCTCGTCCCAGGCCGATAACCAGCTCGGGGATATCAATAACCCGGTAGCAACAGCAAGGCTAACAGACGCCTATAACAAGGTCAACAGGTTACTGGCTAACGGTTATGCAGAGGTGGAGATTTTGCAGGGCCTTAAAGTAAAAGCCAATTATGCTTATGACAATAGCTATTCAGATTATTACAATTTCCAGGTTCCGATGCCTGATCAAACCCGGGGACCAGCGATTGCCTCCCTCAGCCAGGGTTATAGTAAAGGCTCCTCATTGCTGGAAGAATACTATCTGACCTATAATAAAACCTTCAACAATTTGCACGAAGTTACATTCACCGGTGGGTATTCGGCGCAATTGATCAAAGGTAATTATGTAAACGCTTCCAGGTCTGGCTTCTCAGATATCGACCCTAATCAACGGGTATTAAATTTGGGCAATAGCGCTAACAACAGCGGCAATAATAACCCAACCGAGGGATTGCAATCTTACTTCGTAAGGGGTAATTATGCTTATAATAATAAGTATTTGCTAACCCTGACAATGCGCGCCGATGGTTCGAGTAAATTTGCTCCCGGCAAACAATGGGGATATTTTCCTGCATTTTCGGCAGGCTGGAGAATTTCGGATGAAGAGTTCTATGGCGACGGCTTGAAAAACATCTTCAATTCCTTAAAACTTACAGGTGGCTGGGGCCAGCTGGGAAATCAAAATATAGGCAATTTCCAATACCTGAGTACACTTGGATATGCAAGTAACTATGGATATGCCCTGGGAACAGGCACCATTTTACAAAGCGGTGCCTTTGTAACCGGTCTTGCTAATCCAAACATAACCTGGGAGAGAACAGCTATGACCAATATAGCTTTAGAGTTCTCAAGCTTACAGAATCATCTTAACGGTTCCGTTACCTATTTCGACAAAAAAACGACCGATATGCTAATTCCGTTCCAGCTTGTTGAAACTTTCGGAGCCCAGACCAATTTACCGGATGATCCCGGAAACATCACTTTGCCCAATCAAAATATTGGCGAGATGGATAATCACGGGGTTGAAGTCGAACTGAATTATTCAAATAATGCAGGCAAGCTAAAATACTCTTTTGGTGCGAACGCGTCCTTCCTGAGTAATAAAGTAACTAAGCTTTACGGGCAATCAGATTACATAGGATCTACATCTTATGGCCGGGAAAATGTTGATATTTCCCGCACTTATGAAGGCCAGCCAATTGCTTCATTTTATGGATTTAAAACAGGCGGGCTTTACCAGACACAAGCGGACATTGATAATGATCCGAATATCAAAAACGACCCCAACAGATCAAATATAAAACCAGGGGATGTCAGGTTTTTAGATATTAATGGTGACGGAATTGTTAATGATAAGGATCGTACCAACCTCGGAAATCCTAACCCTAAGTTTGTATTTGGCTTCCACGGTTCATTATCTTACAAAAACTTCGACTTCTCCTTCAATGTTGCAGGCGAGGTAGGCTTTAAATTGTATAACGCTGACCGCCTTGCAGGTTTAGATGGCACTCAGGTTTTCAACTGGTATGCTGAGCAGGAAGGAAGATGGCACGGGCCGGGAACAAGTAATACAATCCCGCGGCTGACCAATACAAATTTGAACAACAACTATCGTTCGTCAGATCTCTGGGTCGAAAACGGGACTTATTTATCTTTAAAAAGCGTTTCACTCGGGTATACATTCGTAAAGAAGAATATAGCGGGCGTACAATTACCTGATCTGCATTTGTATGTAAGTTCCTATAATGTTTTAATGATTACCGGGTATAAAGGATATACACCTGAGCTGGGTTATACCAGTTCCGGCAATAGCCCTGCAAACTCGCAAAAGGGTGTTGATGTTGCACAATACCCAAGCGCCCGGAACATAACTTTTGGAGTGACAGCTAATTTTTAACTTGATAAAGCAAAGAATTATGATTTCAATCAGATACAAATTATTAAGCATACTATGCATCAGCATGGTATTTACGGAAAGCTGTATAAAAAAGCCTCTGGATCAAAAGCCATCAGGCTCATATACAACAGCTACCTACTGGCGTAATCAAAACGATGTTATTGCCAATGTATTAGGTATATATAATGTCCTCTATATCGAGGACTGGGTGGGCCATGCGCTGTATACCTATGACGATCAATCGGATGATATTTATGTGGCAGGAGACCACTCTGACTTCCAGGCAGTAGGAAATCTGAATGCGGACCCATCCCTGCAGGTAATTTATTATACATGGCCTTTCGCTTATGAACAGATCGCCAGGGCGAACAACGCCATTCTTTATATTCCCAAAGTGCCTGCCATGGATGATGCCATCCGTAACAGGTCAATGGGCGAAGCCTATTTTCTACGGGCTCATGCTTACTTCCTGTTAAGCCAGATATATGGCGAAGTGCCTTTGATACTGGAAAAAAATGTCCAGGATGCTAACTATAATATTGCAAAATCAACGTTGGATCAAGTTCGGGCACAGGTTGAATCGGATCTTTTAAAAGCTGTAAGCTTATTGCCTGCTACCTACACTGCTGTCGATAAGGGTAGGGTAAGTAAAGGCACTGCCGAAGGTTTATTAAGCAAGCTTTACCTGTTCGAGGATAATTTTACAAAGTCTGTTCAATATGGCACGGCAGTACTTAGCGATGCGGATTATGCTTTGGCGCCTAACTACACAGACAATTTTACTCCCGGTATTCAGCAAACTACCAGCGGCGAATTGTTATTTGCTGTTTGGAATCAAAACAGCGAAATTTCGGGATCGGTGCAGTCTCCCATGGCCATCTATTTTTCTCCGCGACCATGGCAGGGCTGGGGTTTTCATCATCCAACCGAAAATTTTGTGGACGAATTTGAAGCCGGAGACAAGAGAAAACAGGCAACCGTGTTGGCCGTAGGAGATTCAATTCCCTATCAAACTAATATGTCCACAATATCAGCAAATGATGCTGTGCAGATGTTTGCCGGTAAAGAAGGGCAATCCACAGGCAGGATGCTGCCGAGCATGTCAACCACCGGTTATTACATCAGGAAATATACGGCCTACATGCCAAGCGGTGATGGAAACCTGAATTTTGATCTGAAACAACCATTGCTGCGTACAGCCGAGATTTATCTGATCGTAGCTGAAGCAAAGATCAGGCAGACAGGCGCCGGTAGCGGTGACGCGGAAATCAATGCAGTAAGGCTGAGAGCCGGCCTTAGCCCTATCACGGGAGCGGGTATGAAGCAGCTTATACATGAAAAAAGGGTAGAGCTTGGTGGCGAAAATGTACGCTGGCAGGATTTATTACGTTGGGATAAAGATCAGATCATCAACCTGGATACAATTGTTGGTAAACCAAAAAAGGCGTCGCCATTGGCACCCTATAACGGGGCTGTTATTATCCCGGCCAGAACTTTCAAAAGACCTAAGAATTATTTTATGCCGATCCCGCAAAAAATCATTGATGAGAGTAAAGGGGTTATTAAGCAGAATCCAAATTATTAATATGCATTTATATATTTTGATTTAAGATTGGTTGATTGATTAATGGGTGATCCGAAAGGTAGCCCATTGATCTTTTTTAAATGAGTATTTACCTATTACATTAAAACGCTATGGAAAACAACGCTAAAGATGAAATGTCACCTTTATCTTCACTGGAAGTTTGGGATGAGGATGTGCTTAAAAGATACCCGGAACCAGGTGTGCCGGCAAAAAGCAAAGAAGAGTTCAGGAATTACGATAGCCCCGAAATTGATGGTGTGCGGGAGTTTTACCGGCTGAACCATAAGTATCAAACCTATGATAATGTACTGGCCAAGAAACAAAACTTCTTAAAATTCGATAAAAAAGAAATGCCCTGGTGGCAGGCGATGGAATTTCTGAACACGTTGATCGATGATTCGGACCCGGATACCTCACTTGACCAATTACAGCACTTGCTGCAAACCGGCGAAGCTATTCGTGCCGATGGCCACCCGGACTGGTTTGTATTAACAGGCTTTATCCATGACCTGGGAAAAGTGCTTTGTTTATTTGGCGAACCGCAATGGAACGTGGTGGGCGATTCATTCCCGGTAGGCTGCAAATTTTCTGATAAGATCGTTTACCCGGAATTTTTTGCAGACAATCCCGATAGTTATGATGAACGTTATAACACCAAATATGGCGTTTACTCGCATCAGTGCGGGCTGGATAACATCCATATGTCATGGGGGCACGATGAATATTTGTATCACATTACCAGGGATTACCTTCCCGAAGAAGCTTTGTATATGATACGTTATCATTCATTCTATTCGCAGCACCGCGAAAAAGAGTACGATCATTTACTAAGTGCACATGACCAGGAGATGTTTAAATGGGTAGATAAATTCAACCCTTACGACCTGTATTCCAAAAGCCCTAAAACGCCGGTCGTATCAGAGCTCAAACCTTATTATGAGGACCTGATCGCTAAATATTTGCCTTCAACCGTCAAATTATAAAATATATTATTGCATACTGCTCAGCAGCCCCTTTTTGATGTTACCGGGTAACCGGTAACATTACTGAAGTGAGGGCAACACACTAAACTACCGGATATATATCCGAACTTGCTTACATGAAGAAATATCTGTTCATTTTTATTAATGTTATAATAAGTTTTTATTCACATGCCCAGGTTAACCAAACAGCTACACGGGCTTTTATTGAACGGGTGATTCCGGGCAGGTCGGCTTCATTTTTAATAGAAAGTATACCACAGGAAAACGGCAAGGATGTTTTTGAACTTGACGGAAGGGATAACAAAATTGTATTACGCGGCAATAACGGGCTATCGATTGCATCGGCATTAAACTACTACCTTAAAAACTATTGCTTTTGCGATATCGGGTGGAACGGAACTAACCTGAATTTGCCGGCTGAGTTGCCTGCTGTTAAAGAGAAGATCCATAAGGCCACACCTTATCAATACCGATATTATCTTAACTATTGTACGTTTAATTACACCATGTCCTGGTGGGATTGGCGCCGCTGGCAAAAAGAAATAGATTGGATGGCGCTGAATGGTATTAATATGCCTTTGGCCATTACCGGCGAAGAAGCTATCTGGCGGGACGTGTATAAAAAGATGGGCTTTACCGATAAGCAACTGGATGATTTTTTTAGCGGCCCGGCTTATTTTTCGTGGTTTTGGATGGGTAACATCGATGCCTGGGGAGGCCCGCTGCCACAGCATTGGATGGATACACACAAGGCGCTCCAGAAAAAGATACTGGAACGTGAGCGCTCATTTGGTATGACCCCGGTACTATCGTCATTTACAGGGCATGTTCCGCCATCATTTAAGGATAAATTCCCGGTGGCAAAAGTTAAAAAAACCAATTGGGATGCGGGCTTCCCGGATGTATATATACTTGATCCTGATGACCCGATGTTTGAAACCATTGGCAAAAAATATATTGAAGCGCAAACAAATGAGTTCGGTACCGATCACCTGTATTCTGCAGATACTTTTAATGAGAATATACCGCCAACCAATGATTCCACCTACCTGGATGGAATGAGTAAAAAAGTATTTAATTCCATGGCCGCTGCCGATCCCAAAGCTATTTGGGTAATGCAGGGCTGGATGTTCCATTATAACAACAAGTTTTGGCAGCCACAGCAGATCAAGGCCTTGCTAAACGCGGTGCCAGATAATCAAATGATCGTGCTGGACCTGTACAGTGACGCGCACCCGGTATGGAACCGTACAGAAGCTTATTATGGAAAGCCGTGGATATGGAGCATGCTGCAGAACTTTGGCGGCAACATCAGTCTTTTTGGCCGTATGCGCCACGTGGCTGCCGACCCGGCAATCGCCCTGCACGATCCTGAATCAAAAAAGATGATGGGCATAGGGCTTACCCCCGAGGGAACCGAACAAAACCCGGCATTGTTTGAGCTGATGCTTGAAAATGTTTGGCGTGATACCCCTATTGATGCTGATGCCTGGGTTATGGATTATGCGCACCGCCGTTATGGAAAAAACAGCCTGTTGGCTGATGAAGCCTGGCATATATTGCTGAACACGGTATATAGCAGCGGACTTACAGAGGGCGGACCGGAATCCATTATCGTAGCCCGGCCGACATTGAAAAGATCTGTCGACAGGGTATTGACCAAATTGGACTATGATCCAAAGGATTTGATCAAAGCCTGGACCTTATTGATACAAGCTGCTGATAGTCTGAAGCAGAGTGACGGCTATAGCTACGATCTGGTTGATGTAACACGCCAGGTACTGGCCAATTACGCCACACCCTTGCAGCAAAAGATGGCTTCAGCTTATAAAGCCGGCAACAAAGAACAATTTAAACGGTATAGCATTGCGTTTTTGCAATTAATGGATGATATGGATGCTTTGCTAAGCACACGGAAAGACTTCCTGTTGGGCAAATGGATAAATGAGGCGAGGGCGAATGGAATAACCGAACAGGAAAAGAACCTATATGAGTTTAACGCCCGGGATATTGTTACCCTTTGGGGAGATAAAGAAAGCGGATTGAGCGAATACTCGAACAGGCAATGGGCAGGACTAATAAAAGGATATTATAAACAACGCTGGGTAATGTTCTTCAAGCAAATGGATAAAGCAATGGCTACAGGTACAGCGTTTGACGCTGCGGGTTTTGATAAACAGGTAAAGGATTGGGAATGGCAATGGGTCAACGCGCATGATAACGCCTATCCTGATGTTACCAAAGGGGATGCTGTAGAGGTCTCAAAGCAGTTATTTGCGAAGTACCACAATATTGTTGAATAGTCTTTATCTTATAAAAATGAATAAGCGGTTTTACTTATCCCTTATAACCATCATATTATCAGGATGCAGTTCGGTTGTTTACGCGCAAAGCAGTAATGACCACATGTTCCCTGCGGCCACAGCGGCTAAATCCAGTATTGATTTTGACAGTAAAGGGTTTTTGATTAATGGCAAGCGAACGTTTATCGTGTCAGCCGGGATAGAATACGCCCGTGTGCCGCATCAGCTTTGGTACGATAGGTTGCTGCGTTTAAAAAGAGCCGGATTTAACTGCGTGGAGATCTATACTTTCTGGAATTTTCATGAGCCCAAGGAAAATCAATTTGATTTTGCGGGCGACCATGACCTTGGTTCTTTCCTGGATATGGTTAAAAACCTGGGTATGTATGCGATAGTGCGGGTGGGCCCTTATTATTGTGCGGAGTGGGATAACGGTGGTTATCCGCTATGGCTTAAATTTAAAAAAGGCTTGCGCGTACGCGAAGACAATGCGGTATTTGAAAAATATGTGGATCGTTTTTTTGATAGGCTGTTACCCGTTGTATTTAAACGTCAGATTAATCATGGTGGCGCGGTTATCCTGGTGCAGCTCGAAAATGAGCATACTAAAGGCTGGGGCACCATAATGCCCGACGGCTATTTCAAGCATTTGCAGGCAAAGGCATTAAGCTTAGGCTTACAGGTGCCTTATTTCTTTAGCGGAGTCCATCACTCCAGCAATCCGGCTAATGACGGCAAACTTGACGACCCAACAAGGCCCAATCCTTGGTTCAGCACCGAGTTTTGGAGCGTTTGGTACTCGCAATATGGAGCTAAACCGGAGGACGCCGGTGTGTATGATCTCCGGACCTGGAAAATAATTGCTCATGGGGGCAATGGCTATAATTATTATATGGCATATGGGGGCTCCAACTTTGGTTATACCAATAATGACGAAGATGCTGCTTCTTATGATTACGGTGCCGCAGTTGGGCAGGCAGGCGATCTGAGGCCTATCTATTATACTTTTAAGCGGGCAGCCTGGTTTGCACGTAGTTTCCGGGATATCCTTGAAAACAGTACCGATGCAACGCAGGCTTACAGTAAAATAGTCCGGGATACTGCCTTAAAGGTGAGCTCACGTACAAGTGCTGCTGGTGATATCATATTCCTTGATAATCCCGGTAAAAACCCGGTAAGCACCAAACTGGCGGAAAGTGGTGTGCCTGTAACTGTAGGACCTGGAGAGCTTTACCCTTTGGTACATAACTTTAAGATCAATCCCGAACTTACACTTGATTGGGCTTACACCAGGATATTTGCTGTTGTTAAACAACATAATACCACAACCATCATAGTGGATTGTGAAAAAGGCTCAAACTTGTCTTTACACTTTGTTGCCGGTGCAGGGGTAGAGGTTAAGTCGCAGTCACGGGGAGTAAAGATAGCTCAAGGCAAAATTGATTTGGATGAAGTAATGCCCGATAGTGATAAACCGCTTGAGTATATTTTTACCGCGGGGATCCAAACTGTACGTGTTTTAGCGATGAACAGGCAGTGGACAGATAAAACATGGATAGCCGATTCAGGAAGCGAAAATTATATCATAAGTGGCGCCGCATATACAGGGGACGTATCGGTTAAGGATCAAACTATTAAAGTTGAAACAGAAACGCCTTTGTTAACTGGCAGCGGTAGCCCCGTTTGGCTCTACTCTGATAAAAAATCACAGCTTTTAGATAAGGGCGATATTCGGGGAACTAAACAGCCTGCAAAGCTTACTTTAAATAAATGGGAACAAAAGGATGCTTCTGACCCTGCTTTAGCAAATTTTAATGCCGCCAACTGGCTGCATAGTAAAACACCCTTGCAAATGGGTGCAGATGGCGATCTGACGCCGGATGCCTGGTACAGAACAAATCTCAGTATACCGGTTTCAGGTAAATATACCATACAGGTAAAAGGCGGCGGGCGGGGGCAAGCCTATGTGGATGGCAAGTTGGTCGCCAATTGGAAGCTGGATAATGGAGAAGTATCGCTCAACCTAAAAAAGGGCAGGCACGTACTGGCCATATTTGCCGCCCATGATGGCAGGGATAAACTTGCCGGCTATATCGGGTCGATCGAAAATATTGACAGTAAAGGCATCTTTGGCAACGCCCTTATTAAACAGGGCGGCCCTTTTATCAGTCAGTTGAATAATTGGTACTTTGGTAAAGCAACCCGCAAAGATGATGTTAAAGAGGGCCCGCCAATGTTTGATACGACGCGCTATAAAAAGTATAAGATAGGGCAGGACATCTTTAATCAACAGGAAGGATACGGATGGTTTGAAACAACGATTGATAAACTCCCTGCCGGGACTTCAAAAATAACCCTCTCGTTTAGAAGTGTCGACGAAAATGCAACGGTATTTATAAATGGTAAACAGGTATACCATCACGATGGCTGGAATGAGCCATTCGAGGTGACCATCAATGATGCAGAAGCTTTAAAAGCACCTGTAAGGCTCTCCGTGTTTGTCGAAAATTATTCAAACGAAGGCGGTATCGACCAGCCCGTGAGAATCAATGCAATCGGCAACGCAACAGCCATAAGTAACTGGGCTATGAAGGGCGGTACCGGTAATTTGTACGAAACGCAAAAATGGCAGGCAATTTCCGGTAGCGATAATCAAGGTCCATGCTTTTATCGGACCAAATTCACCGCTCATTTTAGTAAGGGACAAACGTTCATCTGGCGTGTCGACCCAAAGAAAATGGGGCATGGCTCGGTATGGGTCAACGGGCATAATTTGGGCAGATATACCGAAAAAATCGATGCTCCCGGACTATATATTCCTGAATGCTGGCTGCACGATGGTTCAAATGAGCTGCTGATCTATGATGAGGATGGAAAGAGGGCAGGCAATGTTGAAGTAATAGCTGAAACCGCTGCGGGGAGAACCATAACGAATTTAGCAGCACCTATTAATTAATAAGATGAGTATAACCTCGGAAAGATTTACCGCGCTTGATGTTTTCCGCGGGATGACGATATGTTTCATGATCATTGTAAATGTACCGGGCTCAGGCGCTGATGTATGGACGCCGTTGGATCATGCTGCCTGGTTTGGTTTTACGCCTACAGACCTGGTATTTCCATCATTTTTGTTTGCAGTAGGTAACGCGCTCAGCTTCTCTAAAAATAAATTTGATACCGATGCCGCATTCTTTGGTAAGATATTTAAGCGAACAGTTATCATATTTTTACTGGGATATTTAATGTACTGGTTCCCGTTCTTTCATCGGGATAATGGTAGCTGGGCATTTAATCCTTTGGCGAATACCCGTATTATGGGAGTATTGCAGCGTATTGCCCTTTGCTATTTCTTCGGGGCGGTAATTGTACATTATTGTTCCAAAAAAGCGGCCGTTGTTATTTCTGTTTTACTGTTGGCCGGATATTGGGTGTTTTTGCTGCTGTTTGGCGAGCCTGGCAAGGAATTTACAATGCTGGGCAACGCGGGTACAAGGGTTGATATTATGATCATGGGTAATGCTCATTTATACCACGATAAGGGCGGTCCGATCGCTTTCGATCCGGAAGGATTATTGAGCACATTGCCGGCAATTGTTAATGTAATCGCCGGCTATTTAGCCGGAGCCTTTATACAAAAAAAAGGCAAGAATTATGAATCCGTTGCTAAGCTATTCATTTGCGGATGCTTACTTATTGCCTTTGCTTTGTTTTTAGGTCAGTTTTTTCCACTCGCTAAAAAGTTGTGGACAAGTTCCTTTACCCTCCTAACAATCGGAATTGATCTTTCGATATTAGGGTTGCTGGTATATCTTATCGAAATTGAAAATATAAAACGCGGGACCAAATTCTTCCTGGCATTTGGTAAAAATCCACTCGTTATTTACCTGCTGTCCGAGTTGTTGCTGACCACGCTGCAGTTGATATGGGTTCGTCCTCAACTCAGTTTTTACGACTGGGTAAACCAGGTATTTTATCAGCCGTTATTTCCTGGCCCACTAGGTACATTGGTATTCGCGGTTTCCTACATGCTTTTATGCTGGCTGGTGGCTTATTTGCTGGATAAAAAGAAGATCTACATCAAAATATAAAAATGAGAATTCTATTTTCTCAATTGGCGATAAACGTAGCGCTGTTAATGGGTTTAAATTTTAGCGGATTTGCCCAGCACAACAATAACGCTGATTACATAAACCCTTTCATTGGTACTTCAAAAAGTAATGTACCTACTAAATGGGGAAGTGATGGCGGTACTTATCCGGGTGCTGTTGCTCCTTCAGGTGCTATCCAATTAACTCCGGAAACAAGAGCAGCAGGAGGCTATAATTATGCTGATAGCTCTATTTATTATTTCAGTTGTTTCAATCATTTCAGCGGTTTTCCTGGCGGTTCGGCAGGGAGATTTTATATCATGCCAATTAATAAAGCGGATGGTTTTGAAGCAGCTAAATATTGCAGACATTTTTCACACAAAAATGAATTGGCTTCTCCGGGTTATTACAAGGTTGTTTTTGATGATGATCATACAATAGCTGAAGCAACTGCCACAACGCGGACAGGGATGTTTCGCTTCACCTTTCCGGCAAATATTACACCCCGGATTTTTATTGGCAGCGCCGGTGAAGTTAAAGAGCAATCGAAAAGAAAATTGCAATTTTCGTATAATAATACGGTCGTTAATTTTAGTAATGACTATCTTGATCTAAAGCAGGTACCCGGTGGATGGATCGTTACTTTCGCCAATGAAAAGACCATAAGTCTTAAAATCAGTACATCTTCAGTTGATTTTGCCGGTGCACAAAACAATATTGGCCGGGATATCGGTCATTTGGATTTTGACCAGGTTGGTAAACACACCTATGCAGAGTGGGTTAAAAAGCTTGCTGTTATTGATGTAACTGACCAAAACGAGCAAAATAAAACGGTTTTTTACACGGCACTTTATCATTCCCTGTTAATTCCATGGGTAATTGATGATGCTGATGGCCGGTACGCCGGGGCTGATGGAAAGGTACATCAGAAAAGCGGGAAAAATGAATACGGAGGGTTTTCGCCATGGGATACTTTCCGTTCGCTCAATCCTTTGCTTACCCTGCTTTACCCCGACAAACAAGGCGATGTGATATTATCCATGCTGGACATTTATAAGCAGGCGGGACACTTGCCAACTGAGTCTATGACCGGCAACCATGCTATCCCGATCATAGTGGATAGTTACCTGAAAGGCATCCATGGCTTTGACAAGGACCTGGCGTATAAAGCTATGAAAAGCAATATTGTTGAGCCTCCATTTGTGCAGCGGGACATGGAGATCTACCATAAAAATGGATACATCCCCTTTACAAGTTCTGAGTCGGTAACCCGGACGGTTGAATATGCCTATGATGATTGGGCACTCTCGCAGTTTGCAAAACTGGTTACTCACAATGGTGATGACTATAAACTTTTGCTGGCCAGGAGTTATAACTATCGTAACCTCTTAAATGCTGATGAGCTGTTTTTTCTTCCGCGCAATAAAAGCGACTTTAAACTACAGCCGGGCATGTCGGGTTATAAGGAGGGGGACAAATGGGTGTACACTTATTTTGCGCCACAGAATATAAAGGGCCTTATCAATTTGCTTGGGGGTAATGATCAGTTTGCTGACAGGCTCGATTCGGCGCTTTCTAATAATGTTATATTGTTTGATAATGAGACGGTGTTCCATTTGCCTTATTTGTTCAACCAGGCCGGTAAGCCTGCGTTAACGCAAAAATGGTGCAAACAAATTATGCTTGAGCGATTCAGCAATTCTCCCGGCGGATTGCCTGGCAATGATGACCTGGGTTCCACCTCAAGCTGGTATGTCTTTAGCGCTTTGGGTATATACCCGGTATGTCCGGGAAGGCCTTTTTACGCTATCGGCTCACCGCTGTTTCAATCCGTAACGCTACATCTGCCAAACGGGAAAAAGTTTATAATTAACAGCACAAATTCATCCGTAAAAAATCCATTTGTGCGATCCATGTCTGTTAATGGCAGGTCCTGGCAACAATTGATCTTGTCGCATTCCACGATTACTGCAGGCGGTAAAATGGTCTTTAATATGGGGAGCAAAGCAGGTGAATGGCCGCTGAATGAAAACCCGGTAGAGCTTTCAGAAACGAAGAAATATCCGGAGTTTAAAATTTCAGGGTTCTCCATAACCAAAAAAACTGTGGTGCCCAATGAATTATTTTTCGCAAAATTCTCCATAACCAACACGGGCAGCATCGGCACAAAAACGGTTCATCTAATAGTTAATGGAAAGCCATATGGATATAAAAATTGCCTGGTTGCTCCGGGGCAAACAATTAAGGATTCCATACCGTGCCGCCTGTATCCCTTAGGCAAATCTATATTAAAGACAGATGGCATGAAGCCTATGACGGTCACTGTTAAAAATTCAAGCACACCTATAGCCCGTTCTTATACAATAACAGCACTTACCGCAAAACCAATAGTCAGGTTAAATGAGCAGGAGCAGATTGGTTATACGGTCCAAAATACCGGGGGCATAAAACACAGTTTTGATATCCCGGTAATGATCAATGATTCAGTTGTTTTTAAGGATATTGTAGCGCTTGATCCCGGGGAGAAGAAAAGCCTTACGCACGATTTTATAGCGCTTAAAAAGGGTTTTCAGCATATCACGATCGACAATAACCAGGTTATTTATAAAGTTTACCAGGATAATAAAGAGTCGCTTTTATTAGATCTGTCACCAATGGAAAATGTTGCCGGTGATTTGGTAAATGACAAATCGGGATTCAAAAACAACGGGCATGTTATACTTGATGCAGATCATACAAAAACCCGGGATGGCAAACTGCTTTTTGGAAACAATTGTTTTCTGGAAATGTCGCCCGCGGCAAGCCTGGATATCCCTGGAGAAACCATTACGATGATGCTATGGATATATCCAACCGGCGAAGAAAGGGGATTGACCGACATATTTACCAAAGGCGACACTAATGTTTTGCAGGTAACTGATGGTAAAACACTTACTTTTTTTGCAGGTGGCTGGGGCAGGGGAGATTGCACCGTTGATTTGCCACCGGATTGGCTCCATCATTGGCATCATATAGCAGGAGTATGCAATGGCAAAACGCTTTATGTTTATATCGATGGTTTGTTAAAGGGCACTACAGTAACAGATCAGACCGCTAACCTATCGGTTAACAACAAATGGGTTCTGGGCCGAAATGAAGAGTTTCCGTCAGAAAGGATATTTCATGGGTATGTTAATAACGTAAAAATATTTAAGGACGCCCTATCAAAGGAGGAAGTTTTTGCTGCGTTTGACGACGATAAAGTAGTTGTAATAAAGTAGAAAATAAGGTATTAAAAACGCAAAGAACATATCATTCAGAGCGTAAACTTTTTACAGGGTTAGCCATAGCCGCTTTTATAGCCTGGTAACTCACAGTAAGCAAAGCGATGATCACTGAAATTAAACCTGTCAATCCAAATATCCACCAGCTGATATGGATATGATAAGGGAACGTGTTCAGCCAGTTACTCATCAATATCCATGCGATAGGAGAGGCGATAACAAAAGATAACACGACCAGCACCAGAAAATCTTTAGAAAGCAAGGTAGTTATCCCCGCTACCGTAGCCCCCAGCACCTTGCGGATACCAATTTCCTTCATGCGGCTCTCCGCCATAAAGGCTGCCAGCGCAAACAGGCCGAGGCACGAAATAAATACGGATAGACCTCCAAATACAGCTGAAAACATACCGGTATGTTGGTCGTTGCTAAACCCGAATGTATAAGAGTCCTTCACAAATCTGCACTCAAAAGGGTAATCAGGATTATACTTCCGCACGATTTGACTTATCTTTTTAACATTATCCGCGCTCGAATGCTGGCCGTTTAGCTTGAGCATGACCGTACCAAATGGTTTGGTTGCTCCCTTAATAATAATGGGCTGGGGTAATTGATATGGCCAGCCCGCCACAAAATCTTTTATTGTGCCCACCACGTGCAGGACTTTATCGTCTATTCTCACGATTTGACCGATGGGTTCTTTAAAGCCCATGGTTTTTACTGCGGTTTGGGTAAGCAAAATGGCGGCAGTATCGGTAGGATATTGATAAACATCCAGGTCCCTTCCGCTAAGTAGTGGCAGCCCCATTGTCCTGGTAAAATCCTTGTCGGTCAGGTTTTCTGCAAATGAGATACTCACGCCGGTTTTTTTTCCTTGCCATTGATATTGATCACTGCCGGTCCATATATC
>Ga0207671_10003689_pt1 | contig 15097 bp, 13 predicted proteins | sample KBSC24metaG_FD_184352 | JGI IMG/M metagenome (GOLD analysis project Ga0207671, IMG submission 184352) | Corn rhizosphere microbial communities from Kellogg Biological Station, Michigan, USA - KBS C2-4 metaG (SPAdes) (version 2) | ecosystem: Host-associated > Plants > Roots > Rhizosphere > Soil... | reverse complement strand
GGGCGAGGAAGGCTATCGCCAGGCCAAGGACTTCATGAAGCTCCTGATGCCCAGCCATGCCCGCAAGGTGCGGCAATATGCCGATGCGGTGCCGCTGTTCCAGCGCGCCGGGGTCGAGGAGCAGCTCTCGGCGATGTACCATCCGGTGGTGCAGCTGAAGTCGGGCGGCTATCTGGTGATCAACCCGACCGAGGCGCTGGTCTCGATCGACATCAACTCGGGCCGCTCGACGCGCGAGCACAATATCGAGCAGACCGCGACCGCGACCAACCTCGAGGCCGCCCAGGAAATCGCCCGCCAGCTCCGCCTGCGCGACATGGCGGGCCTGGTCGTGATCGACTTCATCGACATGGATCATTCGTCCAACGTCCGTAAGGTCGAGAAGGCGATGAAGGAGGCGCTGAAGAACGATCGCGCCCGCATCCAGGTCGGCCGCATCTCGCCCTTCGGCCTGATGGAAATGAGCCGCCAGCGCCTGCGCACCGGCGTGCTCGAAGCCTCCACCCGCACCTGCCCCCATTGCGAGGGCACCGGCCTCGTCCGCACCGCCTCGTCGGCGGGCCTGTCGGCGCTGCGCATGATCGAGGACGAGGCCGCCCGCGGCCGCGGCTCGCAGATCCTGCTGCGCGCCAGCCAGGAAGCGGCCTTCTACGTGCTCAACAAGAAGCGCGGCGAACTGGCCGAGATCGAGGATCGCTACGGCGTCCTGGTCGAGGTCGAGGCGGACGGCGAGCTGGAAGGCGCGCGCATGACGGTGGAGGCTTCGGGCCCGCCGCCGGCCTATGCGCCCAAGATCGAGCCGCTGATCGAGGAGCCGGAAGAGGACTTCGTCGAGGAGATCGAGGAAGAGGAAGAAGAGCTCGAAGCCGAGGCGGAAGCCGAAGCCGCAGAGCCGCGCGAGCGTGGCGAGCGGCCGGAGCGCGGTGAGCGTGACGGCGAAGGCCGTGGCAAGCGCCGTCGCCGCCGTCGTGGTCGTGGCCGCCGTGGTCGCGAGGAAGGCGAAGGCCAGGACGAGCAGGCCGAGACCGAAGGCGCCGAAGGCGACGTCGAGGCCGATGACGCCGAGCCGGCCGAGGTCGAGGCGACTGCCGAGACCGAGGAAACCGCAGCGCAGCGCGAGGAAGGCGAGCGCAACCGCAAGCGCCGTCGTCGCGGTCGTCGCGGTGGCCGTCGCGGCGCCGGGGAAGAAGGTGCCGAGCTGGCGGCCGAGGACGATGGCGAGACGGCGGAAGCCGAAGCGCCCGTCGCCGCGCCCGAGCCCGTCGCCGAAGCTGCCCCGGCAGCGGTAGAGGCCGAGGCGGAAGCCCCGGCCAAGCCGAAGCGCACCCGCCGCAAGAAGGCCGACGTCGAGGCGGAGGCCGCGCCGGCCGCCGTCGAGGCGCCCGCCGAGGAAGCCCCGGCCAAGCCCAAGCGCACCCGCCGCAAGAAGGCGGATGTCGAGGCGGAAGCCGCGCCGGCGGCTGTCGAGGCGCCTGCCGAGGAGGCCCCGGCCAAGCCCAAGCGCACGCGTCGCAAGAAGGCGGACACCGTTGCAGAAGCGGCCCCCGACGCACCCGCCGTCGAGGCGCCGGTTGCGCAGGACGTGACCCCGGCAGCCGAAGAACCGGCCGCCGAGGACGCATCGACCGAGGAAGGCCAGCCCCGCCGCGGCTGGTGGCAGCGGACCTTCGGCGCCTGAGCAAGATTCCCGGCGCGACCAGCCCGGTCGCGCCGGGGTCTTTCAGTGTAGGTTCAGGGCGTTGTTGCCAGGGCAGCCCTTTAACCGAGTCCCCGGGAGTAGGATCATGGCGCGCATCCACCGATTGGCCACGCTGCTCGCGATGCTGTGCCTCGCATCGTTCGCGTCGCGCCCGGCGATGGCGCAATCGGTACTCCGCGATGCCGAGACCGAGGCGCTGCTCGCCGACATGGCCAAGCCGCTGTTCACCGCCGCCGGGCTCAACCCCGCCAATGGCAAGGTGGTGCTGATCGGCGACCCTTCGATCAACGCCTTCGTCGCGGGCGGGCAGATCGTCTATGTCAATGCGGGCCTGATCGACGCGGCCGATACCGCCAACCAGGTCCAGGGCGTCGTCGCCCACGAAATCGGCCACATCGTCGGCGGGCACGCAGTGTTCCAGCGCGACGGCGGCTATGGCAACATCTCGATTCTCAGCCTGCTGCTCGGCGCCGCAGCGATGGCCGCGGGCTCGGCGGAGGCCGGCACCGGCATCCTGATGGCCGGCCAGCGCGCCGCGATCGGCAAGTACCTCGCGTACAGCCGCGTGCAGGAATCCTCGGCCGATGCGGCCGGCGTCCGCTTCCTCAACACCGCGGGCATCACCGGCAAGGGCATGCTCGGCTTCTTCGAGAAGCTGACCCAGGAGATGCACCGCTACGGTTATTACAGCACCGACCCCGAGGTCGATCCGTTCGCGCAGACCCACCCGATGTCGCAGGATCGCGTCCAGACGCTGAAGGCCGATCTCGAAGGCTCGCCCAACTGGACCAAGCCGCTCGACCCCGATCTCGAACGCCGCTTCAAGCGCGTCCAGGCCAAGCTGCGCGGCTATACCAACGATCCCAAGAAGACGCTGCGCATCTACCCGCCAAGCGACCAGTCGATCCCGGCGCATTACGCCCGCGCCTATGCCTATCACCAGTCGGGCTATCCCGAGCAGGCGGCGGCGGAGACGGCGGCGCTGGTCAAGCTGGCGCCCAACGATCCCTATTTCCTCGAGCTCCAGGGCCAGATCCTGCTCGAATCGGGCCAGCCCCAGGCCTCGCTCGATCCGCTGCGCAAGGCGACCCAGCTCTCGAACAACTCCCCGCTGATCGCGAGCACCTTCGGCCACGCGCTGGTCGCGACCGAGGACAAGGCGAACCTCAAGGAAGCCGAGCAGGTGCTGCGCGATTCGCTCACCCGCGACCGCGACAATCCCTTCGCCTGGATCAACCTGGGCACCGTCTATGACCGCAAAGGTGACGAGCCGCGCACCGCGCTCGCCACCGCCGAGCGCGCCAACCTGATCGGCGACGCGCGCACCGCAATTGTCAGCGCGCGGCGGGCGATGGGCGGGCTGCCGCAAGGCTCGCCGGAATGGATCCGCGCGCAGGACATCGCCATGGTCTCCGAACAGGCGATGAAGGACGACAAGCGCAACAAGGGACGCAATCTCCAGTAATGAATCGATCGAGGCTCTTTTTTGCCAGCGCGCTGCTGCTGGCCGCGGTCCTCGGTGGCCTGGTCGTGCTGGGGCTGCAGGCGCTGCTGCCCGGGATCGGAGGCAACAAGGCGCAGGTGGAGCGGATCGTTCACGGCTATCTGCTGGAGAACCCGTCGATCCTGCGCGACATGATGGAGAAGCTCCAGCAGCAGGAAGCTGCCGAGGCGGCAAAGGCGCAGGAATCTGCGCAGGCCTCCGTCCCCGCCGCGCTGCCGGCGCTGACCACGCCCTTCGCCAGCGCCTGGGCGGGCAATCCCAATGGCGACGTCACCGTCACCGTGTTCATGGACTATGCTTGCGGCTATTGCCGCGCGAGCCTGCCGGGCCTCGCCGAGCTGATCGCCAAGGATCCGAATGTCCGCGTCGTCTACCGCGAATATCCGGTGCTGGGCGAGGCGAGCGTCGTCGCGGCGCGCTTTGCGCTGGCGGCCGCGCAGCAGGGCAAGTTCCGCGCCTTCCACGATGCGCTGTTCGCCAGCGACGGCCCGAGCAACGCCTCGATCAGCGATGCGCTCGCTAAGGCCGGGCTCGATCCGGCGGCGACGCAGAAGCTGGCCAACAGCGATGCGGTCGCCAAGGAAATCGACGCCAACCACCGGCTCGGCGCCAAGCTCGCGATGAACGGCACGCCCGCCTGGGTGGTAGGAAAGCAGATCCTGTACGGCGCCCGCGACTACCAGGCGCTGGTCGACGCCGTCGCGATCGCGCGGAAGGCGAAATAAGGGCCCGACCCCTGACAAGAGCGTATCCTCCCCCGCCAGGGGGAGGTGGCCCGCGCCAGCGGGTCGGAGGGGGAGGATGCCAGAACGATAGCGGCGTGCGTCCTCCCCCTCCGTCGCCTTCGGCGCCCCCCCCCGGCGGGGGAGGAAACCCTCGTGGGTGGGGGAGGAAACGCTTGAAGCGAAAGCGTTTGGCAGCACACCTTGCCCCAGGATGAACGCCACCCTAGCTAACGGGCTCCTTCCGGCCGGGGCCACCATCCATGCAACCCATCCTGTCGCTACGCCAGGTTTCCAAGACCTACGCGTCGGGCCATACCGCGCTCGACCATGTCGATCTCGACATCCACAAGGGCGAGATCTTCGCGCTGCTCGGGCCGAACGGCGCGGGCAAGACCACGCTCATCTCGATCATTTGCGGCATCGTCACCCCCAGCACCGGCACGATCCTGGTCGACGGGCACGACGCGATCCGCCAGCCGCGCGCCGCGCGCTCCAAGATCGGCCTGGTCCCGCAGGAGATCGCGGTCGACATGTTCTCGCGGGTGGGCTCCGCCGCCCGCTATTCGCGCGGGCTGTTCGGCAAGGCGCCCGACCACGGCTATTGCGACCAGCTCCTCAAGGACCTGTCGCTGTGGGACAAGCGCGACGCCAAGATCATGGAGCTCTCGGGCGGCATGAAGCGCCGCGTGATGATCGCCAAGGCGCTCAGCCACGAACCCGACATCCTGTTCCTCGACGAGCCCACCGCCGGCGTCGACGTCGAGCTGCGCCGCGACATGTGGAAGCTGATCGGCCGCCTGCGCGACCGCGGCACCACCATCATCCTGACCACCCACTATATCGAGGAGGCCGAGGAGATGGCCGACCGGGTGGGCGTGATCAACAAGGGCAAGCTGCTGCTGGTCGAGGAAAAGACCGCGCTGATGAAGAAGCTCGGCAAGCGCGAGCTGGACCTCAGCCTGGTCGAGCCGCTCGCCGCCATTCCGCCTGAGCTCGGCGAATGGCAGCTGAGCCTCGCCGACCAGGGCCACAAATTGCGCTACACCTTCGACGCGCAGGCCGAGCGCACCGGCATCCCGTCGCTGCTGCGCAAGCTGCACGACCTGAACATCGCCTTCAAGGATCTCGACACGTCCAAGTCGAGCCTCGAGGACATCTTCGTCGACCTGGTGGGGGCACAGGCATGAACGGCATCAATTTTCCCGGCATCTGGGCGATCTACAAGTTCGAGATGGCCCGCACGATCCGCACGCTGTGGCAGTCGATCGCGACCCCGGTGATCACCACCTCGCTCTATTTCGTCGTGTTCGGAGGGGCGATCGGCAGCCGGATCGATGCGATCCACGGCGTGAATTACGGCAGCTTCCTGGTGCCGGGCCTGATCATGCTGTCGCTGCTGATGCAGAGCATCGCCAATGCCTCGATCGGCATCTACTTCCCCAAATTCACCGGCACGGTTTTCGAGCTGCTCTCCGCGCCGATCTCGGCGATCGAGCTGGTGGTGGGGTTCGTCGGCGCGGCGGCGACCAAGTCGGTGGTGATCGGGCTGATCATCCTCGCGACCTCGGCGCTGTTCGTGCCGCTGCGGGTCGACCATCCCGCCGCGATGCTCGCCTTCCTGGTGCTGACCGCGGTGACCTTCAGCATGTTCGGCTTCATCATCGGCATCTGGGCGAAGAGCTTCGAACAGCTCAACATCGTCCCCTCGCTGCTGGTGACCCCGCTGACCTTCCTGGGCGGTGCCTTCTACTCGATCGACATGCTGCCGGAGCCCTGGCACACGGTGAGCCTGTTCAACCCGGTGGTGTATCTGGTGAGCGGCTTCCGCTGGAGCTTTTTCGGGCATGGCGATGTCGACATCGCCTGGAGCCTGGGCTTCACCGGCGTGTTCCTGCTGCTGTGCCTGGGGCTGATCGTGTGGATCTTCCGCACCGGGTATCGGCTGAAGAACTGAGCAGGACCTAAGCCCCTCCCCTTCAGGGGAGGGGTGGGGGTGGGGCAGTGTCTCACCGAGACCAACAGAGGTTCTGGAATCCCTCCACCCCAACCCCTCCTCCAAGGAGGAGGGGCTAAAAAGGACGTTACCGCACCACCGGCAACGTCACCGCCGAACCGCTGCACACCCGCTGCGTGGCCTTGCGATAATCCTCCGCCTTCGCCTTGTAGATGTTGGGCACGAAGGTCTGCGGGTTGCGATCGATCACCGGGAACCAGCTCGACTGGACCTGCACCATGATGCGGTGGCCCTTCTTGAACACATGGTCGTGGTCGCGCAGCGGAAAGTCCCAGGCGGTCACCTGGTCGGGCACCAAGGGCGTCGCCTGCTCGAAGCTCTTGAGGTAGCGGCCGCGGCGAATCTCCATCGCGATCGGCAGCTCATAGCCGTTGAGCCCCTTGGCGTACGCGCCCAGCGCGGTCGGGGCCTTCTCGACATTCTCCGGGAACACGTCGATCAGCTTGACCACGAAGTCGCTGTCGGTCCCGCTGGTCGATGCCATCAGCTTGGCGGTGACCTCGCCGGTGACGGTCAGATCGTTATCCAGCGGCGCCGAGACATAGCTCAGCACGTCCGGCCGGTCGTCGACGAAGCGCTGGTCCTCGGCTTCCCACCAGCGCCAGTCCGGCGTGGCATAGGTGGCGGACATCGGCCGCGGGCGGAACGGCACCGGGCGGGCGGGATCGCTCACATAGTCGCGGCAGCCCTCCCCCGCGGCCGGCGCGGTGAAGCTCAGCGAGCCGTCCCCGTGCAGGTACAGGCTGGTCGCCTGCGCATTGGCGAGCGGGTAGGTCTGGTACGTCTTCCACTGCCACGAGCCCGACTGGAAGCTCTTGAGCGCATAGTCGGGCTTGGTGCCGGTGCCGTGCAGCCAATAGGCGAAGAACGGCGCCTCGACCTGCTCGACGAACTGGGTGCCGCTGTCGACGCCGAAGGGGATCCGCCCCAGGCTGTTCGCCGGCGACTGCCAGGTGCCGTGCGCCCAGGGGCCGGCGACCATCAGCGCCAGCTTGTTCGGATCGTTGGCGCGCTGCTTTTCCCAGATCTTCCAGCTTCCCCAGGGATCCTCCTGGTCCCAATAGCCCGCGACGTTGAGCGTCGGCACGGTCGTCTTGCCGAGTGCGTTCGACCAGACCTGCTTCTTCCAGTGATCGTCATAGTCGGGATGCTCGATCATCTCGCGATAGCGCGGCACTCGACCCTTGAAATACTTCTTCTCGATCTCATCCGGCGAGCCGGCGTGGAGGAACCAGTCGTACGTGTCGTAGCGGTCGTACAGGTCGATGCCGTCATTGGTCTTGCCGGCCTGGAGGCTGTTCACCCAGTCGCTGGCATAGGTGAGCCGCATCGCGCCCCAGCGGTGGAGATCGTCGTTCTTCCAGTAATCGATCCAGGCCGCCTGCGGGCTGGTCGCCTTGAGCGCCGGGTGCGGCCTGGCGAGCGCCACCGCGGCGGTGAAGCCGGGGTAGGAAACGCCCCACATGCCGACCTTGCCGTTGTTGGGCTTCAGGTTCTTCACCAGCCAGTCGATCGAGTCATAGGCGTCGGTCGCCTCGTCGACCGCGCCCTTGCCGGTCTTCACTTCGGTCGAGAGGGTGAAGGGGCCGCCTTCGGACTTGAAGCGGCCGCGCATGTCCTGGAACACGAAGATATAGCCGTCGCGGACCAGCGGCGCCCAGCTGCCCGGCACCCGGCCCGGCGCCGCGTCGGGCGAACCATAGGGGCTGCGCTGGAACAGGAGCGGCAGCGGGCCGGTGGCGCCCTTCGGCCGCAGGATGACGGTGTGGAGCTTCACCCCGTCGCGCATTGGGATCATCGCCTCTTCGAAGGTGAAGGGCGCGTCGGTTGCGGTGGACGCGGCTTGCGGCGGCGCGGCGGCCGCGAGAGGGGCGGCAAGCGCCGCGAGTGCTACCGTAACCAGCCAATGCCGCATGTTCGTCGATCCCCCAGAAAGCGAGGGTGACTTGGTGCGGCAAGACGCCGCCGGGATCAAGCCGGCGGCGCCCGTGTCACCCGTCAGTCGATGCGGTGCTCGCCCTTCACCCAGCGCACCGTGCCCGAGCTGGCGCGCATCACCACGCTCTCGGTGGTCATCTTGCCCTTTACCCGCTTCACGCCAGCGAGCAGCGAACCGTCGGTGACGCCGGTCGCCGCGAAGATGCAGTCGCCCTTGGCGAGTTCCTCGAGCGCATAGACCTTGTCGAGATCCTCGATGCCCCATTTGGCGGCGCGGGCACGCTCGTCGTCGTTGCGGAAGACGAGACGGCCCTGGAACTGGCCGCCGACGCAGCGCAGCGCCGCGCAGGCGAGCACGCCCTCGGGTGCGCCGCCCTGGCCCATATAGACGTCGATCGTGGTCGTCGGATCGGTGGTGGCGATCACGCCGGCGACGTCGCCGTCCGGAATCAGCATGATGCCGCAGCCGATGCCGCGCAGCTCGGCGATGAGCTTCTCGTGGCGCGGGCGATCAAGCACGCAGGCGATGATCTCGCTGGGCTTGACGCCCTTGGCGGCAGCGATCGCCTGCACATTCTCGGTCGGGGTCTTGTTGAGATCGATCACGCCCTGCGGATAGCCGGGGCCGACCGCGATCTTGTCCATGTATACGTCGGGCGCGTTGAGCAGGTTGCCCTCTTCCGCCACCGCCAGCACCGCCAGCGCGTTCGGCCCGGCCTTGGCGGTGATCGTCGTGCCTTCCAGCGGATCGAGCGCGATGTCGATCTTCGGGCCCTTGCCGATCGCCGATCCCACCTTCTCGCCGATATAGAGCATCGGCGCCTCGTCGCGCTCGCCTTCGCCGATCACCACGGTGCCGTCCATGTAGAGCTGATTCAGCGCCTCGCGCATCGCCTCCACCGCGGCGGCATCGGCGGCCTTTTCGTCGCCGCGGCCGACCAGGCTGGAGGCGGAAATCGCCGCCGCTTCGGTGACGCGCACCATTTCGAGCACCAGGACACGGTCGAGAACATGGCTTGCGTTCGGCATCGGTTCGGGATTCCCTTTACGATTTGTGCACCGCGATACGGGGCGGCTCCCCCCCTGTCGAGCAGTGCTAACGTTGTCAGCAAGACTGCAAAGGACTTTAGTGATTTCGGAATGCGTTTGCGCTATTTTGCGTGCGGGCATGAGGAATCGACACGATGTTGCTGCCGTTTCTACTGATTGCGCAACAGAGTACCGTAGCGACGGTGCTGTCGGACTATCGCACCCTCACCCAGGCGGAAATTCCGTGCCGCACCTCGAATGACGAGAGCGAGATCGTGGTGTGTTCGCGGCGTGCGGCGGATCGCTGGCGCGTGCCGTTCGTCACGCCGAATCTCAGCCGCGATTCGGATGCGGCGCGGCTCAATCGCCTGATCGGCGATCCTGCGCAGCGAGGCATCACGCCCTGCGGCGAAGGCGCCTTCACCGTGAAATGCGGCGCGGTCGGGCTCACCGCCACCATGGGGATGGATGGTACCGCCAAGGTCCAGCGGCGAGAGCTCGCCCCATGATCGCGGCGAAAGGCCTGCACGGCGGTGCAACCGGCAGCGCGACGGCGCGTTGCTTCGGCGGGACACAACAGGAGGGCATATGTTGTTGATCGCACTGGCGCTCCAGAGCGCCACCATGGCAGGTGCGGTGCGCGCGGCCGAGGTCGCGCAACCGCGAATAATGCGCGCGACGCTGAAGCGATCGGCCCGGCCGCATGCCGAGCTCTCCCCGCTGATAACCGCCTGCGACGTCGAACGCGACTGCGGCACCCGCAAGGCGCGCAACCGCTTCCGCCTGACCGGCGTGGGCGAGCCGCTGGTCGACCGCAAGCTGGAGATGATCGCGGCCGCGCAGGGGCCCAGCTGCAACCGCACCGGCATGCCGGTCTGCCCCGGCAGCGGCCGGCGGCTGCTCAAGCTGAGCTACTGAGCCGCCGCCGCGACGCGGCTCACGCGTCGAGGATGTGCATCCACATCGGCTCGCCGGTGAGGCTCTGCGACCCCCGCAGCTTTTCCAGTGCCTGGGCGATGCTCCGCTCCGGCGCCTCGTGCGTGACGATCGCGACCAGCGCGCTGCCGTCGGGACTGACGCCGCGCTGGATCAGGCTCTCGATCGAGACGCCGGCATCGCGCATGGCCGCCGCAATCTCCGCCAGCACACCGACGCGGTCCGCCACGGTAAAGCGCACATAGGAGCGCCCGCGCCGCTCGCCGCTGTCCGCCGCGGGCTGCGAAACGAGCGCCGCCGCCGGCATCGCGTAGGGCGGGCCGAATTCGCCGCGGGCGATGTCGATCAGGTCGGCGACCACCGCGCTCGCGGTCGGGCCGTCGCCCGCGCCGGCGCCCTGGAACAGCAGGCGGCCGACGAAATTGCCTTCCGCCACCACCGCGTTGGTCGATCCGGTGACGTGCGCCAGCGGATGGCCGAGCGGCACGAGATGCGCATGGACGCGCTGGAACAGCCCGTGCGGGCCCGCATCGGCGATGCCGAGCAGCCGCACCCGGTAGCCGAGCGTCGCCGCCTCGGCGATGTCGGCCGCCAGGATATGGCGAATGCCGCTTGCCTTGAGGTCGCCGAACGCCGGCTGGGTGCCGAAGGCGATGCTGGCGAGGATGGACAGCTTGTGCGCGGCGTCGATGCCGTCGATGTCGAAGGTCGGGTCTGCCTCGGCATAGCCCAGCGCCTGCGCCTCGGCGAGGATCTCGGCGAAGTCGCGGCCCTCGGCCTCCATCTTGGACAGGATGAAATTGCAGGTGCCGTTGAGGATGCCGTAGACACGGGCAATCTCGTTGGCGGCGGCACCTTCGCGCAGGCCCTTGATCACTGGCACGCCGCCGGCCACCGCCGCCTCGAACTTGAGCGCGACCTGCGCGGTTTCCGCGGCTTCCGCGAGTTCGAGGCCGTGATGCGCGATCATCGCCTTGTTGGCGGTGACGAAGCTCTTGTTCGCACCCAGCGCCGCGCGGGCCAGCGCCAGCGCCGGGCCGTCCGACCCGCCGACCAGCTCGACCACCACATCGGCCTTGGCATGGCGGGCGAGTTCGACGGGATCGTCGACCCAGTCGAAGCGCGACAGATCGATGCCGCGATCCTTGGTGCGATCGCGCGCCGAAACGGCGACCACCTCGATTCTGCGGCCGGCGCGGCGGCTAATCAGCTCGGCATTGGCGTCGAGCAGGCGAATCACGCCGCCGCCCACCGTACCGAGCCCCGCCAGTGCCACGCGCAACGCTTCCGCCATTCCTCGTTCCTCTAAAACTCTACAGCAAGACGGCGGCAGAGCACTCCGCTCGACCGCCGCCTTCCGTCCCTAGCGTCTTCCCTTCCTAGAAGGAAAGACAGATTTTGTCGCGCGCGAGCACTGCCACGCGCTGTTTATTTCTTGATCAGCCCGATCTCGACCAGCCGTTCGTGGAGATAGTCATGCGCGGTGATCGGCTCCGGATAGCGGTTCGGATTCTCCGCGCTGATGCAGCCCGGCAGCGTCTTGATCAGGAAATCGGGCGCCGGATGCAGGAAGAACGGCATCGAGTAGCGCGCATGGCCGCGGCGCTCGACCGGCGGGTTGACGACGCGATGCGTGGTCGAGGGCAGGACATGGTTGGTCAGCCGCTGCAGCATGTCGCCGACGTTGATCACCATCGCGCCTTCGGGCGGCTTCACCGCCAGCCACTTGCCGTCGCGATCGAGCAGCTCGAGGCCAGCTTCCTCGGCACCGAGCAGCAGGGTGATCAGGTTGATGTCCTCGTGCGCGCCCGCACGCACCTCGGGCGCATCGGCGGCGACCGGCGGATAGTGGAGCAGGCGCAGCACCGAATTGCCGTCCTTCACCGCGGTGTCGAACCAGTCGGGAGCCAGGCCGAGATAGCGCGCCACGGCCGAGAGTAGCTTGTCGCCGGCGGTGTCGAAGGCGGCGAACAGCTCGAGGAAGGTCTCGCGGAAGCCCTCGGGCTGGGCCGGCCACACGTTCGGCGCCATCACGTCGCCGAAGCGATGCCCGGCGGCCAGCTCGCGGCCGATATGCCAGAATTCCTTAAGGTCGACATGGGTCGCGCCCTTGGCGATCTCGGTCTTGAACGGGGTATAGCCGCGCGCGCCGCCGCCGCCGGGGAGGAAATAGCCGCGCTTCTCTTCCTCAGGCAGCTCGAAGAACGCCTTGGTCAGCGCCCAGGCGCGCTCGATCAATTCCTGCGGCACACCGTGATCGCGCACCACGGCGAAGCCGAAGCGCTGGAACGATCCGCCGAACGCCTGGGCAAAGCCCTCCGGATCGTTCGCCTGCGCCGCCAGCGACAGCACCGGAATTTCGGCCAGGGTATCCAACATCACAGTCTCCGAACGCAAAAATCGGCGGTTAGTCCCGCCACCACCGACCCCACAAGCCTGGGAAGATTCCCAATGGCCGGCGCGCTGTCCCGATCGGGATCAGCGGCCGACCTGCATCAGCCCCTTGGTCCTGGCATCGCCGCTCGCGCTGAGCTGGAGCGCGAAGGGCTGGCCGTCATCGGTGGTGCCGATCAGGTTATCGTCCTTGGTCGTCACCTTGAAGCCCTGCTTGGTCATGTTGTCGCGGAACCAGTCGCGCACCACCGTGGGTGCTGCCGGGCTCTCGAACTCGACGATCACCTGGCCGTCCTTGTCGCCCTGGTTGTCGTTGACCTTGAGGTTCTTCAGCGTCGACCCGGGATAGAGCGTCACCCCGTCGATGTCGAAATTCTTCGCATCCAGCGGCATCTTGGGCAGCGTGATCGAGCCCTGGATGCCCGGCGCCTTAATCTGGATGCGGCCGTTCGCGTCGGTGGAGATGACGCTGTTGCCGTCGCTGTCGTTGCCGTCGAAGTTGATGTTCGCGCTGCCATGGCACGCGGCGAGTGCGATCGGCAGCAACAGGGGTGCGAAACGGCGATTCATGCGGATACTCCTGCGGCGGTTGCACATCGCAATGTTGTTGCGCGGGCATCCACGTCAACCGGAAAAAGGGTGACCTTAGGGAAGGCTTGGGCCATGAGCCGGGCATGAACGCCCCGCACCCGAGCACCGCCGCCGCCGGCCAGGCGCCGCTGCGCTTCGCCGAGTTCGTCGCCCTAGCCGCCGCGCTGATGGCGTTGACCGCGATCGGCATCGATTCGATGCTCCCCGCGCTGCCGGCGATCGGCACCAGCCTGGGGGTGGAATCGGCCAATCATCGCCAGTTCGTGATCACCGCCTTCCTGATCGGCTTCGGCACCGCGCAACTGCTCTACGGCCCGCTGTCCGACCGGTTCGGCCGGCGCCCGGTGCTGATGATCGCGCTCGCCAGCTATGTGCTGACCAGCTGGGTGGCGGCGGTCTCCGGCAGCTTCACGCTGCTGCTGGTCGCGCGCGTGGCGATGGGCACCGCGGCGGCGGGGTCGCGAGTCATCACCGTCGCGCTCGTCCGCGATTGCTATGCCGGGCGGGCGATGGCGCGGGTGATGAGCCTGGTGTTCATCATCTTCATGGCCGCACCGATCTTCGCGCCGACGCTGGGGCAGATCATCCTCGCCGCGGGCGGATCGTGGCGGACGATCTTCTGGGGCATCGGCGGGTTCGGCGGACTGGCGCTGCTGTGGTTCGCGGCGCGCATGCCGGAGACGCTCGCCGCCGATGCCCGCCAGTCGCTGGTCCCCGCCCGGGTGCTCGCCGATTACGGGGTGATGCTGCGCGATCGTGCGGCGGTCGGCTACACCATCGCCACCGCCCTGCTTTCCGGCGCGCTGTTCGGCTTTATCGGATCGGTGCAGCAGGTGATGGCCGACGTGTTCCACCGGCCCGATCTGTTGACCACCATCTTCGCCGGGGTGGCGGGGACGATGGCGGTGGGGTCGTTCCTCAACGCGCGGATCGTGATGCGGCTGGGCATGCGGATGATCTCGCACACCGCCGTCAGCTTGCTCACGCTGATCGCGGCCCTGCACCTCGCCGTGACGGTGCTGGGGCTGGAGACGCTGTGGAGCTTCGCGGTGCTGCAGGCGCTGATGATGGCGTGCTTCGGCCTTGCCACCTCCAATTTCTCCGCGATGGCGATGGAGAAGATGGGGGCGATCGCCGGCACCGCTTCCAGCCTGCAGGGGTTCGTGACGACGCTCGCCGGCGCGCTGATCGGCGCGGCGATCGGCCAGGCCTTCGATGGCACCACCATCCCCCTGTATAGTGGTTTTCTGCTGATGGGTGCGCTCTCGCTCGTGGTAGTAGCGGTAACGGAACGCGGACGGATGTTCCGCCCGAGCTGAGTCGGAACGCAGCCGGGGCCAGCGCCGTTGCGCATTCGAACCCCGGCGATCCCCGCCGGGCCAGTGATGAGGTTTGGCGATGAGCGGCACCCAGGGTCCCAGCGACGACGTGTATGACGCGGAAGGCTATGACGAGAGCCAGCGCGCCGAAATCCTCGAGGTGACGGGCGACGGGCCGGACGACGGCACACTGCTGACCGACATCAACCCCGATCTCGGCGGCAGCGAGGACGACGACGACGATCTCGACGAACTGTCGATGGCGGACGACGAGATCGGCGAGGAAGACGACGACGCCGACGAGGATGAGGACGACCTCGACGAGGACGACATCCAGGACGATTTCGACGACGAGGATGTCGACGAGGACGATCTAGACGAGGAACTCGACGACCCGGACGACGTCGCGCTGCGCCCCTGACGCTTGACGAGATGGCGCGCCGGGCGGAGGCTCGGCGCGCCATGCCTACGGACCCACGAGTCGACGCGCATATCGACGCGAGCGCGGACTTTGCGCGCCCGCTGCTAACCTGGATGCGCGCAAGGGTGCATGCTGCGGTCCCGGAGACGGCGGAGTCGATCAAATGGTCTCGCCCCGCCTTCCTGCTCGGCGGCCGGCCCTTTGCGATGATGGTCGCGTTCAAGGCGCATTGCAGCTTCGGCTTCTGGGAACATGGTGCGGCGGAAGGCGAGACGGTCGAGCAGTTCCGCCGCATCACCGGCTTTGCGGACCTGCCGGATGCAGCCACCTTCGAGACGTTGGTGCGGGCAGCGGCAGACCGGCTCGCGACAGGCGAGCGCCCCAAGCGGCCGCCGCGGCAACCACGCCCCGCGCTGGAGGTCCCCGCCGAGCTCGCTGTGGCCCTTGCCCAGGACGTGCAGGCCCAAGCCACCTTCGATGCCTTCCCGCCCAGTTGCCGCCGCGACTATTGCGATTGGATGGGTGAG
>Ga0207671_10003687_pt1 | contig 15098 bp, 7 predicted proteins | sample KBSC24metaG_FD_184352 | JGI IMG/M metagenome (GOLD analysis project Ga0207671, IMG submission 184352) | Corn rhizosphere microbial communities from Kellogg Biological Station, Michigan, USA - KBS C2-4 metaG (SPAdes) (version 2) | ecosystem: Host-associated > Plants > Roots > Rhizosphere > Soil... | reverse complement strand
CGCGCGAGCAGACTCTGGGCGATCGCATCGGCGACCGCATGCGCTCCCGTCTTGCCGAAATGTGCGTAAAAGTTGAGATGACCGGCGAAGACTTCCGCCAGACAGTCAAGCGCGCCCGCTTCGGATGAATTAGCTGCCTGGCTGCCCCACATCTTACGTTTGCGATCTGGGAAACGCGTCAGAGGCGTTTCCCCCGAGTCCCGCTTCTGAGACCTGGGAAAGACAGCGCCATAAGGACAGAATTACTCGGTATCCGCTTTCTTCTGCTCCGGCGCCTTCTCCGGAGTCGTCAACGGTTTGATGATGTCATCCAGATACGTCGGCGTTCCCTCTACTCGCTCCAGCGCCGGATAGCGCTCACCCTCGTGATATTCAATTTGCATGGTGGAAACAAACGAATCCGCCTGCACAATCACGCGAATTGATTTCGCTGGATCCTTTGCTTCCCGAATCGCCTCCCGCAGCGCATCGGCAGAGTAGACCTTGTCATTCACCGCCATGACTTTCTCGCCCGGCGCAAGTCCCGCTTTGTCGCCGGGTCCGTTCCACAACACATCGGCGATGGTTCCATCCGCACCGAGCTGCAAACCGATCGAATACCAGCAATCGATGCCTCCGCCGCGAGGGCCTTCTGCCGCCTGGATCATCTTTTCTGACTTCGTCGGTTTGTCGCGATAAACGAGCTTGTACCCGCCCTGCTCCAGCCCCGACACATCGGCTCGCGGATTGATTCGATCTACGCGATCATGGAGAAACTCCGCCCAGTCATACGGCACAACCTGGTTGAGATCCTGTACCAGTTCGTCGAAGGTGTAGGTCACGATCAGCGGCCCTGTGTTGCCGCCCTTGCCGAGAAAGATCTTAACGAATTCATTCAGGGATTTCCGATTGCCGGTCATTTTGCGGATCAGTGTATCCGCGTCGAGCCAAAGCAGCTCGCCTTCAAAGTAGTAGTCCTGACCGCGTTTCCAGTTCGACCACGCAGGATTGCCGCCACGCAACACGCTTGCCGCCACCGCTGTGTCTTCCGTCGAACGCCAATCCCGTCCGCGTGTGTAGTCCAGCTCGGCGGCAACCATCGCAACCGTGTCCTTGTACTGATCAGGCGTCTTCAGCCCCGACCGCGCCGCCAGCACATCGCCCCAATACTGCGTCATCCCTTCGTAGACCCACAGCAGCCCGCCATGCATCGGAGTAGCAAAGTCCGGCTGATACAGCCCCGCAGGCCGGCGGTACTTGCCGTTCCAGGAATGCGTGAATTCGTGCGACAGCAGATCCGCCTCCGGCAGCTGGTGCGCATCATCCGCGTATCCCTTCTCGCCCACGCCATTGTCTGACGACTGCCCGTGCTCCAGTCCCATCCCACCGGCTACATCCGACAACGTCAGCAAAAAGTGATACTCGTTGTAGTGATGCGACGCATAGAGCGCATCGGCCTCTCGCACCAGGTTGGCGATTTCAGCCAGCACCGCCGGTCGCAGATTCGCATCCTCCGGCGCATCAGCCGCCACGTCGAGAAAGTGCTTCGGCGAGATCGTCGCCGCCAATGGATACTCGTGAAAGTAAAGTCCCGTTAGAACCGGCGAATCCTCCAGCTGCTCAACGGTGGTCGTCTCGAACCTGATTACGGCGCCCGCCGCCGGCACAGGATAAGACCCGCCGCCGACTGGCTTCAGCGCGGTCCCGATGCCCCAGCCCGCAGGAACCTTCACCGATGGCTGAATAGGAATGTCCTTCACCGGTATATGCGCCGGATAGAGCATCAGCGCCTCCCACTCCAGGGCTGCGAGCCTTTGAGAAACCCGGCGTGCGGCAATTGACTCCACATGCGCGTGCAATGTGGTCACTCCGGGAGGAACCGTTAGATGGTACTCGTACATTTCGACGTCATCACGTCGCCACTCGAGAGGTTTGCCGTTCGCCTTGAACACCACGCTTGTCACAGCGGCCGGCCCGCCAGGCATGTGATGTCCAGGAATCCACTCCGGCGAGATCAGAGCCAGCGGTCCTGCCGAGACCGGGAAGTCAATATCCGCATGAAATAGCTTACGCGGCGCGTCAGTCAGGTCCGCAGTGATCTCGATCGGCGCCTTCTGTGCTCTTGCGATGGAAACGCCCAGCGCGATCAATAGCAGAGCAGGGAATTGCGCGGCACATCGCTTCAACACGACCATTGAGAGGGAACCTCCTAAAAGGATCAGGTTATCCCACGCGCCGAGCGCCATATTTTGCCGTCTGAGACGCAACCGGGCTATCCGCTGTTTCGACCCAACCTCGTGCTCAATCGGTTTGCGATTATTCGAAGGTCAGGAAGCTCTTGATTCGCCCCGCAATTGTTGGCGGTCCTTTGTCGTGCGCCAGCACCATTCGGCCATCCCCGGGTACCCAGACTTCCTCTCCTGTCGAACTAGCGTTGAAGAGTCCCAGCCGGTGCTTTTCGGCGAGCCGAGCCACTGTCATATATGCAGCTTCTGACTTCGGCCAGGCAAAAGACGCATAGATGAAGTCCCGACCGATCGCATAATCACTGCTCGAGTTCTCGTCCGCTCGCGGCTCGTCCAATGAGATTGGCCGATTCATCGGGGGAAACATCTGCACAATGTCGTGGAACCAGGCCCGCAAGTGATCGGTGGTGTTCGCCGGATCGTCGTACCCGTGGTCTTCGCTCCACTTCGTCTGCCGCGCATACCAGTCCAGGAACTCATCGTGTTCTGCTGGGACGGCTTCCGGCTCGAAGACCATGAGATCGTAGCTCATAATCTGATGCTATCCGGTTACCCCGCCTTATGCCTCCCGAAGGGGCAAAATTCGGACCACAACTCGTGAGCAACCTATTTCCCTGATTGTGCCCTTACGCTCCGCGTGTTAAAAGCAGAAGAACAATGCAAGTACATGTCGCTGGAGAAGATGCGCAAACGGGGTTCTAACACCAACTGCATCGGGAGAAACTGAAGACGCATGAGCTCCGGGCCTGTCGCGGATTTGCAAGAACTGTACGGGGATTATCCGCTCGACCACGCATACGATGAGATGCGTGAGCCGTCGGGCACGGTTCGCCCTGCATATCGCGCACTGGCGGAGACGCTCGCCCGCCTTCCGCAAGATGAGTTACAGCGGCGCAAGCAATCTGCGGAGCTGTCGTTTTTCACCCAGGGAATCACCTTTACCGTTTACGGCCGCGATGAAGGAACCGAAAAAATTTTCCCCTACGATCTGCTGCCGCGACTGATCACATCGCAGGAATGGGACCGCGTCGAACGCGGGCTCACCCAGCGCATCACAGCGCTGAACCTGTTTCTGCGTGACGTCTACTCCGAAGCCAAGATTCTCAGCGACCACATCGTCCCACGCGACCTTGTCTACAGCTGCAAGCACTATCGGCGCCAGATGCGGGGACTTCAGGTCCCGCGCAATGTCTACATCTCCGTTGTCGGCTCCGATCTCCTCCGGTTGAACTCCGGCGAGTTCGTCGTCCTGGAGGATAATTTGCGCGTGCCCTCCGGCGTGAGCTACATGCTCACCAACCGCCGCGTAATGAAGCGCACCTTTCCGCAGCTCTTTCATAGCTACGGAGTCCGTCCCATCGAGCACTACCCGCAGCTTTTGCTATCGACATTGCGCTCCCTCGCTCCCGAAGGACGTCCCGAGCCGAACATCGTCTTGCTCACTCCTGGCGTTTTCAATTCTGCTTACTTCGAACACACCTACCTCGCCCGACAGATGGGCGTTGATCTCGTCGAGGGCCGCGATCTGGTCACGCACGACAACATCGTCTACATGCGTACTACCGATGGACTGAAGCGCGTCGACGTCATCTATCGCCGCGTGGACGACGACTTCAGCGACCCACTCATCTTCCGCGGCGACTCGATTCTAGGCTGTTCAGGACTCTTCAATGCCTACCGTGCGGGCAACGTCACGGTTACCAATGCATTCGGAACCGGCCTTGCCGACGACAAAGCACTGTATGCCTATGTGCCTCACATCATCCGCTACTACCTCGATCAAGATCCCATCATCAACAATGTTGAGACATTTCTTCTCACCGAAGACAGCCAGCGGCAGCACGTTCTTGCCAACCTCGACAAGCTCGTCATCAAAGCGGTTGGCGAGAGCGGGGGGTATGGCATGCTGATCGGTCCGCACTCCACCGCGAAGCAGCGGAAGGAGTTTTCCGACCGGATCGAGGCAAACCCACGCAACTACATCGCGCAGCCTACGCTCGATTTTTCACGGGCGCCTTGCCTCATCGGCGATCATCTCGAACCGCGACACGTCGATTTGCGGCCCTACATCCTCTATGGCGACAAAATCAACATCGTTCCGGGAGGCTTGACCCGGGTTGCCCTCGAAAAGGGTTCGCTCGTGGTCAACTCTTCCCAGGGCGGCGGAAGCAAGGACACATGGGTGCTGGAGTAACGATCAGTCATCGACTTCCGGAGGCGACAAAGATGCTATCCCGCGTTGCCGACAGCCTCTACTGGATGAGCCGCTATCTCGAGCGCGCCGAGAACACGGTGCGCCAACTAGATGTGGCCATGAGCCTGATGCTCGACTCTGGCGGAGCCAGTGCCGAAACGCATTGGCAGCGCCTCGTCGCGGCCTTGGGGAAACCAGCGGGTTTCGAATGGAACGGTGATGCAGCGTCTAGCGCTCAGAAACTTATTTTCGACAAGCACCATTCTGCCTCTGTCACCTGCTGTATCGACGCGGCCCGCGAGAACGCCCGCCAGATTCGCGAAGAAATCTCCACGGAACAATGGCAGCGCCTGAACCGCCTCTATCACCAGATGCACGCGCCGCACACTGAAATGCAGTTCCGCTCCAGCATCAATGATGTCCTTGGCTCGATCATTGACGCTATCCATCTATTCAAGGGCGTTAGCGACACCACGATGATTCACGGCCAGGGGTGGCACTTCATCCGCCTTGGCCGATATTTGGAACGGGCGTATGCCATCGCAACCCTGCTCGAGGTTAATCAGCCACACCTTGTTGCGCGCGAGCGCGATTACTCCGGTTATCAATACCTTGAACTCGTTGGCTTACTCCGCTGCTGTACCGCATTCGAGGCCTATTGCCAGGTCTATACAGCGGATCTGAGCCCTGACCGGATTCTGGAATTCCTTCTCCTGAACCGCGACTTCCCCCATGCCATCCGCTACTCGGTTGACGGCGTGCGCCAGGCCATTCAATCCATCCAGCACACGGGAGGACGTCGTCCTCCTGACGAACTCACAGCCAGCATCGGCCGGCTCCACGCGATGCTGAGCTTTAGCTCGATCAGTGAGATTCTCGGCGGAGATGCTGCCGCGTTTCTCCACACCATCCGCAAGCAGTGCATGAGCATTCACGAACTCATGTATCGCTACTACATCCAGTACTCCATTCAATCTGCTCTGGCCATCTAGGTTCGATGCGATGAATTTTTACTCAGTCCGTCACCTCACGCGCTATCGCTATTCGCAGCCTGTCAGCGAGAGCATCATGGAAACGCGGATGCATCCGCGCTCCGATTCTCAGCAGCACTGCCTGGCCTTCTCGCTTTCCGTCAGCCCGCGATGCCGCGTCTTCACTTACCATGACCACTTCGGCAATAATGTTCATCATTTCGACATTCCCGGAGACCACAGTCAACTCGTTATCGTCGCGGAGTCTGTGGTCGAGCAGCAGCCGATGCCGGAGGTCCCGAGTTTCCTGTCGTTCGATGCCTGGCAGGCTCTGGATGCCATGGTCAACTCCGGAGATTACTGGGAGATGCTTCTGCCCAGTCAATTCGCGGCCGAAACCCCGGCGTTGCTGGATCTCGCCACGCGCCTCGAGGTCACTCGCCGTGATGACCCTCTGAAGCTGGTTCACGAACTCAACCAGCGCCTCTTCGAATACTTTGAATACGTGCCGCGCTCCACGCGGGTGGACTCGCCGATTGACGAGGCGATTACAAACCGCCGCGGCGTCTGCCAGGACTTCGCTCATACCATGATCGCCTTGCTCCGGCACGTTCGAATCCCGGCGCGATATGTTTCCGGCTATCTTTACCGGAGCCGCGAAGATCACGACCGCTCAACGCCCGATGCCAGTCACGCCTGGATCGACGTCCTGATGCCCCACTTGGGCTGGGTTGGGTTCGACCCGACCAACAATCTCGTCGCCCAACAACGACATATCCGCACGGCTATTGGCCGCGACTATGCTGACGTGCCGCCAACTCACGGAATATTCCGGGGAAAGACCTCCAGCGAACTTTATGTCGCCGTTCACGTTGAGGCCAAAGATACGGCTCCCGCTCTTGACCGGAAAATGCCGATTCCTGAGGATTGGTCGGTTCTCGTCGAGCGCGCCCAACAGCCCCCCGAAGCGCCCACCCCGCTCATCGACCTCCAGCAGATGCAGCAGCAACAATGAGACCAAATGGCTTTTTCGCGTGACGAAAGCGGATAAATGCGGGATAGATAGCATTTTTTATTGAATCTTGATTGGTTGACCGAATAGATTAGTTCCACATCCCCTGACCCGGCGATCGGTGCCGGCGTCTCCAGTTCGACGTTCAAAGTGGGCACTTTCTGATCCAGCGGGCCTGTTCTCGACAGAGAGCGAAGATCTCCAGTTCACTCAGGCTTTTCGCGGGCGAGAAACACCAGCGGTCCTTTGCAGAGAAAACAACAAGTCACGTACGTCTTTTGGAGGAACAGCCGTGAAGAAATCCCTAGCGGGATGGATACTCCTTTGTATCCTTTCCACCGTCACCCTCTCCTTTGGCCAGATCGCAACCACCTCACTCCGCGGCACAATCAAGGATCCTTCGGGAGCGCTCGTGCCCGGCGCGAAGGTCACCATTACCGACCCCGGAAGCGGAACATCTCTTTCAAGAGTCGCTGACAGCTCTGGCTCGTACGTGTTTGCGCAGATCCAGCCGGCCAAATACACCATCACGGTGGCCGCCGCGGGTTTTGGCGAGCAGAGCAAGACAGCGGAACTGCTGGTCAACCAGCCTGCATCCATTGACTTCACACTCACCGTTCAGACCAGCACGGTTACCGTCGACGTCTCCGCCGAGGCCCAGACTCTGAATGTCTCTGACGCCTCTCTCGGCAACGCTACCCAGAACGCGACGATCCAGGCCCTGCCCTCTGAAGAGCGCAACATCCCCGACCTGCTCTCTCTGCAGCCCGGCGTCATGTTCCTTCCAGCAGCCAGCATCGGCGCAAATGACCCCCGTAGCGGCGCGGTCAATGGCGGCCGCTCCGACCAGGGCAACGTCACCATAGACGGCATCGACGACAATGACCAGGTTAATGGCTACGCCTTCACAGGTGTACTCCGCCAGACCCAGGACTCAATCGAAGAGTTCCGTGTCGTAACCGGAAATTCCAATGCCGACTCCGGCCGCTCCTCCGGCGCCCAGGTCAGCATGGTCACCAAGGGGGGCTCCAACAAATTCCACGGCGCCGCATATGAATACAACCGCAATGGACTCGGCACCGCCAACGACTGGTTCGTCAAGCAGGGCGAGTTAAACAACGGCGAGCCGAACGTCCCCGGCAAGCTTATCCGCAACATCTTTGGCGCCGACCTCGGCGGTCCGCTCGTCAAAGACAGGCTCTTCTTCTTCGCGAATTGGGAAGCGCTGAGACGCCGTGAATCTGCATCGGTCATCCGAACCGTGCCAACCGCCAGCTACCAGCAGGGACAGATACTGTATCCCAGCGCAGATGATCCGAACGGCAACCCCGTCACCCTCGCCGCCGCCGATATCGCAGCGCTCGATTCAGGCTGCCAGGTCTGCAACACCGCCGATTATCCCAATCCTCCTGGCCCGAATCCCAATTCCTTGGCCCTCTTCAACTCGTTTCCGGCAGCCAACGGAACCGCGGCCGGTGACGGTCTCAACGAGGGTTCCTATTCGTTCTCGTCTCCCAACCCCTTCGACGAGAACACGTACATCGCCAAGTTTGACTTCATTCCCTCTGACAAGCACCGCATCTTTGTCCGCGGCCAGTTGCAGAAGGACACCTCCGGCGACGTCGAGCAGTTTCCCGGGCAGGGTCCCTCGGTTCTGAGATCCTCCAACAACAAGGGCATCATCGCCGGAGACGCCTGGACCATCACGCAGAACTTAGTCAACGATATCCGCTATGGATTCATCCGGCAGGGCAACAGCGCCGCAGGCGTGGGCAAGGGCGATTACATTGACTTCCGCTTCCTCAGCACCCCGACGTCGGAGAGCCGCTCAACTATTAGCAGCGTGCCCGTAAACAACCTCATCGACAACCTGAGCTGGACCAAGGGCAACCACTCCCTACAGTTCGGAGTGAACTGGAGGCTCGTACATCAGAACCACTCCAGCGATGCAAATTCCTACAGCAACGCCAGCACCAATCCCTTCTGGCTCTCCGGCAACGCACCCGGCGCCGACCAGGTTGACGGCGGATTTCTCAACTCCTATAACATCGCCTTCGCCAATATGGTCGGTACCGTCACGGAACGCAATGACATCATCAACTACAAGATCTCCAGCCCTACATCTGGCGAGCTTCTGGCGGATGGCGCTGCAATCGATCGCCACTTCAAGGCCAACGAATTGGAAGGTTATGCTCAGGATGCGTGGCGCATACGCCCCAACCTGACATTGACCTTCGGCGTGCGCTACTCCTGGCTCCAGACTCCGTGGGAGACCAAGGGGCAGGAAATCGCTCCGACCATCGACACTCACGCCTGGTACCTCAAGCGGGAAGCGGCGGCGGAACAGGGCCAGATCTACGAAGAGGACCTGACATTCGCCCCCACCGGACCCTTCTACAACAAGCCTGATTACTACCCCTCGAACAAGGCGAACTTCGCGCCTCGCTTCGCAATTGCCTGGGCGCCCGATTCGAAGACCTCCATCCGCGCGGGATTCGGCATGTATTACGACCACTTCGGCCAGGCGCTTGTTGCTGACGTCGATGCGCACGGCTCCTTCGGTTTGAGTTCTCAGCTGACGAATCCATCCGCGGGTCTCTATCGCATCGAAGGAAACTGCCCCTCAGGTTGCAGTCATCCTGGTGCTCCCCGCTTCGCCGATCGCAACACCCTGCCGAATATCCCTCACCCCTCGCCTGACGCCACCACTGCCTTCCCATACCTCTATCCACAAGACTCCTTCAGCATTCAATCCGGCCTCGACAGCCGCATTTCGACTCCCTACACCGAGTCGATGGACTTGTCCATTCAGCGACAGCTTCCAGGTGGCTTCACTCTTGAAACCGCCTACGTCGGAAGGCTTGGCCGCAGGCTGTTGCAGAACCTCGACCTCGCCGAACCAGTCAACTACAAAGACCCGCAAGGCGGAGGAGATTACTTCACCGCTGGCACAGAGCTGTCCAAGGATTCGGATTTGAATGGCGGAGCCTGCGGAGGTCTCACGTGTGGCGGAGATCCCGTTCACGTGCCGACCATCCAGTACTTCGAAGACGTCTTCCCCTTCATGGCTGGTTTGGACGCGGCCGGTGAAACCGCAACCGACGCCATCTACAACAACGAGTGGGCTCCCTACCGTTACACCTGGGGTGAGACCACATCAACCTCAGACATCGACTTCTATTGCTTCTATGGATGTCCAGATGGCTGGCAGCCGCGCATGTGGCACGATCAGTTCGCCTCTCTGTACGTGCTCGCCAGTGTCGGCTCCAGCTACTACCATGCCGGCCAATTCACTCTGCGCCATCCCATGAGCCACGGATTCCAGATGGACTTCGCTTACACGTTGTCCCACTCCATCGACATGGGCTCCGATGCCGAGCGTTCCACCCTTCGCAACGGTGGTGCATTCTCTTACATCCTCAACACCTGGAAGCCTGAACTCAACCGCGGGTCGTCCGATTTCGACACTCGACATCTCGTCACTTTTAACTGGCTCTATCAGGTCCCGTTCGGTCGCGGAAAGTCTCTGCTTGGCAGCAGCAATGCTCTGACAGATTCAATCGTGGGTGGATGGCAGCTGACTGGCCTCGGTCGCTGGACCAGCGGTCTGCCCTTCTCGTTCTTCGAGCCCGGCTGGAGCACCAACTGGGAGATCGAGAGCTTCGGCGTGCAAACTGCTCCCATCAAGATGAGCCGCCACTTCGACACGGATGGTAATCCGCAGTTCTTTAAAGATCCGGACGCCATCAACTCCGGTGTCTACACCGGCTCACCGATGCGCCTTCCGTATCCGGGTGAAGCAGGTCAGCGCAACAGCTTCCGGGGCGACGGATTCTTCAACGTTGACTCGGGCCTCGCCAAGAACTGGAAGATCCGGGAATTCGGGACTTTCAAGTTTGCCTGGGAGGTCTACAACGTCTTCAACGTCGTCCGGTTTGACCCCGCCTCTATCAATACCGGCCTGACCGGCGGCCAGCTTGGCGTCGCAACCAGCGTTCTTACCGTTCCACGCCGCATGCAATTCGGTATGCGGTTCGACTTCTAACCAATCACCTCAACAATCTAACGCCGGATGAGCACTTGCTCTTCCGGCGTTTTCTTTGCTTCAAATTCGACCACTGCAAAATCTACTTGCTGGATATTGCGTCGCCCAGTGCCTTGAGCCGATTCTGCGCAAGCTGGTAGGTTGATGTGGGAATCGTCATCGCGATCTTCGGCCTTTCCAGCTTGCGGTAATCTGCAATCGCCACATCGCGTTCTCCAAATTGCTCCGCGATGCGGCCGAAGGCGTACCAGTAGTCATCGTCCGGTTCGTCGAGATTCAGCTCATCCATCGCGCGCAGCAGCAGGTCGTGCGCTTCTTTCGTCTTTCCGATCTCAGCGTACAGGCAGGCGAGCGTATGCAGGATTGAGGGACTGTCATGCTCCATCTGTGTGGCTCTGGTTGCGGTCGCCACGTCAGACTGGTCTGCCTTCCCCGTATAAAGCGCAAACCACGCCATTGAGTTCAGCAGGTTCGCGTCTCCTCTTCCCTGGTCGATAAGTTTCTGGATCCAGCCGCGCGCCGCAACGTAGTTGCCCCGGCTGGACTCAACTCGCATCTTGGCCTGAATTGCGTCGGTATCGCCGTCAAGCAGCTTCAACCTCTCATCCGCTAGTGCGAGCGCGTCCTCATATCGATTCAGTCCGATCAGCGCATCCACATTTGTCATGAATGCGCTTCTGGACTCCCGCACATTCTTCACCAGATCGGACGCCACACCGAGCAGCTTGCCGTAGTCATTCAGCTCCGTATAGCCCTGGGTCAGAGCGATCTCGATGTTCGTCTTTTCGCGGTCGGTGCCTGCGGCTTTGCGGGCGTCCTCCAGAATCTTCACACCCTGAGCGGCCGTCGGCTTCGAACCGACCATCAATGTCGCCGCGGCAAGCGTCATTTTCTGCGCGTCCGCGCTTTGCCCCTTGATCCAGAAGCGAGGGAATACAGGGCCGCCGAGCGGATCGTCTCCTCCGCCAAGGTGCTGATCTTCCCGTACCCAGTCCAGTAGAACCTTCGCACCCTTTAGATCCCCGCTCCTCACACGCTCAAGCATTTCCAGTGCGATGGCATTGGGCTTGTCCGTCGAATCGAGCAGTTTGTATTGCCCGCCTTCCTTGACGACGAAGAATGTCAGTCTCGGTCCACCCGGAATTTGGATCTTATCGCGATAACCACCCGCATCATCGCCTTCGCTCTTGGGATCGAAGCCTTGCAGCATCAGGTCGATCGTTACATCCAGGGAACTGCCTTGCCGGGCGAGCTGGCTGCTGACCTTCTTGCCTGCCTCCAGTTCTTTCTTCAGCTCATCGGGATCTTCAGCCCGGATAACCGCAATGCCATTCCTGCTGGTGATGGCCTCCATCTTTGCCAAAGTCACACCAGGATCCATCGTGAGCAGAAAGGCGCGCTTCACAACGTCTTCCGGCGTATTTGCAAACTGGAGATCTTCGTGGTGCTTTGCATCGCGGAGCAGACTGGCAAGTCCCATAGATTGCGCGGCGTTATCGCCCGATGCGCCTGCCTGCAGAAAGTCTGCCGCCAGCGCGTAGTGACGTGTATTCATCAACATCTCGCCTGCGGTGCGGGCAGTCTCCTTGAACGCCGCGTCATTGTTTGTGAGCTTGTTGATCTGCGACAGCCCTTCCTTGCTGCTCTCCAGTAGGGCATGGCTCGCCGCCATTAACGCAATCGGCTGCGGATTCAAGGTCTGTGCGGCCTTCAGCGCACCCGCAAAATCCCCACCATAGAAGAGGGCGTACGCCAGGTTATTGGGAATGTCCAGATCGCGAAGCTTGTCCTGCCCCAGTTTCTGGTATTCGGCGATCGCATCTTTTATGTGTGCTTTTCCGCTGTAGCGCCGCCCCGCCCCATCGTATTCCAACAGGATGGCGAGATTGGCCTCAGCGGTGTGATCATCCTGGTCGAGTCGCGTCGCTGCGCGGTAGGCTTCGGCGGCGCCTGTCCAGTCTGATCCGGGGCGTAAATCGCGCCCAACAAGATCGTGCTTCAGGATCTCCGCGAGCGTCCTCTGTGCCAGTGCAGAACTCGGATCAAGCTTCACCGCCTGGCGTGCCTGTGCGCGAGCTGCCTCGCCCATGCCAGCCTCAAGCAGAACGCGTGCGACTTGCAGGTGATGCACAGGAGAGTTCGGATTGGCGGCGATTAGACCCCGATAGCTTTGCAGCGCCTCTTTTACTTTGCCTTCGCGCAGCAGCACTTCGCCTTCCGGCTCGAAGCTCACAACGATGGCCGGCCCCGATGTCAGCTCTCCAACTTTGTTGCGTAGCTCTGTCGCCTCCGCATTGGTGTATCGCCTCTTACCGGAATCGAACGCAATATCCGCTTCCACAGCGCCGTCTTGATTCTTCGTGAATATCTCGCGCAGAACAGCCGGCCCCATCGCAATCGTTTCGTCCTTTGGCAATTCCTTTGGAACGAAGCCGGCCGGCGGAACAATCTTGTACTTCCACTCAGCGGTGAAGGGCTGCTCCAGCAGCCAATCAGCCGTCCGAGGTTTCTTCGGCTTCTCGCGATCGTCCTTCTTCTTGTCGTTCGGTTCCTCTCTGTGCTTGAGTTCCTCCGGCAACTGTTGGAAAAGCGTCTCAACACGAATAGCCGCGATCGCGTTATCAAGATCGGTGAACCCGCGCTTAGCCTTCTCGCACTTCAGGGTCAATTCGAACTGCTTCGTCAAATCACCGGGATCCGATCGATCAACGCTGGTCAGGTTCTCCGCAATGTACTGCGCTTTTACATATCCTGTCAGGCCCTCTCGCGTGTCCTTGTCCGGCTTATCGGCATAGAAGGCGCGATAGTGCGACTCGAAGACGCCGCTCGGCAATGTCTTTTCTATTACCGTAGCCGGACCATTTTCGCCGAGATGGATTTCGCGCATTTCCAGCAGCACGTTGTCACGCGAACCTGATTCCGGAGTCTTCACCAGCCCTGTCGTCTCCGGCCGCGCAATGAGAGCGCGCCGTCCCTGATCATTGATTGGCAGTTGGCCGAGCCGTGCGTATTGGTCGGTCCCGTCGATCCACAATCCCGCTGCGCCCGTGGCGCCTGGTACATAGACGATTGCATGATCAAACAGCCCCATACCCGGCAGGTCCGCTGGGACATCCAGCCGCGAACCGGCATTCAGAAGTGCCACATACGCTGGAATCTTCGCCGCGCGTAGCATGGCCACCAGCAGCGTCGCCTTGTCCTTGCAGTCGCCATACTTTAAGGCCAGCGTCTCTGAGGGCTCGTGGGGCACAATCGCTGCTTCCCCGAATTCGATTCCGGTATAGCGGACCTCGCGGTCCACATAATCCAGAATCGCCGCCTGTTTCTCAGCGGAGGACATCTCTTCTGAGACGAGCCCTTCCACGATTGATCGCACCGCATCCGACTTCGCCCGCTCGTCGACGATCCGCGAGTATTCGGTTGCCAGAGCCTGCCATGACGCACCTGTCGAGTAGTCGATCTCCGGGAATCGAATCTCATCGGAAGGAAGATTTGAATCGCGGGACTCAATTCCTTCAAGTGCCCCTATCTCATACGTGATGGTTACTTGGCCGTTGGCCTCGACGCGTTTCGGGGTCACGCCGGGTAGTAGCTGCGTTTGTATCCGCAATGGTAATGAGAGAGGAGCTTCAAACACCGCGCTGCTATGAGCGACCGGCGTATCCTCATGCCCGAAGAAACTGCGGCCCACGCGTCCTTTGGCAAAAAACGGCTCGGTCTCTCGTGCCAGGTACTCTTCTTCGACGACCACTCCCGGTGCGATTGCCGGCAGAGGCGCTCGCAGCCTTTTGCCGTTGCCGTAAGTCTTGTAGTCGCCGCCACGGGCCGGTTCTTCCGTAATGGCGCGGGGATCGAACGTGTGCTCCGAATAATCCGGTCCGATCACGCGTGCCCGGATCACGGGGCGCATCTCGTGCCACGCGTCCCAACCGACAGACAAACTGTCCCATCCCTCGGCGCCCTTCGAGGTCAGCACCTTGTAAATGTAGTGGCCGACGTGCGTGAGCCGACCGGCTTCGTCGAAGCTGAAGCGTTCGTCGTCTTCGAACAGGATGATGTTCGCGTTCTCGGGTGCAGGAACAAGCGATGCGGCTTGATAGAGTTCCCGTGCGGGTACAGAAAAATGGGGCGCATTCCATGGCTCTGGATTCTGTTGGCTAAATCCTGTTATCGCGACCCAGCACGGCAGGGCGAAAGCAAGGCAGGTCACAAATCGGCGCAAGACAAGAAACGACACAGCGCTCCTTCAGCAACAAAGGGGGAATGTGACCACGGTACCGCAAAATCAGGCACGGTGTAAGGGCAGCCGGTGCCCCCCTTGGCGATTTGTGCAAACAAACGTCATGGGTCGTGAAACTCGGCCCGATACTTCGAATAGGTCTATGTCAACTCAAGCTTCGTTTTTCGTGCTTCTGCAGCAATTTCCCGTAGTCCGGGCAGAACGCGTCCCAGTGGCATGGCCGCTGCCTGCCTCTGTCCCAGCGCGAAATACACATCTTTGTAGAACGCAAAAAGCTGATCGTACGCCGCTGTCGCTCTGCGGTCGGGCTCAATCGTGCGGAATGGCAGACATACCGCGGCTTGAGCCTCTTCAACCGTCTTGTATATTCCGGCAGCAAGCAGCGCCATGATCCCCGATCCAAAGCTTGTT
>Ga0207671_10003686_pt1 | contig 15101 bp, 20 predicted proteins | sample KBSC24metaG_FD_184352 | JGI IMG/M metagenome (GOLD analysis project Ga0207671, IMG submission 184352) | Corn rhizosphere microbial communities from Kellogg Biological Station, Michigan, USA - KBS C2-4 metaG (SPAdes) (version 2) | ecosystem: Host-associated > Plants > Roots > Rhizosphere > Soil... | reverse complement strand
CTTGCCAGAGGCGACGAGCCCTGATTCAAGATGGCAAACGGATTGGAGTTTGCCATGCCGATCGCGCTTCGCCCGGATTTCGACGCGGCCTCTGTGAGGAAGGCGGCCCGGCAATCCAGGGATGGCGCACAAACCCGGCGGTTGCTCGCGCTGGCGGCGATCTACGATGGCGCGAGCCGTACCGAGGCGGCGCGGATCGGCGGGGTCACGTTGCAGATCGTCCGGGACTGGGTGATGAAGTTCAACGCCGCCGGTCCTGACGGGCTGATCGACCGGAAGGCGCCGGGGCAGCCTTCGATCCTCAATGCGACCCACCGCGCAGCGCTGGTCGAGGCGGTCGAGCGGGGCCCGATACCGGCCGTCCATGGTGTCGTGCGCTGGCGGATCGTCGATCTGGCGCAGATGTTGTGGGACGACTTCTCGCTGTCGGTGTCGCGGCCCACCTTGAGCCGCGAACTGCGTGCGCTCGGCTATCGCAAGCTTTCGGCGCGGCCCAGGCACCATGCTCAGGACCCGGACGCGATCGAGGCCTTCAAAAAGGGGGCTTCGCCGCCGAGCTGGACAAGGTCAGAGCGTCTCTCCCGCGCGGCACACCGATAGAGATTTGGTTCCAGGACGAGGCCCGGATTGGGCAGAAGAACAAGATCACAAGGCGATGGGCGAAGCGCGGAAGCCGCCCCTCGGCGCCGCACGATCAGCGTACCAGGTCCGCCTACATCTTCGGCGCGATCTGCCCACAGGAGGGCAAGGCGGCGGGGCTGATCCTGCCCTTCTGCAATACCGATACCATGAACCTGCATCTGGCCGAGATCGCGCTCCACGTAGCGCCAGGAGCTCACGCCATGCTGCTCATGGATCAGGCTGGATGGCATCTGACGCCGAAGCTCGATGTGCCCGACAACATCTCGATCGTCGCGATCCCATCGAAAAGCCCCGAGCTCAACCCGCAGGAGAATGTGTGGCAGTTCATACGCGACAACTGGCTCTCGAACCGCGTGCTCGGCTCTTACGACGAAATCGTCGACCATTGCTGCGATGCCTGGAACAAGCTCGTCGACCAGCCTTGGCGCATTATGTCACTCGGCCTGCGCGCATGGGCCTGCGGGTTCTGATCAGTGAATCTTGGTATTATCCTCGTTCAGGCACTCGATCCGCGCTCCCCATTGCCGACCGGCAGCTATCTTGCCTCAGGGGTTTGTCGAGATGCCGATTACGATTGCTCACTTTGCTCTGGCTGGCAATCTGCAGATCACCCGCAAAGACTCGTTCGACCGCTTCCTGATCGCCCAATCGCTTGTCGAGAATTGCCCGTTAGCATCGAATGAGGCTCTCTTTGACACCTTTGGCGTCAACCGGATCTGGTAATCGTGAGCATGGGTTGCAGCTGGGACGTTCTCGCCAGGCTGCTTACAGTCGCGAAAGCTTCGAAGCGGCCGGTCAGAAAATAGTCGATTACCGCCGAATAGGCACCTGGTGAGTCTGTTTAATGTGATGCGGTACTGAAGGGGTTTCGGATGGTCAGGCGATTGTCGATCATTAGTCCATCTTGCATGTCCTCAGACCACAGCGTCTCACAATCGGCGAGAAGAGCGGCTGCGACAATCATCCCGTCATATACCGAAAGCTGATAGCGGGACGCTATTCGGAGCCCCTCATCGTGCGTATCGAGACTGACAGGTTCAACTGTGGTCAAACTACGTATCAGCCCCAAGAAATCCAGAGCTTCCTGCCAGCTCAAGCGCATCTTGCGCCGGGCTACATTGGCGATCTCATTGAGCACTTGGACGCTTATCGCGCATTCATTCTGCAGGAGCTCTTCGACACGCAATGCTTTCTCCGGCTCTTTCGAGGCCAAATAGATGAAAACGTTGGTGTCCAGAAAGTTACCGGGCATTCGCCTCTTCCCGGTCGAACTTGAAGTCAGCGGGAAGACGACCCCGATATGCCCGCAGGCGTGTCAGCATATCCTCACGACTGGGCTTGAGCGCGACGCCCATGTGATGAGCATCTGCAACATGCAATTCGATATCGTCGCCCTCTCGCAACCCAAGCGCATCGACCACGGAGGCCGGAAGCCTGACCGCCAGACTGTTACCCCACTTTGCGACCTGCATGATGACCTCTATGATATCCATGGAACAGAATGTATATCATCCGCTACCAAAGATCGCAACCTGCGAGGGCGAACGACGGGTTTTGGCGAACACATGAGCGAGCCAGAATGTCTGATCATGGTCGCGAGCCGCCCGGCCGCACTTTCGGGTGGCCAATCGGGCTGCGGAAGGCGGCAAGTGGAACAAGCCTCCATTTTTGGCTCGCCATTTGAACGAGATTTTCGGAGAGCAAACGCTCCAGTCTGGCACGGGTGAGCGACTCATCGGTGGTCTGCCTCACCTCGTGCGAGGCGCCTTGTCTGTCTACATCTTTCCACCATATTGAGACACATGAACAAGCCTATGACCCTCAATGTCCGCATCGGCGGCGCGCTGGGCGATTTCGTCGCCACCAATGTTGGCGACCAGGGGGCTTATGAGAATGTCAGCGAATATGTCCGCGACCTTATCCGCCGCGATAAAGAACGAATTGAAGCCGAGCAGTTCGACCGGCTCAAGGCAGAACTGACCCGGGCCTTCGCCGTGCCCCAATCCAGCTATGCGCCGCTCGATGCGGACGCGGTGATCGCGCGCAACCGCCGGGGCTGACATGACCGGCTTCACGGTCTCGGTGATCGCCGGGCAGCGCCTCTACGAGATATACGTTTATACCCGCGACACCTAGGGCGAAGCGCAGGCGGAAACCTATGTGCGGGAGCTCTTCGGGTGCTTCGGCCGTATCGCGCGCCGCGATCATGTCTGGCGCGCGGTGCCGGCCGAGTTCGGCGTGGACGGCTTCTACTGCCGGCACGCGCATCATTACATCTATTGGCGTCAGTTCGCCGATGGTACGGTCGGCATCGTGACGATCCTGCATGAGCGGATGCACCAGATGGATCGCTTCCGCGAAGACAGCGTGCCCTGATCAACCGCCCGATGGACACAGTATTGACTGGAGCGATCTCGGTTTCCTCCGGATCGAGCCGCGGCCGGATGTCACCTACCAGGTCGTCGCGGCAGAACCCCTTGTTGCTATCCTGTCCAGCGATCATCACCTCGCCGCGCAGGCGGAGATCGATCCGCATGAGCTGGAGCGAGGAGTTCGTCGGCTTTTCCGCCGTGCCTGTGCTGCGTGGGGTGGTGGAGGACTATCTCAGGCGCAACGGCGTCGATATCGAGCCCGGTCACCGCATCGACAATTTCGCGATGGGTATTTCCCTCGTCGCATCGACGCGCGGTGTCGCCCTGCTCCCCGCCTATGTGGAACCGCTGCTGCCATGGTCGGTTGTCAGCCGGCCCCTCAAGGGAAAGCCGCCGACGATCGATCTCGCGGTCGGCTATCGCAGCGACAATCCGTCGGCGGTGCTGCGCACTTTCCTGTCAAACATCGACGAGTTGGTCGCAGCGGGTACGGCGGGGCCACGGGCGAACGCGGGGTAGCATCCAATCCGGTCGTCTCCATCTCCTTCGGACCATCCTAAATCCTGCCGTTCATTCATCTGGCGAACTCAGGCAACGCTTCGCCCATCGCTCCAAGCCGGTCCATCCATCGTGGTGGAGCGGCCTGCGCAAAGATGTTGCTACAAGCCCGCTTTCCGGGTTCGCCATGCCCGCATTCTCAGACGGCAGGAGCTATATCCGCGTCGCATCGGCAGCCTCGAAGCAGGCGATCTGGTCGGCCTGCGCCTTCCTGAACGCGGGACGACCCGTGATCCGTGCCACATAGGCTTCCGTTACCGGCCGGTCGCCGAAGGCGCGAACCTTCTCCACGCGGAGAACGTCGGCCATCAGCAGGTCCGCTACGGTGAAGCGGCCGGCGGCCAGCCATTCCCGCTCGCTCAGCACGCGCTCCATATGATCGAGGCGGCCGCGCAGCCAGTCGGTCAGCCCATTGTCCTTTGCCCCGGTCACCTCCATGAACCACCAAGGGACCGATACCATCTCGATCGAGTTAAGCGCGGCGATCGTCCACTGCACGGCCTCCGCCTTGCCCTCGGGATCGCGTGGCATCAGCGTGTCGCTCTTGCCTGCCAGATGGAAGAGCCCGGCCCCGCTCTCGAACATCTTCACGCCGCCATCGTCCAGATAGGGAACCTGACCGAACGGCTGACGATCGAGATGGTTGGTCGCGCGATCCTCGAACGCGATGGTCCGAACAGCATAGGGAAGGCCGGCTTCCTCGCACGCCCAGCGCAGCCGGAGATCGCGCACGAAGCCGCGCGGCCCCTCGGGCACCCAGTCCAATGTCCAGATCGTCAAATCGCTCATAGCGGCAAGCCTTTCGATCGGTGATTTTGTTCGGGGTGTACGCGCCCGGCCTAGCGGCCGATCACCACATGCGTGGCGTGCTCGGTTGGCGTGGTCTCGACGACGCGGTAGCGAAGCGCGGGGAGGTCAAGCCCCGCGAACACGGGCTCGCCGCGTCCGAGCAGCACCGGCGAGAAAGCGAAATGTGCTTCGTCGATCAGCCCGGCCTGCAGATATTGGCGGACCGTGGCCGCGCCGCCGCCGATCTTGACGTCCTTCTCGCCGGCGCCATCGCGCGCCCGTTCGAGCGCCGCCTCGATCCCGTCGGTCACGAAATGGAAGGTCGTGCCGCCCTCCATCACGATCGGATCGCGGGGATGGTGGGTCAGGATGAAGGTTGGCGCGTGATAGGGCGGATTCTCGTCCCACCAGCCTCTCCAGCCGTCATCGGTCCAAGGCCCTCGCGAATGCGCGAACATGTTGCGGCCGAGAATGAAGGCGCCAAAGCCGTCCATCGAGCGATGGGCAAAGTCGTCGTCGACGCCTTCCGTGCCACCCTCGGCCCCGAACATGGCCTTGAAGCTCTTCGTGCCGACGAACCAGCCGTGCAATTCCGGCCCGCGCTTGCCGAGCGGATCCTGGAGACTCTGCTCGGGCCCGGCACCATATCCATCCAACGACACGCTGAACGCGGCAACTCTTACTCGTCCCATCGAACCTCTCCGAAAGCGTGATCTTCGTTCAGCTGCGCTGTTCGGCGAGCCAGTGCTCCAGCCGGTCGAACGTGCTGGCCCAGCCGTGTCGGTGGCTCGCCGCACTGGCCCCGGATTTGAGTGCGGCATGAGTGAAATCGAGCAGCGTGCCGCCGCCCGGAATGTCGCTCAGGATGACAGTAACCTGCGTGTCGACCGGAATGCCGTCCTCATGGCCCTCACCCCATTTGAAGGTGAAGACGAGGCGCTCTTGCGGCACGATCTCGAGATAGATGCCGCTCTGGTCGTAGGTGCCCTTACCCTCGATCGATTGCAGCGTGGCCGACCAGCGGCCGCCGACCCTGAAATCCGAAACATGGCTGATCGCCGGCCATTGAACGGGGCCCAGCCAGCGTACGATCATTTCCGGCTTCGTCCATGCAGCCCACATCAGGCTGCGGGACACGTCGAACACGCGCTGTATGTGCAGGGTCGGGCGCTCGATCGCGGCGGAATCACGCGCCATGGCGGCTGCCCCCGATCTCCTTGAGATAGTCGTCGAGCCGATCGAAGCTCGCATCCCAGAAGGCGCGATACTGGTCAATCCAGCCGGCGACCGCCTGCATCGCCTTGGGCTCGAAGCGGGCGGGGCGCGTCTGGGCGGTCTTGCCTCGGCTGATCAAGCCCGATTGTTCGAGGACTTTGAGATGCCGTGAGACGGCGGGCAGGCTTATCGCGAACGGCTCGGCGAGTTCGTTCACTGTCAACTCGCCCTTGCTGAGCCGTGCGAGGATGGCCCGGCGCGTGGGGTCTGCCAGCGCTGCAAAACAGCCACTCAACGGGTCTTCGGTCATCGCCACCTCGTATTTAACGAGCATGTTAAATATGGGGTGGTCAATAGTCAATGTTTGCGTTGGCCGTCCTGGAGCGATCGTGCGCCTGAGGTCGGCGCTTGTGGCGCATCAGCGAAGTCTTCGATGGCAGCGATGCGCCCAAGCGTTGCCGGAGGCCTGGTACGTCATTCCTGCGACGCGGAGAGGCCCGCAAGAAGCGGCGCATGGGCGGTGAGCCTGCGGGACATGAATTCGGTGAATAGCCGCACGCGCTTCGTCTTGCGTGTCTCCCCCTGGGTGAGAAGCCAGAGCGTGCCGTACATATGCAAATCCGTGCCCGCCATCCTTGCCAGCAGGGGATCGGCGTCTCCGATGAAGCACGGCATCGTGGTGATCCCCAGGCCCTGCCGGACAGCGGCGATCTGTGCCCCCGCATCCGTGATACGGAACGGCACGCCCGCCGCGCGAACCTCGCCCTCGGCGGCCCAGGCCGGGACGCCGTGCTGGCTGATCACGATCCAGCGGACAGGATCGGTTGCGCCGCCGCGCCACGCGGCAAGCCGGTCGCGGGCGATGTAGACGCCGCCGAACACGTCCGGCCCCTTCAGGCCGTGGAGGTTGAGCGGCAGCGTCGCGCGATCGTAGACGACGCGGATCGCGACATCGGCCTCCCGATTGGTCAGGTTCGCCAACTCCCCCGACGACATGATCTCCATCTCGATATCCGGATGCAGGTGCGCGAATTTGGCGAAGTCCGGCATGAGCAGATGGGTCGCGAGGTTCGGCGCCAGCGTCACCCGCAGCAGGCCGCGCACGCTCTGGTCGCGTCCGAAGACGCGGGTTTCCAGCTGGTGCGACGACGCCTCCATCTGGTCCGCGAACTCCAGCACCTCTTCGCCGGCGGCCGTCAGGCGATAGCCCGAAGGCAGTTTCTCGAAGACCTGCGTTCCGAGCCGTTCCTCCAGCTGCGCGATGCGGCGGAGCACGGTAGAATGATTCACCCCGAGGCGCGCGGCGGCGGCCCGCACCGAGCCCCCGTGCGCGACGGCCAGAAAATGGCGAACGTCATCCCAATCGATCATGGTGCATTCCTGCGCCACAATGCACCTTTTTCCAAGGCGTACCTAATGCCGGCGGGCGATGGCACCGCCCGTCGTCCCTCGCATTAACCGTCAGGCCGGATCGAAATTGCACCACCGATGTGCGCAACCTCGCACTCAACATCCGATGCGGGCCGGCCCATTTCCGGGGTCCCGGGGGCAGCCCCGCACGACAGGCACGGTTGAGAAGGACGAACTATGGGAAAGCTCGCAGGCAGGGTCGCGGTCATTACGGGCGGTGCTACCGGCATCGGCCTCGCCGCGGCGAGGCGCTTCGTCGACGAGGGCGCCTTCGTCTTCATCTACGGTCGCCGGCAGGATGCGCTCGATGCGGCGATGGCCGAGTTCGGTCCCAGCGTCCGTGCGGTGCGGGGCTCCGTCTCCGACGAGGCTGATCTCGACCGGCTCTACGCTGCGGTGAAGGCGGAGCGCGGAACCCTCGACATCGTCTTCGCCAATGCCGGGGCAGGAAGCATGTCGAAACTCGGCGAGATCACCGCCGAGCATATCGACGAGATTTTCGACACCAATGTGAAGGGCACGATCCTCACGGTCCAGAAGGCGCTCCCGCTGATGGGCCGGGGCGGCTCGATCATCCTGACCGGATCGAGCGCCGGCACCACGGGCGCTCCGGGTATGTCGGCCTACAGCGCCAGCAAAGCGGCCGTGCGCAATCTCGCGCGGACCTGGGCGGAAGACCTGAAGGGCACCGACATCCGCGTGAACGTGCTCTCGCCCGGGGCGACGGCGACCGACCTCGCGAAGGCGGCGCTCGGCGAGGACGGGCAGAAGGCCTTCGCCGCGATGACGCCGCTCCAGCGCATGGCCGATCCGGCGGAGATCGGGGCGGTGGCCGCTTTCCTCGCCTCGCCCGACAGCAGCTTCATGACCGCCAGCGAGGTCGCCGTCGACGGCGGCCTGGCTCAACTCTGATCCCTCGCGCCCGATCGGGCGCTCCATCCAGCCCATCAAGGAACATTCCATGACCTATGCAATCATCGGTTTCGGCAAGGTCGGCCAGGCCCTGGCCAGGGCGTTCGCCCGCAGCGGCATCGAGGTCTCCGTCGCAACCACCCGCGATCCCGCGAGCTTCGCATCCGACGCGGCCGCGATCGGGCCCGGGATCGTTCCCAGGACACTGGCGGACGCCGTAGAGGCGGACGTCATCTTCCTCGCCGTCGGCTTTCGGGCGCATCCGGATGTCGCGAAGGCCTTCCCCAACTGGGAGGGGAAGATCATCGTCGACGTGACCAACGCTTATGGCATTCCTCCCGAGGAACTGGGAGACCAGCCCTCCTCCAGCGTCGTCGCCCAGGCCTTCGCGGGCGCGCAGCTGGTCAAGGGCTTCAACCACCTCGGTGCGTCCGTCCTGGGCCGGGATCCAGCCGTGAACGGAGGCAGGAGGGTCGTGTTCCTGGCGAGTGACGACGACGGTGCCGCAGCGGAGATCGGCGCGCTGGCGGACAGGCTCGGCTTCGCGCCGGTCGAACTCGGCGGACTGGCCGAGGGAGGCCTGCTCGTTCACGGGCGCGGCAACAGCTGGGGCCGGCTTATCTTCAAGGATCTGGTCAAAATCGTCGGCTAGGTTTTGGTCGTCGATGGCTCGTCGACCAGCATGGACATAACGCGCGCGGTCGGAACGAAACGATCCGGTCGCGCGCGAAGGCCCAGTTCCGGATACAGGCGGCAGTCAAGCGGAGTGCCTGTTCGCAATCGTTCGATCTCGTCGGGCGTTCTTCGTTCAGAGACCGGCCCCGTCGACCGTGAGGTATCGCTGCAGGACGACGAAGCTCAGGTCGGCGCGCAGCGGCGTTCCAAATCGATCGTCACCATAAGGGAAGGGCTCGGTTTCGCCGGTCAGTCGGTAGCCGCGGCGCACATACCAGGCGATCAATGTCTCCCTGACGTTTACGACGGTCATACGCACGGACTCCCCGCCGTGCGTGCGGACCCAATCTTCGGCGGCGGCCAGCATCCTGCGTCCAAGTCCGCCATTTTGCCGGCTAGGGTCAGCGGCCAGAGAACCCAGATACCATATCTTGTCGTGCACTGGCTTGAGCCATACGCAGCCGGATGGCTCCTCTCCCGGTCGCTCGATCCACTTGAGCATCGTCGCGGCTGGATCGGCGGACAAATCCGCGCGCAGCAGAGCTTCGGTCGTGCGGTCACCGGCGATGTAAGGCGCCTCCGAGTTCCAGCCGGCCGATGCTCCAGAGCCGCGATAGGCCCGATTCATCAGTGCGGCGATCAACGGTACGTCGCTTTCGGCAATCGGCTCGAACATCTGGCCTCAGCTCTCCATCGGAGGGCTGCATTTTAGGGGAACAGCCAGGGAAGCGCGAGATGACTCGCATCTGGTCGAGTGCGGTCTCGCTCTTCGGCGCCCAGCGCCGGTCATAGCGGCAGATCAGGACCGCTCCTAAATGCGGACAGTCCCGCACCCGTGAGCGCCGGCTGGCCTTGCGTCAACCATCATAGGCATTCGGATTTCCATCGAGGCGGTCCGCACCTGTCCGGATCATTGCGATGTCCCGGATGGGGGGATTCCCGAAGAGCCGCCGATACTCGCGATTGAATTGCGTCGCGCTCTCATAGCCTACACGCAGGGCGGCTGTCGCAGCGTCGATCGGCTCGACCAGCAGTAGCCGGCGTGCCTCGTGCAGGCGGATTTGCTTCTGGAATTGCAACGGGCTCATCCGGGTGATGCCGCTAAAATGATGATGGAGGGTGGAAACGCCCATGGTCGCCATCTCGGCGAGTTCCTCGACGCGGACCGGGCGGGCATAGTTTTCGCGCAGCCATGCGATGACGCTGGCGATCCGGTTGCAGCGGGTGCCGAGCATGGCGATCTCCCTAAGCCACGCCCCGGCGGGGCTCAGCAGAAGCCGATAGGTGATCTCGCGCATCAGGAGCCTTCCCATGAACGGGATGTCCCCCGGCCGGTCGGCCAGCGCGGTCAGCCGTACGACCGCTTCGAGCAGATCCGGCGTCACGGCGCCGAGCGCCATCGGCACGCGCACCCCGTCGGCGCCCAGGCCCAATGTATCGATCTCGGCGGCGATCTCCTGCGCGGTCGAAAGATCGAGCTTGAGCATGATCGAAAGAAACGGACGCGCGGGGTCGGCTTCGACGACCTGTGACATGGTGGGCAGGTCGACGGCGGTCAGCAGGAAATGGTCCGGATCATATTTCATGCTTTCGGTGCCCAGCGTGACGCGCTTGCGGCCCTGTGCGACGAGGGCGAGGCTGGGTTCGTAGAGCGCCGAGACCGCATCGCAAGGATCGTTGCGCCGGACCATCATGAGACCGGGGACGGGAGACGATATCTCGCCATCACCGGGCAGGTCATCGGTGATCCGCCGTGCGAGCGTCGCCCTCAGCTGGCCAAGTCGATGCTGCTCGCCCCTATCCCATGCAGGAGGATTCATGATCTTCAGGAGCATGCGATCCATCTGGCTGTTCCCGAGGGAGCGAACAAGCGATATCGTCCGGATCAAGAGAAATGGGCAATCATCCGGAAGGATCGGGCTAACCCGGCACGGCGCAGGCGGTTAGGAGGGGAAGACGTTTCCCCTTGGCAATACGGACCTCATCATGAAGACGATCGGATATGCCGCGCAGAGCGCGGAGAGCGGACTTGCGCCCTGGTCATTCGAACGCCGGGTGCTTCGTGCAAATGACGTGGCGATCGAGATTCTCTACTGCGGCGTTTGCCATTCCGATCTTCACGCCACGCGCGACGACTGGAAGGAATGGGGTCCGGCCCTCTACCCCGTCGTCCCGGGGCATGAGATTATAGGCCGCGTTATCGAACTGGGTTCGGACGCCGGTCGCCACGCCATCGGCGATATCGTCGCGGTCGGCACCATCGTCGACAGCTGCCAGCATTGCGACCAATGCCATCGCGGCGAACAGCAGATGTGTCGCGAATATCCGACCACCACGTATGCGGCGCGGGACCGGATCGACGGCACGTCGACCTATGGGGGCTATTCGAAGCACATCGTCGTCCGCGAGGATTTCGTCCTGCGCTTGCCCGCGGGGCTGGACCCGGCGCGGGCGGGCCCGCTGCTCTGCGCGGGGATCACCGTCTACTCGCCACTGCGCACGTGGAATGTCGGGCCCGGCAGCCGCGTGGGCGTGATCGGGATCGGTGGCCTGGGGCATCTCGCCGTCCGGCTCGCTGCCGGACTGGGGGCGCATGTGACGGTAATCACCCGCAGCGAGGCCAAGGCGGCGGAGGCGGCCTCGCTCGGCGCGGGCCATGTGCTGGTGTCAACGGACTCGAAGGCTATGGCCGGGGCGGCGTCCGCGTTCGACGTCATCATCGACACTATCCCGGTGAAGCACGATGTCTCACCCTATGTCCCGCTGCTCGACATCGAGGGGGCACTGGTCATCGTCGGCAACCTCGGCCCGATGGACGGATTCGGCACGCTGCCGCTCATCATGGGCCGGCGTCGGATCACCGGCTCCCCTTCCGGCGGGATCTCCGAGACGCAGGAGATGCTCGACTTCTGCGCGAGGATGCAGATCCTGCCGGAAACCGAGACCATCGCGATCAACCAGATCAACGAGGCGTTCGAGCGGATGGAGCGTGGCGATGTGCGCTATCGCTTCGTGATCGACATGGCTTCATTCTCACAAGAATGAAGCCGCGCTGACCCACTCTGGCTGAAGTGGATCAGCAGCTCTGGGGGTAATTCGCGTTGGTCCGCCAACCGCCGGTCAGGAAGAGGCCAACTGTGCTCATTCCGGACCTGGATCATCTCCTCCAATTGCAGATCGGCTGCTTCAGAGCCGATGTCAGGTCCTCTGACACCGTCTCGAGTGCCATCCGGCATGGCCTCCGCGCGTCGCCGAGCCGGATGCTCAACACGGATTGATCCTGCGACCGTGCGTCCATCATAGCCCATGCCAAATCCATTCGGCCGCGATCAGCCCGCTTTCCCAAGCACCATGCGCTGTCGAGAAATTTGTCGACGAGCATGCTTCGCCGGCAAAACACAACCGCTCGCTGACTGGCGCGGCCAGCACCGCACGCGCTGAGTGCTGACCGGGCAAGGCGTGGCTGTAGGAACCCCCGATCGTCGGCTTTGCCGCCCAGCGCGTCGTTGCGATCGGCGTCAGGCCGCGTGCGAAATCGCTGCCGAGCAACGAGCGCAACTCGTCGATCGCGAAGGCGGCGGCATCCGTCTCTTCCAGCACCCGGGCATTCTCGCCGCCGAGAAAGGTCTCGATGATCGGACGGCCGTACGGGCGCATGTAATGACTGCCTGTCGCCGCTGTGTCGATGCGACCCACCAGATGCGATTCCGGCGGTATGGCCTCGGGATCGGCCATCTCAAGGAACACCTTGTCGGCAAGGCCGAGCGGGAGCTGGGCGGCGGCATGGAGATGGTCGTCGACCGCTGGCTCGAGGCGGATCGCGCTCTTCGCCAGCACCTCGGTTGAAACGGTGATGATGGCGGCGCGGGCCCGGATCGTGCCGCGATTCGTGTCCAGCACCACATCGGCATCGTGCATCACGGACGACACTCGCGTGTCGAGCGACATGGGCAGATCGACCGCAAGACTTGCGATGAACTCGCCGTAGCCGGAGGGCAAGCGCCAGTTCTGCTCGGTCGAATGATCCTCATAGGCGAGGAAGTCGGCCGCCGAGAGCCGGTCGAGCTCGGCGCCGTTCATGTAGCTGCTCAAAGCGTCGAGGAAGGGACGCCAGCGATCGTCTCGAGCGAGCGCATCCCCCGCGCAATCGCTCGCCGGCGGATCATGCCGCAGCCGCTCCTCGAAAGCCACGAAGGCCTGCCAGGCTTCGCGCTGCGCGCGTTCCGGGAATGCAAGGTTGCGGAATTGCCGGCGCCACGCCGTCTCGCCACGCAGTATCGGAACATCCGCGGCCTCGGCGAGATCGGCGAGCGGATTGCGCTCGGCGGAATGCAGCCAGCCGCATCCCATGTCGAGCGGCAGGCCGGCGATGACCTTCGTATGGGCCCGACCGCCGAGACGCGGCAACGCCTCGATCAGCAGTACCGAGTGGCCGTGGTCGCGGAGTCGGCGCCCGGCCGCGATGCCTGCCGCACCGGCGCCCACGATCGCCACATCCACCATTGCGCTCATGCCACTATCCTGCCTGACTTTGCTTCGAATGCCGATAAGATGCGGCATGACCTTCTTCGAGAGCCTGCTCGTTCTGCTGCTCGTAGCGATCGTTCTGCTGCAGGTCTCGCGTCGCCTGCGGCTGCCCTATCCGTCGATGCTGGCGCTGGCTGGCGCCGGTGTGGCGCTGATCCCCGGCGCGCCGCAGGTTCCGATCGAGCCCGATACTGCGCTGGCCCTTTTCATCGCGCCCGCCTTGATGGATGCGGCGTTCGATTTCCCGGTCGGCACCGCGCGGCGTTTTTGGGTGCCGTTGCTGACGTTTGCCGTCGGCGGTGTGGTCGTGACCACCGTGCTGGTTGCGTGGGTTGGCTGGGCTCTGGCCGGATTGCCCCTCGCGGCGGCGATGGTGCTTGGGGCGATCGTCGCCCCGCCGGATGCCGCAGCGGCAACGGCGGTGCTGTCGGCGAGCGGCGTGCCGCGCTCGACCGACGCGATCCTGCGCGGCGAGAGTTTGTTCAACGACGCCGCGGCGTTGCTCCTGTTCGGTGTGGCGCTGCACGTGCAATCCGCCGGCGGGTTGACGCCGGAGACCGCGCTCCACGTGGCGGTGGCGCTTCCCGGCGGCGTCCTGCTCGGCATTGGCGTGGCGTGGCTCACGACCCGGCTCAACCGCTATGTCGCCGGCACGATGGGCGGGGTGACGCTCCAGTTCGTGACCACCTTCCTGACCTGGATCATCGCCGCTCGCCTCGGCCTCTCATCCGTGCTCGCCATCGTCGCCTCGGCGATGACGATCGCGCGGTCCAGCGGCAACCGGACGACAGCGCGAATGCGAGTCCAGTCCTACGCGGTGTGGGGCGTCGCGGTGTTCGTGCTGAACGTCATGGCCTTCCTGCTGATGGGAATGCAGGCGCGCGGCATTGTGACGAAGCTTTCGGGCGATGCGCTCGATCACGCGATGCTCTTCGCGTTGATCGTGGTGGGCGTCGTGATCATCGCGCGCGCGATCGTCGCGGTCGGCTTCAATCGGGGCTATGCTTGGTATCTACGCCGGCACGGCCTGCCAGAGGTGTCGAGCGTCCGCCAGGCGTTGCTGGCGAGCTGGTGCGGCATGCGCGGGCTGGTGACATTGGCCACCGCTTTCGCCTTGCCCTCCGATTTTCCCCAGCGTGATCTCGTTGTGCTGACCGCGTTCGGCGTGGTGATCGCGACGCTAGTTGTGCAGGGGCTTACGCTGGGACCGGTGATCCGTTTGCTCCGGCTCGATCGGCACGAGAGCGGCGCCAGCGACGTCGCCAAGGTTCGCAAGCAGATCGCTCACGCTGCGCTCGCCTCGCTCGACAGGACGGAGAATGAGGAAGCGGCGCCTCTGCGCACCATCTACGGCTTCATGTGCGAGGCGATCCTGGAGCCCGCGACCGGCCATCGCCTCATCCGCTTCCGCGAACATGCGATGGCCGCGATCGCCGCGCAGCGGGCCGAGCTGGAACGCGCCCGCCTCGATAACCGCATCAACGTCAGCGAGTATAACGACCTGCTCGAGGACATTGACTGGTGGGAGATCATCGCTCTTCCCGACGAAGGGCGGCGGATCGAGGAAACGTAGCGCGGCGATCAGCCTGCCTTCATCGAGAGCCTGGCGCCGTCGCCGAACGGGGATTGTGAGGGAAGTACCGCCGCATTGCGCCCAATGCCAGTCGTAGACCGCTTTCGGACGTTTCCCAATTGCTGACGATCAGCTTCCCGAGACAGCGGTGGTCGGCAAAGGCGCCAGCTTCGTAAAGGCTGACGCCTCTCCGACATCAAGAGGTAATATTCAGTTGACCTATACCGAGAGCGGCCGATCCGCTTCGATGGTGCGACGTGACGTGTGCGGCGGAACCCTATTGTCGTGATTCGACGCGCTGTTCGAAAAGCGACCGGTATTGGCGAGGCTGCGACCGAAGATACTGGTCTGGCGCGTGGACGGACGCACCGAGATGGGCGGCGGCATGCCATGGCCAACGCGGATCGTAGAGGATGGCACGGGCCAGC
>Ga0207671_10003685_pt1 | contig 15105 bp, 11 predicted proteins | sample KBSC24metaG_FD_184352 | JGI IMG/M metagenome (GOLD analysis project Ga0207671, IMG submission 184352) | Corn rhizosphere microbial communities from Kellogg Biological Station, Michigan, USA - KBS C2-4 metaG (SPAdes) (version 2) | ecosystem: Host-associated > Plants > Roots > Rhizosphere > Soil... | reverse complement strand
GGGGTATTTGATGGTATCTTTTAATGTAGCCCCATCTTACCACTTACTATTTGTAGGAATAGGCATGATCATCATTACATTGATCTTTTACCCGCATGCTTACTATGAAAAACCAGTTAATAAGGTCAACCGGTCTGTTTTTACTTTGCCTGATAAACACCTGATCAAGTTTTCATTGATCTGTTTTGCATCTATGGCTTGTGAGAATACGATGTACGATTGGAGTGGCATATACTTTCAAAAAGTACTTCATGCCTCAAAACCAGCTGCAACGGCGGCATTTGTAGTATACATGGTGGCCATGACCATTGGACGCTTTACCGGTGATAAACTGGTGGCATCCGCGGGCATAAAAAAGGTGCTCAGTTTCAGTGGTATATTAATATTGTCCGGGTTGCTGTTTTCTGTTGTTTTGCCATATAGTTACACAGTGTATGTAGGCTATGCGATGGTGGGGATGGGGGTATCGTGTGTGGTGCCATTAGTATTTAGTATGGCAGGTAAATCTCAGAGTATGAACACCGGGCAGGCATTAGCCGCTATATCTACTGTTGGCTATCTTGGATTTTTAATTATACCACCGGCGGTAGGTTTTATAGCCCAGGCGGCTGGGTTACGCTGGGCTTTTGGCATTGTGGCTGGTTTCGGAGCTTTGATCATCGTCATGGTATCAAAACTTAAGTCGCAAAACGAAGCAGTGGTTGCTGCACCATAAAGCCCAATCACTTGATAAATGTCAAGACTATTTTCTGCTTTATGTCATTTGGCAGCTTTGGCACTTACCCCACCTTTGTTATGTAAATAAAAACATAACAATAATGAAAAAGATAATTTTAGTAACAGGCACAAGTACCGGATTCGGAAAGTTAATAACCCAAACATTATCCAAAGAAGGGCATACTGTAATAGCTGCTATGCGTGGTGTAAATGATAAGAACCAGGCGGTTGCACAGGAACTTGCCGAATTGCCGGGAGTTGAAGTAGTGGAGCTTGATGTAACCAGCGATACCTCTGTTCAGGAAACCTTCGTGAAAAGCCTTGCCAAATACGGTCATATTGATGTGTTGGTGAATAATGCAGGTGTAGCTGGTTTTGGCGTAACCGAAGCCTATACACTTGACCAGGTAAGGCGCCTGTTCGAAGTGAATTTTTACGGTGTATTGCGTACTTACAACGCGGTACTGCCATCTATGCGAGCCCGTAAAGATGGATTGATCATTAACCTTTCAACCGGTGCGAGCGGGTTTACCGTGCCCTTCATGGTGCCTTATATGGCTTCTAAATTTGCGATGGAGTCGCTCACCGAAGGTTTCCAGGCAGAACTGAAGGATTACGGGATCGAAAATGTATCCATCCAAAGCGGTGTATATCCAACAGAAATGAATACAGGCGTTAAGCCTGGGGTTAATGCTGACAAGGAGGATATTGTAGCAGCCTATGGAAGTGCAGCCGTTGATGCCTTTGACGCGGTGGGTACAGCACTGTTTGGTAAGATGGCCGAGTTTAAAATGGATCCGCAAACCATTGCCGACGGTGTGCTGGAACTGATCAATAAAGAAAAGGGTACACGCCCACTACGTTTTCCGCTGGATGCCATTGCACAGGGTACAGATCATGAGTTTGTAAAATCTCGTGCTGAAATCAAAAGCAGGTGGGCTAAAAACTACGGAGTTAGCTTATAATTGCATCAAATTAAGAGCCCGGTAAAAATGCCAGGCTCTTAATCATCAAAAACCACCATAAAATGAGCGATACTACTACCAAAACCAATGCACTATCATTGCTGGGTACAGCAATTAAAGTGGCGATATCCAACTGGGAGCTGCAAAATACCCGCCTCAATAATCTATTGGATAAATTAACAGACGACCAACTGGCCGCGCAAACCGCACCGGGACGCAACAGCGGTGTATATCTGCTGGGCCACCTGACTGCAATCAGCGACGGCATGTTCACTTACCTGGAGCTGGGCGAAAGACTTCACCCTGAGCTGGACAACCTATTTGTGAAAAATCCGGAAGCCGCAGGGTTGGAACGACCATCAATAGTAGAGTTGAAAGCTTACTGGAATAACGTAAATACACAGCTCAAACAACAGATGGAAGCATTACAGGCAGAAGCCTGGTTTACCAAACACAGTGCTATATCCACAGCCGACTTTGAGCAGGAACCGCACCGTAATAAATTGAATATTCTGATCAACAGAACTATTCATCAAGGTTATCATTTAGGGCAATTAGTTTACCTATTGAGTAAAACAAAGGTTTAAAGCGTTTTACCTGACAATTTAATGAAATGAATTTGACAAAAGGATGGTAAATAAAGTTTAGATCCTTTATACTTTTGCCTAACGCTGTTAAATAAATTAACAAGCGTTAAAACCGGGAGCAAAAATAGGTCCCGGTTATTTTTGAAAATTCATTTAACACTGTTAAATAATTTAATTAAGTAAAAAAGTGGCAAGCAAAGAACGGATACAACGCTTAAAAGAAGAAACCAGGATCAATATCCTGGATGCTTCTCTCCATATTGTAAAAGAGGAGGGTTGGCAAGCTTTGAGCATGCGTAAAATTGCCGATGTGATTGAATATACCGCGCCCATTATATATGAATACTTTGCCAACAAAGAGGCTATTCTGTTGGAACTTACCCGAAAAGGCTACCTGATACTTACCAGGGACTTACAAGAGGTGAGGGCCAAACATAAGTTGCCGGCAAAACAATTGGAAGCCATGTGGCTGGCTTATTGGGACTTTGCGATGGAGAACAAAGAGCTTTATCAATTGATGTTCGGAGTTGAAATGAATTGCTGCTGTGATATGGTGGCAACTCTCGAAGAATCAGAAGGGCCATATAACGAATTCAGTCAGGCTATTATTGAACTCATGCACATTGAAAATCCAACCAAGGATATGGTATGTTTAAAATACTATACTTTTTGGTCTGTAGTACATGGATTGATCTCGATTAACATCCTGCGCCGAGGCTACTCTGACGAAATGAACCAACAAGTATTAAAGGATGCTATTGGAACAATCATCAAATCAATAGAAAGGGTTTAAAAATTTGCCCTTATTAAAACAATGTTAAATAATTTAACACTGTTAAACATATAAAGTTTAAACATCTATCTATCAAACATATAAATACATACAATCATGGACATCAATTTTTACATTTTACTCATTAACAGCATTAAGAAGCTTAAAACTGTTAAAACAAGCACAGCTTACCAGGAGTGTTAGCTGTATACAATCAGATCATAATATACATGAACATAACTCAATCAACATATATGCAGACCATAAGGTCATTTAAATCTCTATCATTTATCATCATCAAAAATTAATTATTTATGAAAAGTTTCATTTTAGCGCTTTTAGCACTTTCATTATATGGTTGTTCTTCAAAGCCTCAAACACAGCAGGCTCCACCACCACCATCTTTACCCGTAGCCGCTGTTACAGCAGGTACACAAACTACTTATCAGGAATACCCTGCATCAATAGAAGGTACTATTAATGTAGAGATACGTCCACAAGTGAGTGGTGCTTTAGATAAAGTATTTGTTGACGAAGGTGCTTTTGTAAGCGCTGGTCAGCCAATCTTTAAAATTAACGAACAACCTTACCGTGCAGCTTTAAATAACGCGATTGCCGCTTTACACGCTGCCGAAGCAACCCAGCTTAATTCACAACTGGAAATTGATAAGTTAACACCATTAGTTGAAAACAAAGTAGTTTCTGAGTATCAGTTAAAAACAGCCAAAGCGACCAACCAGGTTGCTAAAGCAAACATTGAACAAGCTAAAGCAAACATATCAACAGCTCAGATCAATTTGGGTTACACCCTGATCAAAGCTCCTGTAAGTGGTTACATTGGCAGGTTAATTAAAAAACAAGGAAGTTTAGTAGCTCCAACAGATGTTGATGCACTTACTCAATTGTCAGACGTACATGAGGTACACGTTTATTTCTCATTGGGCGAGAAAGATTTTGTAAACTTTAAAGAGCAATATCCTGGTCAAACCCTGGGCGATAAATTAAAACAACTACCAGCAGTATCCTTATTATTGGCAGATGGTACTGAGTACGCCAAACAGGGTAAAATCGATATGATCGATGGCCAGTTCGACAAAAATACCGGCGCCATCACCGTACGTGCAAGTTTTGCTAACCAGCAAGGTCTGTTACGTTCTGGTAACACTGGTAAAGTTCGTTTGAGCTTGGAACATAAAGACGCTTTAATAATACCTGAATCAGCTACTGTTGAAATGCAGGATAAAGTGTTTGTATTTACTGTAGGTGATAGCAGCAAGGTAAAAAAAGCGGCCATTACCATTGTTGGTAAAAACGGCGACAATTATCTGGTTAAAGACGGCGTAAAAGTAGGCGACCAGATTGTGTTAAGCGGTGTTGATAAATTACAGGAGGGTATGGTGATTCAACCTCAAAAGGCCACAGATAAAGTAGCCGCCGCTGTAACAAAAAACTAATACATACACTTAAACTTTAAAGTCATGTTTCAGAAATTTATAGAAAGACCAGTACTCTCAACTGTTATCTCCATATTATTGGTGATAGTGGGTGTGCTTGGTTTAACAAAATTGCCCTTAGAGCGGTTCCCGAATATCGCCCCCCCGTCGGTATTGGTTTCAGCTGTGTATCCGGGCGCTAATGCCGAGACTATTTTACGTTCCGTGACCCCGTCATTGGAAGAAGCAATTAATGGTGTGGAAAACATGACTTACATGACTTCCACTGCCAGTAATGATGGTACATTGGGTATCACAGTTTACTTTCAACAAGGCACCAACCCCGATCAGGCAGCGGTGAACGTTCAAAACCGTGTTTCACAGGCAACAAGCCAGTTACCTGCCGAGGTTGTACAATATGGTATAACTACTACCAAACAACAAAATAGCTTTATTGGAGCTATGGGTATTTACTCAGAAGATCCTAAAAAATACGACGCGACTTTTGTAAACAACTATGCACAGATCAATATTATTCCCGAGATCAAACGTATCCCGGGTGTAGGTTCTGCCAGTGTATTTGGTGGTATTAAGGATTACTCCATGCGTGTTTGGTTAAATCCTACTCAATTGGCAACTTACAAAATTACGCCTGCCGAAGTAATGGCCGCTATACAGGACAAAAATCTGGAAGCTGCGCCTGGTAGACTTGGAGAGCGTAGTAACGAAGCATTTGAATATGTAATTAAATATAAAGGAAAGCTTACCACACCAGAGGAATATCAAAATATTGCTATCCGCGCAAATGCAGATGGTTCGGTATTACGTTTAAAAGATGTAGCACGTGTTGAATTGGGTGCTTATAGCTATAGTAGTGTGAACCGCTTAAACGGATACGAAGGCATTACTATTGGTATTATACAATTGTCGGGCTCAAACGCCAACGAAATTCAAATTGCCATTGATAAGCTGATGGTAAAATTATCAAAGGATTTCCCGGCAGGCATCAAATTCAATCAGTTTTATCGTACCAAAACCGACCTTGATGAATCAATTGATCAGGTTGAGCATACATTGGTAGAGGCCTTTATATTGGTGTTTATCGTAGTATTTATATTCCTGCAAGATTTCAGGTCAACATTGATCCCGGCTATTGCGGTTCCGGTGGCCATTATTGGTACCTTCTTTTTCATGAACCTCTTTGGGTTCTCGGTTAACCTTTTAACCTTGTTCGCTCTCGTATTGGCCATCGGTATTGTGGTGGATGACGCGATTGTGGTAGTGGAGGCGGTGCACGCCAAAATGGAGGACAACCCGAACCTAACCCCGAAAGAGGCAACTACCGAGGCTATGCACGAAATTAGCGGTGCCATTATATCTATTACATTGGTTATGGCGGCGGTGTTTTTACCGGTTAGTTTCATGACTGGTTCAACAGGTATATTCTACAGGCAGTTTGCATTAACAATGTCTATAGCCATTATTATTTCGGCTGTTAACGCCTTAACTTTAAGCCCTGCCCTGGCTGCTTTATTCTTAAAGAATAAGCATACAGCTGATGGTCATGAAGCACCTAAAAAAGGTTTTGCCGAGAAATTTTATGCTGGCTTTAACGGTGGGTTTAATTATATGACCACCAGATATGTTGGGGCCCTAAAGATCTTGATCCGTAATAAATGGATCAGTATGGCTGGCCTTGCACTAATAGTTGTTGCTACAGTTTATCTGGTAAACAGAACAAAAACAGGCTTTATTCCAACTGAGGATCAGGGATTTGTGGCTATAGCTGTTTCAACACCATCCGGGACTTCATTAGCCAATACCAGTAAAATAATCAACCAGGCCGAAAAAGAGTTGAGAGGTTTGCCATCGGCAAGATTTGTGATGGCCTTGTCTGGCTTTAACTTTTTAACGCTATCCAACAGCCCATCAGCGGGTCAGATCTTCCTGTTGTTAAAACCGAATAAAGACAGGGGAGCCGTTAAGAACATTGATGATATACAAAATATAATAAGAGGCAAATTAGCCGGTATACCAAGCGGTACCTTCTTCGTGTTCAGCTTTCCAACTGTTCCCGGATTTAGTAACGTAGAAGCTTTGGACGTACAGCTACAGGATAGAACCAATGGCAGATTGGATAAATTTAGCGGTGTAGCCAATAACTTTATAGGAAAGCTGATGGCAAAACCGGCAATCGCTTATGCCTTTACCTCTTATAAAGCCAATTATCCTCAATTACAGTTAGAAGTTGATGATGAAAAGGCTAATCAGTTAGGAGTAAGTGTCAGAGACATTTTATCAACTATGCAGGCTTATTTTGGTACGGCGCAAGCTTCAGACTTTAACCGCTTTGGTAAATACTATCGTGTGATCGTTCAGGCTGATATTGCCGACAGAACTGACCCTGCATCTATTGATCGTGTATTTGTTAAAAACAAGGCAGGAGAAACTGTGCCTATCAATACCCTGGTTAAATTAACCCGTGTGTATGGTTCTGAAACTGCTTCTCGTTACAACCTGTTTAACTCTATCGAGGTAAACGCTATTCCTAAACCAGGCTTTAGCTCAGGTGATGCTATTAAGGCTATCGAGGAAACAGCCAAAGAAGAATTGCCAAATGGGTTTGCCTATGAATTCTCCGGTCAAACACGTGAGGAAATTTCTTCAGGCGGACAATCAGCTGTGATATTTATGCTTTGTTTGATATTTGTATATTTCTTATTATCAGCACAGTATGAAAGTTATATTCTGCCATTGGCGGTAATACTTTCAATACCTACAGGTATATTTGGTGTGTTTGTGGTATTAGGTTTAACCGGTATCGAAAACAACATCTACGTACAGGTAGCCTTGATCATGCTCATCGGTCTGTTAGCCAAAAACGCCATCCTTATTGTGGAATATGCGGTACAGCGACGAAGAGCAGGTCATACTTTGGTTGATTCGGCTATAGAAGCAGCGAGGTTAAGGATAAGACCAATCATCATGACATCACTAGCCTTCGTGTTTGGTTTGTTCCCGATGAGTATCGCCACAGGTCCGTCTGCACAAGGTAACCACTCTATAAGTATAGGTGCAGCAGGTGGTATGCTTTCAGGTGTAATCCTGGGTTTATTCATCATACCGGTACTTTTTGTGATATTCCAATACTTGCAGGAAAAAGTTTCAGGAACACCTAAAGCACCAGCAAATAATGGTGGTAAAGATGTTCATGTAACAGACTTTGAACTGGCTAAAAATTAATCAGGTATAGCTACAAATAATCAAAAGAAAATGAAACGATATATAAATCCATACTCCTTTTTAATACTGATGGCTGTTTTTATAAGCGCCTGTAAAGTATCAAAGGATGTGGCTACTCCAAAAGCAGAGCTGCCTGCTAATTTCAGAAACGCAGCCAACACCAGTGATACCAGCAGTATTGCCGATATCCAGTGGAAGAGCTTTTTTACCGATGCTACACTGCAAAAACTGATCGATAGCGCTATTGCTAAAAATTACGACATGCAGATCGCTGTTAAAAACATCGAGGCGTCACAGCTATTGTTTAAACAGGTAAAATGGAACTACGTTCCTGAGCTTAATCTGAATGTAACGGCTAATACCAATCGCCCTTCAAATAACAGTATAACAGGATTAAGCATTGCACAGTACAATATTGGTACTAAGCATGTTGAGGATTATAATGCAAACCTTGGACTGACTTGGGAAGCCGATATCTGGGGTAAGATCCGCAATCAAAGCAGATCGGCACTGGCATCGTACCTGCAAACAGCCGAAGCTAAAAAATTGCTGCAGACTAATATTGTGGCCAGCGTATCACAAGGTTATTATAACCTGCTGATGTTAGATGATCAGTTAGCTATAGCACAAAAGAATGTAAAGCTTAATGACAGCACTTTGCGCATTATTCGTTTACAATTTGATGCGGGTCAAACTACATTGTTAGCGGTACAACAGGCCGAGGCTCAACGTTTATCTGCAGCCCAGTTAGTTCCGGGATTTGAACAGAATATCGCTATTCAGGAAAATGCCATAAAGATATTAACTGGCGAACTGCCTGACAGAGTTGAACGTACTGTTCGTTTAGAAGAAGTTGCTATACCTGAAAATCTATCAGCTGGTGTACCATCAGCTGTGGTAAGTCGCAGACCGGACGTAAAGAGTGCAGAATTAGCTTTAACTATTGCCAATGCAAACGTAGGTATAGCACAGGCTAACATGTATCCTTCACTTACTATTACCGGTACTGGTGGTTTAAATACCTTTAAAGCAAGCAACTGGTTTACCATACCTGCATCTTTATTTGGTACTGTAGCCGGCGCAGTGGCTCAGCCATTGTTACAGCACAGACAGTTAAAAACGCAATACAAAGTTGCTTTGGTTGATCGTGAAAAAACCGTTTTACAGTTCAGACAATCTGTTCTGAATGCTGTTGGTGAGGTATCTGATGCTTTAGTAAAGATCGAAAAACTGAAAACACAACAAGGCATTATTGCTGATCGTGTTAGCACTTTACAAAAAGCTACCAGCAACGCAAATTTATTGTTCAGAAACGGACAGGCTACTTACCTGGAAGTGATCACTGCGCAAAGTAATGTATTACAAAGTGAGCTTGATCTGGCAACCGTAAAGAACGCACGTTTAAACGCTGTATCTGATCTGTACCGCTCAGTGGGCGGTGGCTGGAAATAAAATTAACTCCACCCAATATATATGCAAAGCGGCCCTATGTTTAGGGGGCCGCTTTTTTTATTAATGATTGTTTTTATAAGCCGGATACGTTGAAATGAGTATAGCTTGTAAATCCTAAAAAGTATTATCATATAGGTATATCATTTGGCGGATTGATCTCCCTTAATGATTTTAAATTAGCCATATTGTACTGATTGTAGGCAACCCCTGTCCCTGGAAATATATACCCACCCAATTGCCAATTGCACTTATTGCAAATAAATTACCTTGAAATAGCCGGATTTTTGTTATCATAGCGGCACCCGGATTGATTTGAACTTTTTATTGAATGAAATTTAAACTATTAGTAACATTCCTTTTATTTTCTGTCTGCGTAAAAGCCCAAAACTTAAATATCATCCCGCAACCACAATCGGTTACTAAAGCGGCTGGGCAATTTTATTTAAATAACCGCACTACCATCGGCACAAAAGATACCGCTTTATTGGCCCTGGTGACTTACGCTCAGAAAGAGGTATACAAAGCAAAAAGTGTGACCCTTGTACAAAACGGCACCGGCTCTGAAAGCTTAATTGACCTTGTATTATCTAACACGTCAACAATACCAGGTGCCTATACATTGAATATAACACCAGAGCGTGTCACCGTTTCGGCATCAAATAAAGAAGGTGTTTTTTATGGATTAATGTCATTGCTGCAGCTTGTGAAAGATCAGCAGGCCGATAATGACAACAACATCTGCATACAAGCCTGTAAAATAACCGATGCCCCACGTTACCAATGGCGGGGCCTTATGCTTGATGAATCCAGACATTTTTTTGGCAAAGAGAAAGTAAAACAACTGCTTGACTGGATGGCCTATTATAAACTGAATAAGTTTCATTGGCACCTGACTGATGTACAGGGATGGCGAATCGAGATAAAAAAGTATCCTAAATTAGCTACGATAGGTGGAATGGGTAATTACAGCGATACCTCTGCCGAGGCCGAATATTATACCCAGAATGCGATCCGCGAAATTGTAGCTTATGCAGCGCAACGGTTTATAACAGTAATACCCGAAATTGATATGCCCGGTCATGCAACAGCCGCCAACAAGGCATATCCTGAATTTACAGGTGGTAGTGTTGCCGGTTACCCCAATTTTACCTTTAATCCAGCCAATGAAAATACCTATCAGTATCTGGCTGATATCATCAAAGAAACAAATTCATTATTTCCGGCACACATGATCCACCTGGGTGGTGATGAAGTTTCTTTTGGTATTAAAGCCTGGTCGTTGGATACAGCTATTGCACGTATGATGCAAAAAAAGAATTTTGATGGCGTTAATCAGTTGGAGCAGTACTTTTTTAAACGAATGGCGGACACCGTTACCAGCCTGAACAGTAAAATACTGGCTTGGGACGAGGCTACAGGTGGAAATTTACCTGCCGATAAAACGATCATTTTTTGGTGGCGACAAAACCTTCCAGGTCAGCTGCACCTGGCACTTCAGAAAAACTATCAGGTAGTGCTTTGCCCGCGTTTGCCACTTTACTTCGATTTTTTGCAGGATACAGGCCTTGTAGCAGGCAGGAATTGGAATGGGGTATTTAATAGAGTAACGGATGTTTACAGTTTCCCCGACAGGCAAGTACCCGCTGATGAATTAAATTCAAAGCTTATTGTAGGCGTACAGGCTAATATCTGGACGGAGACTATCGAATCGGAAAAACGTCTTGATTTTATGCTTTTTCCGCGGATAGCCGGGCTGGCCGAAGCCGCATGGACTTTGCCAGAACAAAAGAATGAGCTGGCATTTACCGAAAAGTTAAAGGCGGATTTTAAAAATTACGACGCTGCTGGTATTTATTATTATAATCCATTCGATCCATCTTTTCATCCAGAAGTTGTTGATTTTGTACCACGAGTTAAGCTGGTTAAGGCGCGATCATATATTCGTCATGCTTCAAAAAGAGGGCATGGGAAAATAAGCCGGAAAAATACAAGATCAAAAAAAGATCATAGAAGCTCCAAAAGAGCTCATAAAAAAAGGAAATAACCGATCGGTTATTTCCTTTTTTTATGTTTTAAAACCTATCTGTAAGTAGAAAGATGGGTTGTTTTTATGGTGAGCATAAATGATTTGCCTACACTTATTTTAACGTTTTTATCCAGTAGCAAAGCTTTTACGGCTTCGTCGGTTCTGATAGCTTCATAAAGGTCACGGGCTACAGGCGAGCCACTGATATTATTGGTCACCTTACCATTTTCCATACTGATGTTAAAGGTATATCCTGTTTTGCTGCGGCCACCCGCCGATTCAAAATCTGTTATATTCAATTTAAACTGCTGATCTTCATTCAGGCTCTTTTTCAAATGCAAACGAATAACCGGCATATACCTTTGCCAGGTAGCTAAAAACTTTCTTTCTTCCATACTATGCTTCTATAAAAAATGAAGCCCTTGTGAGGTATTATTCTACAAGGGCATTAAAACGATTATAAGAACCGGCGATATTTCCTGATCTTATTTATTGAAAATTATTGTTTGTTAAATTAAAGGTAACGGTGAGCTGCAGGCTCTCCATGATGTTACCGCATGATTTTTCAAAGCTAAGTAAATTAATGTGTAAAGGGACTATATTATTCAATAAACTTCCGTCTCAATATTTCTCACTAAGAAACTTCAGGATGATCAGTTACTTGATGAGTTGCACGGTTGTTAATTCGTGTGCTGTAGAGGTAATATAGGGGCAAATGATGGTCCATTTAAAAATCAGGGGCATATTAATTAGTAATTTGCACATACAAATTTTTGTCAGTAGAAAATGAGCCACATCTCCAAATTCAAAGCTTTATTGACCTGTTTTTTAATCGTGCTTGCTTTTACGACTCAAGCAGCGCCCATAATTTATATTAACCAGGTTGCTTTTGATGTTCGGGGAGCAAAAAGGGCGGTTATTCGTAACGATATTAAACTAGGCGACTTATCTTTTAGATTGATCAACTCATCAGGTAGATCTGTTTTTACAGGTACACTAAAAGGACCCGAACAAATAAATGATTGGGTTAAGAACGCCTTTTTTTACCAGGCTAATTTTTCATCATTTAAACAAACAGGCAAGTATAAGTTGAGTGTTAGTGTAAATGGGAAGGCCTATCTATCCGATAGTTTTGAGGTAAGCGAGAACGCGCTTGCTGTGAATACACTTCCGTCTATCATTAGTTATTATAATAAGCAAAGAGCTAATACACCTACCGAGCTTGATGTTGATAAAGCGGTAATACTTTTTGGCAGCAATAAAACAGCAGATGTACACGGGGGCTGGTGTGATGCCTCTGGCGATGTAAGTAAATATTTTTCGCACCTGGCTTATGCCAATTATATGTCGCCACAGCAAATTCCGCTGGTTACCTGGTCAATGGTGAACGCTGTACAAACCATACCTGGTTTATTGCATCAGCTTCACGCCGATGATAGTATGACCAATGAAGCCTTATGGGGTGCTGATTACATCATGCGTTCACTATCAAAGGATGGGTATTTTTACATGACCGTTTTTAGCTATTTCAGTAAAGATCCGAAGGCCCGCCGGATAGTAGGGTTAAGGGCTAACAGTGTAACAACCGACGAATATCAATGCGCTTTTCGCGAAGGCGGCGGCATGGGGATAGCTGCATTGGCCCGTATCTCCACTTTAAAAAAGGATGGAGACTATAAATCTGCCGATTATTTGGTTGCTGCTAAACGTGCTTATGCTCATCTGCTCATTAATAATACAAAATACGATGATGATGGTAAGGAAAACATCATAGATGATTACTGTGCTTTGATGGCAGCTACCGAACTTTGGATAGCTACCGACAGTTCGTTTTACCATGAAGAAGCCAGTAAACGGGCAAAAAATATCGAGAAGCGGATGAGCCCTGCCGGGTATTTTATAAGTAATGATCAGGGGCGCCCCTTTTGGCACGCGTCCGATGCTGGTTTACCCATTATTGCCTTGTGCCGGTATCTAAGTAAGGAAAAAGAGCAAATAAAAAGAGCCGCAGCGCTAAGCGTTATTAAAAAAGCGCTTGATTATAATCTGCGGGTAACCAACGAGGTCAATAATCCCTTTGGTTATGCCCGGCAAACTTTTCGCCTGGGCGATCAAATAAAGGATGGCTTTTTTATACCTCATGAAAATGAAACTGGTTGGTGGTGGCAGGGTGAAAACGCCAGATTAGGGTCATTGGCAACGGCCGCGATAGTAGGTGGGCGACTAGTTTACCCACAAAAGGGAGGTTGGGGAGTAAAAAAGGATCTGGCCGTTTACGCATCCGATCAATTATCCTGGATCCTGGGCTGTAACCCATATTCCATGTGTTTTATGTATCAGTTTGGTAAAAATAATGTACCCTATATGAGCTCTAGTTTTGGGCATGGATCTGGCAAAGGGGGAATATCCAACGGTATCACCGGGAAAGAAGGTAACCCTGGTGGCAGTGGTATTGATTTTAAAACCGAAGACAAAGGAAACGAATGGCGTTGGACAGAACAATGGCTGCCTCACGCGGCATGGTTCCTGCAAGCTATCACTGCTACGGCCCAGCCCGAGTAACATTCAGGCTTAAATTTCAGAATTATTGATCATTTCTTTATCTTAGCACTCATTAGCCAGGACTAATCAACCGCGGCTAAATATCTGAAAAGCCCAACCAATCATGTGCTTTATTATGCTGTAATGCGGCTGTTTAAGTCGCACCAAAATCTATGTTATGCTGATAGCTATAATGAAGGTCTGTATTTTTCTTTGTATTTTGATATTACCATTCCGGGGCCCTTCCAGGCGACGGGAAAACACACCAGATCAGCCCCAACGCACTAAAGTTTTTTCAAAATATGCTGTAAATGAACGTGGAGATTTAGAAATGATCGAAACAGATGATCATATTCAACCCGATTGAAGAAATAAAAACATCTCTCAAACTTTGTTTTCAAAATTTGAGAGATGAAAATTATTTTTTACTTTTTCTGGATAAAGCCAAAATTTCGTTCTGGATCATCCTTTCTGCTATGATCTTTTTGATGAGTTCTACAGGCAATGGTTCTCCGGGAACAAAATGCAGAGTTGAACCGGACACCCTGACGTCTTTAAGATCTTCTTTCATTGATTTTACCAGGCTTGGGCTCATCGTATAAAAACTGCAAAACTTTTTATTCGCCCCAATACCCACCAGCATATAATGATACTTGTAACAAGGTAACTGGTAGTTTATAACTTCTGTTGCCTGTGGAACAGTAGTCAGTATAATGTGCCTCAGCTCTTCAAGCGTAGGCCTGAATACTGCGGGTTGCTGCCCAATATATTCATCAGCATTGCGTGGCGGCGGAAAATCAGAGCCTCTCATATCAGCTAAATATAATGAATTGATTAGGCTCAGGCTTGCGCGTAGACATCCTTTAATTTTTGAATATCAATTTTAATCATTTGCATCATGGCCATCATTACAGCGTTTGCTTTTTGGGTGTTCTTGTCTTTTAGCATTTGTTCTAATTCTGATGTGGCTATCTGCCATGACAGGCCAAATTTGTCTTTCAGCCAGCCGCACTGGTTCTCTTTCCCGCCATCGGCAAGTAAGGCGTTCCAGTAAAAATCGATCTCTTCCTGCGTTTTGCAATCAACCGATAGTGATATCGCTTCAGTGAACGGAAATCCCGGGCCGCCATTAAGTATCATGAGCGCCTGTCCGTCCAGTTCAAACCGGGCTACCAGGATCTCCCCAGCTAACTGCGGGTGTGTTTCACCGTAATAGGTAATATCTAAAACTTTTGAGTTTTTGAATATCGAAGTATAAAAATCGATGGCCTCCTGAACTTTACCGTTGAACCAAAGGCATGTGGTGATCTTTTGCATAATGTATTCTCCTTAATTTGTTTTAATATGATTTGCTATCAACTTGTTTTGT
>Ga0207671_10003683_pt1 | contig 15108 bp, 12 predicted proteins | sample KBSC24metaG_FD_184352 | JGI IMG/M metagenome (GOLD analysis project Ga0207671, IMG submission 184352) | Corn rhizosphere microbial communities from Kellogg Biological Station, Michigan, USA - KBS C2-4 metaG (SPAdes) (version 2) | ecosystem: Host-associated > Plants > Roots > Rhizosphere > Soil... | reverse complement strand
GCCCTGGCTTTGCGATACGTGCTGACGTGTTACAATATTAACTACGCCAGCCATCGCATCGCTACCAAATAAACATGAAGAAGCTCCTTTGATGATCTCGATCCTTTCGATATTGGCCACGGTAATGCGCGACAGATCGAAATTGCCCGAGTTACGGCCAGTCATCGGTTGGCCGTCTATCAATATCATGGTATAACCGCTGTCGAAGCCCTGCATCTGCAAACCAATGGCTCTTGCTCCCGAACCAATATCATTCACAATGGCCAAACCTGTTTGTTCTTTCAACACTTCGTCCAAACGCCTGCTTCCCATTTGCTCAATTTGCTTGCGGGTGATCACCATTGATGGCATGGGTGTGCGTTGAAGATCGATCAGGTTATCAGGGTTGTATTTTTTTGTATTGACACTTACCTCATTGAGCATATTCATATCAGCTTCTATCCTGATAGGTAAAATCAAATGCTCGTTCGATTTTAATGTCGCTTTCACCAACATTGATTTGTAACCAATGCCATTTACCCTGATATGATAGGCTCCGGCTGCTATATTGGGTATGGCATATTGCCCCTTTTCGGTAGTAGCGCTACCCTGCCCTGTTTGTATAATAATAACCGCCGCGCCTGCTACCGCGTTACCCTTATCATCAGTAACCGTACCCTGTATTTGAGCGGATGATGATTGGGCTTGAATATGATTAAAGTGTAGCAGCATGACGAGTAGTGGTAAAAAGTATTTCATTAAAGATTTCAAATTTCTTATTTTTAATCAGTCTAAATAAGAACAAGACAAAAGTGCTTAGTTTATTTGATACTTTGTTACCGGAATCCGGATTATTTTTTATGACTTTGGGACTATTATTTTCGTAATTATATTATTTAAACGCATTATCATTCATTAATATAATTAGATGAGTTTACCACAAACAGAACACAACTATTTAATAATCAATAAACTACTATATAAACACTAACTTATAGTCCCGAATATTAACCCAAAAACACCAAGGGCCCGATTCCATAAACAAGAATTACCTTATTTGGAATAATTATAAATAAGAGGTTCATTTGTGCTATGGAAAACAACAAGCCTCACAGGAATATTTTCATCCTGATTTTATCTATAGTATTATATAGCGGCCATTTGATGGCTCAAACCAGCACCGGGCAATACAAAATGATGAATGATCTGGACGCGGTTAAACAGAAAACCTATTTCAGTCTGGATAAAGGCCAACGCGTTGAAAACGCCGATACGACCGGTAAAAACTGGGATCTTGTTTTTGCCCGTACCGTGATCTTAGTAAACAGCGGTACCAGCGGCCAGGGAAATACAACCGCTCAACTCTTAAAGGATACCTCTTTTGATAAAATTCAAAAAGCACCTGCGAGCGGATACCTGGAAGATAGTCAGAAAACAAAAGCTATACCCTGGGGTAGGAACAATGGCTGGTATACTTATGATATGAGCAATCACAGCATCACCCCCATACCCGGTCGTATTATTATTGTACACACCAGCTCCGGGAAGTATGCTAAGGTGGAGATATTGAACTATTACAAAAATGGTGATGGCGCTTCGGGTTACTATACTTTCAAATACGCATTTATTGAGCCCGAAAATTAATTATAAAGCACAAACACATGAAAAGATATTTTTATTTCCTGCTGTTAGTAGCCGGACTTATATTTCATTCAAAAGCACAGGCACAGCCTAAGCGTATCGTTACCCTCAACGGCGCTTTAACCGAAACTGTAGATGCGCTCGGTTTGGGTAAAAACATTGTTGCCGTTGATGTGACCAGCACCTACCCTACTTATGTTAATACCTTGCCTAAGGTGAGCAAAAATCGCTCAGTATCCGCCGAGGGATTGATATCCTTTAATCCGGATATTGTACTGGCACCCGATGGTTCCATATCCAAAGAAATTGAATCACAAATTACCGCGGCGGGTATTAAACTGGTGCGTATAAAGCAGGTTTTTACTATAGATGGCACCTACCAGTTTATTAGGGATGTTGCTTCGGCTGTAAACGCTACTGCAAAGGGCGATATATTGATCAAACAAACCAAATATAAGGTAACTAAAGCCCTTGCATTGGTAAAGCAGCAACCTAAAAACACCAAAGTACTATTTATTTACGCCCGTGGCCCCGGAGTGATGATGGTGGCCGGTAAAGACACCCATATTGATGCTATCATTAATCTTGCCGGCGGCAAAAACGCGGTATCCGCCTTTAACGATTTTAAGCCCTACACTACCGAAGCGCTTGTGGAAGCTAATCCCGATGTGATCCTGATGTTTGACTTTGGGTTCAGCAGCCTGGGCGGGATGGACAGCATCCTGAAAATTCCGGGTATGGCACAAACCAATGCCGGTAAAAACAAACGTATTATACAAATGGATGCCGACCTGCTCATCAATTTCAGCACCAGGCTTGATCAGGCTATTTTACAATTACACAGCAAAATTTAGTGTTAAATTATTTAAATACATGCCCAAAGGACTCGTATATGTCATCTTATCCGTCAGCATATTAGTTGCCGGCATTGTTTCTGTTGGGTTAGGCGCGGTACACATACCGGCCAGCGAAGTATTCCTATTGATCATGCACAAAGTGGGCATTTATAACATGCCGCAGGTTAATGAGCAGCATAACGTTATTATTTTTATTGTCAGGCTTCCCCGTTTGCTATTGGCCATTCTGGTTGGTGCCGCGCTCGGAATTTCCGGAGCAGCTATACAAGGCATTTTTAGGAACCCATTGGCCGAGCCAGGCCTTATCGGTATATCTGCCGGAGCAACGCTGATGGCTGTAGCCATTATTGGTTTAGAGGCTACTTTGTTAACCGGTTTGAGTAATATTTTTGGTTATTATCTTTTGGCTTTTGGCGCCTTTGTTGGTGCTGGTATCACGGCATTACTTATTTACCAGATATCAAGACACAACGGTAAACCCAACGTGGCTACCATGTTACTGGCGGGCATAGCCATCAATGCCCTCGCGGGTGCACTTACTGGCTTGATCACTTATTTAGCCAGCGAGCAGCAATTACGTAATATTACCTTTTGGATGCTAGGCAGTTTAGGCGGCGCCACCTGGCAAACTGTAGCAACGCTTGTACCGTTTGTATTGATCCCCGTTATCCTTTTACCGGCATCAGGTAAAGCGCTCAATGCCTTTGCCCTGGGCGAAATGCAGGCCGGTCACCTGGGTCTGGATGTAAACCGAACCAAGCGACGAGTGATCCTGTTATCAACAATGGCCGTTGGCGCGGCGGTTTCACTTACCGGTATTATCAACTTCATGGGTTTATTAGTACCCCATATCATACGCCTGATGATGGGTGTTGATAATAAACATGTTATACCAGCCTCGGCTTTACTTGGAGCACTAACACTGATCATTGCCGATATGATATCTAGAACCCTGATTGCCCCTATTGAGTTACCCATTGGCGTGATCACGGCCCTGATTGGCGCCCCGGTATTTCTGTATATACTCATCAGGGATAAACGAAAATTAAGTCTCAATTAAGTATGCTGACCATTAATAATATAACCTACCAGGTTGGACAGGTCAAACTATTGAAGGACATCTCTTTCAGTATAAAACCGGGTGAAATGGTAGCTATACTGGGTTCAAACGGCGCCGGCAAATCAACTTTATTAAAAATCCTTTCGGGTACTAACAAGCCCGAAGGCGGAACGGTATCTCTTCATGGGCGCTTATTGAATGATTACACACCAGTTGAACTTGCACATCAGCGAACAGTATTAACCCAGCAAAATGTGGTGAGTTTGCCTTTTTTGGTTAAGGAAATTGTGCTGATGGGGCGTTATCCGCATTACCAGCATACCCCATCGGCAAAGGACGAACACATTGTACAAACCGTAATGGAAGCTACAGGCGTACAAACATTTGCCGAACGCTCCTATCTCACACTATCTGGCGGCGAACAACAGCGGGTTCAGCTGGCACGGGCGCTCGCCCAGGTATGGGAACAACCTCATGCCCTATTGCTGATGGATGAGCCCATAGCAGGCATGGATATATTATACCAGCAGCAAACACTGGCTATTTTAAGATCAATGGCCCAAAAGAAATTCATCGTAGTAAGCATTCTGCATGATATGAATCTGGCCGCTCAATATGCCGATCGCATCATCATGATGAAGCGTGGCCGCAAATGGTACGATGGTACACCGGCCGAGATATTGAACCCCAAATCGATTTATGAAATATTTGAAATTGAGGCGGATGTCTTTACTAATCCATCAACCTTAAAACAGATCATCATGCCTCACGAAATAGTATTTGAACAAAGTAAAACACCTTTAACACACTAACATATGGAAACAACTACCAGCACACTGAAAACAAGATATGAAGAATATAAATTGGCCAACCCCAAAAAACGGATCAGGGATATCGCGGCCGACCTGCAGGTAAGCGAAGCAGAATTACTGGCTACTGGTCTTGGCGAAACCGTAACCCTGCTCAAAAAGGATTTTGAGAACATCCTGAAACAGGTGAACAGCCTGGGTTATGTAATGGCCCTCACCCGTAATGAGTATTGCGTAAGCGAACGTAAAGGTATTTACCAAAACATCTCCTTTACTCCACATGCCGGCCTGGTACTTGGTGAAGATATTGACCTGCGTTTATTTTTACAGCAATGGCATTTCGGATTCGCGGTAAAAGAGAACGGTCGCGAAAGCCTGCAATTTTTTGATCAGCAAGGTACCGCTATCCATAAAATATACCTTACAGATAACAGCGACAAAGCCTCTTACGAACAGCTGGTGCTGCAGTTTCAGGACTTGGAGAACCAGGGAATTTCTGTGACTCCTCAAAAAAGTTCTCCTGTTGTGGAGTTGCCTGATACTGCGATAGAAACCGCCGCATTTCAGGATGCCTGGAAAGCCATGAAAGATAGTCATGAGTTTTTTGGATTACTGCGAAAGTTTAAATTGAGCCGCACACAGGCATTGCGCCTGGCTCCTGCGGGATATGCTAAAAAAGTTGATCTGCAGGTCTTCAAAACCATTGCCGAAACATGCTCAACTCAACAAATACCTGTTATGATATTTGTAGGCAATAAAGGCTGCATCCAGATCCATAGCGGTAACATAGCCAAACTGGTACCGATGGGTCCATGGTTCAATGTGCTCGATCCGGAATTTAACCTGCACCTGCGCGAAGATATGGTAGACGGGGCATGGCATGTAGTTAAACCATCAACAGACGGCGATGTAAACTCTATTGAACTCTACGATGCTGAGGGCGAAATGATACTGCAAATGTTCGGTAAACGCAAACCAGGCATCCTCGAATTAACAGAATGGCGCGAGTTAGTGAATAGCACCAGCAAATAATTAACATATCTACGAAAAGCAAAAAGGCCTGTAAAATTTACAGGCCTTTTTTATAGAACAGGATCCGCACTTTTAAAAATGTGGGTTTATTGGATCCTTAGGGATATTCACGATACCATTACGGATAAGTGAATGCTTTTTACTGTAGAAGAAATAAATAACCAAACCAAGAATCATCCAAACAGCTAAACGGATCCAGGTATCAAGCGGTAATGAAACCATCATCACAACGCATATGATAATACCCGCTATCGGCACAAAAGGCACCCATGGTGTTCTGAAAGGGCGCGGAGAGCTTGGATCTGATTTTCGCATTACCATTACTCCAACGCAAACTAAAACAAAAGCGAATAATGTTCCGATAGATACCATCTCGCCCACCACATGTACAGGTACAAACGCAGCAAATAAACTCACAAATACCGCGAATAATAAATTAGACTTATATGGGGTCTGGAATTTTTTGTGAACCGATGCAAATGTTTTAGGTATCAATCCATCCTTTGCCATGGTATAAAAAATACGGGATTGTCCCATAAGCATAACTAATATCACCGAGGTATAACCGGCCAATATAGCCACTATGATTGATTTTTGTAACCAGGCATAGGGGGTTTTGGCTATGGCTACTGCAACAGGCGCGGCACTATCTTTAAATTCTTTATAATTGGCAACACCTGTCATTACATGCGAAAACAATACATACAATACGGTACAAACCAACAACGAACCTATGATACCTATTGGCATGCCGCGTTTAGGGTCTTTTGCTTCCTGTGCCGCTGTTGAAACAGCGTCGAAACCAATAAAGGCAAAGAACACTACACCGGCTCCCCTCAATACGCCCGACCAGCCAAATTCACCAAATTTACCTGTGTTTTCCGGAATATAAGGGGTATGATTAGCGGGGTTAATAAAGCCCCAGCCAACAGCTATAAAAACTAATACAACAGCAACTTTAAGTACAACCAACAGGTTATTTACAAAGGCCGATTCCCTGGTGCCGCGAATCAATAATAATGATAAGCATACAATGATAAATACAGCCGGAAGATTCATAATACCATGAACCACCGAACCATCAGCAAGCGTGATGTTTTCCCATGGCGATTTGGTAAATTGGGGTGGTATTTCCCAATTAAAATAATGCAAAAATTTGGTCAAATATTGCGACCAGCTAATGGATACCGTCGCCGCACCCAATGCATACTCCAATACCAGGTCCCATCCAATTATCCAGGCTGTAAACTCACCCATGGTTGCATAGGAATAAGTATAAGCCGAGCCGGCAATAGGGATCATACTGGCAAATTCAGCATAACATAACCCTGCAAACGCGCAACCGATAGCACCTATTACAAATGATATGGTAACAGCCGGCCCTGCATTATTAGCGGCGGCCAGGCCAGTAAGTGAAAATAATCCTGCCCCTATTATCGCACCTATCCCCATGGTAACCAAATTAAAACTGCTTAAAGTGCGCTTTAACGTACTGCCGCCAGTTTCAGAGGCTTCTTTTAGTAATAAATCTAACGGTTTTTTAAATCTCATAAGGCTTAAATAAAGTTGTTTTGAGTTATTATTTTTTGTCGCTAAACGTACTTAAATTTATTGAAAACCAAAATAGAGTGATATAATAATATGATAATAAGCCACTTCAAATAAAATGGGACCTTATTTAAACAAAAAGGCTGCCTCTTGAAGACAGCCTTTTATATTATCCTGATTATTACCAAAACCTTACGTAAATAGCGGATAACAGTATCAATATCACGGCTATCAGAATAACTGATGATGGCTTTAGTTTAAACATAGATCTTTCAATAACGATAGCTTTGGCATTGATCACCTGCCCTCTTAAGCTAACGGCGATCATGACAATAAAGGTGATCAGGAACGACCAGCTCAGGGAGATAAAGAATGGGATCTCATATTGTCCTGTCGCGTTATGAAATGCCGAATACAATATAGTTTCGGGGCCGAGCAATTGAACGGCAAACTGGTTAAAGAACACGGAAGAAGCAAAACCTACCAATATACCAATAACAGCAGCTTCGGCCGTGGTTCTTTTCCAAAACATACCCAGCAGGAAAGTAGCTAATACACCCGGACTTACAAAGCTCGAATATTTCTGCACAAAGGTATATCCGCCCGCGCTACCGATGCCTAAAACATCGTTCCAGGTAAACATCACGGCTATGAGTAAACTCATTAAAATAGCCATTCTGCCTGTCCAAACCATGCTACGTTCGCTGGCGTCTTTCTTTATGTATTTTTTATAGATATCCAGCGTAAAAATAGTGGCGATACTATTCACCTTACCGGCCAGCGAAGCTACTATGGCAGCCGTTAAAACAGCCAATGACAAGCCTTTTAAACCAGATGGCAAAAAGGACAGCATGGCCGAATAAGCACCATCCTTACCCCCGGCTAATTGCGGCAGATGACCATTTTTATATAACACAAAGGCTACAATGCCCGGCAACATCACAATTACCGGCATCAATATTTTTAATAAACTGGCAAATAAAATACCGGTGCGGGCTGTGGTAATATTAGCGCCCAAAGCCCTTTGAGTGATGTATTGATTACAGCCCCAGTAATTCAAGTTACTGATCCATTGGCCCGAAACATACATGGCAAAACCCGGCAAGATCAAGTATTTGGTTATGGTTTCGGTTGAAGCACCGGCTGTGGGTTTTTTAAATATCAGGTGGAAGTGATCGGGCGCGTTTTTTAGTAACAAGTTAAAACCGGTAAGCACATTGGTACCAAAGCCAAACTTCTCGCTTACTATGGTTAATGACAGGTAAGTAATAGCCAAGCCACCAATAATGAGCACACCCACCTGTATAACATCGGTATAACCCACCACCTGCATACCACCCAGGGCAATAATAACCCCGAATATGGCCAGGCCTATCATGATCTCGTGAAAATATTCGCCACCCAGCAACCCGTTGATAGCTAAAGCGCCCAGGTACAATATAGCGGTGAGATTAATAAATACATATAGAAGAAGCCAGAAAATAGACATCACCAGTGCTACCCCACCGTTATACCGGTCTTGCAGGAACTGCGGCATGGTGAATATCTTGTTCTTAATATATATCGGCATAAAAAATACGGCCACAATGATCAAGGCGGCAGCGCCCACCCATTCATAAACAGCTACAGCAATACCGGCAAAGAAACCGTCGCCACTCATACCTATAAACTGCTCTGCCGAAATATTAGAGGCTATAATGGAGGCACCGATGGCCCACCAGGTGAGTGATCCTTCGGCCAGGAAAAAGCTGTGTGAGCTATTATTGGTTTCTTTTTTACGGCGGTTATAAACGTAATATCCGTAACTGGCAACTATGATAAAATAGAAGAAAAAGACCAACAGATCGGCCGTAGAAATGTGTTTCAGCATGAGTATTTTTTTGCAATAGGATATTTAGGCCGGTAATTTCAGAGCCGGTTCAATTTTTCAAATCTATGAAATAAAATGAATTGACATAACCGCCGGTGATATAATGTCACCAGCGGTTATGTTAATGGGGTATTTGTAGAAAACCCGCTTAGAATTTCAATGTTGCCGGTAAATATTTAGCAACCAGATCTTCATAATACGGGCGCAATTTTTTCCAATCCGGTGGAACCGGGCTTTTGGAATAAAGATCATAAGGGTTAAACAGATCAACCGATTTAAATAACTGGTGATCATGCGGGGTCATTAAATGACTGTAAGCATTTTCCCTGTGCTGCGGATAAAATGAGTGGTAACGAAGCATGTACAAAGCCTGCTCAGGCAGGTAAGGCTTCATGATATGGTAAATATACTCATCGTGCCCCCAGGTCATGTGTACGTTCTCTAAACCACAATTTGGCTCATAAACGCCATATTTGGTATTGTAACGAGGATCATGATGATCAGGGTTCTGATCAAAATATTGCGCGTATACGATCTTGTCAGAAAAAGCGCATCCCACCGGGTAGCTATCGCCCACTACGGCCCATTGGGGCTCGCCAAAAAGGCATAATACTTTACCCAGATCATGGAATAAGCCAGTCAACACCATCCAATCAGGGCGGCCATCTGCACGAATAGCTTCCGATGTTTGTAGTAAGTGTTGTAACTGATCCAGGTCGGTATCTGGATCGGAGTCATCCACCAGTTGGTTTAAAAAGTCAAACGCATCCCAAACCGTCATCTCTTGTTTATCAAAAGATAGATATTGCTGCTTTTTTTGCAGCACAAAATCATACGTTTGATTGATGTGTTGTAAGCGATAAAATTCCCTTACACTGTCTTTTGTAGTGGCTTCGTAGTCCCGATATGCTTGCGTATCCCTGCCGGCGGCTATAGAATCAGCATCCGGGTAACGAACTAATAAATCATCTTCCCATTCTTCTATGGAATTTAGAGGGCCTTGTTCCGGCGTTCCGATTATCTTGCTCATGATGTTATAATTTAAAAGGAAATATAATTGGTAAACAATCCTTTATAGCTGGTTTTTATAGCTGTGTTATACAAATTTGTCCATTTTTAGAATCAGATTTATCAAAAACGCCGTATTTATTTGCTTAAACGTTTACTTAAACTGTACAGATGACAGCTATATTATCTCCACTTATTTTAAACGCTATTTTTATTACCTTGCTAAACTTTTTTTAGTTTAGCAATAAAAAAATACTTAACAGATAACTAAAACCCCGAAAAACCAATACCCCGATGGCCGAAGCAAAAAGTAACAAAGTTAACATGAAAACACTTGCCAAGGTGTTAAATGTATCTATTGCAACTATATCAAAGGCACTCAGGGACAGTCATGACATTGGTGAGGAAACCAAGCAAAGGGTCATAGAAACCGCGAAATTGCTACACTATGTACCCAATCCTTATGCCAGCAGCCTCCGGAAACGATCAAGTAATACTATCGCCATTATTATTCCCGAAATTGCTGACAGCTTTTTTAGCCAGGCTATCAATGGCATTGAGAGCATTGTAGGCCAGGAAAAATATCATGCGCTGATATATTTAACCCACGACAGTTATGAGCGTGAGGCACAAATGTTTAACGACTTGAGCAGTGGCCGCGTAGATGGGGTGCTGATGTCTGTAGCCAGTAATACCAAGGACATCAAGCATATACAAGAATTACAGCAGGCCGGTGTACCCATTGTTTTTTTCGACCGGGTTTGTGAAGATATCCCTACCGCCAAAATTAAAACCGACGATTTTAACAGCGCCTATATGGCTACCAAACACCTGCTTGAACGAGGCTGTAAAAACATATCACTGGTTACTATTGAAGGCTACCCTTCTATTTTGCAGGCCCGTGAAGGTGGTTACAAAAAGGCATTAGCCGAGTACCAGGTTAAATCTAAAGAGGAAAATATAATCAGTTGCTCCAATAAGTACAACCAGGAAAACATCGCCGTTTTAAAAGAGCATATTACTACCGTCAAACCCGATGGTATCATCGCGACAGTTGAACACCTGGCCACAACCACTTACCTGGCATGCGAAGAACTGAAATTAAACATCCCGAATGATATTAAAGTGGTATGTTTTACCAACCAGATCACCGCGGCCATATTGAATCCGCCGCTCACCACTGTTTTACAGCCGGCATATGACATGGGCCGCAAAGCCGCCGAGCTTTTATTCGGTCACCTGGCGGGTAAACCTATACAGCTGGAAAAGGAAAATATTATACTGCCATCCAAACTGGTTGTCAGGGGCTCCACACGGGCCACCGACTAACCAGATTTCTAATACTTTACAATTTCTGCGGTTTATCGGTCATAGTAAATGCCAATGTTCCGCCTCCGCTGATCGCTTTATGTGAGATGGTATAGTTCTTTATCGGCGTACCGTTAAAGCTTACTTCTTTCACATATTTATTTTTAGCCGAAAGACCCGTAGCCTTGATGATCAGCTTTTTACTATGCAGTAAGTTCAAAACTATATAAGGGAACTGCGGCGCGCCAATACTGTAAACCCCAGATGCAGGGGCTACCGGGTAAAAGCCCATCACATTGAAAATATACCAGGCAGAAGTTTGGCCACAATCGTCATTTCCGTTAATGCCAATGGCCGCGTTCCTGAAGTTTTGTGTCGAAGTATGTTCCCGCACCAGTTCCTGCGTTCTCCATGGCATACCGCAATAGTTAAACAGGTATAGGTAATGGTGCCCTGGTTCGTTATCTGCGCGATAGTGACCTCCGCTAAAATTCTGACTCAGCTTATCCGCAAAAGCTTTTTCACCTCCCATCAGTTTGATCATCCCGGGTATATCGTGCATAGCGCCGAAAGTATAAGTCCATTTGGTACCTTCTGTAAAGCCGGAATCCGGTTTGGCCGAAAAATGCCCGTCGGAATTACGCGGAGCCATAAAACCAGTTGCTTTATTGTACACATTTTGATAATTTTTGCTCCAGGCCATCAGCTGCTTATAGTCATCGTCTTTACCTAAACCTTTGGCCACCTGGGCCACGCTATAATCGTCGATAGAATACTCTATAGTTCGCGAAACCGACTCCCTGGTCTTATCCACAGGAATATAGCCTAATTTATGATAGTTGGTCAACCCGCCGCGGGCTTCAAAACTTGTCCACAGGTCGCGGTCGCCCCAGCGTTTCTGGGTATCACCATCCGGGGCATCGTATGAATCTTTATGCAGGGCTTCATAAGCCAATTTAGTATCAAATCCGTGGAAACCTTTTACATACGCATCAGCCACAACTGCATCCCCATGGGTACCTATCATAATATTGGTATAGGTTGGGTTAGGCCACATAGGCATCCAGCCACCCTCCTGGTACATTTGCAGCAGCGACTGCACCATACCATCAACCCGTTGCGGCTGGGTAAGGGTTAACAACGGGTGCAATGCCCTGAAAGTATCCCAAAGCGAATAATCATTGTACGATTCGCCTTTGTGCACCTTATCATCAAAAGCGCTGTAATATTTGCCATACTCCGAAAACTGCCTCGGAAACAACATGGTATGGAATAAGGCAGTGTAAAAAATAGTCTTCTGATCCCTGCTTACTCCACTTAATTGTATCACTTTTAAGGCTTGCTGCCATTGATCGCGAGTGTTTTTTACTACCCGGTCAAAATCCCAGTCGGGAATCTCCTTTTTAAGGTTTTCGTGTGCCTGCTCCAGACTGATAAATGAGGTGGCTACTGCAACCCTTACCTCGTCATTAGCTTTGGTGCGGAATGATATAAAGGCCCCCATGCGGGTGCCATATTGCTCGTGACTGCCTTTGTTGATCACCTGCTTATCCCAGGTACCGTATTTTTTGATCTGCTTATTAAACTTGATCACAAAATAGCCTTTAAAATTCTTTAATTCAGGACCTAACTGGGCCGACTGCCTGTCGGGGTTGTAGCCTGTTATTTCGTTATTTACAGTATCTACATGCACATAGCCTTTTAACTTTTTGATCCGCACAGTATAATCGTTGGCCCAATCCTTCAGCTCGGGGTTCAGGTTGATGCCCTGGATAATGATATGCGCCTGATCTGCCTTTGGAAAGGTGAACCGGAACATACCGCAGGTATTGGCGCCCGCTATTTCGGCTTTGATCCTTTCTGTACCCGTGGTTTTTAGTTTTACCGAATAATAGTAGGGTTTGGATACCTCATCTTTATGGCTGAAGGAGAGTACACGCTCCTTTGGTAAAACACGCAATTTACCTACCTGCGGCATCACCGAAACATAGCCATAATCGCCCATCCAAACGGTGGGTTGGTGACTGGCCGCGAACCCAACAACCTTACTATCCTCATAATGGTACACCATGTAGCTCATTTTGTTTTCGCGGCTTTGGGCTACAAAATTGGTCATGGCAAAGGGTACATTTACACAGGGCATGGTGCCGCCACCACCGTTGCCTTCCTCAAAACTCCTGGCAAAACCTTTTAGAGAAGTGCCTATCAGCGGATCAACATAATCAACCTCATCCAGTTGCTTTTTGGCAGTTGCGGTTTGGGCGAAATTATCCGCGTAAACAAAAGTTAGTAAGCCTAACAGGCAAATGCTCCGTTTTAATTGCATAATTAGCAGAAGGTATAATTGGTGAATGACCTGCTTACAGATCGAAAACAAATCTCTTATTTTTAATGTCATATTTCTCAAAAATAGTTGAATTATTTACTTAATCGTTTTCACCCTTTTTTTGTTTGACCTGGAATTCATCGATCACCCATCCCTGCTCAAAAACTTTTTAAACCTTAAATTTTAACACTTTTTTAGTCAAAAACTGGGTAAAAACGCTTGCTTTTTGGCCATTTTAACAAAGTTTTAACGCCATTTTAACACTTTTTAACAAATTTTTGATGGGTTTTGCAAGGTTTAAAAAGTATTAAATAACTGATATTCAAATAATTAACTTAAAACAGCCAATTTTTGGCTTGATTTTATCCTTAACCAAACGGCCCGGTTCCCTAAAAAAGAGAACCGGGCCGTTGCCTGATATACAAATATACTGATTTTTTTGGATAAAAGACCTTACCCCAACCCTCTCCACAGGAGAGGGAGCTAAAGTAAAGCCCTCTCCTTTGGAGAGGGTTGGGAGAGGTTTCCCATTTGCCACCCAATTGTAAGAAATAAGCGAAAATCATTAAATAAATATAAAGTCTATGGAATTACTAGAATTATTTATATGTTTGCAGCCGAAATCGTTCTTTATTTCATTTTTTAATTATCCAGAAAGACTGAGGGAAGGGCCCTGTGATGTCTTAGCAACCTGTACAGATTGTTATAAAGGTGCTAATTCCTATCTGCAATAATTTGCAGAAAAGATAATGATACGTCCACACGCTTACAGCTATTAGCTGTTCCTCATACTCTCCTATTCTTTCTGTTTAATTGAAATCTGTTAGTTTTTTATCGTCGGCTTAATTATAGCAGGCCCTATTTAATAATTTCAATGAACAACAAGTTTTTACTCATAGTTTATCTTTTCCTGTTTACCGGCATTGCTGCTCGCGCACAAACTGTCGACTCTACCAATATCGACCGTGGTTACCTGGTAAAAGTTGGCGAACAGGCTCCTGATGATTTTGAACTGGTGCTTACCAACGGCACCAAAACAACCTTAAAACAGTTACGCGGCAAAGTAGTAATACTACAATTTACCGCCAGCTGGTGCAGCGTGTGCCGCCAGGAGATGCCCCACTTACAAAAAGACATTTGGGAAGCCTACAAAAGCAAGGGCCTGGTATTGATAGGCGTTGACCGTGACGAACCCCTGCAAAAAGTTCAAAAATTTCACCAGGACATGAAGATCACTTACGATCTGGCGCTTGATCCCGGTGCAGATATTTTTGGAAAGTTTGCCAATAAAAAAAGCGGTGTTACGCGCAATGTGGTGATCAATCGCGAAGGCCGCATCATTTACCTTACCCGCCTGTATGATCAGCAAGAGTTTGCATCAATGGTTAAAGTGGTCGACGCATTGGTGAACAATAAAACCGCATCTATAAACTAAAGTAAATAATAAAGTAGGTGTCCCTGATCCTGTCATCACACATTGCTATATCGATTTAACCAACAATCACACCGAACATGAAAACAAATTACATAACCTTAAACAACGCTTCTATTTTGAACATTTACGTTTTAACATCTTCTTCTACTATGAATACCCCTATGTCATCTATGCAAAACAAGTGTTGCTGCTGTTAAATTACAGCGTTGCTTAGGTCGGTCAGGCTTTTTTCTCA
>Ga0207671_10003676_pt1 | contig 15118 bp, 9 predicted proteins | sample KBSC24metaG_FD_184352 | JGI IMG/M metagenome (GOLD analysis project Ga0207671, IMG submission 184352) | Corn rhizosphere microbial communities from Kellogg Biological Station, Michigan, USA - KBS C2-4 metaG (SPAdes) (version 2) | ecosystem: Host-associated > Plants > Roots > Rhizosphere > Soil... | reverse complement strand
TCACCTCGAACGTATCGCAACGTTGGAACTGACACCTGACGGTGCTATCGGCGGCCAGATTCAGGAACTGGCGAACGGGCAAACCGCAGTCGTGTTTCGCTCCGAGTTTCGCAGAATGTCGAAACCGGAATACACGGGTATGATTGAACGCTGGCTGACGGAAGGCGCGACAGCAGCGCGGCTTAGTAAGATGGAGCCGTCTGACAACAGCGCAGATGGGCGCTTCACGCTCAACGTGGAATTCAGTGCGAAGACCTATGGTCAATTGATGCAGGGCCGGTTGATGGTGTTCAAGCCGGCGATCGTGTCGCGGCGTGAGGATCTGACGTTGACGGCAGCGAAACGCCTGCATCCGGTTGTGCTGCGAGCCGCTTCATATTCGGAAACGGTGAACGTTCAATTGCCGGCGGGGTTCACCGTCGATGAAGTTCCGGACGCGGTGAAGATCGAGACTCCGTTTGGTTCTTACGTGACGAGCTATGAAGTGAAGGACAATAAACTCGTCTTCAAGCGCAAGCTGTCTCAACAGGCCACGACGATCGCCGCTTCTGACTACGAGGTGGTCCGAAAGTTCTACGAAAGCATCCGCGCCGCTGAGAACGCGCCGGTTGTCTTAGCAAAGAAGTAACCACAGATCACACGGATAAAGACGCGGATTAATGTTAAAGATAATCCGCGTCTTTGTCTGTGTGATCTGTGGCGTTTAACCGCCGATTAGCCGCGCGATCGCGAACGCTGCGCCGGCGGCGGCACTTCCAATCAACGCAGTCTGAAGGGCGCTTTTTACCGGTCGTGTTCCAGTGAAGCGCCCTTTTATAAATCCGAAGATCAACAATGCCGCAAGCGTAAAACCCACCGAATACAACAACGCTTCTGAGGTCTCTCGCGCAAAGATGTACGGCGCCAACGGAATTAAACCACCGGCGATGTATGCTCCCGCGATCGTGAGTGCGCTGGTTAGTGCCCGGTTGGGGTTCGGTTTCTCGAGTCCGAGCTCGAAGCGCATCATGAAGTCCACCCAGTTTCGCGGCTGGCGCTTCAGAGCCTGAACGATGGGCCACGTTTCGTCTTCACTCAGCCCGTACGCCTGAAAGACCTCGGCGACTTCGCGCATCTCTTCGTGAGGAATCTCGGCAACTTCACGTTTCTCGCGTTCGCGTTCTTTTGCGTAGTGTTCGGCATCACTTTTCGCGGCCATGTAGCCGCCAAGCCCCATCGCGATCGAGCCTGCGGCAATCTCTGCGAGTCCCGCGGTGACGATGATCCCGGTGTGATCGATCGCGCCCGTCAATCCCGCGGCGAGCGCGAACGGCACCGTCAAACCATCAGCCATTCCGATTACAATGTCGCGGACGACTTCACTGGACGTGAAGTGGCGTTCGATGTGGGGAGTCTGGGGCATGTTTAGACAGGATTTACAAGATTTTTCAGGATGTGCAAGATTAAATCATGAAACATCTTGTAAATCCTGTCTAAAATTTTCCTAACAACATCAGCACCCCGATAGCAATAAAGGCCATAGCCGCTACTCTCTTTATCCAAACCAGCGGGACATAGTCTCCAATGACACTGCCAACCAAAACTCCCACCGCCGACACTGCCACGAGCGCGACGCTGGCGCCCACGAACACAGCCCACGGTCTCTTTGTATCCGCCGCCATCGTCATCGCCGCGAGCTGGGTTTTATCACCCATCTCTGCCAAAAAGATGATCCCAAAAGTCGTAAGCAGTACGCGCAGGTCCATTAGTAGTCTCCAAACTCACTTCAAATCCGTAATCAGGATTGCATCGCGAAGACGAGTTCCGCGTGTGCACAATAACTGTTTCCCGTCCCGTGACCACGCAAACCCGGTTATCAGCAGGTCTTTAAAATCTGTGACTTGCTTCGGTGAACCACCGTCGAGCGCTTGGCTCCAAATGTTTGTCACATTGTTGCGGCTGACTGTATAAAAAAGCGACTTGCCGTCTGCCGCCCACTGGACCACAGTCAAAACCACTCCGCTATCCGGTATGTTAAAGGTCTGCACCGCCGCACCGCCTTCGAATGGAATGATGGCAATACGGTTCGGCGGCGCAAACGGATCGTATGACTCGGGATACGTGTAGGCTATGAATCGACCATCTGGTGACACGCTCGATGTTGCTGCAACATGGTCTGTAACCTGCACAGGCGAGCCGCCGTCAATCGATACCTTCCAGAGCGTCGGCTTAACGCCTTCGATCGCTGTGTAAACAACCCAGCGGCTATCCGGCGAAATCGAGGGAAGAGAATCCATCAAACCGGAAGTCAAACGCACAGAGTTACGACCGTCAAGATTCACCCGCCAGACATTTCTCTTATCGTTCTGCATCGACACAAACACGACGTATTTTCCATCGGGAGAAATCGCCGGGGAAAGGTTCATCCCACCATTCGCAGTCAACTGTTTACGATTGCCACCATCGGAATCTGTGAGCCAAATATCGGCGGTTCCGCTCTCATTAGAAACATACGCGATTCTTCCATCGGGGCCCCACGACACGTTATTTGCACTGCGCGAATAAAGAATACTGACGTTACCGGTGGGTAATCTGATCGCTTTCGCCGCGTCACCTTCGGGCACGACCCACAGATTCATCAGTCCCTGGGTTTGAACTAAAGTCAACGTCTTGCCGTCCTGAGTCAACCCAATCCCACGGTATTCACTTAGATCATTCGTGATGCGTCTGGTCCGGCCATCGGGATAACCAACGTGCAAAAGCATAGCGTTGGATTGATCCCCGGCTATCAACAGCAGCCCCGTCATGTCTGGCAACCACTGAACACGCCCCAAATACGGCCACGACTCCGGCGAAAGATCCTTCTCACTGCCATCTGCTACCGCGAAACCAACTACTCTACTTCGCCCTCCAAGCGTCGCAATGGTAGAAGCGATGATCTTCCCGTCGGGAGACCATGAGGGACCAACAAAGGTGACTGGCCAGAAAGTTTGTGGGATCTTTTTCACTGAAAGATTTCGTCCACCGCTGCCATCGGAATTTGCGACGACCAGTGCGCTCTCGCCTGTGTTTGGATAGTTGCCACGGACGAAAACGAATTGCTTCCCATCTGGTGAGAAGCTTACCGGCGAATCAATTCCCTCCAACACCTTGACTGAAGTGCCCCCGAGAGCGGGAACGCGATAAAGTGTGCCGTTATCGAGGTTGGCTTTGATCACGTAGTAAAGCTCAGTGCCGTCGGGTGAAAAAGTAACACCGAAAATCCCGATGGGCGCCGGCGGAACGATCAACGTGTCGTTTGCGGTGCTCACCTGACGAATGTAGAGACTTTGACTGCTCCGATCGCTCAACGCGTACACGATGTACTTTCCGTCAGGCGAGATGGTGGAGTGAATCACGTTTCCGGAGCTGGTCAACCTCGTGAATTTAACGTTTGTAAAATGTTCGACTGGCGGTTCTCGATTGAGCCACTTGTAGACTCCGAATCCAGCCCCGGCGACGATCAGGATGAGCACAATCGAAGTGACCGCAGCAGCAACTTTGTGCCTTTTGAGTTCGATGCTGATCGATTCGCTGATGGCACTGCGCGATGCTGTCTGTCGTGGTCCAGACAATGTGGCAGTCGCCTCACCAGGAATCGTTATGGCTGTTGGCTCAGCTTCGGAAGCACCTAACTTGTCCTGAAACTCGAGTTCCTGTTTGAGTTCCTTCAGATCGAGCCAGAGATCCTTGACGACCTGATAGCGCTCTTCACGATCCTTACGCAGCGACTTCGCGACGATACGGACGAGTTCGGCTGGAACTCCAGGCACTACACGTGAAAGCGTCGGCGGTTCGGTTTTGAGTATTGCAGCCAACGTGTCGCTCGGCGTGTCGCCTTCAAAGGGTTTGCGCCGCGCGATCATTTCATAAATGACTGCGCCGAGACTGAAGATGTCAGAACGGTGGTCCACACCGAGCCCACGCGCTTGTTCCGGCGACATGTAGCCTGCCGTTCCGATGACAATTCCAGAACCGGTGCGCACCTGGATCGTCGGCGCTTCTGATGCAACCGCAGGCGACGCTTGTTCGCTGAGTTTTGCCAAACCGAAGTCGAGGACTTTCACGTAGCCGTCGGGACGCAGCATCACGTTTTCCGGTTTGATGTCGCGGTGAATAATTCCCGCTTTATGCGCGGCGGCGAGTGCATCGGCGATCTGGATCGCGATGTTTAGCGCCTCGGAGAGCGTCAACCCTGGGCGACTGAGGCGCTGGCGCAGCGTTTCACCCTCGACAAATTCGGTCGCGATCACCTGAGAATTTGCGGCCTGCCGGATCTCGTAGATCGTGATGATGTTTGGATGATTGAGAGCGGATGCTGCACGGGCTTCCTGCTCGAAGCGTCGCAGTCGATCGTCGTTCGTAGTGAATGACGAAGGCAACAGTTTCAGAGCAACTCTGCGTCCGAGTCGCTTGTCTTCCGCAAGGTAGACTTCACCCATTCCGCCGCGACTGAGGAACGATAGAACCTGGTACGATCCGATTGTGTCACCTGCACGCAGCTCGACCTTCTCGTCTGCCAACAACGATGCGGCAGCGACGAACGCAGGTTGATCGATGAACTCTCCGCTTTGTTCGTGCGACGCGATCAACGACTCGACTTCTCTTCGCAGATTCTCATCCCCAGAACAGGCTTCCGAAAGAAAGACCCCGCGCTCCTCCGGGCGATAATTGATCGCCGAGTTGAAGATCTCTTTCACTTGTTGCCAGCGTTCGGGAGTCATCGTGCTTTTTGTGGCCTATTTTGTGCCTTTTTGTGGCCTACTTTAGTTCGACCATCCAGATGTTACCCGTCGCGACAGCATACTCGTAAACGATCTGATTCGCGGACCACGCCGGGTAGCGAGCGAACGCATTCAGCTTCGTGTAATTTGTCAGTTGCTTCTGAGCCTTCGTTGCGATCGAGATCGAGTAGATGTTCCAGATCCCATCTCGCTGGCCGGCAAAGACGATCTCATCGCCCGACGGCGAAAAGTCGTGGGGCCAGCTCTTGCCTTTGTCGAAGTTTAGTTGCGTTGCCTCTCCGCCTTTGCTCGGAATCAACATGATGTAGTCATCCTGATCGCCCTTCTTCTCAAAAGTGATCCATTGCCCGTCCCGCGACCAGCACGGAAAACCTCCCATCTCCTTTTCAAAAGTCAGTTGCCTGCGTTGACCATCTCGCAACTGTGCGACCCAAACATTCACGATCCCATTTTGCGTGAAGTTGTAGGCCACCTGGGTACCGTCAGGAGAAACCGTCGCAAACTCGACCCCCTCGCCCAGGTCTAACAGCGGCTCTTCTTTGCCGGTTGTTAACGAGATGGTCCAAAGCGCTAAATGATTGTTGTTACGATTACTGAGAAACGCGAGTTTGTCGCCTCCCGGTAACCAGCTCGCCTGCGAATCAGTCGCCGGATTGTTTGTGACCTGTACAAGGTTCTTGCCGTCGGCGTCTGCAACCCAGATGTCGGCGCTCATTCCCGGGCGCCACCTGTTAATCGCAAGCTTCCGGCTGTCTGGTGAAAAGCGTGGCAGGTTCGTTCGCAGGCTCGTGTCAGGCGAGAAAAGCGCAGGTGGACCAGCCGCATCGCCGTTTGCCAACAGCGGGACGGTCCAAAGATTACTCGCGAACCGGTTGACGCTATAAAGAACGAATTTGCCGTCCCTGGAAATCGTGGTTGCTCCGCGGTACGTCCCCTGTCCGGGGTCGACGACAACCGCTGCCTCGCCGATCGGATCGCCCAACGGAGAGAGGCGGATTCTTGAAAGCTCTCCGCCGCCACTGTGTCCGGTGGAGAAATAGAGATGCCCATCGCCTGCGTAAGTCGGGTCAGCACCGTTACCAACTTTCTTTAATCCGCCGCCGCCGGCAGCCATGGTCCAGACAGTGCTAAAGATAAAGTCCGAGACTTGAAAGGCGATTCGCTTGCCGTCTGGTGACCATGATGGAGCGGCGTGTCCGCCACGTGGATCTCCTGGTTGAGTGATCTGTTTCGGTGTCCCGCCTTGCGACGGCACGAGCCAGATCGTCGACGGCGGTATGGCCCGCGCCGTAAAGATTTCACCCAACTCTCCGGATTGAAACGCGATCAGTGAACCGTCGGGCGACCATGCGGGCGAGGCGCCACTCTCTGTGATCTGTTTTGGGGTGCCTCCCAGTGCTGACATCACCCAAATGCCACCACGCTTTTTTGAGTAATACGCAATGCGCTGTCCGTCAGGCGACCACGAAGGTTGCAGGTTCTGTTGGCCGTCGTTGGTTAACTGGAGCTCGCCTCCGCCGGACGAGAGCTGTTTGATGTAGATCTCGAAATTGCCGTTCTGGTCGGAAGCGTAAGCAACGGATCTACCGTCGGGTGATAAAGCAGGAAACTCATCGAGGCCGGACGAAAAAGTAACCTGGGTTTGCTTGAGCACGTGTGGCCAGTCAGCCATCTTCGCGTCGGTGCGGTTGAGAAATTTGTAGAGTGCGATGGCTCCCGCGCTCAGCAGCAGCGCAATCACCGCGAGCACAATGAAGACGCCGGTCTTGTGTCGCTTGATCTCGGCGCTCAGAGAGTGCGTGATCGTGGAAACCGCTGCTTTGACCTCGCTTGTGTCCGCTGCCGGCTTAGCTGAGGTCGTAAGTGTTGTTTGAGTGTTTGCGCCGTTGCTCGCCGTGCGATCGAGCTTTGCCTGGAAGTCGATCTCTTCTTTGAGACTCTTCAGATCGAGCAGTAGATCTTTAACGACCTGGTAACGCTCCTCACGATCTTTGCGGAGAGCTTTCGTGACGATGCGTACCAGCTCCGCAGGGGTTTCTGGAGCGACGCGCGAAAGCGGTGGCGGCTCGAGCTTCAAGATCGCGGCGAACGTGTCGCTCGGCGTGTCGCCGGCAAATGGTTTATGCCCGGCGACCATCTCGTAAATCACTGCACCCAGGTTAAAAATATCCGAACGAGCATCGACTTCCTGCCCCCGAGCCTGTTCGGGCGACATGTAACCAACTGTGCCGATAACGACGCCCGAGCCGGTTTTGATGATCTGAGTGGAAGCCTCTGTGAACAACTCTGCGGAGCCTGTTTCAGACAATTTTGCTAAACCGAAATCGAGGACTTTCACGTAGCCGTCAGGCCGGAGCATTATGTTTTCGGGTTTGATGTCGCGATGGACGATTCCGGCCTTATGCGCGGCTGAGAGTGCGTCAGCAATCTGAATCGCGATCGTCAAAACCTCATGCAGGTTGAGACGGCGAAACGTGAGACGGTGGCGCAGAGTGTCGCCTTCCACAAACTCCGCCGCCATCATCAGTGAGGAATTGACCTCGCAGATCTCGTAGATCGCGATGATGTTTGGATGGTTCAGCGATGAGGCCGCACGGGCTTCCTGTTCGAACCGCTGGAGACGATTTACGTCTTTCGTGAGTGACGCGGGCAAGAGCTTCAAAGCGACCTTGCGCCGGAGTCTCTTGTCGTGCGCGAGATAGACCTCGCCCATTCCGCCGCGACCGATGAACGACGTGATTTCATAAGACCCCACCACCTCGCCGGGTTTCAATTCGGCGAAGATCTCAGCGGCGTCTTTGTAAGCGGGTGAATCGATGAAGCTGCCGTCTTTTTCGTGCGCGGCAAGGAGCGATTCCACTTCGTGCTGAAGGGCCGTGTCGTTGTGGCAAGTTTCAGACAAAAAAGACGCCCTCTGCTCCGGCTCGTATTTCAGCGCCGAGTTGAAAACGTCCTTAATCTGTTGCCAACGCTCCGGTGTCATCGTGAATTCGTCTCGTCTTAGCACCGGGCTAAAGCCCGGTGTGAATGAGAGGACTCTCCCTTTGCCCCTACAAAAGACGCGCACGGCATTACCAAACTCCCTCATTTATTCCAACTGCCGTCGCAACCACGCGCGCGCCATTTTCCAGTCGCGCTCGACCGTCGCGTGTGAGATCCCCAACACCTCCGCCGTCTCCTCTATAGAAAGGCCTCCGAAGAACTTAAGCTCGACAATCCGGCTCTGCTGCGGATCCATCTCGGCAAGTTCATCCAGGGCCTCATTTAACGCCAGCAAATCGATCGTAGGTTCCTGCATCAAAGCCGCTTCAACACTGGTAATAGAAAGTCGCTGTTGCTCAGACCCACCGCGCTTTGCGGCCTGTCGCTGGCGTGCATGGTCCACCAGAATGCGCCGCATCAGTTGCGCCGAGATTCCAAAAAATTGGGCGCGGTTCTGCCATTTTGCATTTCTTTGATCGATCAGCTTCAGGTAGGCCTCGTTGACGAGCGCCGTCGGTTGTAGCGTGTGGCCCACGCGCTCTCGCCGCAGGTAATTGCTGGCCAGCCGCCGCAGCTCGCTGTAGACGAGCGGCATGAGCTTCTCGAGCGCCGCGCGGTCGCCCTTGCCCCAGTCAACCAAAAGCTGAGTTATGCCTTCCGGCGGCTTCATACGTGAACCATCTCAAGTAGCCGCAAAGTTTACAACAAATGTTTCGAGGTCGTGAGGGGAACCGGACCAATCGTGCGCGTTAGTTAATGGAGACAAAAAGTGGAAATGACACATGGAGGTCCCGTCATGAAAAGATATCTCAACACAGCGATTGCGATGATTATCCTCGCCGCTGCTTTCACCGCCGGCGCGTATGCGCAAACAGCAGGCGCACAACCAGTGGTCGCTAACATTCCGTTCGACTTCAACGTCGGAGCGAAAACGCTCCCCGCCGGGAAGTACACGATCACAGTGGTCAACCCAGCGTCAGATCGAAAGGTCCTGCAAATACGAAGCAGCGACGGTCACTCGGCTGCGATCACCCAGACGACGGCCATCACCGGAACTGCTTCCGAAAGAACGAAACTCGTGTTTCACCGTTACGGTGATCACTACTTCTTCGCACAAGCGAGGATGGCCGGTGACACGATGGCCCTTGCGGCACTCAAGTCGAAGGCGGAACGCGCACAGAGCCAGGCTGTTGCCAGGGCAGGTAAGAGCATCGTCGTGATAGTTGCGGAGTAGAACAAAAAACGGATCGGCCCGCAGAAGTTGGGGAACTCCTTGCGGCTGAAACAAACCCGGAGTCGAAAGGCTTCGGGTTTTGTTTTGGACAGGATTTACAGGATTTTTCCAGGATTGACAGTGATAAGTTCTGCTATTCTGTGAATCTTGAAAAATCCTGTAAATCCTGTCCAAATAGATCTTCGGACCGAAGCAATCGCCGGCATCACCACCTTCTTCACCATGGCTTACATCGTTGTGGTGAACCCAACCATTCTCTCCACTCCCGGAACCGGCATGGCTTTCAGCGGCGTCCTGACTGCAACGGTCCTGGTCTGTTTTTCGATGACGTTGCTGATGGGTCTTTACGCAAAGCTGCCCTTCGCCGTCGCGCCCGGCATGGGCATCAACGCATTCTTCACTTTCACCATCATCCTTCAAGAGAGAGTCTGGTGGCAGGTCGCACTCGGAATCATCTTCTGGGCAGGCGTGCTCTTTCTGTTGATCTCGGTGACGCCGGTTCGTGAAACGATCGCGAAAGCGATTCCGCCGGAGCTGAGGATCGGCACAGCCGCAGGCATTGGCATCTTCCTGACATTCATCGGACTCAAGAACGCCGGACTCATCACTTCCGATCCGGTGACGTTCGTCAGACTCGGAACTCTCGGCGTGGAAACGGTGCTCGCGATCGTGGGCGCGGTGTTGACGATCCTACTCATGACTCGCGGCAGTTCTCTGGCGTTTCTCGCCGGTATCTTCTTTGTCACAATTGCGGGCTGGGCATTGGGTCTGCTCAAAGCACCGCCGAGTTTCTTCAGTGCACCTGACTTTCATACCGTTTTGCTGAAGGCAGACATCTGGGGCGCGTTGAAGCTTTCACTGCTGCCGGCCATTGTCGCGATTCTCTTTACCGATCTCTTCGATTCGATCTCGACCTTCATCGGCGTTGCGCACGCAGCAAATCTGCTCGACGAAAACGGTAATCCACGCAACCTGAAACAGGGATTGATCGTCGATTCTCTCGCGACTCTCGGAGCAGGGCTCGCCGGCACGTCTTCGGGAACGGCTTACATCGAAAGCATCGCCGGGATCGACAGTGGCGGGCGCACGGGTTGGACTTCCGTGTTTACGGCGCTGTGTTTTCTCCCGTGCCTGTTTATCGCGCCGCTGGCGGGCATGGTTCCGGCTTACGCGACCGCACCCGTGCTGCCTTGTGGGCGCGTCGATGTTCAAGAGCGTGAGCGCGATTGATTTTCGGAAAATCGAGGAGGGTTTACCGGCGTTTTTGACTATAATCCTCATCCCCCTGACCTTCTCGATAACCCAGGGAATACTCTGGGGATTCATTTCGCACGTTGGCCTTTATCTTGTTGTCGGCCGTCGCAGAGATATTCATCCAGTAATGTATGTGCTCGCGTTGATCGCGATCGGGTTGCTGGCGTTGGAGCATTCGAATTTGTCAAAGGCTTTTTATGAGTAATAAAGAAAAGTATTCCTTTAGAAGATTTCGATCGCAAAGGCGCAAAGGCGCAAAGCTGAATCAGGACTTAAATTTTGCTTTGCGCCTTTGTGTCTTTGCGAGCGAAATTGTCATTGTTGTGTTCATGGCGCAAGCTGTCCTGGCACAAACGCCCACGCCAAGTCCGAGCCCAACCGACAAACGCGGTATCGGAATTCAAAGCGGTGGTCCAACAACCACCACCGCCAACGATTCGCGCTCGCGAGAAGCCAAACCCGAACTCGTTCTGCAAACCGGCTACAACAATCTCTTCGGCGCAACGCGAATGGTGTTTAGTCCTGACGGAAAGCTGCTCGCCACTGGCACGTTTCGCAGCAACACGATCAAGCTTTGGGAAACTGCGACGAATCGCAAGCTACGCGATCTTGAAGGCGGTGGACAAACCGCGATGACCATCGCTCCGGCGATCGCGTTCAGTCGCGATAGCCGCCTCGTCGCAGCTTCGGCAGGTGGCAATTCAGCAAGGGTCTGGGACGTGTTGAGCGGTCGCGAACTGTACTCTCTCGCGGGAGCGCAAGGTTCGATATTGGCTTCGGCTGGTGTTTACTTCATCGCCTTTGCCTCGAACAACCGGCTCGTGACTGCGAGCGACGCGATCAGAGTTTGGGATCTGTCGACAGGACGCGAACTGCAAACCATACAACTTACCGAGCTTTCTACCTCGGGGTTCAACGGCGCTGATGGCGGGATGACGCTTTCTCCTGACGGGACGAAACTCTTCATTGGCTTGGAAAGTGTTGAGCCGCAAGTCAAGGTCTGGGATCTCGCGACTGGCCGTGAAGAGCGGAATCTCAAGCTGCCTGAAGATCAGATCGATGTTCTTCAGCTCTCATTCAACACGGAAGAACATCTGCTCGCCGCGGGAACACACAACAAGCGACTCAAACTTTGGGATCTGTCGTCTAAAAAAGAACAGGAGCTCGGACCAACCGTCAAAGACTTCAGCCAGGTAAAATTCAGCCGCGACGGCCGGCTCCTCGCACTAAGCGAAAACTACACGGTGAAGATTTGGGACACTGCGACTTTGCGTGAGGTGCAGGTTTTGAAAGTCCCGAACAGCGGCGCTTTTGCTGCGCAAGCCGACGCTTTCATGAGCTTCACTGAAGATGGAAAACGAATCGCCACCGGCGGCTTCGATACAGATCTGATCATTTGGGAAACTGAGACCGGCAAACGACTCTCGACGCTGACTGGCCGTACAAACATGGCGTATAACGTCGCGTTCAGCGCAGACGGTAACGAGCTTTCCTCGGGCGGACGGACGCGTTGGGATCTGCGAACGGGTCGAGGTGTGCGAACAATTCCGGACACAGCGGAGAAAACTCTCGGCGTCGCCAGCCCGGATGGGCGGGTGGTCGCGATCATGAAGCCAAACAACAGCGAGGTTTCATTAGTCGAAAGTCCCGGTGGAAAACAATTGTACATACTTGCGGCGGGCGCTGATCTGGGAAGCGTGCAGCGAATGCGTTTCAGCGCTGACAGCACGATGCTCGCCGTCATCTATGGACCAAAATACGATCTCCATCCCAAGCCCGGGGTATCTTTTAACCGCGGCAGTCAGATCAAGATCTGGGACGTTAAGAGCGGTCGTGAACTCCGCTCGTTTGTTAGCGGCGACATTCCGATGCAGGCAGACTTCACGGCCGACGGCCGCGTTCTCGGGACTGTCGGAACGATGGGCCAGATCTCGCTTTGGGACGCACAGTCCGGCACGAAGTTGCGTGACCTGACTTCGGCCCCGATTGTCGGCGCCATGCCGGCGATCAAACCAGGCCAGATGCCAACGATGCCGAATATGGCTGATATCGCGTCCATGATGACGAACGTCCTGGGAACAATGTCGGCGGGAACCATGGGCCAGACAGTTACCTCGCTCGCGTTCACCAGTGACGGCCGCGTACTCGCGACGGGAGGTGTCGAGTCAAAAGCGAATATCGACATCGCCGCGATGATGAGTGGCGCGATGAGTGGGCAGCGACCCAAGAAGGGCTCGCAAGGTTCGAAGACTCCTGATCCTTCTGACATAATGAAAGATTTCAAGGTTGAGGCAGTGGGCCAGATCCGGCTTTGGGATGTTGCAACTGGTCGTGAGATCGGTGCGATTCGCGGACACGGTCGCGGCGTGAGTAAAGTCGCTTTCAGTCGTGACGGCAAGCTACTCGCTTCGGGCGCGACTGACAACACGATCAAGATCTGGGACGTTGAGACGCGTGCTGAAGTGCGAACGTTGACGGGTCACACTTCGAATATCGAATCCATGGACTTCAGTCCTGACGGACGATTGCTTGCCTCTGCGGGTGAGGACGGCAGCACGTTTCTTTGGGACACAAAAACCGGCGAACATCTGTTGACGTTGATCTCGCTCGACGACGGCGGCGAGTGGATGGTGGTGACACCGCAGGGTTTGTTTGACGGGACGCCTGTTTCCTGGAACCAGATCCTCTGGCGCTACAACCAGGAGACTTTCAACGTCGCTCCGATCGAATGGTTCTTCAATGAGTTTTATTATCCGGGTCTGCTGGCGGACGTCTTTAACGGCAAGCGTCCGCGTGTGGCCCAGGACGTCTCGAAAAAAGATCGCCGCCAACCCGTGGTGAAGTTGTCGCTGGTGGGCCAGGCTCCGGAATCTTCCGTTGCGACGCGCACCGTCAAAGTGAAGATTGACGTTTCGGATGCGCCTGCCGACAAGGACAATCCGCAGGGCACGGGCGCCCAGGACGTGCGACTGTTTCGCAACGGATCGCTCGTGAAAGTTTGGCATGGCGATGTGTTGAAGGGACAAGCGTTGGTCGCGCTCGAGCAGGAGATCACGGTGACTGCTGGTCCAAATCGGCTTGTCGCGTATGCGTTCAATCGCGATAACGTCAAAAGCAAAGACGCGCCACTGGTGTTTACGGGCGCCGACACTCTCAAGCGCAAAGGTACGGCTTACATCATCGCCGTTGGCGTCAATGAGTATGCGAACAACCAGTACAATCTGAAGTACGCGGGTGCGGATGCGAAGAGCTTCGGCGAGGAAATGCGTCGCAGGCAAACGCAGCTCGCCGGGTTTGAGCGCGTCGAAGTGATTCAACTGCTCGATCAGGACGCGACGAAGGCAAACATTCTCGAAGCTGTCAAACGACTATCAGGCGAGCCGGGACCGCCAACGCTGAAAGCGGGACCACTCGATGCATTGAAGCGCGCTGAGCCGGAAGATACGGTCGTGATCTATTTCGCGGGCCACGGCACGGCGCAGGCGCAACGCTTCTACCTGATCCCGCACGATCTCGGATACACCGGTGAACGCACCAAACTGACTGAGCAGGGGTTGAAAACCATCCTCGCGCATAGTATTTCAGACGTCGAGCTGGAAGCCGCGGTTGAAGGCGTGGACGCGGGACACCTGTTGCTCATCATCGACGCGTGCAATTCGGGCCAGGCGTTGGAAGCCGAGGAGAAACGGCGTGGTCCAATGAATTCAAAAGGACTGGCGCAACTCGCGTATGAGAAAGGCATGTATATCCTGACGGCCGCGCAGAGTTTTCAGGCAGCATTGGAGGCGTCGCAGCTCGGGCATGGCTACTTGACCTACGCACTCGTCGAAGAAGGTTTGAAAACCCCGGTTGCCGATACCGCGCCCAGGGATGGTGTCGTCATCGCGCGGGAGTGGCTGAACTTCGCGACTGAGCGTGTGCCGCAGATGCAGGAAGAGAAGATGAGCCAGGGGCGTGGCGTGGGTCTGGAGATAGACTTTGTCGAAGGCGAAAAACAGAGCGTTCAGCGCCCGCGAGTTTTTTATCGGAGAGAGCTGGAATCCAATCCACTCGTGATTGTAAAACCTTAGACAGGATGAACCTTGGTAATCATGTGAAATGGCTGATCATCCCATAGGCCGATCGTTTCCCCGCAAAGAGGGTCGAAAGAAGGTTACAGGCCAGGCGCTGTACGTCGACGACGTGTCGTTTCCGGAAATGCTTCACGGGGTCACTGTGCGTAGTCCTTCGCCACGCGGCCGGATCAAAAACATCTCGTTTGCAGGCAACATTCCGTGGGACGAGTTCACGATCGTCACCGCCAAAGACATTCCCGGCGCGAACTACGTTGCGCTGATTTTGAACGACCAGCCGTATCTTGCTGCTGACTTTGTGAATCATCCGGAAGAGCCGATCGTGCTGCTTGCGCACATAGATAAATATCTCGTCGAGGAAGCGCGCCGGAATGTGTCGATAGAGATAGAAGAACAACCGGCAATCTTCACGCTCGAGGATTCACTCGCCAGGAAAGCGATCGTCTGGGGCGAAGACAACGTTTTCAAGAAGTTTCTGGTCGATAAGGGCAATGTCGACGAAGCGTGGGCCCGCGCGGATTACATCGTCGAAGGTGAATATGAAACCGGCGCGCAGGAACAACTCTACATCGAGAACAACGGTGCGATTGCGATCGCGAATGCGGCGGAAGGAGTTACGGTTTGGGGTTCGATGCAGTGCCCTTACTACGTTCACAAAGCACTCGTGAAGTTGTTTGGTCTGCCGGAAGACAAGATCCGCATCATTCAAACGGAAACAGGCGGAGGGTTTGGCGGTAAAGAAGAATACCCGTCGCTGATCGCCGGGCATGCAGCACTGTTGGCGTGGATATCCGGCAAGCCGGTGAAGATCA
>Ga0207671_10003668_pt1 | contig 15143 bp, 10 predicted proteins | sample KBSC24metaG_FD_184352 | JGI IMG/M metagenome (GOLD analysis project Ga0207671, IMG submission 184352) | Corn rhizosphere microbial communities from Kellogg Biological Station, Michigan, USA - KBS C2-4 metaG (SPAdes) (version 2) | ecosystem: Host-associated > Plants > Roots > Rhizosphere > Soil... | reverse complement strand
CGGAGGGTACGTACGGCGCCACCACGGCCGGTCCGCAAGGTGCGTATGCGACCTTCGACACCGAGTCCGACCAGACCGTCACCGCGCGCGTGGGTATCTCGTACACCTCCGTCGCCGAGGCGCAGGCGAACCTGAGCGCCGAGGTCGCGGGGCAGACTTTCGCGCAGGTCCAGGCCGCTGCCCAGGACCAATGGACCGCGGCTCTGAACCGGATCGAGATCGCCGGAGGCAGCGCCTCGCAGCAGGCTACGTTCTACACCGCGCTCTACCATGCCCAACAGTTCCCCAGCGTGATCAGCGACGTGGACGGCACGTACCGCGGCTTCGACGGCGCCGTGCACACCGTGGACGCCGGCCACTCCGCCGAGTACGCCGACTTCTCGAATTGGGACATCTACCGCTCGCAGGCGCAACTCACGGCCCTGATCAACCCGTCGGCGGCCGACGACATGGCGCAGTCGATCCTGGACGACTACGAACAGGGCGGCACCCTCACCAAGTGGGGTATGAACAACGCCGAGACCTACATCATGGTCGGCGACTCCGCGGTGCCCGTCCTGGCGGACTACTACGCGTTCGGCGCGACCGGCTTCGACACCTCCGCCGCACTGGCCGCGATGCAGACGGAGCAGACCACAGATACGAACGTGACGCCGGGTGTCACCTACTTGGACAGCTTCGGATACCTGCCGACCAACAGCATCTACGGCTGCTGCCACGAGTACGCGACCGCTTCGACTCAGCTCGAATACGATGCCGACGACTTCGCGCTTTCGGCCTTCGCCAGCGCGCTGGGCGCGACCGCCGTCCAGGCCAAGTTCCAGAACCGCGCGCAGGACTGGGAGAACATCTACAACGCCTCGAGCGGCTACATCCAGCCGCGCCATTCCAACGGCCGCTGGATGGACGGTTTCAACCCCTCCTTGATCACCGGTACGTCGACCAACGACTTCGCCGAGGGCGACGCGCTCACCTACACCCCGGACATCCCCTTCAACATCGCCGGACTCGCCGGCCGCGAGGGCGGCAACGCATCGATGGTGAGCTACCTCGACAAGGTTTTGAGCGGATACCAGGGATTGGCCAGCGTGATCGGCACGCAGTCCAACATGGGCAACGAGCCGAGCATCGAACTGCCGTGGGAGTACGACTGGGTCGGCGCACCGTACAAGACGCAGAGCAGCGTGCGTGCGGTCCAGGACGGTCTGTGGGCGAACACGCCGGGCGGTATCCCCGGCAACGATGACCTCGGCGAGATGAGCTCGTGGTACGTGTGGTCCGCGCTCGGCCTTTACCCAGAGGTTCCAGGCACGGCTGACCTGGCGATCGGCAGTCCGCTGTTCACGCAGGCGCTCGTCGCCGTCGGCAATGGCAGGACTCTTACCGTCAACGCACCGGCCGCCGCGGACAATGCGCCATACGTCCAAAGCCTGACGATCAACGGCGCCGCCGACCAACTCGCCTACCTGCCGGCCGCCGAGGTGCGCTCGGGGACGACGCTGAACTTCACCCTCGGCGCCTCGGCCAACACCTCGTGGGCGGCGGCGCCGGCGGACGCTCCGCCGTCCTACGGCGGCACCCCCGGCACCGGAGTCCACCAGCCGGTGGGCGCCATCACAGAGGCTGCCACCGGCAAGTGCGTCGACGACTCCAATGCGGGCACGTCGAACGGGACCGCGATCCAGATCTATACCTGCAACGGAACGAACGCCCAGCAGTGGACCGTCGTCCCCGACCACACTCTGCAGGTCCTGACCGACTGCATGGACGTGGCCAACGGCGGCACGACGAACGGCACCCTGATCCAGCTCCACACCTGTAACGGCACCGGTGCCCAGCAGTGGGATCCGGACGCCAGGGGCGAGCTGGTCAACCCCGAATCCGGACTCTGTCTCACCGACATCGGCAACGGGGCCACGAACAAGACCCGGCTGGAACTCGCTACCTGCACCGACGCCGTGGGCCAGGTGTGGGTCCTGCCGACATCTTGACGGACAGAAGTGCAAGCAAGTGAAAGGCCTGACATCGGCTACGCCGACCCCATTCGCAGGAACCCGTGTCCGATCCCCGGGGTCAAGCTCCAACCGAACGACAAGGACTTGATCGCGGGTGCGGTGCCGGTGACACGCCGGCGCCTGCTTCCGGCTACGGGCACGGGTACGGCTAGACCGGCCGAGTCGTCGTGCCGGATCCACCGCCGAGCGTGCTGAGGCCGCGAGGCCGGCGCTGCCAGCTCGGGGCGGAAATCCTGCCCGGCGGCTGCGGTGCGGACGTGGAGCTTCATCAGATCGTGGATCTGATACGTGTCCGCCGCGGTCTGCTCCAGCACCGCGGCGTCGATCAGGTCGTCGAGCAGCTCCGTGGCCAGAGCGGGCGCGATCTCGGCGATTTCGGCGGCGTGGGCGGCGGTGAACTCGTTGGCCGGGAGCCGGGACACCGAGTGCAGGAGGCGGCGGCTGTCGGCCGGTAGCGCCGCGTAGGAGGAGTCCAGGACCGCCGCGACACTGGCACTGTCCATCGACAGCAGCCGCAGCCTGCGGCTGCTGTCGCCGAGCAGCTCGGCCAGGTGGGCCACGGTCCAGGCAGGTCGGGACCGCAGCCGGACGGCGGCCAGCCGGATCGCCAACGGAAGGCCGCCGCACAGCGCGATGACTCGCTCGACCTCCAGCGGTTCGTCCGCGGCGCCGGCGACCGCCGTGAACAGCTGTCCGCCCTCGGCCGCCGACAGCGGGCCGAGCCGCAGCGGCCGGACGCCGGACAGGGTGGCCGGGGACCGCCGGCCGGTGGTGATGACGCCGCACCCTGATCCGCCGGGCAGCAACGGCTCCAGTCCGCGGTCGTCGATTGCGTCGTCCAGGATGATCAGAGCTCGGCGTCCTGCCATCGAGGTCCGCCACCGGGCCGCGAGCTGGTCCGCCGACTGCGGCAGGACGCCGGTGTCGCCGGACATGCGCAGCAAGGCTTCCAGCGCCGGGACCGCCGACAGCGGTGCCCGCAGCGGGGAATGCCCGTACAGGTCGATGTGGAACAGTCCGTCCGGGAAGTCGTCCGCGAGACGGTGCGCGACGTGCAGCGCCAGCGCGGTCTTGCCGATGCCGCCCATGCCGCCGATCGCCACGATCGGAGCCGGCTGCCCGCTCCGTAGCAGGGAGCTGATCTTGTCGGTCTCGGCCGCGCGTCCCACGAAGTACGGGTCGGGGCGCGGCAGGTGGTCACCGTCGCCTGCGGACGGTTCGGAGTCGAGCCCGTGGCGCAGCGCCGAAGCCCGCACCGCTGTCTCCCAGCGCCTGGTCCACTCCGTGATGTCGCCGCCGCACGCGGTCACGAACCCGGTCAGCACGTCGCGGGACGGCAGATGATGACCGGCGGCCGCCCTGGACAGCGACGTCGCCGCGACGTGTCCGGTCACCGCCATCAGCCGGTAGGTGGGCAGGCCCGCCGACTGTCGCAGCCGTCTTAGGCTCGCGGCGAACTCGGCCTCCGGCGAACCGTCGTCCGGAACGGGTTTCTCGCCTCTGCCCATCGCAGCCCCCCCGGGCTCGGATTGATGCACATCTGATGCATCAGCTTCCCACCAAAACGGCGTTCCGGCGTTCTGGGTTCAGGCGCCTGTCACACCGGCGGGCGCCATGGCCGCCCCAGTGGAGGAACCATGAAGAAGAACCAGGTGAAGGTCGTGCTCCGGCAGCTCGAGAAGCTGGAGACGACGGTCGTCTGCCGCACCAGCTGCAGCTGACCCCTTCGCGGCGCCGGGGCCGAGTGCACCCCGGCGCCGCCGCTGTCCCCGGTCATCCATCGGCTCCATCGGCTCCATCGACATTTCCTGGACGGGCACCATGCGCAGACCTCGGGTCAAACGAGTCCACTTCCCGGTTCGGCTGCGGGCCGACCTCATCGCGATCGGCGGCTGGCAGTACGGGGTCGGCGCCGAGCTCGCGGACGACGAGCAGGGCACTTTGTGGCGCCTGCTCCAGCTGCTCGACGGCGTGCGGACGCGGGACGAAGTCGTCTCCGCCCTCGTCCGTGAGCGCCCCGACGTCGACGGGGACAGCCTGTACGAGGCGATCGACGCGCTGGCCGCCGCCGGCTATCTGGAAGAGGCGGACTCGGTGCCGCCGCCCGGCTTCGAGGCCTCCGAGATGGCCCGCTACGACCGCTCGGTCAACTACTTCGCCTGGATCGACATGGCCGGCCGGGAAAGCCGGTTCGAGCTCCAGGCCCGGCTGAAGTCCGCCCGCGTCACGGTGTGCGGGGTCGGCGGCACCGGTTCGGCGGTCGCCGCCTCGCTCGTGGCGTCCGGCGTCGGCGCGCTGCACTGCGTCGACTTCGACGACGTCGAGGAGACCAACCTGACGCGGCAGCTGCTGTTCACCGAGGACGACATCGGCGCGGACAAGGTCGCCACGGTGGTCGGCCGGCTGTCCGCGGCCAACCGGCACGTGCGGGTCACCGGCGAGCGCCTGCTCATCGAGTCCCAAACCGATCTCGAAAGGCTCATGCGCGACTGCGACCTGTTCGTGCTCTGTGCGGACGAGCCGCGCGGCGCCATCATCCCGTGGACGAACGCAGCCTCGCTGGCCACCGGGACCCCCTGGCAGCTGGCCCAGTACGCGGGACCGACGCTGGTCACCGGGATCTTCGTCCCCGGGGTGACCGACTGCTACGCGTGCATTCCGACCATGGCCGACTCCTACGCGGCGAAATACGGCGCCGAGCCTGAGGACGAGCTCTTCGCGTGGGAGGGCCACGCGGTCCTGGCACCCACGGCGAACCTGACCGGCCAGATGGCGGCGCTGGAGGCGGTGTACCACCTGACCGGCCTGCCGCTCACCTCGCTCGGCCGGGTCTACCACCTGTGCCTCACCGACTTCTCGCACTTCTGGTTCGCCGAACCGGACGCCCGGCGCGACTGCGGCGTCTGCGGCCGGCGCAGCGAGGCGACGGCGGCAACGACGGCGGCAACGGCAACGGCGGCAACGGCGGCGGCAACGACGGCGCGCGAAACGGTGCCGGTCCCATGACCACGGTGACGATCGGCCCGCAGTCGCGGCTGTCCGTGGGCCACCTCGTGGTGCGGCAGGAGGACGAGGACGAGTACATCGTCGGCGACGCCGCGGCCGGGATCTTCTTCTCTGTCCCGGAGATCGGCGCCCGCATCATCGAACTCCTGGCCGCCGGCTCGTCGGTGGCCGAGGCGGCGGCCGAGCTGGAGCGCCGAACCGGCGACGACGTCGACGTCGCGGGCTTCGCCGAGGACCTGGTCGCGGCGGGCGTGGTGCCGGAGCTGGACGGCGCCGCCGTGCCCGGGCACCGGGCGGTCGCCTCCTCCCGGACCTCGCGGATCCCGGCCCGCTGGGCGCGTCCGCTGTTCGGGCGGATCGCCTGGGCGGTGTACGCGCTCTGCTTCGCGGCCTCGCTGGCGATCTTCTTCGCCGAGCCGGAGCTCGTCCCGACCTATGAGGACGTATTCTTCAGCACCGACGTCCTGCTGAGCCTGATCATGGCCAACGTCGTGATGATCGGGCTGGCGTTCGTCCACGAGATCTGGCACGCGCTGGCCGGTGCGGCGCTGGGCGTCGAGTCCCGGTTCCACGTCCGGCGGCGCGCGTACTTCCCGGTGTTCGAGACCGATCTGACAGCGCTGTGGACCGTGCCGCCGGAACAGCGGTACGGGCCGTTCCTGGCCGGTCTCGGCATCGACGCGGTGGTCATGTTCGGGGCGCTGGCCGTGCGTTTCGCCTGGATGCAGTCCTGGATCAGCCTCCCGGGCGACTTCGTGCGGGTGCTGGGCATGGTGGTGGTCGGCCAGGCGGTCAAGATGGCGTTCCAGGCCTTGGCGTTCCTGCGCACCGACCTCTACATGGTGCTGCTGACCGCGACCGGCACGCGCAACCTGCACGGCATCGCGCTGCTGCTGTTGAAGAAGCGGGTCCGGCGGCTGACCGACCGCGAGACCGCGACACTGAGCGCGGCGCACCCCAGAGACCTGGCATGGGCGCGCTGGTACCGGGTTCTCTACCTCGCCGGCTTTACGTGGCTGATCTGGTTCTCCTACTACTACCTGTGGCCGAGCCTGCGCGTCATCGTCGGCTGGTCGTGGAACGTCCTGATCGCCGCCCCGATAGGCAGCACCGGCTGGTGGGAGGCGATCGTCATCGCCGTCCTGGCCGCGGTCGACCTGGCGTTCCCGGTCTGGGTCACCGTCCGCGACCGCCGGGCCCGCAGGAAGGAATCTCCGATATGAGCGTCCTCACGAGGTACTTGACGCGCGCGACGGTGGCCGCCGTGGCGGCCACCGTGCTGTCCTTCGGCGCCATGGCCGGCCTCGGCGTCGCCGCCGTCGCCAACGCCGAGTTGTCCACCAAGGCGCAGCGCATGCCGTGCGACCAGATCCCGGGCACCCCCGAGGCCTTCGAGGGCAAGAGCCACCTGCAGTACGACGGCCAGCCGCACCCCGCGTACCACACCACCCCACCGACCTCCGGCTGGCACTATCCGCGCCTCATGGCACCGGGCGTCTATGACTCGCCGGTGGTCGAGGAGTTGCAGGTCCACTTCCTCGAACACGGCCACATCATGATCGACTACGCTCCGGACACGCCGCACGACCAGGTAAAAGCCCTGATCACCTACGCCCGCCGGCACCCCCGCGACGTGGCCGTGGCCCCGTATCCCAAGCTGGACCACGGGATCGCGCTCACCGCCTGGCAACGGCTCGACCGTCTGGACACGGTCGATCTCAAAGCCGTGGACCGCTTCGTCTCGGCCGTGTCAGGACGCTACGACCATGGGTGGCAGCACGGTGCGGGACCTTGCTTGTGAGAGATCCGCTGGGCGGCGTGATCGGCACCTGTTCCGCCATCGGAGCGCACTGGGCCCACGCCGCGCAAGATCGTGTTACGAAAACACAGCTTGAGTATCGAAACTTTCGAAACTCTGAGCCGCTCAGGCAAAGGTAGAATTCGGCCAGTTCACAGCCAATATCAAGGCGCATACAAGAGGTAGAAGAGCGCAGGTGGTTGACTTCTGTCCGGCTGCGGATACAGTTCCCTATCGCCGAGCTTTGCGAACAAGTTTCGGTATCTTCATCGAAACTCTGCGTCCTTGTCTGCTCTCGTGCAAAGGGGTTTCCGCAATGAGGTTTCACCGTCTGGCCGCGGTCGGCGTCGCCGTGGCGACCGCCGTCGCGGCCGCGATCACCGGCTCCGGCGTCGCCGGGGCGAGCTCGAACTCCTCCGACTCGCTCCGCGCGCTGGCCTCGGAGGTCGGCTTGCATGTCGGGACCGCCGTCGTCCCGTATGACCTCGACCACCCGGACTACGCCAAGATCGCCGCGGCTCAGTTCTCGGTGGTCACGCCCGGCAACGAGATGAAGTGGCAGGTCGTGGAGCCGACCCAGGGCACGTACGACTGGTCCGGCGGCGACCGCTTGGTGCAGTTCGCGCGGCAGAACCACCAGCTCGTGCGCGGGCACGTCCTGCTGTGGCACAACCAGCTTCCGGACTGGCTGACCACCGGCGTCGCGAACGGCACGATCAGCGACGCGCAGCTGCGCGACCTGCTCCACAAGCACATCACCGACGAGGTGACGCACTTCAAGGGCGAGATCTGGCAGTGGGACGTCGCCAACGAGTTCTTCACCGACGCCAATCCGTCGCAGCTCAACCCGAACGACTTCTGGATCTCGCACCTGGGTACCGGCGTGATAGCCGACGCCTTCCGCTGGGCCCACGAGGCCGACCCGAAGGCGCTGCTGTTCTACAACGACTACAACATCGCCGGTGAGGACGGAAGCAACGCCAAGAGCGACGCCGCCTACGCCTTCGTCCAGCAGCTGGTCGCGCAGGGCGTCCCGATCAGCGGAGTCGGCGACCAGGGCCACCTGGACACGCAGTACGGCTTCCCGACGAAGATGACCGACGACCTGCGGCGCTTCGCCGGCCTCGGCCTGAAGACGGCCATCACCGAGGCCGACGTCCGCACCTTCGTGGACGGCCCGACCACCCAGGTCCCGACCGACCACCTGGCCACCTTCGCGCAGCCGTATGAGTACTCGCAGATGCTGCAGGCCTGCCTGGCGGTCAAGCAGTGCATCTCGTTCACGGTGTGGGGCTTCGGCGACACCGACTCGTGGATACCGAGCTGGTTCACGAACGAGGGCTATGCGAACCTGTACGACGTCGATCTCACCCCGAAGCCCGTCGTCGCGGATCTGCAGCAGGACCTGAAACTGGCCGCACACGGCGCACCGCACCGGAGCTGAGAGCGGCGGGTGGGGCGCCGTCAATACCCGTCAATAGCAGAGCTCCCCGTTCACGGCGAACGTCGTGGGCGGGGAGTCGCTGGCGGCCCAGGTGCCCTGGAAGCCGAACGACTGGCTGGCGCCGGGTGCGATGGTGGCGTTGTAGGCCAGATTCGAGGCGGTGACGCTGATGTCGGTCTGCGTGACAGTCGCGTTCCACCCATGGGTGACCTTCTGGTCGCCCGGGAAGGTGAAGCCAAGCGTCCAGCCGTTGATCGCGGCCGTGCCGGTGTTCGTGATCGTGACGTCGGCTGTGAACCCGCCCGGCCAGTCGGTGCGGGTGTAGGCGACGTGGCAGCCGGCGGGAGCCGGCTGGATGATCCCGAGATTGGCCTGGGCGATGGCGACCGGGTTCGTCACGCCGGTCTCGTACACGTCCACGGTCAGGAGCAGGCCGGTGGCCGGGCAACTGGCGACCGGATCGCCCAGTTGGAGGGGCACGGTGGCGGTGGCGCCCGGCGCGATCGAATAGGGGAACCCGACCGGGTCCATGACCGGGCAGCCGGGCGGCAGGCCCGCGCCGGACCAGGTGAGTCGGGGGACCCAGGTGGTCGAGCCCGTCACGGTCTGGCCGGTGCAGTTCTGCAGGACCAGCGTCGCCGTCGAGAGCTGGCCGGGAGCGACCGCGACCGGGCTGAAGTCGAGCCGGACGACGGCGAATCCGCTGGCGGTGCTGCACGCGGGGACGAACTGGAGCGTGGCCGTCGGGGTGGCGACCGTGCCGACGTTCGTCACGCTCACACTCGTGCTCATGCGCAGTGAAGTCGGCTGGCATCCGGCCAAGCCCGGGTCACCGTAGGTCTTGGTGAGGGTGAAGCTCCCCCCGGGAGCGATCGTGAAGGGGGAGGGGGGAGCCGGATCGAGGACCGGACAGCCCTGCCCGGCGTACTGGCCGTACCAGATGGTCGAGCCCTGCACGGTCTGGCTGCTGCTGCAGTTCTGCAGGACCAGGGTGAGGTCGGAGTGGCCGCCGAGCGGAACGCTGGAGGGGTTGAACGCGAACTGGCTGACGGAGACTCCGCCGGTGCACGTCGCCGTGGTCGCGGCGTTCGCCGCGTTCGCGGCTCCCGGGGCCAACAGCCCCGCCAGCGCCACCATCGCGGCGAGGACGGACATCAACAGCCTGCGCAGCATAGCCGGTTCTCCTTCTCCTGACGCTGTGGTGCCGGGCGAAGGGTCATCGTAGACACGCAGCCGTAATAAACAAGGGCACTGCTATACCCGGTGTGGGCCGCCCTGGTCAGACTGTCACGGCGCAAGCGCGCGTATGCACCTTTCACCGTCAGCGTCTGACGCGCTCGACCTCCGGGAGCCTCCACGTCTTGTCGAACCAGGCTTCCAGGGGGCCGTAGAGCCGGAAGATCGTGAACCAGCTCTTACCCGCGACGGTCTGGATCCAGTTGCCCGGCTCCGTCGGCGGCTCGGGCCCGAAATACACGTCGGTGGAGCCGTCCGCGTTCCGGACCAGGTTCTCGTCCTGGCTGGTGACGGACGGCCACTCCTGGTCGGTCTGCAGCATCGAGCGGGTCTGGGTGTCGTAGACGAGGACCGACCAGAAGTTGTTGACCGGTACGTCGGGGGGAACGTGCAGCCGGTAACTCAGGGCACCGTCGAACGGGGCACCGTCGGCGTCGGCGAAGGCGATGGGGTACTCCGAGCCGCGCCCGACCATCTTCGCCGCCATGCCCGGGTTGGTGGCGCCGCCCAGGAAATAGGCCTGCGCGGCGGAGTCGAGCAGACCGGTTCCGTCTTCCTGGAACAGGTAGCCGCCCAGGAAGCCGGTGCGCCAAGCGCTGTCCGGATAGTAGTAGGCCTCGGTCTCGCGGAATCGGTATGCGAGCGCACGGGCCGTCGCCTCCCCGACTGTGGCCGCCTCGGTCAGGATCTCCCGCATGCGGGCGTCCGGCTCGAAGGGCTTGCCGTGCTGGATACCGAGCGAGGCGAAGATCCCCAAGGTGAGAGGATCTGCTGATTCCGGCGACTCCGTCTGCACCACCTCGTTGAGCATGGTCCAGAACCGGTAGTCAGCCGGCGGGACCGCGACGGCGGGTTCGGGCGAGGCGTTGACGAATCGCATCGGCGGCGGGTCGGCGGCTTGCGACAGCGGGTACTGACGGCACTCGGCCTTGATTCTCTCCACTTCGGGGTGGGGATCGCCGTGTTCGTCGCGGAAGCCGCGATACGCCAGCCAGTTTCCGTAGGTACGCGGCCGGACCACCCTGTACTCATCCGGGATGTCTTCGTCGTAGCCCGGCGGCACCAGCACGTACTTGCCGCCCTCACCGCGGTCGGGTCCGGTCTGGCCGACGTCGACGACCCATCGGCACCAGGTGTCGTCGATGCCGCCGTAGACATTGGCCGGCACCTCCAGGACGACGGGTCCGTCGCGCAGATCGAGCCACGAGTAGCAGTACGAGGTGCTCGTGTTGTAGATGAGGCCGATGAACCACGGCCGGACCAGGTCCTCCCAAATGGCCATGGTCTGGTTCGGCGGGCCCCAGTGAAGCAGTGCTTTGCGCATCGAGACCATGGCGACCGGTGCGAGCCCCAGCAGGTAGGCCTCTACGGCACGCTGGAAGTCCAAGCTGTCGAACAGGACCCGGGTCGACGTTTCGTCCGGGACTCCGTCGAAGAACCGAAGGGAACCGAGTCTCGTCTGAACTGTGTCGGGAAGGCCGATACCTTCAGTCAAAGACGCCGGCGTCGTGTGTGTCGTCATCGCAGGCCCCTCAACGCCGCTCCGTCGACGATGCCCCTTGACCGCAAGCCGAACCCGGCTGCTTGTCTCATTCAGGGCCGACCACGCTATGAGCATCGCCCCTTTGCTTCGAATATTCCTCATGCCTGTGGCCCGGGCAACCCGGGGCAGGCGGGGCTCATGCAGCCGGTCCACATCCGGATGCGGTGCTCATCGGTTGATAGCACGCTAGTTCTTAGAGCACCCAAGAGAGTGCGGAGATAAGGGCGTCGAACGGGGGCCTGGTCATGTCGGACGAGAACACCTCCCACAACAACTTTCCCGACCTTCAGGATGCGACTCGGGTTCACCAGGAGCAGAAGATACGGCGGGCGCTGGAGGCCTATCGCTTCTTCTTCCCGACCGTGTCGGTGGAGGCCGTCTTCCGCGGCTTCCGATCCGTCGGCGCCGTGGACAACCGCTCCGCCGTCATCCTGGTCACCGCGCCCCGGCACCTCAACTTCACCGCGAACTCCGACACCTCGTACGCCGGTTGCGTCCTCGACCTGCGCGCGGCCGGGCCCATGCTGATCGAGCTCCCCGCCGGGCCGCTGGTCGGCATGATCGACGACCACCACCAGCGCTGGGTGGCCGACCTCGGCCTGCCCGGTCCCTTCGGAGCACGCGGCGGCCGGCACCTCATCCTGCCGCCGGACTGGACCGGGCCCGAGCCGCAGGGCGACTGGCATGTCTCCCGCTGCACGACCTACCAAGCGCTTGTCCTGCTGCGGGCGGTGCCGGTCGACGGCGACACGATCAGGGCCCGCGCGCTGCTGGAGACCGTCGTCATCCGGCCGGAGGAGGAGAGCGACGCCCGCGCCGAGTTCCTGCCCTGCGACGATCGCGACATGGACACCACGCCGCTGGCCTGGGAGGACAACCTCGAATACTGGCGGGTGCTGCACGAAGTCCTGGACGACGAACCGCCGCTGCGGGAGTTCCGGCCGATGCTGGGAGCACTCGCCGAACTGGGGATCGAAGCCGGCAAGCCGTTCGCCCCGGATTCCGCGACCGAACGCCTGCTGACGGAAGTGGCACGCCGCGGCCACGACGAAATGCTCGTGTCTGCGTTCGCGTCCTATCGGCCCGACTGTGTCGCCTGGCCCGACCGGGTCTGGGAGTGGGTCAATCTGCGGCCGGAGAACGGAGACTTCGAGCGGGAAGGATCGCTGGACGTCGAGGCGCGGGACCGGTGGTTCGCGCAGACGGTCGCCTCCTCGCCGGCGGTGGCCCGGCGCGCGCCGGGCCAGGGATCGGTGTACTGGCTGGCGAACCGGGATGCCGACGGCACCTACCTGAAGGGTGGCTCGACGTACCGACTCACCGTGCCGCTTCCGGTTCCCGCGTCCTTGTTCTGGTCGGTGACCTGCTATGACGCGCGGACCAGGTCCGAGGTGAGGGCGCCGCAACAGCAGGCCGCGCTCCGGTCGCTCACCGAGGACTTGACCGGGGACGGGGAAACCGTGGATCTGTACTTCGGGCCCGAGAAACCACAGGGGGCCGATGGGCGATGGATCCAGACCGAACCGGGGCACGAGTGGTTCGCGTACTTCCGGGTGTACGGGCCGGGAGAGGCCACGTTCGACGGGAGTTGGCGGCCGGGAGACTTCGTACCGGTTGTGCTGTCCGGCGCCGTTGCCGGGCCCTCCTCCCAATGATCTACTCGAAAACAGGTCCACCCATATGGAGCGTTTCGCCGGGAAATCTCGGTGAAGCACGGCGTCACACCTGGCTGTCAGCCTTCGGGCGAAGCCGAGAAGTGTTTACAAAAATCGCCTGAATGGCTCCCACGGATATGGTCGGATGCCGTGCTCGCTCCATGGGGCAGCGAAAGGAGCACGCTCAATGACTTCCGCGACCGCGAGCAACCGTTCCCCCGGACAAGCTCCCGCCGACTGGCGACGCGAGTACGCCTACACGCTGGGCGAGCAGGCGTTTGTTTACGGATACCCGTACGTCTACAACGCCCGGTTGCGCTGGGACTGGGTGACGCAGCCGCCGGCGACCGAACTGACACCGCATTCGGCCGTCAACCACTTCTGGCACGCCCGCATCCTCTTCGACGACTCCGACCACGAGAACCGGGCGCCCAACAACGACACGCTCTACTCGGCCGCCTGGGTCGACTTGAGCACCGAACCCGTCATCCTCTCGCACCCGGAGATGGGCAGCCGGTACTTCACCTTCGAACTGGTGGCGATCACCTCCGACAACTACGGCTACGTCGGCCGGCGCGCCACGGGATCCCAGGCCGGCGACTTCGCGCTCGTCGGTCCGGGATGGAGCGGAGACCTTCCGCAAGGAGTACGCAGAACCGCGACCGCCCCCAGCCCCTGGATCCTGGTCCTGGGCCGCACTCTCGTCGACGGCGAGAAGGATCTGCCGGCCGTCCGCGACCTGCAGGACCAGTACCGACTGACCCCGCTCAGCCTGTTCGGCAAGGAGGGAGCCGCCGTACCGGAACGCCGGGACGTGCTGGAACCCGTCGATCCGGCAGACCCGCTCACGACATGGAAGACGCTGAACGCGATGCTGGCGGAGAACCCGCCCCCGAAGGAACACGAGTTGTTGACCAAGCAGTTCGCGGCGATCGGCGTCGGCGGCGGCCTCGATGTGGACGCCCAGCCCGAGCCCGTCAAGCAGGGTCTGATCGCCGCCGCGTCCGCCGGGCTGCCCATGCTGGAGCAGCAGTTCGAGAGCGGCGACTGGGCCAGGCTGATCAACGGCTGGCGCTATCCGCCGCCGGAGATGGGCCACTTCGGCGACGACTTCGTCAAGCGGGCCGCGGAGCAGGCCATGTTCGGCGTCGCGGCCAACGATCTCGAAGAGGCGATGTACCTCGTCGCCTTCGACGACGCCGAGGGCGCGAAGCTGTCCGCGGGCAGCTACGAGATCCGGTTCGCCCCGGGCGAGCAGCCTCCCGTCGACGCGTTCTGGTCGCTGACCGCCTACAACGAGGACAGGAACCTGATCGGCAACCCGATCAACCGCTACTCCATCGGCGATCGCAGCCCTGGACTGGTCACCGACTCCGACGGCAGTCTGGCCCTGTCCTTCCAGCCCGACTCGCCCGGCCTGGATCGCGAAGCGAACTGGCTGCCGATCCCGCGGGAGGGCGGCTGGTTCTGCATGCTGCGAATGTACCTGCCGCGCGCCGACGTCATCGATGCGAAGTGGCAGTGCCCCCCGATCAGGCGCCTGACCTGACGGTGCTTTGCTGGGAGGTTGTTCCCGTCGCCGTGCGGACCGGTCGCCGTGCAGGCCCGTCGCCGTGCAGACGTGACGGGAACGACCGCCGTTAGTCGGCCCGATGCCGGCCAGGCAATAATCGAACATTCGTATGCTCGCCCATGCCGCGAGTAATCCCTGTCTGCGGTAGGGACGGCTTCGGACGTGCGCCGCGTCAGACGCCGCTTGAGACTGCGTACATGACATCGGCACTGCTGGCGGGTCGCGGGACCGACCGCCTGGGCGGCTGCTGTCCGGCGGCACCCGGCGACTCCCGGCTCGACGCGCGGGACGGCCTGTGACGTCCGCCGGCCTCGCCCCGGGGCGGCTGGTCGCCGGATGGATGCGGGGCTACCAGCGGGCGATGCTGCGCGGCGATCTGCTCGGGGCCCTCACCGTCTGGACTCTGATCGTGCCGGAGTCTGTGGCCTACGCCGAGATCGCGGGCGTGCCTCCGCAGAATGCCTTCTACGGCGCCCCAGTGGCCCTCGTGGTCTACGCGTTGCTCGGGGGGTCCCGGTTCCTCGTCGTGGGTGCCACGTCGGCCGCGGCGGTGTTGTCGGCCTCGACCGTCACCGAGGTGAGCAGCGATCCGCGGGTCGCGATCGGATTGTCGACCGCACTGGCGGTCATGGTGGGCGCCGTGCTGGTCGTGGCGGGAGTGGCGCGGCTGGGCTTCGTGACCAACTTCCTGGCCGAGCCGGTGCTGGTCGGGTTCCTGTTCGGCATGGCCCTGACCATCATGGTCAGACAGGCCGGGAAGATCCTCGGCGTCCCCAGCGGAGACGGCGACTTCTTCCAGCGTTTGGCCAAGCTGTTGAGCCAGGTGGGTGACTGGTCGTGGACGACGATCGCCGTCGGTGTCGCGGCCCTGAC
>Ga0207671_10003664_pt1 | contig 15155 bp, 13 predicted proteins | sample KBSC24metaG_FD_184352 | JGI IMG/M metagenome (GOLD analysis project Ga0207671, IMG submission 184352) | Corn rhizosphere microbial communities from Kellogg Biological Station, Michigan, USA - KBS C2-4 metaG (SPAdes) (version 2) | ecosystem: Host-associated > Plants > Roots > Rhizosphere > Soil... | reverse complement strand
CCGCCGGTGCCGAAGGCGATGTCGCGGAAGAAGCGGTCGTCGAGCTCCGTCCACGCCTTTTGCGCAAGGAGCTCGTCGATGCTGGCCCGGTCGCGGTCGTTCGCGCTGGGATCGCCGTAAACGCGCTCGATGTTCTGCCGTGTGGCGGGGAGCAATTGGGCGGTGGCCTCGGCAGAAAATCCGGAAAAGGACATGATCGAACTATAAGTAGGCCGAAAAAAATTGCGAGAGACAGATGTAATCTTATCGAAATGTGTTACGGTCACGCTTCGAATTCTCACTTCATTTTACTTTATGAGCCACCCTACTCTCTCGCCCGCCGACCTGCTGAAAGATCTCAACTGGCGCTACGCCACGAAGGCTTTCGACCCGACCAAGACCACCCCCGCCGAGACCTGGAAAGCGCTGGAGGAATCGCTCGTCCTCACTCCTTCCTCCTGTGGCCTCCAGCCGTGGAAATTCATCGTCATCACGGACAAGGACCTGAAGGCGAAGTTGAAGCCGCATGCCTGGAACCAGAGCCAGGTGACCGACTGCTCCCATTTCGTCGTCTTCGCCGGGAAGACCAGCATCGACGAGGCCTATATCGACCAGTTCCTCGCCCGCATGATCGAGATGCGCGGCGGATCGATTGATGCACTGAAGGGCTATCGCGGGATGATGACCGGCCTTCTCCTGGAGGGTCCGGTCAGCAAAGCCATTCCCGAGTGGTCCGCGCGACAAACCTACATCGCTCTGGGCCAGTTCATGGCCGCCACCGCGATGCTCGGCGTCGACGCCTGCCCGATGGAAGGCTTCGTCCCGGCCGAGTTCGACAAAATCCTGGGTCTGCCCGCGAAGGGATTTGCCTCCGTCGTCTGCGCCGCCGCCGGTTACCGCAGCGGGGATGACAAGTATGCGACGTTGCCGAAGGTCCGCTTCAATTCGGATGAGATGCTCGAGCGGATTTAGCAAGGTAGCCATCGACCGCCGGGCGACGGTGTCGCGCTAGCGACTTACTTAAAGATTGTCATCCTGAGCTTGTCGAAGGACCTCTTACTATCCTTCAATCGGCATCATCCGAGCAAAATAGTTAGAGGTCCTTCGACAAGCTCAGGATGACAGGTAAAAATGCTGCTTTGCCGCACCGTCGCCCGGCGGTCGACGGCTACCTTATGCCGAGCCGATCAAAATGCCCGTGATGAAAACGAGCACACCGCCCACGACGACCTGAAAAGCCGCCGATAAAAGTGGCGTATCCATGTAACGATGGCGGATCCACGCAATGACGCCCAGCTCCACCACCACCACCGCAACGGCCAGATACATTGCATAGTAGAAGTCTTTGATTAGAAACGGCAGCGTGTGGCCGATGCCGCCCAGCGCCGTCATCAGACCGCAGACGGTGCCGCGCAGGAGCGGGTGGCCGCGTCCGCTAAGCACACCGTCATCGGAAAGCGCCTCGGCGAAGCCCATGCTGATGCCCGCGCCGATCGACGCGGCGAGCCCGACGAGAAAGGCATATTCGCTCGTGTGCGTGGCAAAGGCGGCGGCAAAGACCGGCGCGAGCGTCGACACCGAGCCATCCATCAATCCGGCCAACCCCGGCTGCACGATCTGAAGAACGAAGCGGCGGCGCTGGGAGGCATCCTCTTTCTCCCGCGCACCGGAGGACTTCTGCTGCTCGTCCATCGACTCGGCGAGCTCGTAGTGCTTGTTCTCTTCGGCGGCGAGATCGCCGAGGAGCTGGCGCACGGCGGCATCGCTCGTCTGCGCGATAGCGGCCTGGTAAAAATTGCGTGACTCCTCCTCCATCGTCTCGATCTCGCGCCGGATCATCGGAACTGTGAGAATGGCATTGATCCAAAGCGGCTTGCGCGTGATGAAGCCCTTCACGTCCTGGCGGCGGATGAGCGGGATGTGCTCGCCGAAGCGCTCGCGGTAGAGGTTGATCAACCGGTGGCGGTGGCCATCCTCCTCCTCGCGCATCGCCTGGAGCGATTTCGCGGTGTCGGGATAATCGTTGCCGATACGCTCGGCCAGGTCGGCGTAGATCCGGCCGTCCTCCTCCTCGGCCTGAATGGCCAAGGCGAGCATTTCCCGTGCGGTGAGTTCCTTGAGCGTCTTTGGCATGCTCACCTCTTCAATGCACCGGCCCGCAAATTCGATGCCTTCTCGATGCGGCCCAGGAGCCAGCCCTCGATCCGTTCCAGCGCCTGCGTCTTGTCGAAATCGTGAAGCAGCAGGTGGTACGACTCAGGAAAAAGCTGGAGCTCCTTGTCGCTACTGCCGATCCGCTCGAAGAACTTTTCCACCTGCGCTGTGGTGATAAAGACGTCGTTCGCAGCATAGACCAAGAGCGTCGGCACGCGGACCTGCGGCGCGGCGGCCATGCAGCCGGTGATGATGTCGTGAACGCATTTGAAGAAGCGCATGGTAAAGAACTCGATCCGGTGCGGTGCGTCGCGAAACCAGTTCCGATGGGCCTCGTCGCGCGTGACCCATTTGGAGGGTCCGTCTTTCTCGCGTTTGGTGTACTTGCGGACATCGACGCGGTGCCGGGGCCGCAAACGGAGGAGAACCCGGAAGACAGTTTCCTGCCACCACGACGGCTTTTCCTTGAACGCCACGACGGGCGAAGCGAGGACGACTCCCGCGGGTTGCTCCAGCGCGAGCGCCTGGGCGAGGAAGCGGATCAGCAGCGCCGCGCCGAGGCTTTCACCGTAGTAGTAGACGGGCGTGTCGGGATAGCGGCTGCGCACGAGGAGAAAAAAGGCGCTCAGGTCGCGGAACCAATCCTCGATCTTCTCGAGATCGCCGCGCCGCGATTCCTCGGGGTCGTTCCCCTGCCCGCGCAGCTCGGGCGCCAGGGTGACGACGCGGTGTCGCGCGAGGTGGCTGCCCAGCGGTTCGAAGTCGATTGCCGCGCCGCTCAGGCCGTGGATCGCGACAACGACCGCGGCGGGCTTTTCCTCCGGCGGAAGATCCCCTCCCCACAGCGAATAGGGAAAGGCTTCGCCGCCGGGCGCGTGCCATTCGTGTTGGGTGCAGGTAGGGGTGATCATGGAGAGGGATCGCGGGAAGAATGCGCTCTATCTTTCATTAAGCCAGACTACATGCAGAAAGTTAATCAATTTCCAAATAACAATTCCGTCATCCTGAGCTTGTCGAAGGATTAGACGCGTTCCGTTAAATCGATTGATGGGACGGAAACAAAAAGATCATCGGGTTCAACCTTAATGTCTACTCGAAGTGCGTCTGATCCTTCGACAAGCTCAGGATGACGGAATTTTTAATGTAGCGGCGGTCTATGACCGTCGCACTTCCATGCTCGGCTGGTTAACAAATGCGACGGTCATAGACCGCCGCTACATTAAGGAGAAGGCTTCAACTGATAAACCACCTTCCCCGGTTCGCTGCTTTCCGGGGTCTCCAGATCGCCCGCGCTTTCGTCGATTTGGGCGCCGCGGCGCTTGAGCTTCGCGAAGAAATCGACCAGCGTCTCAGCCATCTTGGAGCCGACGCCGTCGATGGCCTGGATCTCCTCCGCCGTGGCGTTGCGCAGCTTCTCGATGGAACCGAAATGGCGCAGCAGAAGTTTCTTCCGGTTCTCGCTGATACCGGGACAGTCGTCGAGAATGCTCTCATTCATCCGCTGCTTCATGAGGAGCTGGTGGTAGCCGTTGGCGACGCGATGGGCCTCGTCGCGGATGCGCTGGAGCAGCCGGATCGCACCCGATGCGTGATCGATCACCAGCGGTGCGCTTTCGCCGGGGCGGAAAATCTCCTCGCGCTCCTTGGCCAGGCCGATGATCGGCAGGTCGCCGAGCCCGATTGCCTTGAGTTCGCGGCAGGCGCTGCTCAGTTGCCCTTTACCGCCATCGACGACGATGAGGCTGGGCCGCCGGATGCCGTCGTTGAGCACGCGCGAGTAACGCCGCCGCACCACCTCGGCCATGCTGGCGAAGTCGTCCTGGCCCTCCACCGTGCGGATGCGGTAGCGGCGGTAATTGTCGCGGTCGGGCTTGCCTCCCTTGAAGCAGACCATCGACGCAACTTTGTGGGTAGTCGAGATGTTGGAGATGTCGAAGCACTCGATGATGAAGGGCGGCTCCTGCATCCCCAGCGCCTCCTGCAACGCGCGCATGTCCTCGTCGGGGCGGACAGTGGTGACGAACTGCCGCGCGAAACGCTTCGTCGGCTGGGTAGTCTTGCGCAGGTCGTCGAGCAGGTTGCGAATCTCGGCCGCGCGTTCAAAATCGAGTCGCCCCGCCGCCGCGGCCATCTCGGCGCGGAACTCGGCCAGCATTTCGCCCGAGGCGCCGTCGAGGAACTCGCACGCCTGCTTTACCTGCGCGAGATAGCCAGCGCGTGTAATCTTGTTCACGCACGGCGCGGAGCAGTTCTTGATAATGTGCTGGAGGCAGTGACGGTAATCGATCTCGCCCGGGATCTCGGGGCGGCAGGTGCGGATATGGAATTTGCGGCGCAGCAAAGTGAGCGTCTTGCGCAGCGACCCTGAATGGGGAAACGGTCCGAAGTAACGGCTGCCGTCGTCCTTCTTCATCCGGGTGAGCTGGAAGCGGGGGAACGGATCGTTCAGGTTCACCTTCACGAGGAGGAAGCGCTTGTCGTCGCGGAAGCTGATGTTGTAGCGGGGGCGGTATTCCTTGATCAGCTTGCCCTCGAGCAGGAGCGATTCGGGCTCGCTCTTGACCGTGTGAATCTCAAGGTCCCAGATGCTCTCAATTAGCGCCTGGGTTTTCCGGTCGGCCGTCTGGCGGCGCGAGGGATGGAAATACTGGCTGACCCGCTTCTGCAGATCGCGCGCCTTGCCGACGTAGATGACGCGGTTGAAGCGATCCTTGAAAAGGTAGACCCCCGGCTTGTGCGGCAAATCGCGCACTTTCGGCATCACATCGGGGCGCTCGGCGACCATTCCTTATTATGCCACAAACCCAGCTTCCGTCACTGTCTCTTGGGAGGCTCGGGCGGAAGATGCGCCCCATGATCAAGCGCCCACTTCTTCATAAACTCGGTGAAAGAATCCGTGACTGCATGCATGATTTTAAAAGAAGAGGAATAATGACGCTGGTTCCACTCATAATAGAGGTGAAAGTAACTTCGCTTCGGACCGTCGCGTACCACCGTGATATAAAAGGGATACGAATTCCGGTAGCTTCCGTAGAACGCACTCTCTCCGTTGATTTCTACATTCGATGGACTGCATGATTCCGTTCCGTCCGGCCTCCGGCATTGGCGGAAACCCTCGACCTGAAGGGCCTCTCGCATCGAATTGAAAGCTTGGTCCGCCGTTTGGCCGTCTCCGGTAAAATAAAACGTGCAGATAGCGCCCCCCTCCCCTTCCCGATACTGCAACAGGGAAAGCATGGGGAAAATAAGGAACCAGAGAAACGCCGCCAGCACGGTGCCGTAAATTACCGTTCGTTTCATCGAATTAAATTATAAAGCACCATGCCTCTGGCAAGTTTATCCCCTTTGCTTTTCCCATTCGCGTTACGCGGACATGTATGCTATATGACAACGCTTGTGTCGCTCCTCGAATCCATAATCGAAAATTCCCCCGCCGAGAAGGAATCCTCCGCCCTGCGCGCCTTCAAGCCGCGCAACAAGCGCCGCATCCTCTGCGCCTTTCCCCGTTACAGCTACAGCTTTGGCACCTTCAACCACGCCTTCCCGCTCATGGGCGATGTGAAGGGTTTCATGCCGCCACAGGGTATTCTGGTCATCACTGCTCTCATTCCCGAGGAATGGGAGATCAAGTTCGTCGACGAGAACATCCAGCGCGTGACCCCCGAGGAATTCGCCTGGGCCGACGTCGTCTTCCTCTCGGGCATGCACATCCAGCGGCCCCGCATCCACGATCTCACCCGCCGCGCGCACGATGCGGGCAAGGTCGTCGCTCTCGGCGGCCCCTCGGTTTCCTCCGCGCCTGATTACTATCCCGACGTCGATCTGCTTCATTGCGGCGAGGCGGGCGACGGCACGCTGCGCCTTTTCCAGCGGCTTGACGAGACGGTGGAACGCCCCGAGCAGCAGATCGTCTTCCGCACGGTCGAGCGCCTACCGATGTCCGAGTTCCCCACGCCCGCCTACCACCGGATCAACATCCGCGATTACCTGCTCGGCTCGGTCCAGTTCTCCAGCGGCTGTCCCTTCACCTGCGAATTTTGCGACATTCCCTCCCTATACGGCCGCAATCCGCGGTTAAAATCCCCGGAACAGGTCGTCCAGGAACTGGATCAGCTGGCCGACGGCGGCTGCGTCTCCGTCTACTTCGTCGACGATAATTTCATCGGCAATCCCAAGGCGGCGGAGAGCCTGCTCGACGCCCTCATCGAATGGCAAAAAAAGCGCGACTTCCAGGTCCGCCTCGCCTGCGAGGCGACGCTGAACATGGCGGGCCATACGAAGATCCTGGAGAAGATGCAGAAGGCTTTTTTCACCAATTGCTTCTTCGGCATCGAGACACCCGACCCGAAGGCGCTCAAGGCGATGAAGAAGGGGCAGAACATGCGCATGCCCATCCTCGAAGCGGTCCAGACAGTGAACCGCTACGGGATCGAGGCCGCCTCGGGCATCATCATGGGCCTCGACACGGACACCGACGAGACGCCGCAGGCACTGATCGACTTCGCGGAGGTTTCCAACATCCCGATCATGACGGTGAATATCCTCTACGCGCTGCCCAACACCGCTCTTTACACGCGCCTGGAAAAGGAGAACCGCGTCCTGCACGACGCCCAGGACCGCGACTCGAATATCGTCTTCCTCCAGCCCTACGAGACCGTTGTCCGCAACTGGCAGCGCGTGATCGGCAAAGTCTTCAGCCCGCAGGAGCTTTACGCCCGCTACGCCTACAACGCGAAGCACACCTACCCGAACCGGATGAAGCCGCAGAATCCGCTCAGCCAGGCCACCTGGCCGAATATCAAGCGCGCACTCGGCATCTTCCGCCGCATCATCTGGCGCGTCGGCATCTGCAGCGACTACCGCCGCGAGTTCTGGAATATGGCCTGGACCGAGCTCAAGCAGGGCAACGTCGAGACGATGTTCCAGGTCGCCATGGTCGCCCATCACCTCATCACCTACGCGCGCGAGTGCACGCAGGGCAAGATGCAGTCGTCCAACTACTCCATCCGCCAGGTCGAGGCCGACCGCGAGAACCAGGCGCTGGCGGCGGCGTAATCCCCATGCGAAGCAAGGCGTACGGCTTGGTCGTCGCCCTGACTGGCTTGCTCGGGGTCTATTGCAGTTTTTTGCTGACGGACCCGGTCGTCCGGTTTTCTTACCAGCTTTATGCCAATCCCATGTGGCTGATGGGAATGCACTCGCAACTGCAACTCCCCGTAACGGCAACGGCTGAAGAAATCGTGGCGCAGGAAGTTTCCAGCGTCAGCTTTCCCGAAGGTAAAATCACTTCTTATCACATCGTCCGGGTCGAGGAAATCACGCTGGCGGGAAATCCCTTTTCCGCCGTGCTGCTCGAAACCAACCTGGGAAAGAAAATCGTGCTCTACCGGCACGGCGACCTTTACTGGTCCGTCAAAATTTACGACGCGCCCTAGAAGAACCGTGTCCGTCATCTCGAGCGGAGCCGAGCCGGATGGCTTGTTCATGCGAATGATTTTCCCGAGGCGCAGTCGAGAGATATGGCGTACTTGATCACCAAATATGGATGGCGCCATTGGGCGTTTTAGAGGCTTGCGAACATTCCGCTTGTCGCCCCAAGTAGAAAGCGGATGCCGTAATGTTAAAATCACTTGGCGGCGCATTCCATGCCTACCGCTTAAGTGAGCCATATCTCTCGACTGCGGATCGGGTTAGCCAAGAGGTCAGACCGACTGACTGATTCGCCTCCGCTCGAGATGACGAAGGGGGCAGCTCTTCGCCTTAAAGCACCTGGGCCAGAAGACGACCGCTCTGGCGCTTCACGATATCGACCAGGCTTTGCTTCTGGTTGAGGCCGAGGAGCTCCTCGATCTTTTGGGTGATCGTCGGCATGCCGAAGGGCTTGGGGATAAGAGCGTCGAAACCGGCGTTCTTGGCATCCTGCGTCAGCTTCTCGTCGAAGAGGCCGCTGATGAGGATGTACTTCGCCTCGGGGAACATCGGCTCGAGTTTCTGCTTGAGGACGATGCCATTGTCGCCGGGCATATTGTAGTCGATCAGGAAGACGACCTGTTCCTGGCTGGGCAAAAGGATGCGCAGGGTCGACTCGGCGTCGAGGAAGCAGGTGACGGTAAATCGGAGTCTCAGCCAGTCGCGAAGCAAATTGTTGGCTTCGACGTTATCCTCCACGATCACAATGTGGGGAGATTGGCTGGTTTTCGGCATAATGTGAAAATAAGCAGGATTTGTACCGTCAGCCCCTTGAAACCCCTCCAACCGCCTAGGCCGTCGTCGTGATCAGGGAAGCGATGTTGTCGTCGAGAATCGTGAAGTCGAAGGGTTTGAGGATCAAGGCGTCGAAGCCGATCTGGCGCGTGCGTTCCGCCAGCTCGTAGCTCATTTCGCCGGTGATCATGATGTACTTGGCATTGCGGAAATGTTCCCGGAGATGCTGGAAGAGCTCGACACCATTTTTGCCGGGCAATTTGTAATCGATGATGAAAACGTCCGTATCGTGAAAATTACCTTCGGCGGCAATTGCGGACTCGGCGCTCTCGAAGGTCAGGACGGTATTTTGCGCGCTAAAGTACTCTTTCAGAGAATCGCAAATGGCGGCGTCATCTTCCACGATGACAACATGCTGGTCTTTAATACGGCGAGCCACGGTCCTTAAAATATCGGACGGAGTCGTTTGGGCAAGGAGAATCCTTTCATGCCTTAAGGAATGGGCTTAATGTCCTTCCCTTTTTCTCCAAGCTGCTTTCTCCCATCCGCTTGCCTCGCGGAAATAAAAAAGCCGGGCTGTTACCAGCCCGGCTTTTTCAATGTGTTTCCTGGTTAATAGCAGGAACGCGGGGACTCGCTTAGTAGTCCATGCCGCCCATGCCGCCGGGGCCGCCATGGCCTCCGGGAGCCGCGGGCTTCTCCTTCTCCGGCAGCTCGGTCACGACGCACTCGGTCGTGAGGAGCAGGCCGCTGATGGAGGCCGCATTCTGCAGGGCCGTGCGGGTCACCTTGGTCGGATCGACGACGCCGGCCTTGATCAGGTCGACATACTCGCCGGTCGCAACGTTGTAACCTTCGGTGCCCTTGCGCTTCTTGACTTCGTTGACGACGACGGAACCTTCTCCGCCGGCGTTTTCAACGAGCGTGCGCAGGGGCTGCTCGACGGCGCGACGGATGATCGCAACGCCAATCGCCTCGTCGCCCGAAACTTCGAGCTTCTCGAGAGCCTTCTGGGCGCGGATGAGGGCCACCCCGCCGCCGGGGACGATGCCTTCTTCCACGGCCGCGCGGGTCGCATGAAGGGCGTCTTCGACGCGGGCCTTCTTCTCCTTGAGCGCGGTTTCAGTCGCGGCGCCGACATTGATGACGGCAACGCCACCGGCCAGCTTGGCCAGGCGTTCCTGGAGCTTTTCCTTGTCGTAGTCCGAGGTGGTTTCCTCGATCTGGCGACGGATCTGGGCCACGCGGCCCTGGATGTCGGAGCTCTTGCCTTCGCCTTCGATGATCGTGGTGTTTTCCTTGTCGACGACGATCCGCTTGGCGCGGCCGAGGTCTTCCAGGCCGACGTTCTCGAGCTTGATGCCGAGGTCTTCGCTGAGGAGGCGGCCACCGGTGAGGATGGCGAGGTCTTCCAGCATGGCCTTGCGGCGGTCACCGAAGCCCGGGGCCTTGACGGCGCAGACCTGGATGGTGCCGCGGAGCTTGTTCACGACGAGGGTCGCGAGGGCTTCGCCTTCGACTTCTTCCGCGATGATGAGGAGCGGACGGCTCGACTTGGCCGTCTTTTCCAGCAGCGGAAGGAGGTCCTTGAGGCTGCTGATCTTCTTTTCGTGGATGAGGACGTAAGCGTTCTCGAGGACCGCTTCGAGGTCTTCCGCGTTGGTGACGAAGTAGGGCGAGAGGTAGCCCTTGTCGAACTGCATGCCTTCGACCACGTCGAGCGAGGTTTCGATCGTCTTGGCTTCTTCAACCGTGACGGTTCCATCCTTGCCGACCTTGTCGAGCGCGTCGGCGATGATTTCGCCGATGGTGTGATCCCAGTTGGCGGAGACGGTCGCGACCTGCTTGATCTCTTCCTTGTCCTTCACCTTCTTGGAAATGCGGGCGAGTTCCTCGGTGATCGCATCGACGGCTTTTTGAATGCCGCGCTGCAGATCCGTCGGGTTCGCTCCGGCGGTGACGTTCTTGAGGCCTTCCTTGTAGATGGCCTCGGCGAGAACCGTCGCCGTGGTGGTGCCGTCGCCGGCGATGTCGCTGGTCTTGCTGGCGACTTCGCGCACGAGCTGGGCGCCGATGTTCTCGTAGGGGTCTTCCAACTCGATTTCCTTGGCGACAGTGACGCCGTCCTTGGTGATCGTGGGTGAACCGAATTTCTTGTCGAGGACGACGTTGCGTCCGCGGGGTCCGAGCGTGGCCTTGACGGCGCGGCTCAATTTCTCGACGCCGCGCAGCAATGCATGCCGGGCGTGTTCGTCGAACTGAAGTTGTTTAGCTGCCATGATGAGCTCCTTTGTTAGAGTTCAGGGTTGTGGGGTTGGAGACGGTCCTTAGGCGAGAATGCCGAGGATGTCGTCTTCGCGGAGGACCTGGTAGGCCGTGCCGTCGATCTTGATTTCGGTGCCGCCATACTTGCTGATGAGCACCTTGTCGCCGACTTTGACTTCGAAGGGCTGTTTCTTGCCCTCGTCGTCTTTTTTGCCGGTCCCGATAGCGATGACTTTCGCTTCCTGGGGTTTTTCCTTGGCGGTATCAGGAATGATGATGCCGCCCTTTTTGACTTCACCCTCTTCGATCGGCTGCACGAGCACCCGGTCGCCGAGAGGACGGAATGTTGGGTTTGCCATATTCTGTCTCCTTTCGTTTGGTTGGTTTGTTAAAATGTCGTTCCAGACTTTGGTAGCCGTCGCAGGCCCTGCGACGGACCGTCGCGCGGCGCGCGACGGCTACCTCCGGAACAACGGTTCTTAAATTATTCTTCGATCACCGCGACCACATTCGATGTGACAATGACGTGCTTGGTGACGCGTTTCGCGTCGAGCAGGATGATGAACTTGCCGTCGCCCGTGTATTCGATGAAATCGGCTTTCACGGTCCTGCTCGTATCGGCGTAAAGGATGCGATAGTTCTTCATTTCTCGGTTCTCAACTTTTCAAATCTCTCTTGAAAGATTTCCAACATTTCAGAGCCTGCTACAAGTTCGTCCAAACCGTGTGTATGGAAAAAATTGTTCGGCTCTAAGTACAAGATTTGTTCCGCTTTGTAAAAATCTTGGACACTGCCATGAAGTCTCACTCCATTCTTGTCTTCAAGAAAGAAAGGATGCGTAGCTTGACTGCCATTTCGGGCCGCCTGTTCAAGAGCACAGTCGATGGCCAATGTCATTTCTTCCCGCCCTTCTTCTCATCCTTGTCGACCATCTCAAAGTCGGCGTCCACGACGTCGTCCTTGGGAGCGGAGCCGGGAGGAGGCGTTTGCGCCTCGGGCGCGCCTTCGGGACCGCCGCCGGTCGGGGCTTGCGCCGCAGCCTGCTTGTAGAGCTCGGCGGAGACGGCCTGGACCTTCTGGTTGAGCGATTCGGCAGCCGCCTTGATCTCGTCGGCGTCGTCCTTGGTGAGAGCCTCGCGGACCTTCTTCACCTCGTCCTCGATCTCGGTCTTCTTGGCCGCGTCGACCTTGTCGCCGAGGTCGCGAATCATCTTCTCCGCGGCGTAGGCGGCCGAGTCGGCGTTGTTGCGCAGCTCGATCTTCTCCTTGGCCTTCTTGTCCTCTTCGGCGTGGGCCTCGGCGTCGCGGGTCATCTTCTCGACCTCGTCCTTGGAGAGGCCGCTCGAACCGGTAATGGAAATCTTCTGCTCCTTGCCCGTGCCCAGATCCTTGGCCGAGACGTGGAGGATGCCGTTCGCGTCGATGTCGAACGTCACCTCAACCTGCGGGACGCCGCGCGGGGCGGGCGGGATACCGTCGAGGTGAAACGTGCCGAGCTGCTTGTTGTCGCGGGCCAGCGGGCGCTCGCCCTGGAGGACCTTGATCTCGACGCCCGGCTGGTTGTCGGAGTAGGTGGAAAAGGTCTGCGTCTTCTTGGTCGGGACGGTGGTGTTGCGCGGGATCATCGGCGTCGCCACGGAACCGGCGGTTTCGATGGCCAGCGTCAGCGGGGTCACGTCGAGCAGGAGCACGTCCTTCACGTCGCCCTTGAGCACGCCGCCCTGGATGGCCGCGCCGACGGCGACGACCTCGTCCGGGTTCACGCCCTTGTGGGGCTCCTTGTTCACCAGCTTGCGCGCCGTCTCGATGATCTTCGGCATGCGAGTCATGCCGCCGACGAGCACGAGCTCATCGATCTGCGAGGCCGCGAGCTTGGCGTCGGCGAGACAGGCGCTGACCGGCTTGATCGTCCGCTCGGTGAGCGCGTCGGTGAGCTGTTCCAGCTTGGCCCGGGTGAGGTCCTTGCGGATGTGCTTCGGACCGGTCTGGTCCGCCGTGATGAACGGCAGGTTGATTTCGTAGGTCTGCGAGGAGGAGAGGGCGATCTTCGCCTTCTCGGACTCCTCTTTCAGACGCTGGATGGCGTCCGGCTGACCTTTTAAGTCGATTCCGCTTTCGGATTTGAATTCGGCCAGGAGCCAGTCCATGACCGCGTTGTCCCAGTCGTCACCGCCGAGATGGGTGTCGCCGTTGGTGGCCTTGACCTCGAACACGCCGTCGCCGATTTCGAGGACGGAGATGTCGAACGTGCCGCCGCCCAAGTCATAGACGGCGATCTTCTCGTCCTTCTTCTTCTCGAGCCCGTAGGCGAGCGACGCGGCGGTCGGCTCGTTGATGATGCGGAGCACTTCCAGCCCCGCAATGCGGCCCGCGTCCTTGGTGGCGTGGCGCTGGCTGTCGTTGAAATAAGCCGGGACGGTAATGACCGCCTGGGTGATCTTTTCGCCGAGCTTCGCCTCGGCGTCAGCCTTGAGCTTGGCCAGGATGAAGGAGGAAACCTCCTCCGGGGAATAGGTCTTCTTCTCGCCCTTCACGTCGACTTCGATCGCGGCGTCGCCGTTCTTGGCCTCGACGACCTTGTAGGGCACGCGCCCGAGCTCGTTCTTGACCTCGGAGAACTTGCGGCCCATGAAACGCTTCACGGAAAAAACGGTGTTCTGGGAATTGGTGACCGCCTGGCGCTTCGCCGCCTGGCCAACAAGGCGTTCGCCGCCCTTGGTGAAAGCGACGATGGACGGAGTCGTCCGTGCGCCTTCGGAATTTTCGAGAACCACCGGCTCCCCGTTCTCCATGATGGCCATGCAGGAGTTGGTGGTGCCTAAATCGATGCCTAAAATATGTGCCATAGGCTTATCCATCTGCAGGATGTGGGCCGAGGACTTGCCAATTACATAACTGGCTCTCTATAAATTGAATAGAAGGATTCAGATCACTCGAAAGTTTTCTTTTTCGTTTCGAATTAGAGCCATATTGTCTCAGGAGCGGGTCATTGTGGCGCCTCTCCAATCCGTCATCCTGAGCTTGTCGAAGGATCAGACGCGTTATGAACAGGCAAAAAACCGGAGAGCTTGAGCTGCGATAGCTTTTTGTGCTCCCTTCAATTCATTGGATAGAGAAGCGCGTCTGATCCTTCGACAAGCTCAGGATGACGGATTGATATGTGTTGCTCATGTCCTTGATTTAGAAAGGACGACACGGTTGACTAGACAGCCTTCCCGCATGAAACCCCATTCCCCAACCAACGTCCTCAACTCCGGCTCCCTGTTCCTCGGTGCGGCGTGGTATCCGGAGCAGTGGGAGCGCCAGGTCTGGGACGAGGACGTGCGGTTGATGAAAGAGCTCGGCATGAACGTGGCGCGGGTGACCGAGTTCGCGTGGTCGAGCCTGGAGCCCAAGGAGGGCAAGTACACGACTGGTTGGCTGCGCGACGCGCTCGATCTGCTCCACGCCAACGGGCTCAAGGCGGTCATCGGCACGCCGACGGCGACGCCACCCGGCTGGCTGCTGAAGAAGCATCCCGAAATTGGTTTCGTGGAGCAGGACGGCTACCGTCATCGTCACGGCGCGCGGCAGCACGCGTGCTACAACAATCCGATTTTCCGCGAGCACGGCCGCAAGATCACCGAGGTGCTGGCCCGCGAGTTCGGGAATCATCCCGCCCTCATCGCGTGGCAGACCGACAACGAGCTGCGCGGCCACCAGAAGATCTGCATTTGCGACGCCTGCCGCGCGTCGTGGGCACAATGGCTGAAGGCGCGCTACGGCTCGGTCAACGAGCTCAATCGCAAGTGGGGCACGCAGGTCTGGAGCGAGTGGTACGACAGCTTCGAGGACGTGCCGCCGCCTTACCGGGTCTGCTGCTGGTCGCACCACTTCGGGCTGGTGACCGATTACCGGCGTTTCATGAGCGACAGCGCGGTCGAGTTCCAGGACGAGCACGCGAAGATCATCCGCGCCTACAGCCCGCACCCGGTCACCCACAACAGCGAGGACAGCCTCGATGAGTGGGACCTCTTCGCGAATCTCGACTTCGCCTCGGCCGACATCTACGTCGGTTATATCTCGCCCATGGCGGCGCGGCTGCGGGTCGATGCGCTGCGCGGCTTCAAGCCGGGCGTCCGCTATTGGACGATGGAGACGGGCAGCGACAGTCTCTCCGCCGACCGCTCGAACCCGGGCCAGACCGGCACCTTCGGCTACCTCAACTACGTGAGCGGTTCGCAGGCGGTGCTCTACTGGTGCTGGCGGCAACACCGGGGCGGAATGGAGATCCAGCACGTCTCGCTCGTCTATAGTAATGGCCAGCCGACGCCCGGCTGGGATGAAGTCAGACGTCTCAGCGAAGCACGCCAGAAGCTCGAGCCGATCCTGCGCGACTACGCGCCCGCTCCCGCCGAGGTGGCGCTGATCCGCTCCGAGTCGAACGCCCACTATCTCTACAACGAGGGCCTCGAGGCGAATTTCACCTACAAGGACAAGCTGGCGGAGCAATTCGGCACCCTGCTCGAGATCGGCGCGTGGCGCGATGTCGTTTACGACCAGTCGCCCTTAGA
>Ga0207671_10003651_pt1 | contig 15203 bp, 6 predicted proteins | sample KBSC24metaG_FD_184352 | JGI IMG/M metagenome (GOLD analysis project Ga0207671, IMG submission 184352) | Corn rhizosphere microbial communities from Kellogg Biological Station, Michigan, USA - KBS C2-4 metaG (SPAdes) (version 2) | ecosystem: Host-associated > Plants > Roots > Rhizosphere > Soil... | reverse complement strand
AAACTTAATTTTGCCTTGTTGATTAAGCTAATTGCTTAGCTAATTTATCGGTTAATACTGATTTTGGAACAGCACCAATTTGTTTGTCCACAATTTCACCGTTTTTAAAGAATAATAAAGCAGGGATATTACGGATTCCATATTTCACTGATATTCCAGGGTTGTTGTCAACATCAACTTTACCAACAACAGCTTTGCCTTCGTATTCTTTTGCGATGTCTTCAACAACCGGACCTACCATTCTACAAGGACCACACCATTCTGCCCAAAAGTCAATTAGTACGGGTTTGTCTGATTTCAGCACAAGTTCGTCAAAGTTCGCATCAGTTATTTCTAAAGCCATGATTTCTATTTTTTAAATTTTTGTATTACAAATATATACTATTCAAATAGCTTGCCACAACTTCGACCTGACAATGTGACAATTATATTAATATAAATTTAAACATCCATCATGCCTGGTCCTTAGTAAAGTTTTAAAAACATTTCGGAAAAAGCCTAAAAAGTGGGTTTACATGGTTTACACTTTTCATGGTTTACATTATTTTATCTATTTGAAAATCAGATAATTAAATTAATTTTCTTTCAAAATAACGGTTTACAGTGTAAACCATAAGTACAAGGTATTTCCCGTGATTAATCAGCTCTTTTTTTAATTTTTGACCGTTTGAATAATTAAGTCAGAAATTATAAAAATCAAATAATATAAAAAGTGTCCTCCTACTACCAAATTTGGGGATAGGTTACTTTTAAATATTACTTGTATTAATGGTATCAATCTTCAATTCAGCACAATGTTAGTTTTATTAATGATAATAGCGGCTCCCATTGCTCAGATCATACTTTCAACTTTAAGGGTTAATGGGCGCATTGGCTTACCTATAGGAGCCATCATGGCATTATCATTTATGCTAGGGATAGTATTAACGTTTGCAGCATTGAATAGGTGGCTGCTCCGCCACAACTACCCGGCCGCATCAGATGTGGCACTGGTGAGGCAGCGCTATTATTCTGCGGGGCTTTTCTTACAAATGATACTTGCACCAACTATCGCCTTAATTAGTTATGGGATATACAAGCTAAAAAGCAGATAAGATAAAAAGTTAAATATGACCAATAATTCGTCATTCTGAACGCAGTGAAGAACTATCTCTTGAACGCAGTGAAAAATCTATTAGCCGGCATGTATAGTTAATAAACAGATCCTTCACTGCGTTCAGGATGACAAGTTGGTTTTACGGCAATTTAATTCAACACCGGCTGTATGTTGGTTAAATTAAAAATATCAGCCATCAGATCATCGCTGGGGTTTACCTTGAACAGTTTGGAGGCCAGTTCTACCTGCAGTGCTTCTTCCCTGTCTTTGATCAAAAAGCGCAGCTTACAGTTTTGTACCGGGTATTTTTCATTGTTTACCATAATGGCTTGCTGAATATCATCGAGCAGCTTGCTGTTCAAACTATGTACATCCAGGCATACGGTTAATGATTTGGTCATTTTATCCCGCATTTCTGATAGCAAGCTCATCACCTGTATCCGCAGATCCCAGTTATCCTTTTGCCTGAATTTTTCTTCGATGTTACCTTTGATGTGCAAAAAGTAACCATCCATCATCAGGTTACGGAATTTCACATAGTCTTCGCCAAACATGGCAAACTCGTATGATTCATTGTAATCTTCCAGCACAAAAGTACCAAATGGCTTACCTGTCTTGGTCATTTTATGCTGCACGTTTGATACCAGTCCGCCAATTCTGATCTCACCGCGCTTGCGGAGTTCATTAAACGCGCCCATGATATCTTCACCACCTTCACCCGAACGGGCTTTTTGCATCAATTTCAGGTCGCTGATGGTACTGTTACAGAACCTATCCAGCTCAACCTTATAATTATCAAGCGGGTGCCCGGTTAAATATATACCGATCACCGTTTTTTCATATTTCAGTTTCTCTATCAGCGGCCATTCTTCCACATCGGGCATGGCAGGTTCAGGTACATAAGAAGCTACCGAACCGCCAAATAATGACGATTGAGAACTACTTTGTACATTCTGATAATCATTGGCGTATTTGATCAGGCGTTCTACACCGGTCAATACGCCCAACTCGGTCTTGGCAAAAAACTGCGCCCTCTTTGTACCAAACTCGTCAAAAGCGCCGCCGTAAACCAGGTTCTCATATGATTTTCTGTTCACACTGCGGGTATTGGAACGGCGGGCAAAATCATATAAAGAAACATACGGACCATTAGCCTCCCGTTCTTCAATAATACTTTCCACCGCTTTATCACCTACACCTTTAACACCGGTTAACCCGAAACGGACCTGTCCTTTTTTATTTACCGCGAATGACATGTCCGACTCATTGATATCCGGACCTAGAACCTCTACACCCATCCTGCGGCACTCTTCCATGAAAAAAGTGATCTTTTCCATGTTATTTTGGTTATTTAAAACCGCGGCCATATATTCAGATGGATAATGGGCTTTCAGAAAAGCGGTTTGATACGCCACAAAAGCGTAACAAGTGGAGTGCGATTTATTAAAGGCGTATTGCGCAAAGGCCTTCCAGTCGTTCCATATTTTGGTGAGCTTATCTTTGGGGTGTCCTTTGGCTATGGCCCCGTCCATAAACTGGGCTTCCATTTTATTCAACACCTCAATTTGCTTTTTACCCATAGCCTTCCGCAAAACGTCGGCGTCGCCTTTACTAAAGCCCGCTAACTTTTGCGACAGAAGCATCACCTGTTCCTGGTATACAGTAATACCATAGGTTTCGCCCAGGTATTCCTCCATATCCGGAAGGTCAAACACAATAGGTTCCTGACCGTGTTTACGTTTAATAAAGTTGGGTATATACTCTATCGGACCCGGACGGTACAGGGCGTTCATGGCGATCAAATCCTCAAACTTATCGGGTTTCAGATCGCGCAGGTACATTTGCATACCATCACTTTCAAACTGGAATGTTCCGTTGGTATCGCCACGCTGATAAAGCTCATACGTTTTTTGATCATCAAGCGCTATGTAATCAATATCAATATGCACGCCATGATTTTGTTTGATCATCCTCAAAGCATCCTTCAGGATGGTTAAGGTTTTCAAACCCAAAAAGTCCATCTTGATAACGCCCGCATCCTCAATTACACGGCCATCATACTGTGTAACCAACAGATCGGAGTCTTTGGCAACGGCAACCGGCACAATATCCGTCAAATCATAAGGGGCAATAATGATACCCGCCGCGTGTACACCTGTATTACGGACTGAACCTTCCAGCTTTTCAGCCTCACGCAATACTTGTCCGCGCAAGTCGTTGCCTTTTACGATCTCCTTCAGTTCAGGCACCTGTTCAATAGCCTCTCTAAGGGTTATCCCCAAGGTATCGGGTACCAGCTTCTTAATGGCGTTCATTTCGGCCAGCGGCATATCCAGCACACGGCCTACGTCCTGTATACTGGTACGTGCGGCCATAGAACCATAGGTAATGATCTGCGCTACCTGGTTCTTGCCATATTTTTCTACCACGTAGTCGATCACCTTTTGGCGCCCGGCATCGTCAAAGTCGGTATCAATATCGGGCATCGACTTACGATCCGGGTTCAGGAACCTCTCGAACAGGAGGTTATACTTCATCGGATCGATATTGGTGATCCCTGTACAGTAAGCCACCACAGATCCCGCGGCCGAACCACGGCCCGGACCTATAAATACCCCGATATCGCGGCCATGCTTAATAAAGTCGGCCACAATTAAAAAGTAACCGGCAAAACCCATGGTGCGTATCGTGAACAACTCAAAGTTGATACGTTCCTCTGTTTCGGGCGAAATATCTATATAGCGCTCTTTAGCGCCTGTAAATGTTAAATGTTTTAAATACTCCCATTGATTAAGGGTATCGGCATCCGGCGTGTTGTGGATCTTAAACTCCTCCGGGATAACGAAATTGGGAAGCAGGATATCGCGCTTTAGCTTTAATACCTCTACCTTGTCAACAATCTCATTGGTATTATCCAATGACTCAGGAACATCAGAGAACAGGCTGCCCATTTCTGCCTGTGTTTTGAAATAAAACTGGTCATTCGGAAAACCGAAACGGTAACCACGGCCACCTTCTTCATCGGTAGCTATGGGGGTACTTTGCATATCGCCGGTATTTACACACAGCAAAATATCATGCGCGTTGGAGTCCTGCTGATCCACATAGTGCGAATCATTGGAGCAGATCACTTTTACATTATACTTTTTGGCATAGGTAAGCAACACATTATTAATAGTGGTTTGCTCCGGAATTTCGTGGCGTTGCAGTTCGATATAAAAATCTTCGCCAAAAAGGTCAAGCCACCATCTAAATTCCTCTTCGGCCTTTTCAGGCGTTTCCCGTAATATAGCCTGGGGTACCGATGCACCAATACAGCAAGTAGTAGCGATGAGGCCTTTATGATATTTTAATATCAGTTCCTTATCAATACGCGGCCATTTGCTGTACAATCCTTCCATATAGCCCAGGGAACATAGCTTTACCAGGTTTTTGTAACCTTCGGGATTTTTGGCCAGCATCAGCTGGTGGCGGCGTACGTCTTTTTTCTCCTTGGTGAATTGCTTTTTATGCCTGTCTTCAACCACATAAAACTCGCAGCCTACTATAGGTTTTACGTTGTGTTTACCGGCTTCGGCAACAAACTTAAACACACCAAACATGTTACCATGATCGGTTATGGCTAATGCTTTCATACCATCAGCTGCAGCCTTTTTATATAGTTTTCCTATATCGGCGGCACCATCAAGTAATGAGAACTGGGTATGTACGTGTAAATGAGAAAAATCTGGCATAGTGAATCCTTTTCAGCAAAATCCTGTAGAAATACAAAGTTATCAATAAAACAACTTTGCCGCATCATGTGTTGAAAAACTAAGCCCGAATAATTTTTTTATCTATGGGTTGTGGTGTTTGGTTATTATGCCGATGAAGCTGTAACTTAAACCGGATTAATCAAATAGCAATCTATTTGAGTGTTAACATTGAACGATCATCGCCCTTGAAAAATTTATACAGTTGAAAAAAATTGGACGAATAGCCCTAAAAACCATACTCTGGATAATTGCAAGTATCCTTTTCCTGGTGCTGCTTGTAGTTATTCTGATACAGGTTCCTGCCGTGCAGAATTTCGCCAAGGATAAAGCGGTGAATTTTCTGCAGGGAAAGATCCATACTAAAGTACAAATAGGCCACATCAGCCTGGGCCTGCCTAAGCTACTGGTATTAGAGCATGTTTATTTTGAAGACCAGAAAAAAGACACCCTGATTGCCGGCGAAAAGTTAAAGGTAGATATCAGCCTGTTTAAATTGCTTCAAAATAAGGTGGAGATCAATGAGATCAACCTGCAGGGCATCACCACCAATGTAAGCCGCGGGGCCGACAGTGTTTTCAATTTCGATTACATCATCAAGGCTTTTGTGGGTGAGCAAAAAAAGGAGGTGAAACCAGAAGACACTACCTCAACCATGAAATTCTCGCTGGATAAGATCATCCTTGACCGCATCAATATCAAATACAAAGATAAGATCACAGGTAACGACGTTAAGTTTTTACTGGGCCATTTTGATACCCGGATCAAAGATTTTGATATGGATAAAATGAAGTTTACCATACCTAAGATCACGCTATCAGGTGTTAACGCGCGTATCATCCAAACGCCAACCGGCCCTCCTCCTGTTGATACCGCCACCACACCGCTCAATATGGATCTGAATTTGGGCGTTATTGATATATCAAAAATAAAAGTAGATTACCAAAGCAGTGAAATGACCGCTAATGTGGATCTGAACAAGCTTTTGGTTGAGATGGATAAGATCGACCTTAAAAAACAAAAGGTAGGCATTAAAAATATTGAGCTGAATGATACTAAAGCAGCGCTAAGCCTGGCTAAACCCAAAACTGTACAGAAAGCTATTGTAAAAGCCGTTAAAAAACTGGACACCCTGGTATCATCGCCACAAACATCCAAATGGGCGGTTACTTTGGGCAAAGTAAACTTCAGCAACGATAATATCAAATTTGATAATGAGGCGCAAAAAGCCATACCTAAAGGGCTTGATTTTGGGCACATGGATATCCAGAACCTGAACGCCGGCGCCGAGAATATCTCTTACAACCCGGATACCATCTCGGGTAAGATCAATTCCTTCTCTTTTCAGGAAAAAAGCGGACTAAAGATCAACAAGTTTCACACCTCCTTCTTTTACGGGCCAACCAATGCCTATATGAATGACCTTTTGTTGGAAACGCCGCAAACGATTCTTCAAAAATCGGTTCAGGTGCGTTATCCTTCTATTGATGCCATTACCAAAAATATCGGTGCCCTGGGCATCAACGCCAATTTAGATGGCAGTCGTTTAGGTTTAAAAGACGTGCTGCTGCTGATGCCGACTATGGCTACTATGGAACCTTTCAAAAGTTCGCCCGGCACAGTTTTCAAAATAAACGGCAAGGTTAAAGGCCAGGTGAATAATTTGGATATCCCCAGCCTGGAGGTAAGCGGATTAGGCAGTACCCATATTAAAGCCTCAGCCAAAATGAAAGGCCTGCCCAATGTGAATAAGGCCTATTTTGATGTTAACATAGCCGATTTCACCACCAGCAGTACCGATATTGCCAAATTGGCCCCGGCCGGCAGCATCCCTCCTAACGTAAGCATCCCCGAAAAAATGAACCTGAAAGGTACATTTAAAGGTGGTATGACCAACTTTGATACTAAAATGCAATTGCGCTCAAGCTATGGCGCGGTTGACCTGGTTGCGGCCATGAAAAATGGTGAGCATAAAGGCAAGGAAATCTATACGGCCAACATCAAAGCTAATGATCTGAATGTTGGTGCCTTAACCAAACAGCCGCAAATGGTTGGCAAAATAACGATGAACGCCGATCTTAAAGGCGTAAGTCTTGACCCTAAAAAAGCCAGCATACAGTTTAACGGCAACCTGGTCAAAGCTTATGTAAAGGGTTATACTTACCAAAACCTGGTGCTGAAAGGCAGTTCTGAAAATGGTAATTATACCGCCGTTGCCCGCATGAAGGATCCTAATATTAATTTCAGCCTGGATGCCAAAGCTTACTTAAACCGTAAATACCCATCGGTTAACGGAACTTTACTGGTTGATAGCATTAACCTGCAAAAACTGAATTTTGTAAAGGACGATATGCGCTTTCATGGTAAAATGGTGGCCAACGTGCCAACTGCCGATCCTGATTATCTGAATGCCGACATACTGGCAACTGATCTGCTGGTGGTCAATAAAGGCCAGCGTATACAGTTGGATACCGTAAGCCTTAAATCGACAGCTAATGCAGATAGCAGCACCCTGCGTTTAAAAACCCCCATTATGACAGCGCACATGGTCGGAAAATATAAGCTAACCCAAATAGCTGATGCGCTGCAGGACGTGATCAATAAATATTTCAATACCGCTATAGCCGGCGGGCAGCAGGTGGCGGTGAAAAGTAAAAAGGTGAAAGGCGAAAGGCAAAAGGTAAAAGGTGAAGGTCAAAAGACACTACTCGCAACCCGCAACCGGCAACCCGCAACTCACAGCTCGCCACAACAGTTTGTGTTTGATGCCCGCCTGGTTAAAACGCCATTACTTACCCAATTTGCGCCCGATCTGAAACAGCTTGATCCTGTAGTGCTGAATGGTAGTTTTAACAGTGAGTCGAGCGAATTGGTGGTTAAAGGTTCTATACCAAAGGTTATTTACGGCACCAATACGGTTACCAATGTCAAGCTTGACATTAACACCAATAACAACGCGCTGAACTACAATTTGGCGGCTGATGAGATAAAAGTAGGCTCATCCTTAGATCTGCTGTACACCAGCATATCGGGCAAAGCGCAGGATAATAAGCTTAACATTAGTCTGGAGGTACGTGACGCAGCCAAAAAAGACCGATACAAGCTTGCCGGGATATTTAGTGTATTACCCAACCAATACCAGTTCAGTTTTGCACAGGATGGCTTGTTACTTGACTATTTGCCCTGGGCCGTTAGTCCCGACAATTACCTGCAATACGGCCCTAAGGGAATATTGGCGCATAACTTTACTATTTCTAACACCAACCAAATACTTAGTGTAACCAGTAACCCGCAGGAGTTTAACGCGCCTATTACCGTTAATTTCAACAATTTCCGGATCGAGGCACTCACCAAAATAGCCAAGCAGGATTCACTGCTGGTTGGCGGTGTAATTGATGGCAAGGCCGAGATCAGTAATTTTCAGAAATCACCCATATTTACAGCGGCCATTGACGTTAAGGATTTTAATTTCAAGGGCGATACGGTTGGCAACATAGCTGTTAAAGTAAATAACCAAACCGAAAACGCCTATGCCGCCAGCATGAGCATTACCGGAAAAGGTAACCAGGTTGATCTGAATGGCACCTATTATACCAGCCCCGAAAGCCGGTTTGATATGAACCTGAATATTGTAAACCTCAGTATGAAAAGCATTGAAGGCTTTAGCTTTGGAAGCTTGCGTAATTCATCGGGCAATATAACCGGGCAACTCAAAATAGCGGGAACTACCAGCGCGCCGGCAGTACGGGGAGATATTAACTTTAACAAGGTTGGCTTTAATGTAGCCATGCTCAATTCGTACTTCCGCATGCCGCAGGAAAGCATCACCTTTAATGATGAGGGCATCCGTTTTAATGATTTCACCTTAGTTGATTCTACCGATAACAAGGCTGTAATCAGCGGCAGCATTTTAACCAAAACGTATACCGATTTTGCTTTTGGCCTGGATATCAATGCCCGCAACTTCAGAGCAATGAACTCTACCCAGGCCGATAACAAGTTGTATTATGGCAAATTGTTCGTGGACACCCGTGTTAAAATAAGGGGCAATATGGATAAACCTGTTGTGGATGCCAACCTGACAGTAAACGAAAAAACTGATATGACAATAGTGCTGCCTACTACCGATCCGAGCGTGGAGGACCGGAAGGGTGTGGTAGAATTTATTGATCAGAACGCCCCTAAATTAGACTCTATCCTACTGGCCAAACAGCTTGATTCGCTTAAAAAATCAAACTTAAAAGGTTTGGACGTATCAGCAACTATCAATGTAAATAAAAACGCTGCCTTTACTATAGTAATAGATGAAAGCAATGGCGACGTGGTACACCTCAAAGGCGAGGCAAGTTTAAATGCAGCCATTGACCCAAGCGGTAAGATCAACCTGACCGGAACTTACGAGGTAAATTCCGGCTCTTATGAACTATCATACGCTACCGTAAAACGCAAGTTTAACTTTAAAAAAGGCAGTACCATTGTTTGGACGGGCGACCCAACCAGCGCTAATATCAACCTGACAGCCATTTATGTGGCCAATGTCCCCCCTATTGATCTGGTTGAAAATCAAAGTACTGATAACACTGTTCAATACAAGCAAAAACTACCATTCAATGTAACTCTGAGTCTTAAAAACCAACTACTTACCCCTGATATTAGTTTCGATATCGTACTGCCCGATAGTAATTATAGTGTATCGAGCGAGGTAACTACTAACGTTAATACACGTTTGGCCCAGGTACGGCAAGATCCTAATGAAATGAACAAGCAAGTACTGGGCGTATTGGTATTGGGGCATTTTATAGGGGATAATCCGCTGCAAAGCCAGGGAGCTGGTTTTTCGGCCGAGGGTTTAGTGCGTAATAGTGTAAGTAGCCTGCTAAGCGATCAATTAAACAGACTGGCGGGTAACCTTATTGAAGGCGTAGATCTGAACTTTGGCTTAACCTCAGGTGAAGACTATTCGTCTGGAACGGCCACCAACCGAACGGATCTCAACGTTGGACTGTCCAAACGGTTCCTGAACGACAGGCTTACGGTAACCGTTGGTAATAACTTTAACCTGGAAGGAAATCAGCAAGGCCAAAAGGCAGCCAATATTGCGGGCGATGTATCCGCAAATTACAAGCTGAGTAAGGATGGTCGCTATACGCTGCGTGCTTACCGTCGCGATGAGTTTATTGTGTTCCAGGGCCAGATCATTGAAACCGGCTTAGGGTTCACGCTTACGGTTGATTATAATCGCTTCAAGGAAATATTCCGCAAGCGTACGCAACAGGAACGCGAAATGCGCCGTAAATACCTGCAACAGGAAAAGGACAAGAAAAAAGCGCAGGACGACGCCACTAATAAAGCCAATGACGCGGCAAAAGCTGAGGAGCAAAAAGAGCAGGAGAAGAAACAACAAACACCCACCTCAAATTAAGCTTATGATCAAACACTTTAGATATATACTCATACTAACTGTTTTACTGAATGCCTGTAGCAATACCAAATACCTGGCTTCCGGCCAGAAATTGTATACCGGCGGCGAAGTGAAAATTCAGGATAAGGATATCAAAAAAAGTGATGCCAAAGCGCTAAGCGAGGAGCTGCAACCCCTGCTGCGCCCTAAACCCAATGGCGCGATACTGGGTTTAAGGGTTAAATTATGGATATATAACAAAACCCGCACAAAAAAAACTAAAGGCCTGGCTCACTGGCTCAACACCAAATTTGGCGAGCCACCTGTTTTGGCAAGTGCCGTTAACCTGGAAAATAATAGCAACATATTACAAAACAGGCTACAGAATGAGGGTTATTTTCAAGCCCAGGTTACTGGCGATACCATTGGTAAGAAAAAAATAGCTAAAGCCGTATATACCGCCCAACCAGGGCCTGCCTATAAAATACGAAAAGTGATCTTCCCGACCGGTACGGAAAGTATTGATACAGCTGTAACCGGGACGGCCGCACAAACACTCCTAAAACCCGGAAATAACTATAATCTGGATGTTATTAAAAATGAACGCATCCGCATTGATGCCAAACTAAAAGAAGAAGGCTTTTATTTCTTTGCCCCCGAAAACCTGATCATGCGGGTTGATAGTACCATAGCAGGTCACCAGGTTGATATCTTTGTGGCTATTAAGCGCGATATTTCAGAGAGGGCGCAAGAAATTTATACGATCAATAATATTTATGTGTATCCCAGCTACTCCCTGCGCGATACTTCCCTAAATTTGGATAAAGCACAAAAATACCGCTGGTACAATATTGTTGAAAAAAGAAAAACAGTGAACAGCTATATTTTTGCCAATACTGTTTTGCTGCACCCTGGTGAGGTGTATAACCGTACCGATCATAATAATTCCTTAAACCGTTTTGTAAACCTCGGGCCCTATAAGTTTGTAAAAAACAGGTTTGAGGATGTAACAGATTCATCCAAACTGGATGTGTACTATTTTTTAACACCATATAAAAAGAAATCCCTGCAGTTAGAATTACTCGGCCGTACTACATCAGCCAATTATACCGGTACACAAATAAATATTAACTGGCTTAACCGGAATGCCTTTAAAGGCGGCGAGGCTTTAAAAGTAACCCTTTTTGGTAGTACCGATGTACAGTTTGGCGGCGACAACAGTGGCTTCAATGTGTACCAGGCCGGTATACAAACAACCCTGTCATGGCCGCGTTTTATCAGTCCGATATATCCCAAAGCCGATAATGCTTATATCCCCCATACTAATTTCACCCTGGGCTATACGTTGGTCGATCGACAGAAACTATATAGGCTTAATTCCTTTAATGCTTCTTTTGGCTACCAATGGAAAGAGTCGGTTCATCGTTCGCATGAGTTAAACATTTTCAATTTTAATTTTGTTAATCCGCAAAGTGTATCGCAGCTTTATATAGATAGTATAAAAAAATCAACAAATCCAGCCTTAAAACACGTTATTGATAAGCAGTTTATTTTTGGCCCAAGCTATGGCTACACTTTTACCAATACCACCGAAGATTACCGGACCAACACTTTCTATTACAATGGTAAAATAAGCCTCTCGAACAATTTGTATGGCATTATTGCCGGTGCTGACACCTTGAACGGTAAAGTAAAGCAAATTTTCGGGGCCGTATTTAACCAGTTTGTGAAGCTAGAAAACGAGATCAGGTATTTCCATAAAACCGGCCCCAACAGTACGTTTGCCAGCCGTTTAATTGTAGGTGTTGGTTTACCTTACGGCAACTCCACCCAGCTACCCTACAGCCAGCAATTTTTCATAGGCGGACCAAACAGTTTACGTGGCTTCCAGGCACGCTCATTAGGTCCGGGATCATATGATCCAAGGATTGAAGGGGGGACAAATGGCTTCCTTGCTGATGAATCGGGCGATATAAAAATTGAAGCGAATGTAGAGTATCGTCCAAAACTATTCAGTATAGTGCGTGGTGCCCTGTTTGTTGATGCCGGTAATATCTGGCTGTTGCATACCGGCGGCAGACCAGGAGCTGCTTTTGGTAAAAACTTTGTGAATAACCTGGCTGTTGACGCCGGTTTTGGTTTGCGCTTTGATTTATCTGTATTAGTGCTGCGTACCGATATGGGCTACCCGCTGCGTACGCCATACTTACCAGAAGGACAACGCTGGGGTTTTAATTCGCGCTATGCCGTATTTAACCTGGCCATCGGTTACCCGTTTTAATTTAATTAGTGAATTAGCAGTTATTGAATGAAATGTTGATTTTTGTTCGTTTTACAGTTGAGCCTTGGAATCACTAATTCAATAATTCGCTAACTCAAAATTAATAAATGACATCCATCCCGCTACAGATCATTGACCTGCATGACGACGGTTTTCATCCGTTACTTGAAGTTACCCTGTTTGGAAAAGCCTTTACAGTGGTACTGGATACAGGTGCTTCCAAAACAGCGTTTGACCGTACAGTGCTTTTCGAAGCCAATGAAACTATGGCGGTATTAGCCAGCGACAGGCTCTCTACCGGATTGGGTACCAACACTATGGAGTCTTTTACAGCGATCATCAGCGGGATGTTGATAGGCGATATGAAGATCGCTGATTTTGAGGTGGCCGTGCTGGATCTTTCTACCATCAACATAGCCTACGGCCAGATGGGGCACCCGCAGGTTTTAGGCGTTTTGGGCGGCGATATATTGATGAAATATAAAGCAGTGATCGATTATGGCAAGCAGGTACTAAAACTCAAAAAACGTTAACATCTATCCAGGCCTACAACCTGCAAAAAACTTTTTAAACCTTTTATTTTAACACTTTTTTGCTCAAAATTGGATGAAAATCGCTCAAAAACTACTTGAAAAACTCTCATTTTAACACTTTTTAACAAATTTCAACACAGTTTTGGGGCTTTTTTTGAACTTTAAAAAGTATTAATATATTAATTTACAATAAATTACTAAATTTACCCTATTTTAAGCCCTTTTAAATCCTCTTTAAAATGCCAGCAGCCCCATACTTTTTAGTACAGGGCTGCTGATATTTTATAAGATTCTAAGTCCGAAATTGGATATCCGAAATCTCAAAAGGCCTATGTATCTATCTTGGCGTATTTGGCATTGCGCTCAATGAATTCGCGGCGTGGCGCTACCTCATCACCCATCAGCATGCTGAAGGTATGATCGCACTCGGCGGCGTTTTCAATGGTGGCGCGTTTAAGCGTACGGGTTGCCGGGTTCATGGTGGTATCCCAAAGCTGGATATCGTTCATCTCACCCAAACCTTTGTAACGCTGTACGTGTACGCTATCCTCTTTACCTCCACCTTTCAGGCGTTGTATCGCGGCATCGCGCTGCACATCGTTCCAGCAATATTCAGATTCCTTACCTTTTTTAACCTGGTATAATGGCGGCGACGCGATGTATACATAACCGGCTTCAACCAGCTCCTTCATATAACGGAAGAAGAAAGTAAGGATCAGCGTGGTAATGTGCGAACCATCCACGTCGGCATCCGTCATGATAATGATCTTGTGGTAACGCAGCTTGGTTATATTTAAAGCCTTATCATCTTCAGGTGTACCGCGGCTTACGCCCAGGCCGGTAAACATGTTCTTGATCTCCTCGTTCTCATATATCTTGTGCTCCATGGCTTTTTCCACGTTCAGGATCTTACCACGTAATGGTAAAATAGCCTGGTATTCGCGGTCGCGGCCCTGTTTGGCGGTACCACCCGCCGAGTCACCTTCCACCAGGTATATTTCGCAAAGGGACGGGTCGTTATTGGCACAATCAGATAATTTACCCGGTAAACCAGATCCGGTCATCACGCTCTTGCGCTGTACCAGTTCGCGTGCCTTGCGGGCTGCGGCACGTGCAGTAGCCGCCAGTATCACTTTATTAACGATCAGTCGGGCTTCTTTCGGGTTTTCTTCCAGAAAGTTACCCAGGATTTCACCTACAGCCATATCTACGGCGCCCATAACCTCATTGTTACCCAGCTTGGTTTTGGTTTGCCCTTCAAACTGCGGTTCCTGAACCTTTACCGAAACTACGGCGGTTAAACCCTCACGAAAGTCATCACCAGTGATCTCGATCTTCATGTTTTTCAACAGGCCCGATTTATCGGCATAAGCTTTCAGCGTACGGGTCAGTCCCCTGCGGAAACCGGCTACGTGTGTACCACCCTCAATCGTGTTAATGTTATTTACGTATGAGAACACATTCTCGGAGTAAGTATCATTATACTGAAAGGCCAGTTCAACCGGGATGCCGTTTTTTATACCATCCAGGTAAATCGGATCGGGAATAATGGATACCCGTGTTCCGTCTAAAAACTTCACAAACTCGCGTAAACCGCCTTCTGAATAAAATTCTTCTGAAGGGAATGAACCATCATCATTAGGGAAACGCTCATCAGTTAAAGTAAGGCGGATACCTTTATTTAAGAATGACAGCTCGCGTAAGCGGCCGGCAAGCGTTTCGTATTTGTATTCGGTAGTAAACTGGAATATTTCCGGGTCGGGCTGAAAAGTTTGGGTAGTACCGGTATGGTCTGATACACCAATTTCTTTTACCTCAAAAAGCGGTTTACCTTTTTCATACTCCTGGGTAAATATTTTCCCCTCGCGGTATACCAGTGTTTTCATGTGGATAGAAAGCGCGTTTACGCAACTTACACCCACACCATGCAAACCACCGGATACCTTGTAAGTATCTTTATCAAACTTACCGCCGGCGTGCAGCACGGTCATTACAATTTCAAGAGCCGATTTCTGCTCCTTGGTATTAATACCGGTAGGGATACCACGACCGTTATCAATAACAGTGATGGAATTACCTTTATGTATAAAAACCTGAATGGTATCGCAATGGCCGGCTAAAGCCTCATCAATGGAGTTAT